>ENA-UEQE01002560-UEQE01002560.1-human-gut-metagenome-genome-assembly--contig:-NODE-2560-length-12883-cov-6.290567_pt1 | contig 12883 bp, 8 predicted proteins | sample MGYA00242934_ERZ507935 | MGnify/ENA primary metagenome ERZ507935 (study PRJEB26167, sample SAMN06115423) | human gut metagenome | host: Homo sapiens | place: China:Anhui | collected 2015-03-30 | study... | reverse complement strand
ACATACCAAAGACGGAAAACCAGTTTCACTAATGGCTGTCCCCGGACTCGAAAAATACTGGGGTACGGAAACATTTGTTACCGAAGCATTAACGCAGGAAGCTATCAAGGCACTAAACAAAGCCAAAAAATACAATCAGCCTTTTTATCTGTATATGGCTCAATATGCTATCCATGTTCCTCTGAATAAAGATATGCGCTTCTACGATAAATACAAGAAGAAAGGTATGACCGACCATGAAGCTGCTTATGCTACCCTTATCGAAGGAATGGATAAAAGCCTCGGCGACCTCATGAACTGGCTGGAGAAAAATGATGAAGCAGACAATACAATTATTATTTTTATGAGTGATAACGGAGGACTTGCAGCCGAATCCTACTGGCGTGACGGAAAGTTACATACACAGAATCATCCTTTGAATAGCGGCAAAGGTTCTACCTACGAAGGAGGTATTCGTGAACCGATGATTGTCAGTTGGCCGGGAGTGGTGAAGCCGGGTAGCAAATGTGACAATTACTTATTGATAGAAGACTTCTACCCTAGCATTCTCGAAATGGCAGGAATCAAGAAGTATAAAACAGTCCAGCCGATAGACGGGATCAGTTTTATTCCCCTATTGAAGCAAACGGGAAATCCTTCTAAAGGACGCAGTCTTTTCTGGAATATGCCCAATAACTGGGGGAATGACGGTCCCGGAATCAATTTTAACTGTGCAGTTCGCAATGGCGACTGGAAGTTGATTTATTATTACGGAACCGGTAAGAAAGAGTTATTCAATATCCCTAATGATATAGGTGAAAGCAACGACTTAAGTGCACAGCATCCTGACATCGTGAAAAGGCTTTCTAAAGAATTGGGAAACTATCTGGTGACAGGCAGCGTTTGGCTTTGGGTCGGAGAAGTGAAGCCGGAGCAGAGTGCGCTGGCGCAGGCGGAGAGTATGAAGTACATCCAGGAGATAGTGATTGCTCCGCTAGCTCCCAACACATCGACTCTGCAAGCCATAGCATTTACAATGACGGGCAAGAAGAGTGACGGCCGCCGCTATTACCTCGCACTGCAAACACAGGCCACCATCAAGACCCCGCAGAACTGACAGAGGAGGAAACGATGATGAAATTGAAAAAGCTGTTTGCCCTTGCCCTTGCTGGCGTGATGACGCTGGCCCTGCTCACCGGCTGCGGCGATAAGCCGGAGGACACCCTCCGGGCCGAGGCTCTGGCAGACATCATAAATGTACAGCGTGGCGTAAACATCACCTGCGAGGCCGACCCGCAGCTGAGTGAGGCGGCGGAGAGGTACACACACGTGAGCTCTGAGGATGGAAGCACTCTTCTCATTAACAAATTGAAGTGGGGCAATTACCACTCTTGCGGTCCTGAGCCTCGCAAAGCTCTCTTGGATACCATCGGCATCGCCCCCGGCACCGCCAACAAACAGGTCATCTTCTACTTTGGAGCGGACAGAGGCTCGGACGACCCCGTCAAGCAGGCCATCGACCTCTGTAACGACTACAGACCGGTACTGCCGGAACCGAATGAGAAGAATTGGACCACTATCAGCTTCCTCGCATCCAGCTACCGGGTCGGCTTCGGAAGGTGGAAGGATGAGAACGGCAACCCCAGGCTCTTCGTCATCATGGTAGGCGACATCCCGGAAAGAAGCTGACGCTCCTGCGGCGGGAAGATAAGAAAAACGGACAGCATCCCCCTCGGAGAGACTCCCCGAGGGGGATTTTTGCGCCTTGCGGAGCACCCTGTCCTTTGTACAAATACACCGAAAACCCTATCGGAAAGGGGCGGTCTGCGGGCAAAACGCGAAAAAATCGGTTTTCCTCTTGCAAAACGGGGCAAAACGCGCTATTCTATAGTCACGGTTTAACAATTTAGCATGGTAAAGCGGTAAAACGAAGCGCTGCTTCTGCTGAAACTGAGGGAGGAAATTACAACATGAAACGTCTGGTATCTGCTTTTCTGGCCGGTGCGATGGCACTGAGCCTTGCCGCCTGCGGCGGTTCTGCATCCACTTCCACGGCTGCTTCTTCTGCCGCCGCCTCTGCCGCCACGGCAAGCTCCGTGGCCGCTGACAGCGACCTGGCTTACATCCAGTCCAACGGCAAGATGGTCATTGGCTACACCGTCTATGAGCCGATGAACTACACCGACGCCGACGGCAGCTTCACCGGTTTCGATACCGAGCTGGCCACCGCCGTCTGTGAGAAGCTGGGTGTTGAGCCGGAGTTTGTGGAGATCAACTGGGACACCAAGGAGACCGAGCTGGCTGCAAAGAGCATCGACTGCATCTGGAACGGCTTGACCCTGACCGATGACCGCGAGGAGAACATGGCCTGCACCAAGCCCTACGTCAAGAACGCCCAGGTCGTGGTCGTGAAGGACGGCACCGACTACACCTCCACCGCCGACCTCATCGGCAAGACCGTGGTGGCCGAGGCCGGCTCTGCCGGTGAGACCACCATCACCGAGAACGCCGACCTGTCTCAGGCGGATTTCATCTCCAAGGCTGTTCAGACCGACTGCCTGATGGAAGTCGCCGCTGGCACTGCTGACGCCGCCATCCTCGACCTGACTCTGGCTTCTGCCATGATCGGCGAGGGTACCGACTACGCAAACCTCAAGATGGTGGATGAGCTGAACGTCGAGGAGTACGGCGTGGCCTTCCGCAAGGACAGCGACGTGGCCGAGGCTGTGGACAATGCATTCGACGAGCTGAAGGCTGACGGCACCATGCAGACTCTGGCCGACAAGTACGGCCTGACTCTGGCTGAGTAACTTACATTATAAACGGATAGGTGTAGTGATTCTGTGACTGTGATTTTGGAGCGTCTGACCGGCGCATTCGCGCTCAACTGTGAGCTGTTCTTTCTGACCTTGCTGTTTTCGCTGCCGCTGGGCCTTGTGGTGGCCTTTGGCTCCATGAGCCGGTGCGCACCGCTGCGGGGCGTCGTCAAGACCTTCGTGTGGGTCATCCGCGGTACGCCGCTGATGCTCCAGATCATCGTCATCTACCTTGGCCCCGGCCTGCTGGGTATGACCAACCCCTGGCCCTCCGGCTCTTCGGGCCGTCTGGTGGCGGCGGTGGTGGCTTTCGCCATCAACTACGCCTGCTACTTCTCTGAGATCTACCGCGGCGGCATCGAGGCTGTGCCGAAAGGCCAGACCGAGGCCGGTCAGGTGCTTGGCATGACCAAGAGCCAGATCTTTTTCAAGGTCACGCTCCTGCAGGTCGTCAAGCGCATCCTGCCCCCGATGGGCAACGAGGTCATCACGCTGGTGAAGGATACCTCGCTGGCGAACGTCATCGCCAACAAGGAGATCATCATGATGGCGAAGGAGTACAGCGCCAAGGGCCTTATCTGGCCGCTGTTCTCCACCGCGATCTTCTTCCTCGTCTTTGTCGGCGCACTCACCCTGCTGCTGGACTGGGCCGAGAAAAAGATGGACTATTTCCGCTGCTAAGGAGGATACTGAATTATGGCATTACTCGAAGCCTCTGGCATCGGGAAGAATTTCGGCGAGACGAAAGTTCTCAAGGACATCTCGCTCACACTGGAACAGGGCGAGGCGCTGGCGATCATCGGCTCGTCCGGCTCAGGAAAGACGACGCTGCTGCGCTGCCTGAACTTCCTTGAGCGTCCCGACACCGGCGTCATCCGGGTGAACGGCGAGACCATGTGGGACGCCGCCGACCCTGCCACCCAGCGGGAGAGCGAGGTGCGGAAAAAGCGCCTCCACTTCGGCCTCGTGTTCCAGAACTTCAACCTCTTCCCCCAGTACACCGCGCTGGAAAACGTGATGCTGGCGGGGGAGCTTCTGGCAAAGGAGCAGCCCGACTACAAGGCCAACAAAAAGGCCATCCACGCCCAGCTGGAAGCACAGGCCCGTGATCTGCTGGCCCAGATGGGCCTGTCGGAGCGGGCGGGACACTACCCCCACCAGCTTTCCGGCGGTCAGCAGCAGCGGGTGGCCATCGCCCGCGCACTGGCGCTCCACCCGGACATCCTCTGCTTCGATGAGCCCACCAGCGCCCTTGACCCGGAGCTGACCGGCGAAGTCCTCCGTGTCCTGCGGGATCTCGCCGACCGAAAGACCACCATGATCATCGTCACCCATGAGATGCACTTCGCCCGCGACGTGGCCGACCGCATCCTGTTCATGGACGGCGGCGTCGTGGTGGAGGAAGGCCCGGCCCGCCAGCTCATCGACCACCCCCAGGAGGAGCGCACCAAGCAGTTTTTGGCGCACTACTCTGAATAAGACAGGCTATGGCCCTCCCCGCTCGGGAGGGCTTTTTTGCGCCATTCACGCCGAAAACACCACGATTCGCGCAGTTTTTATTTACATTCTCCGGATTTTTTGGTAAGCTTGTATCGAAAAAGGCTGATTTTTCAAAAGACGAACAGACCAAAGGAGGACAGACTATGAGACTGAAGAGCGCACTCCGGCGGGGTGTGGCCGCTGCCGTCATCGCGGGCATCGTGGTGAGTTCCGGCATCCCGGCTTATGCGGCCCGGTGGGACATCGCCAACGGCGACATCACCGTGAAAGCGGGCGACGCCGAAGGAAAGAACAAGGTCTCACAGGGCGAGACCATCGACAAGGACGACACCAACACCGTCATCACCGGCGAGTCGGATAAGAACACCGTCACCATCGACACCTCCAAGGGCAACGTGGACGTCACCTTCGACGACCTGAAGATCGACGTCAGCGGCAAGGCCGAGGGGGACGTCAGCGGTGACGGCCCAGTCGATGCGGGCAAAGCCGCCGTCACCGTGCAGGGCGACCACGATGTGACCATCGAACTGGACGGCGACAACGAGCTGAAGAGCGGCAGCTATAATGCGGGTCTTGAGAAGAACGAACACGAGTCGAAAGGCACTCTGACCATCAAGGACGACAACGATACCAAAGGCGCGCTGACCGCTGAGGGCGGCTTCGGCGGCGCAGGCATCGGCGGAGGCATCGAGAGCACCGGTAGCAACATCACCATCCGGGGCGGCACCATCGAGGCTGTGGGCGGGAGCAACGCGGCAGGCATCGGCGACGGAGCAGGCCGCGCGTCGGACGACACCGACGACCCGAACCCGGGAGACCTCTACATCTGCGGCGACGCCGAGGTGACGGCCAAGGCGGGAAGCCAGATGACGGACGCCAAGGCCCCGGCCATCGGCGGCAGCTACGGCGAAGTACCCACGGAGAACCTTTCTGACGATGAACATAAGGTGACGGGAGGACGGCTGACCCGTCTGAACGCGGACGGCACCGTGATGGAGGGGATGGGCTACGACTACACCTCCACCCCCAAGCCCCAGCCGGACGACGACGACGATGATGATGACGTCCCGCCCCCGGCACAGGAGAACGCTCCCGAACCCCTGCCCGGCGGCATGGTGGTGGGCGGCTTCTTTTCCAGCCGGGTCACCATCCAGCGGTTGGATTCTGCTTTGGCCATTATTGAGAGCACCGACCCCATGGTCGGCAGCGTAAAGGCCGGCAGCGTCGGAGTTGTCCAGTGGCTGGACCCTGCGGTGGTCGCGGAGAGCAGCACCGACCCCATGGCCGGCGACGCCGGAGAGGTCCTCACCCCGGGGGGTGTGGTGCTTATTGAGAGCGCCGCTCCCCGGTCCACCGTCACCACCGACATCTCCAGCCTCCGGGAGGACGGCGTGGAGGACATCTTCTTCCGCTATGAGGACACCATGACCCACTATAGCGTGGACAAGATGGCCGACGCGGCGGGCGAGGACGCTGACGTGGAGCTGAAGCAGAACAGGGAGGACATCAGCCTCCGGCTGGACGGCGAAACGCGGGACGACCTGTCGGAGCGCTATCAGGAGTGGGTGCCGGTGCAGACGCCAGAGGTGAAGGAGAAGCTGATATTGACCCACGAAGGGGTAGAGCAAAAAACGAGTGAAGAGCTCAGACGTGAACGCGACGAATTACTGAAACAAGAGCTGGATATGATGGACTTCCAACTCGCGAAAAAAAGGGACGACCTCCCGAGTTTGGATTGGTGGCTCGAGCCTGCGAGAGAGGAAACGCCGGGAATCGGGCATGACGAGTCCCTGAAACAAGAGCTGGATATGATGGACTTCCAACTCGCGAAAAAAAGGGACGATCTCCCGAGTTTGGATTGGTGGCTCGAGCCTGCGAGAACGGAAACGCCGAGAATCGGGCTTGAGGAGTCCCTGAAACAGCTGGCTTCCCGATTTGAGGCCATCGCTCCCGAGGAGGATAAGCCACGGCTTTTCCTGCTGGAAACCACCGTCCCGGATGGCACAAAGTATACCAATCTGTTGGAGAGTGACCTGCGGAGCTATACCGACCTTGGTGACGACTGGGACGACCTGCCGGATACCCAGGGTGAGATAAAGATCTGGCTGCCGGAGGACTTGGGGCAGCCCAAAGAAATAAGCATCTCAAAGGAGAGCCTGAGCAGCATCGACGGCATTGCATGATACACAAAACGAAAGGAGATGTACGATGAGACTGAAAAGCGCACTCCGGCGGGGCGTGGCCGCCGCCGTCATCGCGGGCATCGTGGTGAGCTCCGGCATCCCGGCCTATGCGAAAACATGGAACATCGCCGACGGCGACATTACGGTCAAAGGTGCGAGCGATGGAAGCGGAAACTATAACAATGTCAAGCAGGGTGAAAAGGATTTCGAGAAGGATGAGGGGGAGACCGTCATCACCGGCGAGTCGGATAAGAACACCGTCACCATCGACACCTCCGAGGGCAACGTGGACGTCACCTTCGACGACCTGAAAATTGACGTCAGCGGCAAGACCGAAGTGGATGGCAGCGGCAAGACCGAGGTGGATGGCAGCGATGACAGCCCAGTCGATGCGGGCAAAGCTGCTGTTCGGGTCGAGGGCGGCGGCGATGCCGCCATCGAGCTGGACGGCGCCAACGAGCTGAAGAGCGGCAGCAGCAATGCGGGTCTTGAGAAGAACGGCAATGAGTCCTCCGGCAAGCTGACCATCAAGGACGACAACGACACCAAAGGCTCCCTCACCGCCAAGGGCGGCGAAGGCGGCGGCGCAGGCATCGGCGGCGGCTACGAAAGCGGTGCCGGAAACATCGAGATCACCGGCGGCACGGTAGAAGCCGTGGGCGGCGAGGGTGCTGCCGGTATCGGCGGCGGTGTGTACGGCCCGGGCCGCGACATCGAAATCTCCGGCGGCAAGGTGTCGGCCACGGGCGGCAGCTACAGCGGCGACCCCCGCCCCGGCGCGGCAGGCATCGGCGACGGCGCGGGTGCGTGGTCTGAGATAGCCCCGGATGCGCCGCCCAGCAATCCCAATCACATCATCATCTCCGGCGACGCTGAGGTGGAGGCCAAGGCGGGCGCAAGCACCGGCGGCAAAACTGCGGCCATCGGCGGCGGCATAGTCGGCGAGATCCCCAATGACGCCCTCTCCGACGACGACCACAAGGTGACGGGCGGTAGTCTGACCCGCTACGACCCCGACGGGAAGAAGATGGAGGACTACAGCTACGACCGGCGGACGCCCTCTCAACCGGAGCAGCCAGAGCAGCCGGACAAGCCGGAACAGCCCGATGATACCGAGAACGACGAGGACGACGACGAGGACGACGCTCCAAGCGTGCAGACCGGCGAGGTGCCGGACCGTGTGAAGCAGATGTACGAGACCGTCGGCGTGATCACCCATCTGGATGGCACACAGGAGCTTGGTAATGTGACCACGGCGGAGTATGACCCGGTCAACAAGATCCTGAGCTTCGATGCCCACAGCACACTCTTTCGGATGACAGGCGACTCGCTGCGGGAGCTTGCAAAGGAGGTCCATGAGCTTCGCATCCGGTTCCTTGATGGGGAAGGGCGGGAGATGGAGGCGGTCATTCCGCTGGCCCGGATCAAAGATCTGGTCGGCGTGAATGGCGCATTCGAACTCGAGCTGTCCCATGAGGGGCGTTATCAATTCCATGTTGTCGGGCAGACGGGATATGATAGAAAAACATTCTCGGATGAGACCGTCCTGCGCCAAAGCGGCAAGGAACTGATCCTCGTGTACCGCGTTGGCGATGAGGAGCAGAAAGCGCAGGAGACTGCCCGGGTGGAGGAGGCGATCGCCCGCCGCAAGCAGGAGAAAGAGCAATGGGGAACGGTCCTCTCCGGTCTGGAAAGCAGCTCCCTGAGCGGACAGCCCGGGCTGACTCAGCCGGGAACGGACACCGTCGGCAGCGTGACCGGCTTCAGCGCAAACCCGAAGGATCCCACCATCCTCGACATGGGCTCCATCACGGTCCGTCCGTCCGAGCAGCCCGCCTCCAACCCGACGGTGTGGAAGACATTTACCAGTAACATCGTGAAGCTCGTGGGCGGGAAGCAGGACAGCAAGAAGGACGACCCGGCCCCCTCCGTCGGTGACCTCAGCGGGCCGACGACTCTCTCGCCGGACAGCCTCACCACGGTCCAGCAGCCGGAAATAAGCACCCAGCAGCCGGAGACAAGCACCCAGCAGCCGGAAACAGGCGGATGGGTAACGGACAGTCAGGGTGACTGGGTGTGGAATCCGGGCAAGGATGACAGTCAGCCGCCGGATTTGAGAGGAGATTGGGAGACGAGAAAATGGATAAGGGACAGTCAGCCGCCGGATTTGAGAGGAAATTGGGAGACAAGAAAATGGATAGGGAGCAGCGACGATAATTTGTGGGGTGGGATCCCTTTTATGACTCCGCATATTATGACTCTGCATGGGATTTCGATTATGAAGGTTGAGAGCGTGGGCTGAGAGGGAGTGCAGCAGGAGGGCCCTGCGCAGGGGCAGACCTGCCGCCCCCTGCGCACAATCACCAAAAACCACCGATAGAAAATAGCAATGTTGTACGAAGAAATCTGAGAAAAACCCCTTGCAAAATCACGATGAGCTGAGTATAATACCACTCATGAAACGCAAAACGTCCTGCCCCTCGTCCGGCAGGGCGTTTTTGTCGGTAAAGATCCGGCAAAGAAATGTTAAGTGACCGCCCGGGGAGGGGCTTTGTATGACAAAAGACATGACACAGGGCAGCCCGCTCAAGCTCATCCTTGCCTTTGCGGTGCCGCTGATGCTGGGCAGTCTGTTCCAGCAGTTCTACAATCTGGCGGATACCATCATCGTGGGCCGCTTCGTGGGCGTGGATGCGCTGGCGGCGGTGGGCAGCGTGGGCGGCCTGAACTATCTGGTGCTGGGCTTCGTCAACGGCATCGCCTGCGGCTTCTCCATCCCCATCTCGTGGACCTTCGGCGCGAAGGACTACAGAGAGATGCGGCGCTACACCGCCAATACCGTCTGGCTGAGCCTCTTTTTCGCCGTCGTGCTCACGGTGGTGACGGTGGCCCTGACCCGGGCGGTGCTGGTCTGGACCAACACCCCCGACAACATCATCGACATCGCGGACATCTACATCCGCACCATCTTCTGGGGCATCCCCTTCACCCTGCTGTACAACGTCACCAGCGCCCTCATGCGCGCGCTGGGCGACAGCAAGCGGCCTCTCTATTTCCTGCTGGTGGCCAGCGTGCTGAACATCGGCCTCGACCTGCTCTGTATCCTCATCTTCCGGATGGGGGCGTTCGGTGCGGCCTTCGCCACCGTGTTCAGTCAGGCGGTGGCGGGCATCGGCAGTCTCATCTACATCGGCCACCACTACCCGGAGCTGAAATGGAGCAGGGAAGAGGGCCGTCTGAGCGCCAGCCACTGCCTCAAGCTCTGCAACATGGGCATCCCTATGGGCCTGCAGTGCAGCATCACCGCCATCGGCAGCGTCGTGCTGCAGGGCGCGGTGAACGGTCTGGGCAGCAGCATCGTGGCCGCGCAGACCGCAGGCAGCAAGGCCGCCCAGTTCCTCTCGGTGCCGCTGGAGAGCATCGGCACCGCCATGACCACCTACGCCAGCCAGAACATGGGCGCTCACGACCTCAAGCGTGTGGACCGGGGCGTCAATACTGCGCTGGGAATTGGCTGCGTCTACAGTGTGGCGTCCTTCCTCATCCTGCGTGTGCTGGATGTGCCGCTTATCAGTCTCTTCCTCGAGAGCAGCGAGGTGGAGATCATGGCGAATGCCCGCAGCTTCATCTTCTGGAACAGCGTGTTCTACATCCCGCTGGCCGTCCTCATCATCTACCGCTACACCATCCAGGGCCTGGGCTATTCCGGCCTTGCCATGTTCGCGGGCGTGGCCGAGATGGTCGCCCGTGCCATGGTGGGCTTCTGGTTCGTGCCGCTCTGGGGCTACTTTGCGGCCTGCATCGCCAACCCTGTGGCATGGTTCTTTGCCTGCTTCTTCCTCATCCCGGCGTACTTTGCAGTGCGCAATCGGCTGATGAAAGAAAATGCATATGGGGTGGAGGATTGACCCTCGCCTACAGCTCCCCTTCGGGGGAGCTTTTGTTGTATTTACAAATCCCCCCAAAACCGCTATACTATATATAGTTGTGTCAAAACGAGGAGGCGGGACGATGGAGCAGGAGCTGGAACGGCTGGAAGGCACGGTAGAGGACATCATCTACCTGAACGAGGACAACGGCTACACCGTGTTCGAGGTGTCGGGCGGCGGTGTCGTTACCGTTGTGTGCGGCGTGGTGGGAGAACTCCACGCGGGCGAAAGCGTCGTCTGCCGGGGCAGGTACGAGAACCACGCTACCTATGGCCGACAGTTCCACGCACAGGAGTGCGAGACGGATATGCCCAAAGACCTCGAGGCCGTCTACGCCTTCCTCGCCAGCCGGTCACTGCCCTACATCGGGGCTCGGACGGCGGATAAGATCATTGACAAATTCGGCGCGGCGGCGCTGGAAGTTATCGCCAACGACCCCGCCCAGCTCACCCTCATCCCGGGCATCTCGGCGGACAAGGCCGACCGCATCCAGCAGGAGTTCAAGAGGATGTTCGGAATGCGGGAACTCATCGCCTATCTGGCTCAGTTCGAGATCAGCCCCCGCCGGGCGATGGAAGTCTTCCGCACCTTCGGGCCGGGGGCCATGCAGGCCATCCAGCAGAACCCCTACCTGCTCTGCGGCGAACCTTTGCAGCTGGACTTCCGCCACGCCGACAGCATCGCCCAGTATTACCAGATGGCAGGGGACTGCACCCAGCGGCTGGAAGCCGCCCTTCTGCGCACCCTGCGTCACAACGCCGGCAACGGCCACACCTGTCTGCCCCGGGCACAGCTGCTGGAAACGGCGTCGAACTTCATCCACCAGCCCCCCGAAAAGCTGGCGGCGGCGCTGGACAGCTGCATCCAGACCGGGAAACTGGCGGTGCGGATGTTCGACGGCACACCGTATATTTATCTGCCGGACCTGCTGGCTGCAGAGCAGGACATCGCCGACCGTCTGGCCATGCTGACCAAGCGCGGGAAGCAGACGGCCCACGGCCTCGACAAGAACATCCAAATACTGGAACTGGCGCAGGGCTTTGCTTACGCGCCGCTCCAAAAGGAAGCCATCCGTAAGGCCATGACCGAGAACTGCCTTGTCCTCACCGGCGGCCCCGGCACCGGCAAGACCACCACGGTCAACGCCATCCTGCAGCTGCTCGAGAACGAGGCCGAACGGGTAGCCCTCTGCGCTCCCACAGGCCGCGCCGCCAAGCGTCTGAGCGAGCTGACGGGCCGGAAAGCCTCCACCATCCACCGCCTGCTGGAAGTGGACTACACCGGCGGTGTGGTCAGCTTCATCCACAATGACAAGAACCTGCTCAAGTGCGACGTCGTTATCCTCGACGAGATGAGTATGGTGGATGTCAAGCTGTTCCAGGCCCTCATTGCGGCACTGCGGTACAGCTGCCGTATTATTATGGTAGGCGACGCCGACCAGCTGCCCAGCGTCGGCCCGGGCAATATCCTCGGCGAGACCATCCGCTCCGGGCTGGTGCCGACGGTCTGTCTCAACGAGATATTCCGGCAGGCCGCTCAGAGCCTCATCGTGGAGAACGCCCACCACATCATCTCGGGCGAACCGCTGAAAAAGGGCGGAAAGACGGACGATTTCTTCTTCCTCGAAGCCGACGGCGACGCAGCCCAGAAGCTGGTCTGCGACCTCGTGACCACCCGTCTGCCCCGCAGCTACCAGTTCGACCCGGTGAAGGATATTCAGGTGCTCTGCCCCACGAAGCTCGGCCCCACCGGCACCCAGGCCCTCAATGCGGAGCTGCAGGCCATGCTCAACCCGCCCAGGAAGGGCAAGCCGGAGCTGCAGAGCGCGGCCCGGGTCTTCCGGGTGGGGGACAAAGTGATGCAGGTGCGCAATAACTACGAGATAACGTGGCAGCGTATCGGCGGGGAGCAGGGTGTGGGTGCCTACAACGGCGACATCGGCATCGTGGAGTCCATCGACGTGCGCAGCCGCTCCATGGTGGTGCGGATGGACGACCGGCGGCTGGTCTACCCGGCGGAGAACCTCAACGAGCTGGAAATTGCGTATGCCATCACGGTACACAAAAGCCAGGGCAGCGAGTTCCCGGCGGTCATCCTCCCGGCGGCACAGGTGCCGCCCCGCCTGTGCTACCGCAACCTCTTCTATACCGGCGTCACCCGCGGGCGGAAGCTCTGCATCGTGGTGGGCCGGCGGGACGTGGTGAACCGGATGATGTCCAACATCCGCCAGAACCTGCGCTACAGCGGCCTGGCCGCCCTGCTGGCCCAGGCTCTGCTCCCGGAGCAGGAGAACCTCTCCGATTGAAGATGAAACTTTACGAAATGCCAAAGCCTCCCCTCGATAGGGGAGGTGGCATCGCGCAGCGATGACGGAGAGGTTTTGTCCCGCAGTGGCTCACGGTCAGGCTGTCCTTCGTACAACCTCTCAGTCTCGTCGCAAGCTCCTCGCCAGCTCCCCTAGTAGGGGAGCCACTGG
>ENA-UEQE01002555-UEQE01002555.1-human-gut-metagenome-genome-assembly--contig:-NODE-2555-length-12901-cov-10.385137_pt1 | contig 12901 bp, 9 predicted proteins | sample MGYA00242934_ERZ507935 | MGnify/ENA primary metagenome ERZ507935 (study PRJEB26167, sample SAMN06115423) | human gut metagenome | host: Homo sapiens | place: China:Anhui | collected 2015-03-30... | reverse complement strand
GAATGTTTCCTGCGGCGAACAATTCCGATTGACACCCTTTCCCGCCCCGTGATAGAATGGGTGCGACAATGGAATAGGGAAATCGGTGGATGGACTCGGGAGAGACTGCGCCCTGCGGGCGCGGCGCCGAAGGGGAACGCAGAAGCTCTCAGGCAAAAGGGCCGAACTCGGACGACGCTCCGAAAAGTGCGTTTACGCACGCCGAAGGTGCAACCCGCCGCGATCGCTCGGGCGGGGAATCTCTCAGGTGATCAACGGAGGCACAAAGCTCAAAAGGGAGTTTTGTGCCTCTTTTTTGATGCTTAATTTTAATAATTTTTATAAGATTCATTAAAATTATTGTTTTCGGAGGATGCGCACTATGGAAAAGAAGACCCCACTTTACCAAACGCATGTGGACATGGGCGGCAAGATCGTCGAATTCGGCGGCTTCCTGATGCCCGTGCAGTATCCCACCGGCGTGATTGCCGAGCACATGGCCGTTCGTGAAAAGGCCGGATTGTTCGACGTTTCCCACATGGGCGAGCTTCGCCTCAAGGGCCCCGACGCCGTCGCCAACGTGCAGAAGATCATCACCGCCGACATTTCGAACATGAAAGACGGCGAGATCAAGTACTCGATGTTCTGCAACGACAATGGCGGCATCATCGACGACTTCATCGTCTACCGCTGCGCAGCGGACAATTACTGGCTCGTCGTCAACGCGGGCAACCGCGAAAAGGACGCCGCCTGGGTCGAGAGCCATCTCTCCGGCGACGTCGACTACCGCGACGAGGGCAACGACTGGGGCCAGATCGCCCTGCAGGGCCCCAAATCCGGCGACATTCTCAAAAAGCTCTGCGACGAGCAGTACATCCCCGCCAAGTACTACACCTTCACCGAAGATGTCCCCCTGAATCTCGGCGACCACATCATCCACGCCCTCGTTTCCCAGACGGGCTACACCGGTGAATACGGCTTTGAGATCTACTGCAAGGCCGAGGACACCGTCGACCTGTGGAAAGCGCTTCTGAAGGCGGGCGAGCCCGAGGGGTTGATTCCCTGCGGCCTCGGCGCGCGCGACACGCTGCGCTTAGAGGCTTCGATGCCGCTCTACGGCCACGAGATGAACGACGAGATCACGCCGAAGATGGCGGGACTTCCGTGCAAGCTCACGGGCAAGGACTTCATCGGCCGCGACGCGCTTGTCGCGCTCGGCGCGCCGAAAATGAAGCGCATCGGCATGAAGGTCGTCGGCCGCGGCATCGTGCGCGAGCACTGCGACCTCTACACGATGGACGGAGAAAAGATCGGCTGGGCATCCTCCGGCACGTTCGCACCCTATATCGGCTGCGGCGTCGCGATGGGCTATATCCCTGCCCAAGATATCGAGATCGGCAAGCACCTCAACGCCGACGTGCGCGGCCGCATGGTCGAGCTTGAGATCGTGCCAATGCCGTTCTACAAGCTCGAACGCTGAAATAGAGATTTTTGACCGAATATTCGGAAACCATTTGACCGTAAATAACAACCAACATTCATTGAGAACGATTTTGAGGAGGAAATTACCATGAACATCCCTGCTGAGCTGAAGTATTCCAAGTCCCACGAGTGGGTCAAGATGGACGGCGACATCGCCGTGATCGGCATTTCTGATTTTGCCCAGGATGCGTTGGGCGATGTGGTCTTTATCAACCTGCCCGCCGAGGGCGACAGCGTCACCGCCGGCGAAGCGCTGGGCGACGTTGAGTCCGTCAAGGCCGTTTCCGACGTGATCTGTCCCGTCAGCGGCACGATCTGCGAGGTCAATGAAGCGCTGGCCGACGCACCCGAGACGCTGAACTCCGACCCCTACGGTGCATGGATCATCAAGGTCTCCCCCGTGACCGACACTGAGGCGCTGCTTGACGCCGCCGCTTACGAAGCGCATTGCGCGCAGGAGGGCTGAGATGGGCTCTTACGTTCCCACCACGGCTGCGGAACGGGAAGAAATGCTCGCCGCCATCGGGGTCGACAGCCTCGAAGGGCTTTACAAAGCCGTTCCGCAGGAAATGCTCCTGCCGGATGGCGGGCTGAACATTCCCGAAGGGCTGAGCGAGCTTGAGGTGCGCGAGGCCGTCACCGCCATGGCCGAAAAGAACAAGGTCTTCAAGACCGTTCTTCGCGGCGCGGGCGCCTACCGCCACTTCATCCCGTCGGTCGTCAAGTCTGTCACCTCCCGCGAAGAGCTTGTCACCTGCTACACCCCCTATCAGGCGGAGATCAGCCAGGGTGTGCTGCAGGGTACGTTTGAATTCCAGACGATGATCTGCGAGCTGACCGGCATGGACGTCTCCAACGCCTCGCACTACGACGGCGCGACCGCCGCAGCCGAGACGATCCCCATGTGCAAGGACCGCAAGCGCACGAAGGCCTATGTCTCCGCCTGCGCCCATCCGCAGGTCATCGAGGTCATGAAGACCTACTGCTTCGCCTCGAATACCGAGCTTTTTGTCGTCCCCGCAAAGGACGGCAGAACTGATCTCGACGCGCTCAAGGAAGCGCTCGGCGATGACGCCGCGTGCTTCTACCTCCAGCAGCCGAACTACTTCGGCCAGATCGAAGACGCGAAGGCGGCCGGTGAGATCGTCCACGCCGCGGGTGCCAAGTTCGTCATGGGCGTGAACCCCATCGCCTGCGCCATTCTGCCCACGCCGCGCGCGATGGGCGCGGATGTCGCCGTCGGCGACGGTCAGCCCCTCGGCCTCGACACGGCGTTCGGCGGCCCGTTCCTCGGCTTCATGGCCACGACATCCGCCATGACGAGAAAGCTCCCCGGCCGCATCGTCGGCCAGACGAAGGATGTGGACGGCGAGGTTGGCTACGTGCTGACGCTGTCCGCGCGCGAGCAGCACATCCGCCGCGAAAAGGCCAGCTCCAACATCTGCTCCAACCAGGCGTTATGTGCCTTCGCCGCGGGCGTTTACATGGCCGCGATGGGCGAAAAGGGCATGAAGCAGTGCGCGCGGCTCTGCACCTCGAAGGCGCACTATTTCGCTTCTGAGCTCCAAAAGATCGGCTGCACCTTGAAGTACAAGGGTGAATTCTTCCACGAGTTCGTCACCGAGGTCGAATGCCCCAACTGCCGCAGGAAGATCCTCGACGCGCTCGAAGCAGAGGGCATCCTCGGCGGCGCGGAGATCGAGGGCGGCATCCTCTGGTGCGTGACCGAGCCCGTCTCCAAGTCGCAGCTCGACAAAGCTGTCGCCATCGTGAAGGAGGTGCTGTAAATGAAGCTCATTTTTGAACTTGGCGTCGAAGGCCGCGGCATGACCCTCATGCCGGAGTGTGACGTCCCCGAATATCAGCTCCCCGAAGAGCGCAGCGAGGCGCTGCACCTGCCCCACGTGAGTGAAAATGAGCTCACCCGCCATTACACCGCCCTCTGCAAGCGCATCCACGGTGTGAACGACGGCTTCTATCCCCTCGGCTCGTGCACGATGAAGTACAACCCCAAGATCGACGAGGACATGGCGGCGCTGCCGGGCTTCACCCAGCTCCACCCGCTCCAGCCCATCGAGACCGCGCAGGGCGCGCTCGAGGCGCTGCACACGTTAGGCTCTGAGCTTGGCGAGGTCTTCGGCATGGACGCTGTCACGTTCCAGCCCGCGGCGGGCGCGCACGGTGAATTCACCGGCGTTCTTCTCATCAAGGCCTATCACGCAGACCGCGGCGATACCGCGCGCACGAAGATCATCGTGCCCGACTCCGCCCACGGCACAAATCCCGCAACCGCCGCGATGTGCGGCTTCCAGGTCATCAACATCCCGTCCGGCGTGGACGGCTGCGTCGACCTCGACGCGCTGCGCGCCGCCGTCGGCCCCGACACCGCGGGATTGATGCTGACGAACCCGAACACCGTCGGTATTTTCGACAAGAACATCCTCGAGATCACGAAGATCATTCACGATGCGGGCGGCCTGTGCTATTACGACGGCGCGAACCTCAACGCCGTCATGGGCGTCGTCCGTCCCGGTGACATGGGCTTTGACTGCATCCACAGTAACCTGCATAAGACGTTCGCCACACCGCACGGCGGCGGCGGCCCCGGCGCAGGCGCGGTCGGCTGCAAGGAATTCCTCAAAAAGTACATGCCCGGCCCGCTGGTCGTCGAAAAGGACGGCAAGTACGGCTTTGCATACCCTGAAAAGTCCATCGGCCGCGTGAAGATGTTCTACGGCAACTTCGACGTCGTCGTGCGCGCGCTGACCTATGTGCTCACGCTCGGCAAGTCCGGCATCCGCGAGGCGGCGATGAACGCCGTGCTGAACGCGAACTACATGCGCGTCAGGCTCAAGGATACCTTCACCATGGCCTATGACGAGATCTGCATGCACGAGTTCGTCATGTCGCTCGTCGATCTCCACAAGGAGACGGGCGTCTCCGCGCTCGACCTTGCCAAGGGCATGCTCGACTTTGGCCTGCACCCGCCCACGATGTACTTCCCGCTCATCGTCCATGAGGCGCTCATGATCGAGCCCTGCGAGACTGAGAGCAAGAAGACCATGGACGAGGTCTGCGGCATCTACTGCAAGCTCTTTGAACTCGCGCACTCCGATCCCGAGACGCTCCACACCGCTCCCCACTCCACGCCCGTCCGCCGTCTCGACGAGGTCGGCGCGGCGCGCAACATGGTTTTACGTTATCAGTTTGCCTGACGAAGGCAGCGCATATCTTAACATCACGCAATGCCGCCGAAAAGTCGGCGGCATTGCTCTCAAAAAGGAACGAACTATTATGGCTCATTATGAACTCATCGTCATCGGCGCGGGCCCCGGCGGCTACGAAGCCGCGCTCCATGCGGCCAAGCTCGGCAAGAAGGTCGCCGTCGTCGAGAAGCGCGAAGCGGGCGGCACCTGCTTAAACCGCGGCTGCATCCCGACGAAAACGCTGCTGCACTCTTCTCAGATCTTCCACGACGCCAAGCACGGCGCACACGCCGGCATCCACACCGACGATATCCGCGCCGACATGACGGAGATTTTTGCCTACAAGCGCGAAATTTCGCAAAAGCTGTCCTCCGGCATTGAATCGCTTTTCAAGACCGCAAAGATCGACTTTCTGCGCGGCACGGCGCTCATCACCGCACCCGGCGCTGTCCGCGTGACGGACGCCGAGGGCGGTGCCAACGACTACACCTGCGACGATATCCTCATCGCCACCGGCTCCGTCCCGTCCCGCCCGCCGATCCCCGGACTTGAGTTCGCGATGACCTCCGACGAGCTGCTTGAGGGGTGCGACCACCTGTACCGCTCCATCGTCATCATCGGCGGCGGTGTCATCGGCATCGAGTTTGCGACGTTTTACGCAGACCTCGGCTGTGAAGTGACCGTCATCGAAGGCATGGACCGCCTGCTGCCCAACATGGACAAGGAGCTCGGCCAGAGCCTCGCGCTCATCCTCAAAAAGCAGGGCGTGAAGGTCTTCACGAACGCGATGGTCCAGAGCGTCGAGAAGACGGGTGAGGATATCGCCGTCAACTTCACCTGCAAGGAAAAGAGCGAGACCATCTCCGGCGAGGCCGTGCTCTGCGCCATCGGCCGCCGCCCGTACTGCGACGGCCTGTTCGCGGATGGCATTTCTGTCGAGATGAACCGCCGCAGCATCGCCGTGAACGAGCGCTACGAGACGAGCATCCCCCACATCTACGCCATCGGCGACGTCTCGGCCAAAATTCAGCTCGCCCATGTGGCGACCGCGCAGGGCATCGCCTGCGTCGACCTGCTCTACGGAAGGGAAAATCACACATCCATGTCCGTCGTGCCGAGCTGCATCTACTGCCGTCCGGAGATCGCGGTCGCCGGCCTCATCGAGGCCGAGGCCAAGGAGGCGGGCATCCCCGTCAAGGTCGGCAAACACGTCATGTTCGACAACGCCAAGACGCTCATCGCCGACCCGGGCCGCTGCTTTATGAAGTTCGTCGCCCACGCCGAAACACGCGAGCTTCTCGGCGCGCAGCTCATGTGCGAGCATTCAAGCGATATGATCGGCGGCGTCTCGCAGGCGCTCGCCAACCACATGTCGGTCGATCAATTCCTGCTGGCCATGCGTCCGCACCCCTCATTTGAAGAGGCGATGACCGCCGCGCTCGAGGACCTTGCGCAGAAGCTCGGCTGAAAGGCCGCGGATGAAGCTATCGGTCGCCTTTAGACGGGCGATACCGCTTTTATGCAAAATTTGCGTTGCAGCATACGATGGAGTATGCTACCCTTAAAGTGAAAAATTGCTCTGACGGGGAACGCTTCTTTGAAAGCGGCGCACCGAAAGCGTGATAAGGGAGAGGAGAATCATCCATGAAAAAGCGATTGCCCATCATTTTGACGCTGCTTCTGGTTTGCATTGCCGTGTCTTATGCCTCCGCCGCGAATGTGGTGGCTTCGCCGCAAAACCTGTCGGTCGACGGCGTCGATGCAGACTGTGACAAATACAACATCGACGGCAGCAACTATTTCAAGCTGCGCGATCTTGCGCAGCTTCTGAGCAAGACGGACAGCCGCTTTTCCGTTTCGTTCGATGAGCAAAGCAATGCGGTCACGGTCGTTTCCGGGAAGGAATATACCCCTGTCGGCGGCGAGCTTGCGCGCGGGCGGGATCAGTCCAAAACAGCCGTTGTCAGCAAGCAGTCCGTTTTGATCGACGGAAAGGCTGCGGACGGTCTTTCTGTCTACAACATCGGGGGAAACAACTATTTTAAGCTGCGCGACCTCGGCGATGCGCTCGGCTTTACCGTCGATTATGACGCCGACAGCAATACTGCCATCGTTTTGAGCAAGGGTTCCACAGCGGTCTACCAAAACGCATTTGAAAAACTGCTTAAGGACGTGAACGAGAAGCGCCGCGCCGATATGGCAAGGGAAGAGTCGTTCGACGGCTTTGAAGCATATTTACAGCATCACCGCGGCGAGGTCGAGATCACGCAGGCAGAGATCGACAGCCTGAAAAATCTGAACAATCCCGGCAAGTCTGTTCTCACGCGCGCGGAAGCGCTTGAGGATGTGGATCTGTTCTTCCGCGCGCTGCATTACTCCTACGGCGCTTACTACTATTTTGGTGAGGAGACGTTCCAAAAGGCGGAAGATGCCATCCGTGCAGAGCTTGCATCCTATCAGACGATCAAGTGGGACCAGCTCGTCTCGCTCATTTACTCGCACCTGCTTTTCGTTCGGGACGGACATTTCTCGATCGCCGGGCGGTATGAACCGGCCTTTGAAAAAAGCGTTCAGTATCTTTACTATTACAGCGGTCAAAGCTTTGGCAAGGATGAAAGCGGGTACTATCTGCTGGGGGAAACCGAGAAGTGGTACTATACCTCCTGCGGCAACGCGAATGTCGAAATGAAGCCGTATCTTGACGGCAGCGGCCGAGTGTGCTATTCCCTGCGTCAGTTCTGTCCCGCGACGGCTGCGCATATGGCAGACAGTATCACCTTGACAAAGGGTGCTGAGACCAAAACGGTTTCGGTCACATGGTCGCTGAGCCAGTCCTATCTGGAAGACGGTTCGCAGGTCCCGGATTATCATTATCTGAAATCAAACGGTATTGCCTTGATAACGATTCGCAGGTTTGACTGGAATTATGAGGAGACAATGGACGAGTTCGTCCGCACCGGTTCTGACCTTAAAAACGCGAAGCTCATCATCATTGATGCCCGCTCCAACAGCGGCGGCGATGAAGACTTTATCAAAAACTGGCTGAAAAACTACGCGGGAGAGGAGCCTGAACAGAAAACGATTATCTCCAACTGGGGCACTGCTATGTTCGATAGGACCCAAGCCTACGCGGACCTGGGTGAAGAATTTGCCGCCTTCCGGACAGGCGATAAGGACTATGAGCTGTTTCAGGGAAAGCTGCTGGAAAACAGCACTCCGATTCTTCTTCTGACAGACAGCATGTCCGGCTCCGCCGGCGAGAGCATCGTGACCTATTGCAGGACACTTGACAACTGCCTTGTGATCGGCGGCCCGACGAGAGGCGCGCAGCTGGTCGGAAATGTGCGAGGCTGGACGCTTCCAAACTCCGGCATCGGCTTCCAGTTCGGTCAGGCGTTTCACTTCATCTACAATATGGAGAACGTAGACGGAAAAGGTTATGAGCCGGACCTGTGGTGCAACCCGAAGACCTCTTTGCAGTCTGTCTTGAACATGGTGGAGCGCTATGACCTCGGCTCCGCCGAGGGCGTGGCCGCCCTGCGCGCGCAGCTGCCGAATATTCTGACCAAGTAGGCAGGCACTTCCCATTAAATGTCCCACAACGTAGGATGAGTAGAAAGAGAAGCATTCTACTCATCCTGTCTTATGGCCATATACCGCCGTCATCTGAACGAAAAACCGCTCCCGAGATCATCTTGATCTTGGGAGCGTTACTTTCTCTATTATGATTGCTTTTTGTGCCCAAAAACAGCCTTTTGCCGGAATGTGTTAGAAAAGTGTTAGAAAGCGTTATTTTGCGCTTTCTAATTACTGCCAAAAGGTTAGAAAAAAGTCCTGAAATCTGCTGATTTCAGGACTATTCTGGTTGCGGAGGCAGGACTCGAACCTACGGCCTCCGGGTTATGAGGCAGTCTCAAGCACAAATCGGAGTCATTTCGGCTCCGATTTGTGCTTTTTAGCGCCGTTCGTTCGGCGGGTTTTCCATTGTCTCAGTCCAGCCCTGCCCACTTTTTTCGTGTTCTGGGTCAAAACTGGGTCAAAGAGGATTTTGTAATTACAAACTGAAATGGTCAAGCTTTTGGCTTAGAGTATTTCCAAGTTACAAATGCAGAAACTCACGATCGTAAGCGGTCTTTTGAAAAGCTCCGGCGCTGAAAGCACCGGAGCTTTTCTTGCATATGTGCTCAATCTAAAGACGGGGCGAGGTCTGCTCAACTGCCCTCTGTGTTCTCCAGCGGGAACGTCACGCTCCAATTTCCCTCCACAGAGCCATGGGATGTGACGAATTCCCCGTACAGCGCGTAAGTGCCAAGGGCGTCGGCCTCAATGCCGGTGAAGATATAGTCCTCGTAGCTGCCTGTTCGCGCGCTGTCAAAAAAGGCCGTAGACCCGTCGCCGTCAATTCGCTCGCCGGTCTCCCGATTTACCAGAGAGATAGAGCCGTGGTTATCCGTTTTGAGGATATCCGTGTAATACGCCTGCACATGGAGCCGCCCGTCCGCATAGCCGATCCCCGTCAGAGTCACGCCGTCGGTGGGAGCGGCGATTGCGTCACCCGGTTTCAACACCGTGACCTCTTTTCTGGCATCAGAGCCGAACAGATCCCCGCTCAGGCCCCGGGGCTGGACCGTCTGCACGGCAGAGGTCAGGTGATCATTCAGGGCCACGCCGTCCAAAATGCCCTCCCAGCTTTTCTCACCGCTTAAGAGTTTCCGGACGGAAAACGTCAGCTTTTTGCCCTCGATGCTCTGCCGGTCCCACTGTTCAAGGGTCACAAGAAATGTGGCGGTGTGGGTGTCCGGGTCGTAGCTGGCCAACTGGCAGTGGCCCGTGCAGTCAAAGGGCGTGTGGAGCCGATAGCTGTCGAAAAGGTCCACCGTTTCATCGAAACGCTTTCCCGTGAGGTCCCGCATGGAGAGATAGATCTCGGCGGTATTCTCGTGGATGTAAGCCGCCGTCACCTCCATGCGGATGCCGTTGTCCTCGCAGGACCGCTGCACCGGCTTGAAGAACTGGGCCGTGGCGGGGGAGACGGCGTACAACAGCTCGTAAAACGACGGGCTGAAAGCCGCTATGGTGGGAACCGCCAGTCCGCAAATCAGGCAAAGGCAGGCCGCTGCCGCCCCCCACTTCGCCCAAACACTTTTCCGCTTATTCGGCGCGGCGTCCGCCGCCTCGATATAAGCGGGGTCGATCCGTTCCAGTTTATCTAACAGTTCATTTCCTCTCATACTGTGTAACCCTCCTTGTTCAGATGCTCCCGCAGCCGGTTACGGCAGCGGAACAGCGTTGTTTTCACCTTGCTTTCGGATATGCCATAGCGCTTGGCAATGTCGGCCACGGAATCCAGAAACCAGTAGCGGCGAACGAACATGTTCCGTTTTTCCTCATCCAGTCCGCCTAAAAAAGCGTTGAGAGCTGTTGCCAGCGCCAGATGGTCCATGCGGCATGCGGCGTTGTCAGGCGCCGGGATGCATTGCTCCATTTCCACACTGAGCTCACAGATAAAAGCATTGCGCTTCAGGCGGCTGCGGTCACGGCAGCAGTTCAGGGAAATGTGCCGGGTGATCCGGGCGAGGAATGCGTAGAAGTGATCGCTTGGCTCATGGGGTGGGATCGTGCGCCACGCCTCCATGTAGGTGTCATTTTCACATTCCTCGGCCGTCTGCAAGTCATTGACGATCCCGTAGGCCAGCGTGCGCAGACGGCTGCCGTATTTCTCGGCGGTCTGCCGGATGGCTGTCTCGTCACGCCGCAGGTACAGCGCGACGATGCTGCGGTCATCCATGGCGTTCATCTCCTTTCGTTCTGGATGGAAGGGCCTTCACCCATATAAGCACCCTTTGGGGCAGTCAGGTTACACGTTTTCCAAAATTATAGCAAAAAATCCTGCCTGTTTCGACCGAAAACCATTGAACTCCGAGCCGAAAAGGAACGAGCTGAGACGCAGCTTGCACAGGAACGGCACAAGCTGGAGCGTCTGGAGAACCGAAAGAAGTATCTGGAACAGGGCATACAAGCCGCAATTTCGACAGAAACGAAAACAGATCACGCAGCCCAGCGGGGCCGCGACGCCTCGGGACAGCGACGCGCATAAGCGCATCGCTGTCCCGCAGGCTCTCTGCGTTCTTCGGGAGCACCCTCGGCCAAGACCCAAAAGGGGCAAAGTATGCCGTTCTGATACCCGGCCCGGGGATGTTCGTGAACGTGCGGAACGCTCCGGGGATAGTGATAGCGGCCCCGTCCGGAAGGCCCCTGTTTCGGCGTGTGTGCCGCTGTGTGCGATTCTTCTCCGAAAGCCGAGTGTGTACCCGCTTTCACGCATGAAAGCGAACGTGGGGCGTTTGTGCCGGAGGTATTGAAGTCCGTGTGACCAACGTGTTGGAAACGTTGGTATGACTGCGTTTCCTGCGCTTTTCAAGCCTTTTTCGAGGACGAAAAAGAAAGCAGGATAAACGGCTGGCGTCGGAATCGACGCTTTGCCCAATCACTTCTGCCCGCAGTGCGGGCAGTTGACGGGGGTTTCAGCGCAGTCGGTTGTGGCGTCTTTTGAAGAAAATTTCAGAGCGGCTGGCGTCTTGGTTCCCGCAAACGCAGATGTCCCAAGGATTTTGGTGGTGCCTTGTGGCCGTTTCGGAAGGAAATCGAGGTAATCACCTTCGCGTGATCAATGGTGCAGGGCAAGCGTGTTTTGAGTCACCGCAGTCAATGAAAAGAGACTTTCAACCGTCCCAAAATCGCACCGCTGTAAAGAGAACACCTCCGGCAGCGCAAAAATTGTGCCGCCATAGACAAAGATAGGGCAGCGTGGTCTAAGCGCAAATGATAACTTTCTGATAACAGTTCGTTTTTTTGGTAGCTTTGTCCTCCTGATTACGGTATTGTTCGTTGGCAAAGGAGGCTGATACCATGCCAAAAAGACGAGCAAACGGGGAAGGGAACATCCGAAAGCGCAAGGATGGACGCTGGGAAGGCCGGTACACTGTCGGTCACGATCCAGAAACCGGCAAAGCCATCATCAAGAACGTTCTTGGCAAGACGCAGACAGAAGTCAAGGAAAAGCTGAAGAAAGCCATCGAGGAAAATGTCGGTATCGACTATGGGCGGGCCAAGAACTACACCGTGGGTAACTGGTTAGAAGTGTGGTACGAGAACTATGCCAAAATCAAGATGCGCCCATCCACCTACCTGACCTACCATGGCTACATCGAAAACCACATCAAGCCGCAGCTCGGTAAGATCCCGTTGAATGATCTGACGACGCTGCATCTGCAACAGTTCTACAAGAAATTGTTGGCAGAAGGGCGGGTAGAGCGAATCGAAGCACAGAAGCAGCCCAAGGGACTGAGCGCCAAAACAGTGCGCAACATCCACCAAATCATTTCCTCTGCCCTGAAGCTGGCAGTCGAGCAGCGGCTGATCGCCCGCAATCCGGCAGACGGCTGCGCACTGCCGAAGGCGGAGCGCAAGGAAATGCAGACGCTTCCCGTTGAGCAGCTGACGTCCTTCCTCCGCGAGGCAAAAGACAGCGGCGTGTTCGCCCTGTACTACATCGACCTGACCACCGGCCTGCGGCGGGGCGAGTTGCTCGGATTAAAATGGTCGGACATTGATTTGGAAAAAGGAGACCTCCGGGTTCAACGGCAGATCGGGCGCATCAACGGCAAGATCATTGAGATGCCGCTGAAAACGAAAAACGCCTACCGCACCCTGCCCCTGTCGGCAGACGCGATCAGCGTACTGAAAATGCAGAAATGCAAAGTCGGAAATAGTGAATGGGTATACCCGTCCCCCACCGGAGGCCCCATGTCACCGGACAGCGTGCTGCATATGCTGCACCGAGTCCTGAAACGGGCAGGGTTGCCGAAGGTGCGTTTCCATGACCTGCGCCACACCTTCGCAACGCTGGCACTGCAAAACGGTGTGGATATCAAGACCGTGTCTGGCATGCTGGGGCATTTTTCAGCGGGCTTCACGCTGGACACTTATGCGCATGTAACGACCTCCGCCAAGCGTGAAGCGGCAAAAACAATGGGGAGCATCCTCTCTGGCGCGGTATAGTGCTTTCCGCTACCCCGCCCCGTTGGGGTCAGCGTTTGGGTCAGAAAAAACGGCAAGTAAGTTATTGAACGCAAAAATGCGAAAAAAGTCCTGATTTCGCAAGAAATCAGGACTTTCTGGTTGCGGAGACAGGACTCGAACCTGCGACCTCCGGGTTATGAGGCAGTCTCAAG
>ENA-UEQE01002539-UEQE01002539.1-human-gut-metagenome-genome-assembly--contig:-NODE-2539-length-12987-cov-4.458095_pt1 | contig 12987 bp, 5 predicted proteins | sample MGYA00242934_ERZ507935 | MGnify/ENA primary metagenome ERZ507935 (study PRJEB26167, sample SAMN06115423) | human gut metagenome | host: Homo sapiens | place: China:Anhui | collected 2015-03-30 | study... | reverse complement strand
CCATTAACTAACAACTAAAAAAATACTTTTATGAATATTTCCGAACTTAGTATCCGTAGGCCTGTGCTTGCCACCGTAGCAGACGGAAATAACAACTATATCCAGTCTGGTGACCGCTACAATGGTAAGAAGACAGATACGATCACAAGCAAAAACGGAAGTTTTTGGGCAGAGTTCACAGCGGTTAATGGCCCCCGCGCTAAAGCTGAAAAGGTGCTGCAAGATGCAAAGACCGAAGCAGAAATTACTACAGCTGTCGCGGAGTTGCAGTTTGCTATTAGCAAGCTAATTCCTACGTCTCAGCTGAACGCAACGTATCTCTACGAGACGCTGCAACAGTCGTATCAGTCTCTCACAAACGATTATTTGGACGAGTCCTTTACTGCGCCCAGCGTCAGGAACTACCGCAAAGCTCGCAGCGACGCGCAGGAGTATCTGAACTCGCTGTTTGATTCTGACGGAACGCCGACCGACAAAAACAAGGCGGAAAATCAGAATATGGCAAACGGCTATGCGGATGCGCTGAAAAAATGCGAAGTCGTCAGCAAGGACGCCGTCGAGGAAAGCAAGGTCAACCTGCGCACCATTCAGGCACTTGCCAAGCGGTATGCCATGACGGAAAATGGCGGCAAGTACACGGGAGAAAGCTGGACAGCATTTGAAACCGCCCGCAAAGCGGCGACGGATTATGCAGCGGCACATTCCGTATCTGAATATATCAGCGATGCAGAGGTAAAGCAGTACGCGGCGCTTACGAGAAATTTCCTGTCCGCAGCCTACGGATTGACTTCTGCTTCTGATACGGTAACGGTTACATTCTCCTATACGGACGATCTGCATTTGCGGGTTCCGAATCCTAATGACCCGTACAATCAGATTTTAGGCCCCGTAGGAAATAAGCCGCAGATTCAAACTGTCACGTTGGATCGTGGCGCAACGCTTGCCGATCTCTGGACGACAACCGGCTATAAACCGAGCAGAAGCTATTACGGCGTGAGTGAATACAGTGTCTGGCACACGTTCGTCAATGGCACGATGCTCTACGGTGTAACGCCCGGCGCGAAGCAGGATCTTGCAGACGACAGCTATGTGCTGAAAGACGGCGACAAGATTCAGCTAACGCACATGGACTGGCCGTCCTACACGTTCAACTACATTTATCGTGCAGCTGTAGATTGGACGAGCATGACAAGCTCCCTCGCTGCGCTGCGCTTCAAGGAAACCGGGGCGCAGAATGTCGGCGCTGGCGAAGCAGAAACGCTTACCGTCGAGCGCACGTCCGCGCATCTCTGGACATATACCGGCAGCTACAGCCCCTACGAGGGCGCGACGATTGCCGCCTATGGCCCGCAGAACACGGATGGCAGCTACCCCGACACGCCGATTCTGTCTGAAACCACGTCGGATGCAAGCGGCTCCGTGAGCTTCAAGCTCTATCAGGAGGGTAAATATCTTGTCACCGCCTACGATGCGCGCGCAAACGACGAGGATTCCGCAATCTTCTACTCTGGCACGGTAGCAGCTCCCTATCTGGAGCTGACTGTCGGAGATGCCACGCAGCCTGACGCTGTGCGCGCCGAGCTGAAAGCAGCGCTGGATAAGGTCTACAACGCCTATCCGAAGAAGATCTTTGGCGACGATACCTGGGCAGAGATCGAAGCTGCGTACAAGGCAGCCGTTGCGACGCTGAACGATTCGTCGGCTACGACCGGCGAAGCATACCTTGCGCAGCAGGCAGCGATCCGCACCATCCAGAGCAAGCAGACCGAAACGATTCAGGCAAATAAAACAGCGCTTGAGACGTTCCGGACAAATCTGAATAAGCTCCCGGACGATGTGAACAAGATCACCGCCAGCGCAAGCGTCAAAGAAGCGGCAACGACGTTGATTCAGTGCTATACCAGCATGAACAGCTATCAGCGTTCGCAGCTCACAAACTCCGAAAAAGCCAAGTACGATAAGATCAAGGCTTATATGGATGAAAAGGGAGAAAAACTCCCCGAAGCAGAAACATATGAGCTGACGCTTAACGTTGTTGGCGATTCGGATGAATCAACCGCTGCGCTGAACGCCATGATCGACGATCTGCGCAACAATCCTGCCAAGATGGACCGCGCAGAGGGTGGCAAACACGACCATACACAGGCTATCAATATCGTAACGCCGTACACCTTCGGCGCTTACGACGGCAAAACGGAGCTGTTCTCTAAAACCTTCAGCGAAACCGACCCGCTGACACCTGTTCGGATTTATACCGGCGTTGACTACGCGGCATATTTCCAGACACGCAATGCAAAAGGCACATATACGCCGGAGAGCACCAGATGGTCGATCAGCGACGAAGATCTCAGCATTGTTTTGACGCGGGAAGGCACAAACACCACCCCCGGCGTGTACGGTACAGAGGGGCACCTGACCGTCAAGATCGGTGATACCGAGTATGAAGTCAAGAGCATTACATACGAGGGTATCAGCCGGTCCGACGTTATCAGCGGCAAGCAGCGCGTCTATGACGATTCTGCCTACAAGGGCAAGTCCACTGAAGTAGTCAACGTTGACATTCCCGATGCCTACCTCGGCTTCGCAATGCCCTACAACGATGTGACCGTCACGATCACATGGGGACCGGTCGAGAGTGACACCGAAAAGCTGACCAAGGCCAAGGAAACCGCAAAGAACATCGTCAATGCGAAGTACAACGCTCTTGTTGCCGCAAACGAGTACGACACAGAACATCAGGTCGAACTTGACGCAGCGCTGGCTAACGGTTTGAAAGAAATCAAAAACGCAACGTCCGAAGCCGATGTCATTGCCGCTAGAAAGAAAGCCGTCTCCGCGATGGAGAAGGTGCCGACAATCGGTTCGTCTTCTGAATCCGGTAAGGTTGGTGAGCATTATCCGTACAGCGGTTCCGAAGTCGTTGGGCGCGTCCATGTTATCGTCGAGAACACGACGTATCTGGATGAATCTCTGCCTGACAGCTTGAAGAAGACCATCGTTAAAGGGTATTACGATCTGACCAAGGATGACAGCATGATGACCGTTGCCCTCAAGGCGCTCGAAGGTGCTGGATGCACATGGAACCGTGGCGGTTATGACTACGGTACAACGTATCTTGCATCGGTCGAGAAAGACGGCGGTACACTCGCAGAGTTCACCGGCGGTCCCAACTCCGGCTGGATGGGTACAAAGAATGACTGGTTCGTCAACGCCAGCTTCTCCGATTTCCGTTATACCAACGGCGGACTGGCAGACGGCGACGAGATCCATCTCATGTATACCACGAAGCTCGGCGCGGACATCGGCGGCACATGGAGCGGCACCGATACCTCGCTGCAGTCCATGACGGTAAACGGCGGAACGGAGCTGTCTCCCACTTTCTCCAGTACGACAACCAGCTACGTCCTGACGATCCCGGAAGAAACGACTGGCGTGACCGTTCGCTTCTCCGCCGCGAACAAGAACTATCAGGCGCGGATGTATCTCAATTCCTATAAGGATGAGAACAGCCGCTACATGAGCGGCGATATGCTCTCTGTGTCCTCTGGCGACGTGATCTACGTCGGTGTTGGTGAGCGTGCATGGGGCAGCATGAATAACGGCGGCACCGCCACAAAGTACACCATTCAGGTTGTCAAGAGTGGCGACGCAAAAGAGCTTGTAGAAATCATTGATGATCTTCCCGCAGCAAGCCGTCTGACGCTGGATGATGCCAGAACTGTGCGCATGGCGCGTAGCTTGTTCGACGCACTAGACGCAGCAGCTCAGGCAACTTTCAAGACAGACCACGAAGCCCAGTATAACAAGCTGGCTGCGTGTGAAAAGATCATTGATGATATGACCGCAGCAGATGCCGTTACAACTGCCGCAAATAATCTCCCAAGCAAGCCTAATCTTCGTGACAAGGCGACGTTCTACGCTGCAAAAGCGGCGCTCGATGCACTGACTGCGGACCAGGAACAGTACCTTACAGCAGAAACGATTTCTGTAATCAATCAGGCTTACGAGCAGGTCCTTGGGATGGACCAAAACCATGTGCAGTGGTTGATTGACGATCTGCCCGACGAAGATAAAGTCACCCTTGCCGACAAGAAGCAGATTGACGCCGCAAAGGCTGCGTATGACGCGCTGCCCGATCAGACCGGCGTTGATGCAACGAGGTTGGGTAAGGCGATTGCCGCACTTAAAAAGCTGGAACAGGGCGGCTCTGGTGAGGACACCGGCTACAGCGAGTATCTGAAAAAGGCGCTTGCCAACATTAAAAAGAAAGTACCTACGCCGACAATCGGTTCCAGCAGCGGCGAATGGGCCGTCCTTGCACTGGCACGCGGCAATGCGGATGTCCTGAACAGCTACTATGACGGTTACTATGATCGCGTTGTAGCCTATGTGAGGGATAATATCAGTTCCGGCAAGCTGAATGCGGAGAAGTCTACAGACAATGCCCGTATTGCACTGGCACTGACCGCTATCGGAGAAGATCCCACAAGTGTGGGCGGTCACAATCTTCTGACTGCGCTTGATGATGTTACCTATGATCTGAAGCAGGGCATCAACGGCCCGATCTGGGCGCTGATCGCTTTGGACAGCAAGAACTACACTTCGTCCAGCCGTGATCAGCTGATTAAAGCAATCCTCGACAACCGCACAAGTGAGGGCGGCTGGGCGCTTGATGGTAATGCGACCGATGTCGATATGACAGCAATGGCAATTCAGGCGTTGGCTCCGTACTATAATAAGAGCAACGAAACTGTTAAGGCTGCTGTTGATACTGCACTTACATGGCTGTCCACCAAGCAAAGCAGCGATGGCGGATTCTCCAGTTGGGGCAACGCAAACGCAGAGAGCTGCGCACAGGTTATTGTCGCGCTGTCCGCGCTCAATATCGATGCGGATACAGACAGCCGCTTCGTGAAGAATGGTCATTCCGCACTGCAAAATCTCCTGACCTTTGAACAGGCGGATGGCAGCTTCCTTCATACATTGCCAGGCAGTGATAAAGACAACAACCAAATGTCCTCAGAGCAAGGTACTTATGCACTCGTTGCGTATGATCGCTTCAAAACCGGCAAAAACAGTCTGTACAACATGACAGATGCTGTGAAGCGCGAGAACGCGGACGCACAGGCTGTTATCGACATGATCAACCAGATTGGCTATGTCGATGAATCCAGCTATAACGCGATTGCGGAAGCGCGCAATGCCTACAACAAGCTCTCTGCTGCTGACAAGGCAAAGGTAGAAAACTACAATACCCTGACCGCTGCCGAAACTTCGTACAAGGCAATTCTGAAGCAGAAGCAGACAGATCAGTACAAGGCATTGAAAGCGCACTATGACGATCTTCTGAACGACAAAACCAAGAAGTACGGTACCGCCGCAAAGAAGAAACTCGCAAGCATTCTCCAGCAGGCACAGACGGATATGAACGCTGCGGAATCCTGCGAGCGTGTCACGGCCATCTATGAAAAAGCTATTACTGATCTGGATGCTGTCAAGCCCGGTGATATTGAAGTCACGTTCCGTCTCATCGGCGCTTTGGAAGCAACGCAGGATGTTGACCTGACGACCGACAGCTATCTGCCCGAATATGTCACGTGGGTTCCCACCAAAACGTATGCGCTGCAAGAGAACGCTACGGTTTATGACCTCTTTACCGAAGCCATGAGCGATGCAGGCTTGCGCTACATCGGTGCGGAAAGCAACTATGTCAGCACCATCTATGCCCCGTCCTGCCTTGGCGGATACGCCTTGAGCGAGTTCACCAACGGCAAGAAATCTGGCTGGATGTATACCGTCAACGGTAAGCACCCGAATCAGGGTCTCAAGAACTGGACACTGAACGACAATGACGTGGTTGTCTGGCACTATGTCAACGACTATTCGCATGAAGTCGCCGACTGGTTTAACGATCCGAATTACCCGTCGCTTGGCAATGGAACCTACTACAACGGCTGGCTCCGCGCTGCGGACATCAGCCCCGAACAGTATGTCAATGAGCTGCTGGGTAAGATTCTGAAGGTTGGCAAGAACGGCACGGTCGAGCCAAAGCTGACATTCCAGCATATCGGCAAGTCTGTCACCTTCACCTTCAAACCGGACACCGGCTATAAGGTCAAGGACGTCAAGGTCAACGGCAAGTCTGTCGGCGCAGTCAAGACCTATACCATTGACAAGCTCACGGTATCGACCAGAATCGAAGTTGAGTTCACCAATGGTAAACTTCCGTTCACGGACGTGCGTGAAAGCGACTGGTTCTACGAGGATGTTGCATTCGCGTATGAAAACGGTCTGTTCGCAGGCACGAGCGACACAACGTTCTCTCCGAACGCATCCATGACCCGCGCGATGCTCGTCACGGTTCTGTACCGACTGGAAGGTCAGCCCGCAGTCAACGGACGCAGCGGATTCTCGGATGTCCAGTACAACGGCTACTATGAGGACGCTGTGACGTGGGCAGCCGACAACGGCATCGTCAACGGCACCAGCACCACGACGTTCTCTCCGAACGCAAACGTCACGCGTGAGCAGATGGCGGCAATTCTGTACCGCTATGCGCAGCACAAGAAGTACAATACCGCCGCAAGCTCCGGCTTGAATGGATTTACAGACCACGCAAGCGTGTCCGGCTATGCCGCGGCTTCGCTGGAATGGGCTGTTGCCGAAAAGCTGGTCAACGGCAGCGCCGGCAAGCTCATGCCGACCGGCAACGCTACCCGCGCACAGGTTGCAGCCATTCTCCACCGCTTCGTGGAAAACGTGGCGAAAACCACAAAATAATCACTTTGCAGCACAGGACTGCCCCCATTTGGGGGCAGCCCTGCTTGCCGCATTTATAGGGGGAAATACAAATGAGAAGAACCAAACGAATTGCATGGATTCTGACCCTCGCGATCCTTTTGACGCTGACGGTTCCCGCGTTGGCGGCGTCCAGCGTCCAGAATGAAGTACAAGGCAGCGCCGCCTATATGGTGTCCGCTGTCAAAGCGCCGGAGGTCGGCTCCATCGGCGGCGAATGGGCAATTATCGGTCTTGCCCGTTCCGGTTACGCTGTTCCCGCAAATTACTACGAAGATTACTATGCGCGCGTCGAGAAGTACGTCAAGAACTGCTCCGGCGTGCTGCATGAAAGAAAATACACTGAGTATTCCCGCGTCATTCTCGCGCTGACTGCCATCGGGCGCGATCCGTCCAAGGTCGCGGGCTACAATCTCCTAATGCCCCTCGGAGACTTTGAAAAAACCATCTGGCAGGGCATGAACGGCCCCATCTGGGCGCTCATCGCGCTCGATTCCGGCAATTACGATATTCCCAAAAATCCTGCCGCAAAGACACAGGCCACGCGCCAGCTTTACATCGATGAGATCATCAAGAATCAGATGAAGGACGGCGGCTGGAGTCTCACCGGCACCGGCGATTCCGACGTGGACATTTCCGCAATGGCATTGCAGGCACTTGCAAAATATCAGGATCAGAAAGCGGTCAAAACCGCGACAGACAAGGCTCTGACCTACCTTTCCAAAGCGCAGGACAGCAAGGGCGGCTACGCATCGTGGGGCACGACCAACGTAGAGTCCGTTGCGCAGGTCGTGGTCGCGCTCTGTGAGCTTGGGATTTCTCTGGATGACAGCCGTTTTGTGAAAAACGGCCACACGCTGACGGAAAATCTTCTCTCGTTCCGGCAGTCTAACGGCGGCTTCTACCACGTTCTCGACGGTTCGGACGGCAACAACCAGATGTCTGCGGAACAGGGGTTCTATGCTCTCGTCGCCATTGACCGCGCGGAAAACGGTCAAAACAGCCTGTACCGCATGGGCGATGTGACCAAGAATACCGCAAAGCCCAGCACCACCGTCAAAAAAGGCAACGCCGACGCCTCCGTCAACGTCCCCGGCGTGACCGCTCCCGGCACAACGTTCACCGATGTGAAAAATCACGTGAACAAAGCTGCTATCGAAGAACTTGCATCCCGCGGCATCATCAACGGCATGGGAAAAGGCACGTTCATGCCCAACAAGACCATGACGCGCGCGGAATTTGCTGCCATCGTCACACGCGCCCTCGGTTTAGCAGCCAAGGACACGAAAGCCTTTACGGACGTTCCCAGCTCCAAATGGTACGCCGGTTACATCGGCACAGCCAACAGCAGCGGCATTGTCAACGGCGTTGGCAGCGGCAAGTTTAATCCGGACGGCACCATCACCCGCCAGGAAGCCGCCGCAATGGTCGCAAGAGCGGCAAAGCTCTGCGGGCTGGACACTGCGATGGACGCGGCAGCGACAAAAGATATGCTGGCGCAGTTCGGAGATTACCGCAGCGTGGCATCCTGGGCAAAGGAACCGATGGCGTTCTGCTACTCCGTCAATATCCTTGACCAGAGCGACCTCAATATCGAACCTACCAAAGCCATCCTGCGCTGCGAGATCGCGCAGATGCTTTACAATATGCTGAGCGCTGCGGAGTTGATCTGATATGACATTTTGGCAGAAACACAAATGGAAAATCATTGTTCCGGTATTGATCGTTCTGGCGCTGGCTGCGGCCTTTACCTTTGGCGACCGGGATATGCCGAAACAGAAAGACACGTCGGAACAGCCGACCGTTGCCGCTCCGGTGGAGACACCGGAGCAGGACACAGCGGCGGCAGACGTGCCGGATGACGTTGAGACGGGACCGGTAGAGACACCCGCCGAAAGCACACCAGAGCCGTCTGGCGACCCGCAGACGGGAGAATCTGCACAGGCTAATACCGAACAGCTAGAATACGTTTCGCCGGAGGAAATCCAGGCAAGTGCAACCGGCGAATATGAAGAAGTGGGCGGCATGATGATCGACACCGGCACGGGCAAGGACAAGTACCAGACCGACCCCGTGCCGGAGGGCAAGCCAATTCCAGTCGAGCCGGAGGACGTGGAAATTGGCGATGCGGAATACACCTGCACCCTCTCCATCTCCTGCGCGACAATCCTTGACAATATGGACCTTTGTAATAAGGAAAAGCGTGAGCTGGTGCCGGAGGACGGCTGGATTCTGAAACCGATGACCGTCACATTTTATGAGGGTGAGAGCGTTTTTAACATCCTACAGCGCACCTGCAAACAGCAGAAGATCCACATGGAATTTGAGAACACGCCGATCTACAATTCCGCCTATATCGAAGGAATCAATAATCTCTATGAGTTTGACGTTGGTAACACTTCCGGTTGGATGTACAAGGTCAACGGCTGGTTCCCCAATTACGGATGCAGCCGGTATCAGCTGCAAAACGGCGACGTGATTGAGTGGGTCTATACCTGTGACCTCGGAGATGATGTGGGCGGCGGCTACGCGACTGGAAGCGAATGAGAAACAAAGACGCCTTTTCGGGCTATCATCCCGCAATCAATTTTTTATATTACGCGCTCGTCCTGCTTTTCTCGATGTGCCTGATGCACCCGGTCTATCTTGCGATTTCCTTGACCGGTGCGCTGGCGTATGACATCTATCTCAAGGGCAGAAAAGCGGTACGCTTTGCCGTCATGGGGCTTCTCCCCATGGCGGCGCTTGCCGCGCTCGTCAACCCGGCGTTCAATCACGAAGGTCAAACGATTTTGACGTACCTGCCCTCCGGCAATCCGCTGACGCTGGAGTCCATGCTGTACGGCGTAGCCGCGGCTGTCATGCTGGCAAGCGTCGTATTGTGGTTTTCGAGCTACAACGAGGTGATGACGTCAGATAAGTTCGTGTACCTGTTCGGGCGCGTGATCCCGGCGCTGTCTCTTGTGCTCTCCATGGCGCTGCGTTTTATCCCGAAGTTCAAGGCGCAGATGCAGGTCGTTTCCGAGGCGCAGGCGTGCATCGGGCGCGACACGAAGAACGGCAGCGTGTTCCGCAGAGTTTCCAATGCAATCAAGATTTTCTCCATCATGGTAACGTGGAGCTTGGAAAATGCAATCGAAACGGCAGATTCCATGCGCTCCCGCGGCTACGGTCTGCCGGGACGCACGGCGTTCTCGATTTATCGTTTCGACGACCGCGACAAGGCCGCGCTTGCGTGGCTGATCTTCTGCGGCGCGTATCTCCTTTCCGGCTGGATGGCAGGCGGTACGTATTTCCGCTACTATCCGACCGTGAAAACCGCCGCATGGACGCCCATGACCGTGAGCTTCATGTGTGTTTATCTCGCACTGGTGCTGACACCGGTGATTCTCGACCGAAAGGAGGACAGGCAGTGGAACTCTTTACAATCAACCATCTGAGTTTTGCATATCCCGAGCAGGAAAAGAACGCGATTTCCAACCTCACACTGTCTGTCCGACCGGGGGAGTTTCTGGTGCTCTGTGGCCCCTCCGGCTGCGGTAAAAGTACGCTGCTGCGGCAGCTCAAAACCGTTCTCGCGCCGCATGGCCGCAGAAGCGGCGAGATCCTGTTCGACGGCAGAAATCTTGATTCCCTAGACCAACGCGAACAGGCGGAAACAATCGGCTTTGTGCAGCAAAGTCCGGAAAATCAGATCGCGACCGACAAGGTCTGGCACGAGCTGGCGTTCGGGCTGGAATCCCTCGGCTACGATACGCCGACGATTCGCCGCCGCGTGGCGGAAATGGCGTCGTTTTTCGGGATTCAGACATGGTTCTATAAATCCGTTACGGAGCTGTCCGGCGGGCAGAAACAGCTCTTGAATCTCGCTTCCGTTATGGTCTTGCAGCCAAAGGTGCTGATTCTGGACGAGCCGACGAGCCAGCTTGATCCCATTGCCGCGTCGGATTTTCTTGCGACGCTTGGCAAGATCAACCGGGAGCTTGGCACGACGATCATCCTGACGGAACACCGCCTGGAAGAAGCGTTCTCCTTTGCGTCGCGCGTGGCGGTCATGGACGGCGGCAAGCTCCTTTGCACCGGCACGCCCGCCGAAGTGGGCGCGGAGCTGAAAAGCAGTGGGAACGCGATGTTCCTCGCCATGCCCGCCGCCATGCGCATCTGGGCGGCGACGGATTCCAAGGCGGCCTGCCCGATCTCCGTCTGCGACGGCCGGAACTGGCTGCTCGATTATGCGAAAACGCATGAGTTGCGACCTGTTCCGGAAGAAAAGAAAAACACGCCGAACGGCGAAACCGTCGTCTCGGCGCAGGAACTCTGGTTCAAGTATGACAAAGACCTGCCCGACGTGGTAAAAGGTCTATCCTTGGAGCTGCACAAAGGCGAATTTCTTACGCTGCTCGGCGGCAACGGCACGGGCAAAACGACCACGCTCAAGCTGCTGGCGAGGCTGCAAAGGCCGTATCGCGGGGAGCTGACCATCACGGGAAGCGTCGGGATGCTGCCGCAGAACCCGCAGGCGCTCTTTGTGAAATCCTCAGTGCGCGCAGATTTATTGGAGATTTTACCAAAATCCGAACGCAAATCCGAGCGGCTTGCACAAGTCATTTCCCTCTGCAAGCTGGCAGAGCTGCTGGACCGTCACCCCTATGATCTTTCCGGCGGCGAACAGCAGCGCGCAGCGCTGGCAAAAATCCTGCTTCTGAACCCGGACGTTCTGCTCCTTGACGAACCGACAAAGGGCTTGGACGCGGAGTTCAAACAGGTCTTTGGGCAGATTTTGCGGACGCTGCAAGCGTCCGGCGTGGCGATCCTCATGGTCAGCCACGACATTGAGTTCTGCGCGAAATACGCCGACCGCTGTGCTCTGTTCTTTGACGGAAATATCGTCACCGAAGCCGAACCGAGAACGTTCTTCTCCGGCAACAGCTTCTATACGACCGCCGCAAACCGTATCGTGCGCGATGTGCTGCCAGATGCGGTCACGCCGGAGGACGTCATTCTCGTCTGCGGCGGTGCGGTCAAACCGGAAGCGGCTTTACCGGAATATCAGCGCATCCCGCCCGCGCCGGAGAAAGAGATGCGGACGGTGAAAAAGCTCCCGGTCTGGCGGAAGCTTCTTGCCGCCGTGTCCGGTATTGCGTCGCTTGTGCTGATCGTGCAGGCTATCGGCGTGACAGACCTCACAAAGCTCATCGACGCGAACGGCATGACGGCGCTGGCAGGCGGGCAGCTCAAGCTCTACGGCATTTTGCTTGCTGCACTTCTTGTGTTTGCACTGTCCATTGGCCGCAAGGCCGACCGACCGGATTATCTCATCCAGACGCCGCTTGAAAAGCGGAAGCTCCAAAAGCGTACCGTGACTGCCACGCTGCTCATCCTGCTTTTGATTCCTCTGACGCTGTTTGTCGGCGTATACTACTTCGCAGGGCGAAAATATTACTTCATTTCGCTGCTCATTCTGCTCGAATGTATGCTGCCGTTCTTCCTGATTTTCGAGGGCAGAAAGCCGCAGGCGCGCGAGCTGGTGCTGATTGCGGTTCTGGTTGCCTTGAACGTTGCGGGTCGCGCTGCGTTCTTCATGCTGCCGGAATTTAAGCCGGTCGTTGCCATGACGATTCTGGCAGGCGTGGCCTTTGGCGGCGAAACGGGATTCTTAGTTGGCGCAATGACGATGCTTGTCTCGAATATGCTGTTTTCACAAGGACCTTGGACGCCGTGGCAGATGTTCTCGATGGGGATTATCGGCTGGCTGGCAGGTGTCTTGTACCGCAAAGGTGTTCTGCGGCGCGGGCGGCTGAGCCTTTGTATCTTCGGCGTGATCGCGTCCACGATCATCTACGGCGGCATTATGAATCCCGCGTCTGCCCTCATGTGGTCGAACACGATCAACTGGAAAATCATTTTAAGCTACTACGTCACCGGCCTTCCGGTCGATCTGGTGCGCGCCATTGCCACGTTTTTCTTCCTGTGGTTGATTGCCGAACCCATGCTCGAAAAGCTCGACCGCGTCAAAGTCAAATACGGCTTGGCAGAGTAAGCAGTTTTGTGGAAATGCCATTTGGACTACAGAGATACACGATAGCTATCAATGTGTACGGACTTGGTTGCTTGGAGTAAAAAACTCCGCCATTGAGATTCCAAGCACCCTGCAAATTTGCTCAATGGTATCTACAGAAAGCTGGCTGC
>ENA-UEQE01002538-UEQE01002538.1-human-gut-metagenome-genome-assembly--contig:-NODE-2538-length-12988-cov-10.314615_pt1 | contig 12988 bp, 10 predicted proteins | sample MGYA00242934_ERZ507935 | MGnify/ENA primary metagenome ERZ507935 (study PRJEB26167, sample SAMN06115423) | human gut metagenome | host: Homo sapiens | place: China:Anhui | collected 2015-03-30... | reverse complement strand
GCCGCCGCCCATCCATGACCGAGGGGGTCCGGGGGGAATCATTCCCCCCGGACAGGGGGTCAAGGGGGGCGGTAGCCACCCTTGCCGCCGGAGGCATTTCTTACTTCAGCGAGTCGGCATAGATCTCGATGGTGTGCTTGACGACCACGTTGTCGCCGTTCTGGGCGAGCATGTCGGAAAGCTGCATCATGCAGGCGGGGCAGCCGGTGGCGACCACTTCCGCACCGCTGGCGACGATGTTGTTGCGCTTGCGCTGGCCGATTTTGCGGGACAGATCATAGTGCGAGAGGGTGAAGCTGCCGCCGCAGCCGCAGCAGCGGTCGGCTTCCTTCATCTCCACGAGAGCATAATCCGGGTTCATGCGGATGAGCTCACGGGGCTGCGCGCTGACGCCGAGGGAGCGGAGCAGGTGGCAGGACTCGTGATAGGTCACCTTGGTCTGGCCGTGGCGCCCGAACGCGCGGGGTTTCACCTTGAGCACGTCCACGAGGAAGGCGTTGATGTCCATCGCCTTCTGGGAGAGCTCATTGATGGCGTCGCGGTACTTGTAGGGCATCTTGCCCGCCATCTTGGGCCACAGGGAGCGGATGGTTTCCGTGCAGGACGAGCAGGGCGTGACGATGAGATCGAAGGAACCTTCCTTCAACACGTCCACGTTGTGCATGACCATCTTTTCAAAACCTTCAAGGTCGCCGGACGAGAGGGCGGGGATGCCGCAACAGGAATAGTTGGTAGGCAGATAGACGCCGACTTCGTGGTAATCGAACACCTTGAGGCAGGCTTCGGAAACATTGGTGAAGATCTTGTCGCCCATGCAGCCGGGGAAGAAGGCCACCTTGTGGCGGCTTTTCCCGGCGGGGGTGTTCACCGCGCCGATCTTGGCGCTCAGGGTCTGCTTGGCGAGGGGCTGCATGTGGCGTTCGCCGAGGAACGGGCGCAGCAGCGGGGAACACATGGCGGTACCTTGCGGGTTGTTGTCCTCGTGCATGACGAGGCCCTGGAACGGGGCGCTGATCTTCAGCAGGAAGCCGAACAGCTTCGGGTTCGGCAGCAGGGTGCGGAAGATGGCTTTCTTGAGGGGCGAAAGGCCTTTGTAGGACGCGACAATGGCGCGGGCCTCCATGAAAATTTCCAGAATGGAAACGCCGGAAGGGCAGTTCGCCTGACAGGAGCCGCACAGGAGGCAACGATTGAGCTTTTCGTTGACCGCTTCGGGATCCTCGATGAGGCGGTGAGCCAGGTTTTCCAGCAGCGTGAGCTTTCCGCGGGTCACGTCGGCTTCCATCATGGTTTCGCCGAAAACCGGGCACACGGACTGGCACATGCCGCATTTCATGCAGGCGGCGAGCTTGTCGTCAAGCGCCATGAGGGCGTTGGCGAGGAGGGTCAGCTCATCCATGACTTAAACTCCAACCAGCTTGCTGGGGTTGAACAGGCCCTTCGGGTCGATGGCCTTGCGCAGGCGGCGCGAGTACCCGATGGTGCCGCGTGAGGTTTCCTTTTCCAGCCACTTCTGCTTGGCGGTGCCGATGCCGTGTTCGCCGGAAAGGGTGCCGCCCATTTCGATGGTGGTGTTGAAAAGTTCGTCGACGGCGCGTTCCACGCGTTCAAATTCGTCCTTGTCGCGCTTGTCGCACATAAAGGTCGGGTGCAGGTTGCCGTCCCCGGCGTGGCCGAAGGTGCCGACGGTGAGGTTGTACTTTTCGCCGAGGTCCTTGATGACCTTCATCATGGCCGGGATCTTGGAGCGGGGCACGGTGGCGTCTTCAAGGATGGTCGTGGGCTTGAAGCGGGCCAGGGCGGGCAGGGCCTTGCGGCGGGCTTCCCAGATCCGGTTCTTTTCCTCGGCGTCCTTGGCGACCACGATCTGCGTGGCGCCGCTCTTCTTGAGCTGTTCCTCGACGACGAGGGCGTCATCGGCGACCTGACCGGCATGGCCGTCCACTTCGATGAGGAGGATGGCCTGCGCGTCGCGGGGAAGGCCGATCTTCACGTCGTCCTCGACGAGGTTGATGGTCATGTTGTCCATGAATTCCAGCGTACAGGGCAGGATGTGGGCGGCGATGATGCGGGCCACGGCTTCGGAAGCCTTCTGCACGTTGTCGAATACGGCCATCATGGCCTTGGAGGCTTGCGGCGGGGGCACGAGCTTGAGGATGGCGCGGCTGATCATGCCGAGGGTGCCTTCGGAGCCAACGAGCAGGCCGCCGAGGTTGTAGCCGGTCGCGCACTTGACGGTGCGGGAGCCGCTTTTCACCAGCTCGCCGGTGTGGTCATAAAATTCGAGGCCCATGACGTAATCTTTGGTGACGCCGTATTTCAGGCCGCGCAGCCCGCCGGCGTTTTCCGCAATGTTGCCGCCGATGGTGGAGACGGCCTGAGAGCCCGGATCCGGGGGATAGAAGAGGCCCTTGGAAGCCACGGTAGCGGCGAACTGGGCCGTCACAACGCCGGGCTCGACGATGGCGAAGAGGTCTTCTTCATTAATTTCGATGATCTTGTTCAGTCCTTGCGTCAGGATGACCACGGATTTGTCGGCATCGGGCACGGTTCCGCCGCTGAGGTTCGTTCCCGCGCCGCGGATGGTCATGGGCAGGCCGTTGGCGTAGCAGCGCTCAATGAGGGCGCCGAGCTGTTCCGTGGAGGTGGGGCGCAGGACAAGGCCGGGAACGACCGAAGGCAGCACGGCGGCGTCATAGGCGTAGCTTTGCCTGTCCGCTTCGCTGGTAAAGACGTTCTCTTTGCCGATGAGGTTTTCAAATTCCTTGACGAGGGATGCGCTGGGCATGGTTTCCTCCGGATCAGATGGTGAGGGGGGCTGTATATGGGGGGCCGCGAGGCCCGGATACAGTTCGCACAGGAAAGACGGGGTTCTGGCGACAGCAGCTCCCGGCTGCCCCATAAGGCTCCGCCGGATGTTGAGAATGGAATCCGGCGTGATATTCACCATTACTGTATGTCTGGGGGAAGGTCAAATAGTGAAGGCTTTCACGCGCACCTTTTATCCTGTTGCCGTGCCTCGTTAAGGCCGCTTGACCCCACGCTTTCCGGCCCGTAAGACAGAAGAAAACGGCCCGCGTGCCCCGTTACGGCAACCGGGCCTCCGGGAGGTTTTTCGTATGTTCGCACCGCTTCCCGCTCCGGCGGAAATGTCCGGCTGGGATCGGGCCGCCATTGATTTGGGCCTGCCCGAACTGTTGCTGATGGAAAACGCCTCCCGCGAGGCCATGCATGCGCTGGCGGCCGAGACCGGGCCCGTGCGCGGCAAGCGTGTCCTGCTGTTCATGGGCGGCGGCAACAACGGCGGGGATGCCGCTTGCCTTGCCCGGCATCTGCACGACGGGGGCGCGGAGGTGCTTGTGCTGCATACCCGGCCTTTGGGGGCCTGCCGGGGCGTGACGGGCCAGCATGTGCGGCTGGCCCGGCGCTGCGGGGTGCCCTTTGCCCCGGCTGCGGGCTGGCCCGAAAAGTACCGCAATACGCCGTGGGATGTGTATGCCGACGCTTCCGGCTGCGGGCGGGGCGGCCCGGACATCGTCGTGGACGGGATACTCGGCACGGGCTTTTCCGGCAGCCTCAGGCCGCTGGAATTGGGGCTGGTGGGCCGGATCAACGCGCTGGCGCAGCGGGCTTTCCTTTTTTCGCTGGATATCCCGTCCGGGCTTTCGGGGCTGACCGGGCGCCCCTGCCCCGTCGCCGTGCGCGCGCACGCTACGGTGACCTTTGAGGCGGCGAAGCCCGGCCTTGTCCTGCCGGAAGCCGCGCCGTACACGGGCAGGCTGCACATCCGGCCCATCGGCATCCCCGCAGCGGTACGGAGGGCGCATCCCGCTTCCTATCAGATGATTACGGATGCCCTTGCCGGATCTTTCCCGGAAGCCGCTCCGGGGTGGCACAAGGGAACCGCCGGGGCCATTTTGATTGTAGGCGGCTCGGAAGGGCTTACGGGCGCGCCGCATTTGGCGGCACGGGCCGCCCTGCGCGCCGGGGGCGGGCTGATCAGCGTCGCCGCCCCGCACGGCTTGTGCCGGGACATCAAGGCGGACTGCCCGGACATCATGACCCGTGCCCTCGGCCCTGCGGGGAGCGTGCGGTGGAGCCCGGCATTGCTTGAGGAACTTCTGCCGTTCCTGCGCCAGTGCGGGGCGATGGTGCTGGGGCCGGGCATCGGGCGCGGCCCGGAAACGGCGGCATTCGTGCACTCCCTGCTGGCGTGCCCCTCGCGCCCGTCCGCCGTGGTGGACGCGGACGCGCTGCACGCGCTCGCCATGCACCCTGAAGCGCTGTCTTCCCTGCGGGCCTGTGACGTGCTGACCCCGCATCCCGGCGAGGCGGCAACCCTGCTGCATACGACGCCCGCGCTGGTGCAGGCGGATCGTTTCGCGGCGTTGGCGGGGCTGCGGCGTCTGGCCCCTTCCGTGTGGATTCTCAAGGGCGCGGGGACGCTCATCGGCACGGCGGGCCAGCCCGTGACCATCGCCCCCTACGCGGAGCCCAATCTGGCTGTGGGCGGTTCAGGGGACGTGCTCTCCGGCTGCCTCGGCACGCTGATGGCGCAGACCGCCGCGCACCCTTCCGAGGGCTGCGAAAGCTCCAGCTTCCTCGCCGCGTGCATGGGCGTCTATCTCCATGCGCGGGCGGGCAGGCTGCTGCGTGGGGCCTTCCCCAAGCGCGGCAACTCGGCGACGGATATCGCGGAGATGCTGCCCCGTGCGCGATCTTGACGTGAGGGGGATCGAATCCCCTTCGGCAGCTTATTTCGGTGGGGAAGGCTTTTGGAATATGTTGACAAGATAAAGAACGCCGCGCGGAAATGGTGAACTTCCAAGCCACAGGGAAAGCGGTCAAGGGAGATTCGACGAAGGGGAAAGCCTTTGAAGGGAGTGGGGAGGCTTGGAGGGGCGAGGGAAACTTTCTGGAGAAAATTTCCCTCGCCCCTCCGATTTCGTTTTCCTGTTCCTGAAAAAACATCAAGAAGCCCGGCACCATGAGGCGCCGGGCTTCCTTTCTGTGCTGTCGGCTAAGCCGCGGGCGGCTTAGTTTTCGGACTCTTCAAACTTCTGCTTGAGGAGATCGCCGAGGCTCTGGCCGGCTTCGGGGCCGGAACGGCTGTATTCGCGGGGCTTCTTGCGTTCTTCGTCGTCCTTGAGCTGCTTGATGGAGAGGCCGAGGCGGCGATCTTCAGCGCTGACGTGAATGATCTTGGCCTGGATTTCCTCGCCTTCCTTGTACAGTTCGGCGGGGGTCTTCACCTTCTTGTTGCTCAGTTCGGACACGTGGACGAGGCCTTCGATGCCTTCTTCCACTTCAACGAACAGGCCGAAATCGGTGATGTTCGTGATGATGCCCTTCACGATGCCGCCCACGGGGTAGGCGGTGGGGACGTTGGTCCACGGATCTTCGGTCAACTGCTTGATGCCGAGGGTGAACTTTTCGCTTTCCTGATCCACGGTGAGCACCTTGGCCTGCACGGTGTCGCCGACCTTGAAGAGCTCGTTGGGATGACGGATCTTCTTGGTCCAGCTGATGTCGGACACATGGATGAGGCCGTCGATGCCGTCTTCGATGCCGATGAACATGCCGAATTCGGTGATGTTCTTGATGACGCCTTCAAGGATGGTGCCTTCGGGGTACTTTTCGCCCACGAGTTCCCACGGGTTCGGCTTGATCTGCTTCATGCCGAGGGAGATGCGCTTCTTCTCAGGATCGACGCCGAGGATGACGACTTCAACTTCGTCGCCCTGGCGGACCATCTGGGAAGGATGGCGGAGCTTGCGGGTCCAAGACATTTCGGAGATATGGACGAGGCCCTCGACGCCGGGTTCCAGCTCGACGAACGCGCCGTAATCAACGAGGTTGGTCACCTTGCCGTTGTGGCGGGAACCTTCGGGGAAGCGGGCGGTGATGTCCTGCCACGGATCGGGCACGAGCTGCTTGAGGCCGAGGGAAACCTTCTGGTTTTCCTTGTCGAAGGAGAGCACCTTGAGTTCGAGATCCTGGCCAAGCGTAACCATTTCGCGGGGATGGCGGATACGCTTCCAAGACATGTCGGTGATGTGAAGGAGACCGTCGAGGCCGCCGAGATCCACGAACACGCCGTATTCGGTGATGTTCTTGGCCTTGCCGGTAACGACCTGACCTTCGGCGAGGGTCTGGAGGAGATCCTGACGCTTGGAGTCGCGTTCTTCTTCAAGCAGCACACGGCGGGACACGATGACGTTGCTGCGACGGCGGTTGATCTTCAGCACGCGGAATTCGTATTCCTGGTTCACCAGAGCGTCCATGTCCGGCACGGGGCGCAGATCCACATGGGAACCGGGGAGGAACGCTTCCACGCCGCCCAGATCCACAGTGTAACCGCCCTTGATGCGGCGCATGATACGGCCCTTGATGACGCCGTTCTTTTCCTGCACGTCTTCGAGCTGATCGAAGAGCTGCATCCGCTTTGCTTTTTCAAAGGACAGGGTGATGGTGCCTTCCTGTTCGTTCTTGCGAGCGACGAAGACGTCCACACGGTCGCCCACCTTCACAACGAGATTGCCTTCGGCATCCCGGAATTCGGCAGTGGGGATCTGGCCTTCCGATTTGAAATTCACGTCAACAAGCACATTGTCGTCATCCACGCGGACAATTTCGCCTTTGACGATGGTTCCTTCCTCAAGATCACCGAAATCAGTGCTGAGGTAGTCTTCCAGCGCGCTTTCAAAATTAAATTCCGCGTCCATACCGTGGTTTTCCATGGTTTCCATTAAACAGCCTCCAGGCCACATCAATTTCCTGCATATTTTGCAGGTCGTCATCCATAGCAGGAATCGTTTTGTCTGGCAAGGGCTGCCGCCGCGTGAAGAAAAGGCCTTTTTGCGTGATCGCCGCGTTTTCTGTCCACTTATGGTAAAGGGGCCGGAGAAGAAAAAATCTGAGGGGATTTTTGAAAGGCTGTGTCCTAGAAAATGGTTGATGCTTTTTTCCTTGAAGTTCCACAGGGATAACCGGCAAAATGCCTCAGCCCTGTATTCCGCCAAGAGGAAAACCGGAGAAAAAGGCCGTATTTTCACCGCACTGTGGAGATGGAACAACCACAAACCATAACAGGGCCTTTTGAAAACGTCTCCCCTCAGCATTGTTACGGCGTCCAATCGGCGGGAAGCATTGCGGCGGGGCGTTCGGAGCGGCGGAGGGCTGAAACAGGCACTGGAAACATCGCCCTGAAACCGGAAGCGCCGCCGCAGCGACAAAGCCGGGGGGGCCCTCCCGAAGAGGCTTTCAGATCCGGCTATGCACCCCGCAGCGGCAGGGCCGTGGGAACTTCTTGGGGCCATGCCCCTTTCAGCATCAAAACATCCGGCTATGCCGCAGCAGGAAATGGCTATTTTGCCTTACTATCCCGAAAGGATAGCCAATAACGGCTTCGGCTGTGAAGTCCGTCGGCGAAAAGCTGGAAAACTCTCGTTCCACTGCACTGGGGGACGAAACGGCCACGCTCCCCGGCAGGGGCAAGCGTATTATTCCGGCTCGTACCCCGTGTCTTCCGGCAAGCCGTGGCGGGCGGACTGGCTGCGGGCAAGCTCGTCGCAGCGTTCGTTCTCGGCGTGTCCGTTGTGCCCGCGCACCCATTCCAGCGTGACGCTGTGGCGGTCAAGCTGGACTTGCAGGCGTTCCCAGAGGTCGCGGTTTTTGACCGGCTTCTTGGCGGCTGTCTTCCAGCCGTTTTTCCGCCAGCCCGCGAGCCATTTCTTTTCCACGGCGTGGCGCAGATACTGCGAATCCGTGTACAGCGTGACCGCGCACGGCTCTTTCAGCACTTCGAGCCCAGCGATGGCCGCCATGATTTCCATACGGTTGTTCGTGGTGTGCGCGTAGCCGCCGGAGAGTTCCTTTTCATGCCCATCGCAGCGCAGGATGCAGCCCCAGCCGCCCCGTCCGGGATTGCCGAGGCATGATCCGTCCGTAAATATCGTTACATTCCGCATAATTTTTCTTTTAGGCGCAAAACCGGAGACGCTGGCCGGAAAAGAGAAAACCGGCCCGAACCCGTCGCCCCGTGCAAAGGTCTTGGGAGGAAAAGGAGGGAATGGGGAAGGAAACGGCGTGCCCTCTTTCAGAAGGCTCCCCCTTTCCTCCCCATCCCCACATTTTATTCAAACATATCGATATTCGCCAGAGCCTGATGCATGAGCCCCTCCGGGGAGTCGGCGGCATCGAGGACGATGATGCGCTTGGTGTTGTGAGCGGCCCAGAGCTTGAAGCCTTCACGGATGCGGGTGTGGAAGGACATCTGTTCGGCTTCAAAACGCCCTTCTTTTTGGGAAAGCCCCAGCTCCGCGTTGCGGCGGCGGGCGCGTTTCAGCGCGTCGGCGGGATCCATGTCGAGCACGAAGGTTCTGTCGGGCCAGAGGCCGCCTATGGCCATGTCGTTGAGCGCGCGCAGCCTTTCGATGTCGAGGCCGCGCCCGTAGCCCTGATAGACCACGGTGGAGTCCGCATAGCGGTCGCAAAGCACCACCTCGCCGCGCTGCAGCGCCGGGCGGATGACCTCGGCGACGTGCTGCGCCCGGTCCGCGAGGAACAGGAACAGTTCCGCCTCAGGGCAGATGGCCGTTTCCGGGTTCAGGAGCATCCGGCGCAGCTCCCGGCCCAGCGCGCACCCGCCGGGCTCGCGCGTCACCAGCACTTCATGGTTCAGGGTGCGGAACACGTCGGCAAGGTTCTCGATGAGCGTGGTTTTGCCCGCGCCTTCAATGCCTTCTAGAGTAATGAACACTGGTTCAACCTTGGGGCTTCGGGTTCCGCCGCGCGTTTCGGGGCGTGGGGCTTACGGGGTTCGGCCGCCGGGGTCTTGGGGGCCAGGAACAACTGGCGATCCAGCGACTTCTGGTAGGGCGACCAGCCGCTCCCGCCGTCTTCGAGTGCCCCGAACAGGCTTCGGCTTTGGGTGATCTTGGCGTCGATGTTGTCCGCGTAGTGCAGGGCGAAGGCTTCGGCCGTTTGCGGCAGGCGCGGCGAGCCGTACTCGTACAGCCCGTGGTGGCTCAGGATAAGGTGCTGGAAATGGAGGATAAGCTCCTCGTCGAGCCCGGACTTGGCGAGATGGCGGTCAAGCTTTCCAAGGCACAGGTTGATGTGCCCGACCAGCCGCCCGGCGTCGGTGTAGTCGTTGGCGAGGCCGCCGGAGAATTCCCATATCTTGCCGAGATCGTGGCAAATGGCCCCGGCGAGCAGCGTCTGGCGATCCAGATCCGGGTAATGGTCGCAGAAACGCAGGCACAGCGTCGCCACCGAAAGCGTATGCTCAAGGAGCCCCCCGACCCAAGCGTGATGAACGCTCTTGGCGGCGGGGGCGGTGAGCAGCGGGATACGGATGGCCTCGTCCTCAAGGACGGACAGGATGAACTTGCGCCACGGCTTGTACGTGAATTCCTTGCGGCAGAGGGCTTCGAGCTCGTCGAGCATCTCCTGCGGCGGGCGGCTGCTGGAGGCCATGAAGGCGGACGTGTCCACCGAGGCCGTTTCTTCCGGGGAGAGCACGCGCAGCGCGTTGACATTCACCTGCAGCTTGTCGCGGAAGCTTTCGGCGCGGCCTTCCACTTCGGCGATGACGCCGGAAGGGATCTCCGCGAACTGCTGGCTGAGGGGGCTCCATATCCGGGCCTCAAGATCCCCGGAGGCGTCTTTCAGCTCAAGCCGCCAGAACGGGCCGTTCTTGGCTTGGAGCTGCGACGCCGAGGCGATGAGGTACAGCGCTTTGATTTCGTCGCCGGGGGCCACGTCTTTGGCCCACCGGCGGTCGGGCGCGGATTGTATTTTCTGCATATTCAACCTACAATAAAAAACCGTGCGATCGGCTTTCCGTGCGGAAAGCGCCGCCGCACAGCTGGAATGTTTGGCGGGAGTTCACCCGTTTTCGTCTATGTTGTCAACAGAAAGCCTGCGGCCCGTCCGGGCCCCGGCGTTCCGTCCGTTTCCTGTGGGGAAACTGTTTTTGCTGTTTCGGGAGGTTGCGTGCGTATCCTGCTTTCCAACGATGACGGCATCCATTCGCCGTGCCTCCGCGCGCTGCACGACGCGCTGTGCGAAGCCGGGCACGAGCTTGACGTGGTCGCCCCGCTCACGGAACAGTCGGGCGTGGGCTGTTCCGTCACCCTGCACAACCCCTTGCGCCTGTACCCGGTGCAAGAGCCCGGCTTCAGCGGGACGGCGGTCGCGGGGACGCCTGTGGACTGCGTGAAGCTCGCCCTGACCACGCTCCTGCCGCAGCCGCCGGATCTGGTGGTCGTGGGCATCAACAACGGCGCGAACAAGGGCGTGGACGTCTTTTACAGCGGAACCGTAGGCGCGGCGACCGAAGCCGCCTTGTGCGGGCTGCCCGCCGTGGCCTTCTCGCGCCCGCGCCCCGAACTTGAGCCGCCGCAGGCGCTGGCCCGGCACGCCGCCTCGCTGGTGGATGCCGTGGACTGGCGCTGCTGTGCCGGGAAAGTCCTGAACGTCAACTATCCGCGCTGCCGCGTCGCCGAAATCAAGGGCATCCGGGCCGCGCGCATGGCCGAGAGCCGCTGGGCCGAGAATTACGAACGCCGTGAAGACCCCGCCGGACGCCCCTATTGGTGGATCGCCGACTTCCTCAAGCGGGACAGCGGGGGCGACGATACGGACATCGCCCTGATGGAAGGCAACTGGGTGACGGTCACGCCGCTTCAGGTGGATCGGACGGATCGGGAACTGCTCGGCCGCTTGCAGGAGCGGTTCGGCCTCTGGTTCCAATCCTCCGTAAAATAGGCTACAATAGGATTATCAATACGTGCGGCGGGGTCGCCGCTGCGGTCTTCCGGTGCGGGGGCCGCCTTATTTCACCATCCCAATCGCAGCCGCAAGGCTGAGGCGAGGAGCAACTATGCCGCTTACCTCTCCCAGAGCCATGTTTGAACGGGCCTACAAAGAAGGGTATGCCATCGGCGCCTTCAACGTCAACAACATGGAAATCATTCAGGGAATCATGGAGGCGGGAGCCGAGGAAAAGGCCCCGCTCATCCTCCAGGTTTCCGCCGGGGCCCGCAAGTATGCTGGACAGCATTATATTGTGAAGCTCATTGAGGCCGGTCTGCTGGAAGCCGATCTCCCGGTTGTGCTCCATCTGGATCACGGCGCGGATTTCGACATCTGCAAGTCCTGCGTGGACGGCGGCTTCACCTCCGTGATGATCGACGGTTCGCACCATTCCTTTGAAGAGAACATCGCCGTGACCAAGCGGGTCGTGGAATACGCCCACGACCACGGCGTATGGGTGGAAGCCGAGCTGGGCCGCCTTGCCGGGGTCGAGGAAGACGTCTCTTCCGAGCACAGCATCTATACCGATCCCGATCAGGCCGTGGAATTTGTGGAGCGTTCCGGCTGCGACTCGCTCGCCATCGCCATCGGCACCAGCCACGGCGCGTACAAATTCAAGGGCGAAGCCAAGCTCGACTTCGAGCGCCTCGAAAAGATCGGTAATCTGATGCCCGGCTATCCGCTCGTCCTGCACGGCGCGTCCAGCGTGCCGCAGGAATTTGTGGAAATGTGCAATGCCTACGGCGGGAAGGTCGCCGGGGCTGCGGGCGTGCCGGAGGAACTGCTCCGCAAGGCCGCCGGCATGGCGATCTGCAAAATCAATATTGATACGGATATCCGGCTGGCCATGACGGCCTCCATCCGCAAGCAGCTCGTCGAACATCCTGAGGAATTCGATCCGCGCGGCTACCTGAAACCCGCGCGGCAGGCCGTGAAGGACATGGTCCAGCACAAGATCAAGCACGTGCTGGGTTGTTCCGGCAAGGCATAAAATTGTCACACGGGGGAGGTACACTGGCTTGTAACGCGGTTGCCTCCCCTTTGTTTCATACGGCGTTCCACCTTCCCCTATGCGGACGCGCCGGCCCGGTCGTCGGGCGCATCAGGATTGTGCCGCAAACCTTTTCGCGTATCGAAGGAGTACCCCAATGGCTCGCATCGGAATCAACGGCTTCGGCCGCATCGGTCGTTATCTTGTCCGCCTCATGGCTGAGCGCAACGAGCTCCCTGTGGTGATCAACGCCCGTGCGGACAACGCTTCCTTGGCCCATCTCTTCAAATACGACTCCGTCCACCGCACCTTCAAGGGCACGGTGGGCCATGACGAAAACGGCATCATCATCAACGGCACGCATATCGCCGTGACCCGCTGCAAGCCCAACGAATGGCAGTGGAAGGACTACGGCGTGGATCTGGTTGTGGAATCCACCGGGACCATCAAGAAGCGCGCCGGGCTTGCCGAGCATATCGCTTGTGGGGCGAAGAAGGTCATCATGAGCGCGCCCGTGTCCGACGCCGACATCACCATCGTGATGGGCGTGAACGACGGCCTTTATGATCCCGCCAAGCATGACGTGGTTTCCTCCGCTTCCTGTACCACGAACTGCCTCGCCCCGGTCGCCAAGGCGCTGAACGACACCTTCGGCATCGAGCACGGCCTGATGACCACAATCCATTCCTACACCATGAGCCAGCGTATCCTCGACGGCTCCCAAAAAGACATCCGCCGCGCCCGCGCCGCCGCTATGTCGATGATCCCGACCACCACCGGCGCGGCCAAGGCCGTGGCCCTCGTGCTGCCTGAGCTCAAGGGTAAGCTGGACGGCATCGCCATCCGCGTCCCCACGCCCAACGTGTCCATCGTGGATCTGAACTGCGTCATGAAGCGCGACGTGACCGTCGATGAGGTCAATGCCGCCCTGACCGCCGCCGCGAACGATCATTTCGGCGTTTCCGCCGAGCCGCTGGTGTCCATCGACTACAACGGCGACACCCACGGCGGCGTCGTTGACCTGCTTTCCACCTCCGTCATGAGCGGCAACATGCTCAAGGTGCTCATCTGGTACGACAACGAAGCCGGGTTCACCAACCAGCTCCTCCGCCTGATCGATCTGGTCGGCGGGAAGATGTAGATTTTGAAAATTGGGGAGGGGAAGGGGAAACTTTC
>ENA-UEQE01002537-UEQE01002537.1-human-gut-metagenome-genome-assembly--contig:-NODE-2537-length-12995-cov-5.397120_pt1 | contig 12995 bp, 9 predicted proteins | sample MGYA00242934_ERZ507935 | MGnify/ENA primary metagenome ERZ507935 (study PRJEB26167, sample SAMN06115423) | human gut metagenome | host: Homo sapiens | place: China:Anhui | collected 2015-03-30 | study... | reverse complement strand
TGCAGGAACACGGGTAAAATAGAAGAGGCGTTTTCCCCTTCCTCTCGTAGTCATGGTATCTATCACGTTGCTGTCCTTGTCCATCACCGTGACAAAAGCCTTCAGATAGGCTTGGGTAAACGAATCTTTCACGTCACCATAAACTTCCACTGTATGCTCTTTCTTTTTCTTTTCTTGGTTGTTTTGCTGTTGCAGCTGATTGCCGTAAGCATAATTTGGCAATACAGCCATCAAAAACAAGATAATCAATTTAATAGATTTCATATTTTACCATTTTAGTTATTATTCACCACATTCTTTCATCTACCGTATTGCCCCCATCAGGCAGCCAATATACTGATAGATTTTGCAAAGATACAGTTTTTATGTTAGAATGTAGCATAATCGCCTGCATTTTAGGCATTATTATCTTTTTTATTATAGGTATAAAGTGCACTTTTCCCGCCAGGCATCAAAAAAGAAAGTCTCCCGACAGGCGTCCTGGCGGATCCAATGCGCCTACTTCTCTACCAGCACATCCTGCTCCTCGTAGCAGTCGAATCCCAGGCTGAGGTCGGCACCTCTTTCCTTGAAAATCTCCAGAAGGTCTGCCTGCATCTGAGGATTGAGAGGGAACTCGCCATTCTTTGCCTTGTAGAAACGGCGCTCTAGCTTCCCCACATTATATAAAAAGGATAAAGAGAGGGGCGAAAAAGCAAGTTTTATATGTTTTTTCGCCCCCATTTGCATTTATTAACTTTTTTTTTAGACAACTTATTAAAATTTATCGTAAATTTGCAACCAGTTATTAAAATATAATAAGCTAAGCAATAAGAATCATTAATAGAATCAATATATATACTCTTAGTCAGACAATTATATAATTAAGAATCTGATTATCTCTATAAAACTACATAATATAACAATTAAAACCAAACAATTATGAGCAAAAAAAGTCAGTTTGGCATGACCCTATTACTATCTACGATCTTAGTAGGTGGCGCCAATGCGAGTACTGTTTCTACCTCAAACACATTGGGTGCAGCAATGATAGCACAGCAAGGTGCTGTTTGTAAGGGTGTGGTAAAGGATGCTACAGGAGAACCAATTATTGGTGCCAATGTAGTTGAAAAAGGAACAACAAATGGTGTCATCACAGACTTTAATGGCGAGTTCACATTAAACGTCCCTTTAAACTGCACCGTGCAAATATCCTATATCGGATATAACACGCAAGAGGTAAAAATTACTTCTACTACACAAACATTAAATATTAAAATGGTAGAAGACTCTGAAACTTTGGATGAAGTTGTTGTGGTAGGTTACGGAGTTCAAAAGAAAGCCAATTTGACCGGTGCCGTTGCTTCGGTAGATTTTGAAGAACAAGCGAAATCACGTCCTGTAACGACTGTATCTGCTGCATTGGCAGGATTGAGTGCTGGTGTGCAAGTTATGCAGAATTCCGGTCAACCGGGTAGTGATGGCGCTACCATCCGTGTGCGTGGTGTAGGAACATTGAATGATGCTAACCCTTTGGTATTAATTGATGGTATGGAAGGGTCTATGGATAATATTAATGCACAGGATATCGAAACAATCTCTATTTTGAAAGATGCTGCATCTTGTGCTATCTATGGTTCTCGTGCCGCCAACGGTGTTATCTTGATTAATACCAAGCGTGGTAAAGGTCGCATCAGCGTGAACTATAGTGGCCGTTTTTCTTTAGCTAGTCCAACTAAATTAGTTGATTTTGTGAACAATTATGCTGACTATATGGAATTGATTAACGAATCATTCGAAAATATTGGTCAGCCAATTCACTTTAGCCAACATACTATTGACACTTGGCGTGAGAAGTCTTTACATCCAAACGATGTAAATGAACTGGGAGTACCTAATTATGTAGCTTACCCGAACACTAACTGGCAAGATGTTATTTTTAAGAATGGTGTAATCAATGACCACAATGTATCATTGAGTGGTGGTACTGAAAAAGTACGTTTTCTTACTTCATTAGGCTATTTGGATAATCCGGGATTAGTGGACAATACTGGTATCAAGAAGTATAAGTTGCGTGTTAACTTAGAAGCTGATGTCTCTAAATGGTTGACAGTAGGTACACGTGTATATGGTGACATGGAGGATAAGGATGCCGGAAACTTCTCAAGTGCTAATAATTTCTTGCGCCAAACGACTCCGGGTATCTATCCTGAATGGAACGGTGCTTATGGCTATCCTGAAGCGCCGGAAGAAAGTCCGACCGCCAATGGTATCCTTCAGTTCTTGAATAACCGTAATGGTGCCATTAAAAAGACAAATGTCAATGCAACAGCTTTTAGTAAAGTAACTTTTATGAAGGGATTGACTTGGACATTTAACTTTAACTACAAACGCTATTGGTATGAAGACCGTATTTGGACACATGCATCTGACCAAGTGAAATTCAGTACTGGTGAGGTAGTTAAACCAGCTACCACTCCCGATCAGATGACAACTTCTTTTTCTAATTCCGGAAATTGGTCTTATACATTAGAGAATATATTGAATTATAACACGACTATTGCTAAAGACCATAATATTGGTGTGATGGCAGGTTATCAGGAATGGTATAAATATTGGAACTCTTCAAGTGGAAGTTTGAAAGGTTTGATTGACGAATCTATTAACGTACCTGGTTCTGCTACAGAAATGCTAAGCATCGGAGGTAGTGCTGACGACCGTTCTACTCGTTCATGGTTTGGACGTATCAACTATGACTACAAAGGACGTTACTTGTTTGAAGCCAACATCCGTTACGATGGCAACAGCCGTTATGGAAAAGATTTTCGGTGGGGTACTTTCCCATCATTCTCTGCAGGATGGAGATTGTCTGAGGAGTCATTCATGGAATCTACTCGCTCTTGGTTGGACAATTTGAAAATCCGTGCTTCTTGGGGTAAACTAGGTAACGATGGTGGTGATAATGTAGGTAACTACGAATACCAGTCGGTTTATGGTATTACAGATTATTCATTCGGCGGAAAACAAGTGGCAGGTTTGGCCATGACTGGTTTGGCTAATCGTGCATTGGGCTGGGAAACTTCAAACAATTTAGACTTCGGTATTGATTTTGCAGCTTTGGGCAACCGTTTGACTGCTACATTTGATGTGTATAACAAACGCACCACCGGTATCTTGACAACTCGTAGCATTCCTATCACATTGGGAGGTTTGTCTGCTCCACGTGTAAACATTGCCAAGATGGATGCTAAAGGTTTCGAAATCGACTTGGGATGGAGAGACCGCATCGGTGAAGTAGAATATTCTGTAAGAGGTAACTTCTCTTATAATATGAATAAAGTGAAAGACTATAATGGTCGCTTCGCTGAAGGATGGAAATACGAAAAGGGAAAAGATGCCACTGGCAAACCTGTTTATGATTATACTACCGACAAAAACGGTAAATATAATTATGTAGATAAAAATGGTAATCCAGTGACAGATGATTCTCAGAAAATCTGGGGAAATAACGCTGGTGAAACATTTAATAGCGGTAGCTCCATTAGTCCGATTGTAGAAGAACACATGAAAGGTGAATGGTACATGATGGATGCATACAAGGGAAGTGGAAAATACTATGATGCCAGTGGTAACGTTTTGCCTAACGGTGGTCCGAAAGACGGTATGATTCGAACAGAAGAAGATATGCAGTGGGTGAAAGACATGATTGCTGCCGGTTACGAATTCTGGCCGAACAAGACCATCAGCAAATCTAAGATTTGGTATGGTGACGTGCTCTATGCCGACGGTAATGGTGATGGTATTTATGGTAACTCATTCGACAAACGCTTCCAAGGTTGTTCAAGCGACCCGAAATATACATTCGGTTTCCAAGCTTCTGCTGCATGGAAAGGATTTGATATCTCTATGAATTGGGCAGGTGCTGCAGGACGTAAATTGTATTGGGGTGCAACAACTGGTTACAATAGTTCCGGTACACGTGTCGGTGTAGGACTTCCCGAAATGATTGCCAAGGATCACTATTTCTATGATCCCGAAAATCCAAATGATCCGCGTACTAACCTGAACGGTAAATATAGCCGTTTGACAGCCGGTGAAAGCGGTGCTCAGGATCAGGCTACAAGTTCTCGCTTCTTATATAGCGGTGACTATTTGAAACTGAAAAATATCACTTTAGGTTACACATTGCCAAAGAATTTAACAAATAAGCTGTACACTCAGAGCATTCGCGTATACCTTTCAGGTGAAAACTTGTTCAGCATTGATGATTTCCCGGGTCAAGACCCTGAAATCGGTGCTACTCCGCAATATACAACTGTGCGTTCATTTGCATTTGGAGCTAATATTACATTCTAAAAATAAAAATTATGAAAGCTATAAAAAATATACTGTCTATCTGTTCTGTTGCCCTCTTATTGGGCAGTTGTCAGGCTGATTTGTTGGAAACCAAACCTTATGGAAATGTGGCAGCCGGCAATATGTGGACTTCCGAAAACTTTGCAGACAAAGGAGTTACAGCTATTTACTCTACTTTACGCAAAAGTTATGTAGGCTTGGGCTTGTATCAAATGGATTGTTTAGGTGTGTCTACAGACTGTCGTGATGCAGATTATCCCATTATGAGAAATACGATAACTACTTCTAACGGCATGTTCAGCAGCTATTGGTCTGAACATTATTCCGGAATCTCACGGGCTAATGATGCTATTGTCCATTTGCCCGAGGTAGATATGCCTGAAAATAAGAAAGCACGCTATATGGCAGAAGCTAAAGTGCTTCGTGCCTACTTCTATTATAAACTGAACATTATGTATAAGGGAGTACCTGTTTATCTGGAACCGGTGGAAGCTTCCGAGTGCACCAAAGGGCAGGAAACAGAAGCCGCTGTATGGCAGGTTATTGAAGATGACCTGACTGCTGCTATCAACGAACCGAATTTGCCTAATATCTATACCGAAGGTTCTAGCGATTACGGTCGCGTGACCAAGGGATTGGCTTATGCTTTGCGTGGAAAGGCTTATTTGTATCAGAAAGAATATGCTAAAGCCGCTGCTGACTTTGAAGCAGTAAGTCAATGTGGTTTCGGTTTGTTTGAGGGTGATTATAAACAATTGTTTAAAGAAGCCAATGAACAGTCTAAGGAAATGATTTTCTCTGTACAGTGCATCGGATTGGATGGATTGGGTAATGATATCAGTTTCCGTTACGGAACACGTAGTTCTTTCGGTTCTTGTTGGAATACTTATTTGGTGAACGCTGATTTTGTGGAAACATACGAAAATGCTGACGGAAGTAAATTTAACTGGAATGACTATATTCCCGGTTATAATGAAATGGAGCCTGCAGCTCGTGCCGTATTCTTCTTACGCGATGGATTGACCGACGCTGAAAAAGAAGCAATGAAAACAGCCGGTGCTGATATGAGTAAATATTTGCCTGAAGGCAATGAAGCTCGTATTAAAGCTGCTTATGCTAATCGTGACCCGCGTTTGACTGCTAGTATCATCACTCCGTATTCTACTTACGATGGAGCGAATGGTTCCAATGAATATACATACACACTGCGTTGGCCGTTCCGTGCCGGTGACGTGAGTGAACCGTTCGATTTGAAAACAGACACAAATAATCGTTTCTATTATTTGTATCGCAAGTTTGTAGCCGAAGGTGCATCTGAAATTCCGAACCGTTCTTATTCACCGATTGATGTTCCTTTGATTCGCTATGCTGATATACTGCTGAACTTGGCAGAATGCTACAATGAGCTGAATCAGGAAGACAAAGCCATTGCTTGTGTAAATCAAGTACGTGAACGTGCCGGAGCCGCTTTGCTGAACTCTAATGATGCTACCACAGTGAAGGGACAGGATGATTTGCGTGAACGTATCCGCAACGAACGTCGTTGGGAATTCAACGGTGAAGGTGTTAACTTCTTCGACGAAATGCGTTGGGGTACTTGGAAAGAAAGCCGTTTCTTTGAGGGTGCAGGTTTGAAGCAAATGTGGGGAACCTTGCAATATGACTATACATGGAGTGGTGACCGAGTTTATACTTGGCCTGCACCATGGAGCGAACGTCAGTTGAATCCGAATTTGAAGTTGGCTGATGGATGGAAAGATTAATCCGTAAAATTAAGGTGAAAAGATATATATTCTGATTGGAATATTGTGAAGAGGAGGTGTGTCGTAATGCACGATGCACCTTCTTTTTTATTCATTACTATACAACTCTGTTCATTTTCTTTAAGCTGCGATATTTTGAGGATTTCTTTGATTTATGTGTTCGCAATATCTAAATATAGTTAAGAATAAAATGAAGGCATCCAATGAGCATTTGTATCTTTCGGGAGGTAACGAAGCCCGCTTGAAGAAAGCATGGGAGAATCGTGACCCGCGACTCAATTACAATGTTATTATGCCTTATGGTGAAGAGTTTTTGGGCGGAGATGGCGATATGTACAAGGCGGGAAATACGACGCCGGTTCCTTATGTATATCGTTGGCCGGTAAGACAGTCAAGCCATTCTGTGAAAGCGCAGGAGGCTGCAGATTGGGGAGTAACCGGTAAGTATGACTTGAAACAGGATGGCAATGGTGAGGCAGAGTTTGCTTATCGTCATCGTAAATTTGTGATGGAAGGTTATGATTGCGAGTATGCATACAATAGTCCTATTGATGAACCGATTCTGCGTTATGCTTATGTACTTTTGATGTGGTCGGAAGCTTTGTTGCAATTGGATGAGCTGGATGCGGCTGCCGAGAAAGTTAACATGATACGTCAGCGTACATCGGTGGAGATGCCTCCTTATACTTTTGCAAGCAAAGAGGACGGATTGAACAAGATTCGTAACGAGTCACGCCGTGAGCTTATCAATGAGAGTGTTAACTTTTACGAAGAACTGCGTTGGGGTACATTGCGTGAAACAAAATACTCTACTTATATGGGTTATGAACCTTGTGCTCATACATGTAATGGACAGCAAAGTAGTGGTAACGGTGGTGTGAAATGGTCTGAGACAAATGATTATAGCATCTTCCCGGTACCTAGTGCAGAGATAGAGAAGAATCCGAATCTGAAAAAGACACCGGGATGGCTCTATTAATAATCCGGCCTGAACGTTTTCTCTTCCGCCGAATGGAGAGTATATGAAAGGAGAGGAGTGTGTCAAAACTAAACCGGCCTTTCCAATCGTCGGCTGTAGGGGCAGGGTTTGCCTGCCCGAAGACATAAAGCAAACTGTTTTCGGGCGAGCGAACCTCGCCCCTACGGATTAAACGACAGCATTATCCACGTTTTGATACAATCCTTTTCTTTATTGTATGTGGCTTGTAATTAAGAATGTCGGTTTCGGCTTCTTTCATAAATGACTTGTCATACAATGACTGAATTCACAAAAACCAACTGCGTTTATTCTCCTTACTACCGGAAATCCACTTCTTCCTTCCTCCTTTCATTAGCTGTTGAAACGCCCTGTTTATGGGGGCTTTGGTAGTGAGGGGATACCTCGTCACCACCCTTTCAGCCTCCTTTCATTCGTAAAACTTCTTCCACCAAAATCAGGAAAATAAAGGCTGAAGGCAGATTTTGAAGGGACTTGATAAACGCGGCTGAAAGGAGGATGAGGGGATGTCCTGTCATTCTTAATCGGTTGATTGTCCGTGTGTTCCGATTAAAATGTAAGGATGAACGGAAAAGAAGGAATAACCGAATTTGTGAGGGTGAGATATAATCCGCCCCTACAAAAAGATGCCGAGCTTTTTGAAAAAGATACCGAGGTTTTAAAAAAAGATACCGAGCTTTTTGAAAAACATCAAGGTCTTTTTGCATCATTCAGTACCGGCTGCCTATTTTTAAATGTGCACGTAGGCATCGGTCTGCACGTATATACGTATCGGTCTGCACATACGTACGCATGAGCCTGTACGTATATATGTCATAGTGTCATTTTCCAAGACTTTAAATTGAGCCGGATAGTCTTTGAATTAACTTTCCGTTTTCTTTTCCTTGCGATAGTTTTGCGGAGTACATCCATACTGATTCTTGAAGCAACGGCTGAAATATACAGGTGAGCTAAACCCGCAACGGTCACTGACTTCTGCAATAGGAATATCGGGATATTGTTGCAATAAAGCTGCAGCATGTTTCAGTCGATAATTCAAAATGAAATTATTGGGTGTCATTCCTGTTAATGCTTTAAACTTGGTATAAAGAAGTGAACGTCCGATGCCGACTTCCTTGCAAAGTACCGGAATATCATATTCTGTATCATCAATGTGCTGTTCGATGCTCTCTGCTGTCCGTTTCAGAATATCCTTATCCAATGGATTGATACAGGTCAAATCAATTTCGGATATCGGCTTTTTATCAAATTGGTGCTGCATGAGCAAACGGCTTCTAATCAGGTTATTGGCACGTGCTAATAATAATTGGGCATGGAAAGGTTTGGTGATATAATCGTCTGCGCCTCGGTTCAGTCCTTCAATATTCTGTTCGGTAGAATTGAGGGCAGTCAGCAATATGAGAGGTATGTGGCAATAATCAATGTTGTTTTTAATTTGCAGACACATTTCTGTACCACTCATTTTGGGCATCATGATATCACTGATAATCAAATCTATCTTATGCTCGTATACTTGTTTTAGGCCTTCTTCTCCATTGGTAGCGCAAATTACTTCATAAAATGGGGAGAATAGCTCTGTTAATAATTGGAGCAGTTCTTCATTGTCTTCTACCAATAATACGGTGTGGGTCTTTTCTTCTGCGTTTTCGGTATGGACTGATTCCGTCAGGTAAGTATCTGTTTCGGGCAGGACATCTAAAGAACCGGGTACAATGGAGCTTTCTTGTTGCTGGTTTGATAACTGTATGTTTTTGTCTGCCTGGAAAACGTCTGCGTTTCTGGGGAGTCGGACGGTAAATGTACTTCCTTTGCCTAATGTACTGTCGACAGTTATCGTACCATGATGCTTTTCAACGATGGTTTTGGACAAAGCAAGACCAATACCGGTACCGGGCGATGAATATTCACCCGGCTTTTGGTTGTTTGCCTGGAAGAAGCGCGCGAATATTTGTGAAACATCGTTTTTGGCAATTCCCGATCCTGTGTCGGATATACTGATTTCTACTTCATTATCTGTTGTACGGCCGGATATGATAATATTCCCATTGTCGGGTGTATATTTAAAGGCATTGGATAATAAATTGAAGAATACTTTTTCAAGTAATTGGCTGTCAAACCAACATAGTGTGGGAGTTTCTGATAGTTGAAAGTCATAATGGATATTACGCAAATGGGCATAATCAACAAATGAAAAATAAATTTCTTTCAAAAATGGAGTTATATCTTGTTGGGATATCTGTAATGTTTTATGGTTTTGTTCCAGTTTTCTAAACTCAAGTAATTCTGAAATCAGATTGCTCATTTGCTGTGCATTCTTTCTGATTTTTAATATTTGGTTATAGATAGAAGGATTCAGTGAAGATTTCTGTAGAATGATATCTATATGACTGATTATTAATGTTAAGGGAGTGCGGAATTCATGGCTGACATTAGTGAAGAATACCAGCTTCTCTTGATTAAGTTGTTCTATCTGTTGCTTTTCAAAACGCTCTTTTTCTAACGAAAGTGCTAAGGTGCGCTTGGCGATTCGACTGGATATAAAATAATAAAGGCATCCTATAAAACTGATGATATAGAGCAAGAATGCCCACCAAGTGGCATACCAAGGAGCAGAGATGGTCAGTTGCATACTGATTTCTTTGTCTGTGATGTCTCCGCTTTGGTTGCTGCTGTTATTGATGGCAGCTACTCGCAACGTATAAGTGCCCGGATCAAGATTGGTATAGTGTACTTCTGTCTGGCTGGTTTTAATCCATTTTTTATCGAACCCGTCCAATTTATATTGGAACTGTTTTTGGGATAATTGTTGTTCATAGTCAGGCAGGGCAAAACTGAGAATCAAATTATTTTGATTATGGCTTAATTTGAGCTTTTGAGTATATGGAAAAGCCTTGGTAAGTACTCCGGTTTCATCTCCTGCCACTACCTTTTGATTATTAATCCATAATTCCGAGAAATAAAGGTTGGGGTTATGGCGGAAGGTATTGGCTTTGTGAAATTCTTCTTCCGAAAAAGAGGTTACCCCTTTGGTATCGCCCACATAAATGCGCTTTTGGTCGGAGGCGAAAATGCCGCAGCCACTTATAATGTGGGCTGTTGGAAAGTTTCTCATTAAATTAATGGTGGTAAAGCTGTTTTTTTCGGGAGAATAGCTTGTCACTCCTTTGTCGCTGGTTATCAGTATGTTCCCACTGGGTGATAAACAAACATTGTAACAAAAGTTGCTGGGAAGCTGATGCTCTTCTGCTGTGTAATGGGCTGTCTTATGTGTTTTCTTGTCATAGAAAAACAACCCGCCTCCTAAAGTGCTGATATAGGCGCCGTTATTAGTTGCCAAGATGCGGGTTATTTTGGCATTATATCCTTTTTGCGTCAGCGGAATATAAGATGCTTCCAGCTTGTCTAAATGCATGCATACCAGATTAAACATTCCGCTCAGGTATAAATATCCTTCCGGGTCTATATCGAAATCTTCGTAGTAAGCGATTGGGATATCCAGTTTGTGAAACTTTTGCGTTTTGGTATCCAAAGAAAATACACCGTTGCGTGCTGATAAATATAATTTTCCTTTCCACATTTTTACATGGAAAACAACTTCATTCGGAGTATTGGGCTCTCCTTTCCTCCTTTCCAGATAGTTATAGAATTGTCCGGTTTGCAAATCATAACGAGACAGTCCTCCTAAATAAGTACCTATGTATATGCATTCGTTTTCTTCATCATAACATATACTTTTTATGTTATTGTGGGGGATTGAATTTTTGCCTCCTGCCGTAAACTGATGGATAATGTTCCAGTTCTTGTCGGTACAGCTGATTCCTCCTCCGTCTGTGCTGAGCCACACGTGTTCATTCTTGTCTACTACGATATCGCCTATATATGAATAATATTGATTTTTGGTGGCGTTTTGGTCATAGTCGTAATGTACAAAGCTGTCTTGTTTGGGTGTGAAATAATTTACTCCTCCAAAATAGCTTCCCACCCAGATAGTACCTTGCATATCTTTACAAAGGGAAAAGATAGATGGGTGGTTTAATCCTCCTACGTATTTGGGGATTTGGATAAGGGAATACTGTCCTGTTTTCGTACTATATTTATGTAGTCCGTCAAATGTTCCAAACCAGATGTTCCGTTCGCCGTCTTCCACAAAATCACGAATTTGCCAGCTGCTGATTCCTGTGGGGGAACCGGGGCTGAAAGGCACTTGCCTGATTTCTCCTTTTTTGTTGATTCTGTATAATCCATACATTCTTGTTCCAATCCACAATTCTTTTTGTGAGCTTTCAAAAATGCGGTAGATGTCAATACCTCTGAGTACATGTGTTTCTTTCCCGCTGGAACGGTCATAGAAGAAAATTCCGTCATGCGAGCCAATACAGATTTTATTGGGTAACATTGTCAGGCAGGTGATGGGAGAAGTAATTCCGGTTTTTAGCATGAAGGTTGATTCCGTGGCTCCTGAAGAATGCTTGAATAAGGAATCACGTCTCATATACCACAGGTCTCCTTCAAGTGAAGTTAAAACCGGGATGCGGCTTCCTTTAGAAAGACGACTGAATTGTTCGGTCTGTATATCAAATTTTATAATATCGTCATCGACTAAGAAAAAAATATTTCCTTGTTTGTCCTCAACGATGGATGAAACTTCATTTCCCAACCAGATGGGAGCTGAATCATTGGAAGCGTTGCACCAACCTTTGAAAGCAGTGATTTGTTTGCCATCATACAGATTTATTCCCTCTCTTGTACCAAACCACATTCTTCCCAATTGATCTTGGTGTATGGACATAACCGATGGCTGCGTCAATCCTTCGGATAATCCAATATGCCTGAAATATTCGGCAGAAATGGGAGTATTTAATGCTAATAGTGCTAATAAGAGTAATAAATATTTGTATCTCATGTTGTTTTTCTTCGGTTTATATTAGATGTCGCTCACAAAAATACGAAAAATATGGCAAATAGAGTAACCGTTAATGGTATTATGAGAATCTTTTTCTCTATGGTGATAAAATTGTCTTTGCAGAAAGAGTGGTATTTTCCGGGTATTTCAAATATAATAAGAAATGCCCGGAAAATAGGAGTTTATTTTTCTTCGTATTCGTGTTTTCGTTTGGGATTCATTGGAAACCAACCTTTCAATACGCGTTCCCGTTGCTCAAAAATTTCTTTTATAGTCCAAAATGACGAAAAAGAGAAAACGCCTATCAGTGAAGAAATGAGTATGTCGTTGATTAAGATTGAGCCGATGATACCGGCTATTCCTAAAATCAGGAAAATCCACCAACAACGCGTTCCCCAATAATATTCGGCTTTGACCACGATGGGGTGGAAAAGACCGATTATCAGAAATGTACAAATGCCGATAACAATGCCGCCTAAATGGTAGTCAGTCAGCCATTCCATTATTTCCCGGTTTGAATAGGAATTTCTTTCTTGATACTTTGCTCCAAAGATATCATTGTTTCGGTAGCTGTAACACCGGGAATCTCCTGAATTCTGGAATTTAATATATCCATTAAGTGTTCATTGTCACGAGAATATACTTTTGTCAGCATGGTGTATGCACCGGTAGTAAAATGGCATTCCACTATTTCGGGAATCTTTTTTAATTCATTTACTACAGCTTTATACATTGAGCCTTTTTCTAGTTTGATTCCTACATACGTACATGTTCTATATCCTAAACTTTTAGGATTTACATGATATCCCGAACCGATAATGACGCCCAAATCAATCAATCTTTGTACGCGTTGGTGAATAGCAGCACGGGAAACGCCACATTCTGCTGCGACATCTTTAAATGGGATGCGAGCATTTTGAGATATAATTTCAAGGATCTGTCTGTCAAGACTGTCTATTTTCTCCATAATATTTTGATTTTAGTGTTGTCAATCTGT
>ENA-UEQE01002526-UEQE01002526.1-human-gut-metagenome-genome-assembly--contig:-NODE-2526-length-13037-cov-82.658025_pt1 | contig 13037 bp, 7 predicted proteins | sample MGYA00242934_ERZ507935 | MGnify/ENA primary metagenome ERZ507935 (study PRJEB26167, sample SAMN06115423) | human gut metagenome | host: Homo sapiens | place: China:Anhui | collected 2015-03-30... | reverse complement strand
CCTTAAAGTTAATGCTTTTCTTGCAAATATACAAGAAGGGCGTTCTCTTTTTTGTGGAGACTATGAATTATTCAGGCCAGAATGATGCCCGTTATGCCATTATCAGTTCCTTTACGTATGCGTTGCTGCGTGAGGGTTTTACTCCGGAGCAACTCAATGAGTGGTTTTATCGTAGTGAACAGACGCATCGGATGCATGATACAAGTTTTGCGGTGGAAGCTCATCTGATGGGAGATAGGGACTGGAATGGGGGACTACTTCGTACGATGGTATGGACTACAATGGTAGCCGGGGTATTGATTTTACTGGTGGCCTTGCTTAATTTCTTTCATCTGCTCGCGGGGTCTTTCCTTACTCGTATGCGTGAATTCAGTATCCGGCGAGTGGCGGGAGCGTCCGGAGGCAGTCTTTTCGTCCAACTGTTTACACAGTCTGCCTTGTTGGTTTTGCTGGCCGGCCTGTTGACCGGTGTCTGCATCGAGGTGATGGCTCCCTGGTTGAGACTGGAAATGGCCGGATTGTATTTGCAGTTTGACGCTTCTCTGTTGATGGTACAGAGCCTTGAGTATCTGGCTGGTTTGTTGGGAGTATGTGCTTGGGTGTGTGGAATAGTCGTGTGGAAGGTACGTCGCATGCAGGTGCATGCAGGGGTGACTGGCGGTGTGCACCGGGGAGGAAAGAGACGACTGCGGAATCTGTTGTTGGGAGTGCAGTTGTTCATCTGTTGGGTTTTTATCTCACTGGCAGCGGCACTTTATCTGCAATCGGATAAAACGGGACGTACCTTGTTCGGGACATTGAGCTTGGAGGAAAAAGAGCAGATTTTGAGCATTCCGATGGATTTTTCCTTTATGAACGCCGTGCAGAAGCAGGATCTGATACATCAGTTTAAAAACTTGTCGGGAGTCGAAGAGGTGCTTCCGGCCGACATCAATTATTTGGGAGGTGTTTCCGGTACGGGTATGTATACGGAGAAAGATAATAAAGGCAGTTATGTGGATGTAAATGTGATGCGTATAACTTCCGGTTTCTTTCGTTTCATGCACATTCCGATGCGGTCGGGACATACGCCGCGTGAATCGTCCGATTTGGTGATAGACGAGGCATTATCTCATCGTCTCGGAACGGACATCATGGGGAAACCGCTTTATAATTTTGACGGAGATGCCTACACGGTTAAAGGAGTGTGCCAGACATTTGTGTCCAGTGTGTATTATGATAGTGAAGGATTTATATTCCTCCTGAGCGGGTTCGATGATTATTGTGGGCATTGCTATATAAAATGTAAGGAAGGACAGGCGGAAACCGTCTTTCAGGAGGTCAGGAAGATACTGAAAAAGACGTTGCCGGAAAGTGTGGAAGTGAAGGTAAGCACGTTCATGGACGACATCCGTGAGTCACAGGCGCTTGAGTTCAAGCTCCGCGGAATTGTATTGTTCTTTTCGGTAGTGGTGCTGGTGATTTCGTTGTTGGGCGTGTATTCAGCCGTGACCATCGACACGGAATATCGGCGGAAGGAGATGGCTATCCGAAAGATCAACGGTGCCGGAATGCGTCAGATAGTCTGGCTGTTTGCCCGGCTTTATGTTACTTTACTGACGGTGACGGCTGTGTTGGGATTTGCGTTGGTTGAATTCTTGTTGAGGCAGTTTAGTACCTTGTATACGGTGTTCTTCCAGCATGGGGTGGCTTTCTATTTTTGCCTCTTCCTGAGTGCCTCCTTGTTCGTCGCCCTTACGGTAGCTTTCCGTATTTGGCAGGTATCCCGGGTGAATCCGGCAGAAGAAATCAAGCGGGAGTGATATAAATGTAGTATAATAACCTAAAATTGAAAATATCCATGAGAAAACAAGTATTAGCCTGTCTGCTCTTAGGTGCATTGGGGGCACAGGCACAGGAGAAATTTGTGGTGGAAGGTCAGTTGAAGAATATTCCCGACGGAACCGTGTTCTATTTGATGAAGCAAGAGGGTAACGTGGGGAGTATGGCAGCTACCGATACGCTGCAGAACGGGACATTCCGTTTTGAACTGACTACCGCCGGAAACGAGCTGGAAGGTTATGGCTTGATGGCACGTGATGATACGAAATTCCCACCCATGTTGCTTGAACTATGGGTAAATCCTGGCAGTCATCTGCTCATACAAGGAGAGAATCCTTATATTTACTCCTGGAAAGTAGAGAGCGATGTCAAGGAGCAGCAATTCCAGCAGCAACTGATACAGGCTTCCCATAAGGAATGGGAGGAATTTCAGCGGTTGACCATGCAAGAATTTGCACTGATGAGGTCGGCTGCGCAGGGAGGAAATAAAGAACAGGTCCGTGCGCAAGCAGACAGTCTGCAACAGCTGACAGAGAAGTTGAGTGATCAGATTGCCCAGCATAATATTGCGATTATGAAACAATCGCCGATTAATGCAGCCTGGATGGGTGAATTGCATCGGATGGGGATGTCGGTTAAGTTCCGTAAAGATTATCCGTATAAAAAAGAAGTGCAGCAGTTGTACAATCTGCTGGATGACGCACAGAAAGAAACGTCCATTGGGAAGAGTGTGTATCTGGCCTTGAATCCGCCGACTGTAGTGAAAGTGGGCGAGGAAGCTGCCGATGCGGATATGTACGACTTGGAAGGAAAGGTTCACCGCCTGGCTGAGTTTCGCGGAAAATACATCTTGCTGGACTTCTGGAGTCGGGGATGCGGTCCTTGTATCATGTCGCAACCGGAACTGAAGGAAATCAGTGAAATGTACAAGGACAGCCTGGAGGTGATCAGCCTGAGCATTGAGAACCGGAAGGGATGGGAAGAGGCTTCTAAATCGCATGCCATGACCTGGAATAATTGGAACGATTTGGAAGAGAACAACGGACTGTATGCTCGTTATGGTGTCAGAGGAATTCCCCATTTTGTATTGATTTCTCCGGAAGGAAAGGTGGTTGACAGCTGGAGTGGATATGCAAAAGGTTGGCTGAAACTGAAAATTAAAGGCTCGATGGCTCCCAAACAGCCGATGCGTATCGAATGGAAAGACGGTCACAAACTGGTGCATCATCCGCGGAAGAAAACAGAAAAAATGGAGGTGCTGACCATCTGTCAGGTGGAGTTGACCGACTCGGCTACGGTACTTCGCGTGCATGCACGGTATATTCCAAATTATTGGATTCGGTTGGACAAAGCGACTTTTTTGATGTCGGACAAGGGGGTGAACTATCCGCTTCTGCGCAGTGAAGGTTTCGCGATAGGCGAGCAGGTGTTTATGCCTGATAGCGGAGAAATGGATTTCACGCTCTATTTTGCTCCGCTGCCGAAAGATACCCGCTGGTTTGACTTTTCGGAAGGCGAGCACGTGGAAGGGGGATACTATATCGAAGGCATCCGTCTGACAGAATAAGAAATGAACTAAAAAACGATGTGTTATGATACTGAATGTAGTATTGAAAATGATTTTGCGAAGCTGGTGGCGTAACAAGGTGTTTTTCCTTGTTTCGGTAGCCAGTCTGGCATTGGGATTGGCTTGCACCAATTTGCTGATGACATACTTCGTGCACGAGCATGGGTTGGAAGGACGTAATCCGGACCGTGACCGCATGTTTTTTCTGCGGCAGGATGACCCGATGACGGAGGGGAAACGAGTGGCCTTTGCCGGCGCAGAGATTCCTCCGCAGCTGAAGCAAAGCTATGCCGAGGTAGAGGACTTTCTCCGGTTAGGAAAACTGGATTTGCTTTACTGCAAGGTGAACGAGCAGAAGGTGGAAGGTGATTTTAAGATGTTGTCGGCCGATACGACCCTGACGAACTTTTTTGATTACCGTACGGAAGAAGGTAGTTTGAGTCAGGTACTCTGTCAACCAGGGAAGGTCGCATTAAGTGAAGCTTGTGCCCGTCGTCTGTTCGGAGGGAAACAAGCGGTAGGGAAGCAGGTGGAGGCACATTTCCGCTTTGGAGAGGTCCGTACGTATGAAGTGGCGGCAGTACTTAAGAAGCGCGAACAATCGCTTCTGCAGTTTGACATGTTGATAGCACACGACCCTGATTTCTTCTGGGGTGGACTTACACTGCTGAAGCTGACTCCGGGTACGGATGCGGGTCACCTGGCCGATAAGCTGAATGAGGACAAGGTACCTACACTGATGCCCGGTCAGACAAAATATTACCTGGATCCGCTGGACGCCATTTGTTTCACTACTCCTGATGATTCCTCTCAGCAGACACTTGATTTCGTCAGTCAGACACCCGCGCAGACTCTCTATATCAGTCTGCTGGCAGCCGTGCTGATACTGATTATTGCTTGCTGCAACTATACTAACATGAGTTTGAGCCGCTTGTTGCAACAGCTTCGTATGATTCATGTGGAGAAATTGATGGGGGCTACCTTGCGCAATATCCGTCTGCAACTTTTCGGGGATGCTTTTCTGACGGTGGTGCTGGCATTCGGCTTGTCCATTCTGCTGGTCAACGACTGTCTGTCACTGTTTAATGACCTGTTGGGTTCGCGGTTAACCATGACGTTCTTCTTCAGTAGTCAGATGTTGCCGTGGTTGCTGTTATTCATTCTGTTGATGTCGGTAATACCGGCATGGTACATCAGTTGTCGCCTGTCACGCTTGTCGTTCACGGAGTACCGTACCCTTTACAGCGGCCGACGCAAACAGCGTTTTGTAGCGGTACTAGTAACAGTGCAGTTCGTGATTTCCATCGGATTGTTATTGGCTACGCTGACAGCACGCAACCAGATGGAACTGACCCGCCAGCGGGCTTCGCGTTACGAGGGCTGCATTGAGATAGGGGATGCCTTTGGTACTCCGTTGGCTCCCTTCAAGGCGGAACTGGAGAAACGGGTGAAAGGGATTGAATCCATGACACTTTCCAAGGCTTCGGTGCTTAATGCCTGGATACGTCAGTTGAACGTGCTGCGTCCCAGTGGGAAGGAAGTACGTACCAATCTGCTGACATTGGAAGGCGACTCCACCTTGTTGCGCACCTTGCGCATTGAACAGTTGAGTGGAGAATCTCCTTCCCGTCTGTTGGAGCGTCAGGCATCTCCGGTACTGGTGAACGAGAGTTTTGTCCGCTTGTTAGTGCCTGCGGGTACGGAGGTCGTGGGGCATGCCTTGCGCGAGTTCGATACGGAAACGAAAGACAGTCTGGCTGTAATCGCAGGTGTGGTGCGCGACTTTTCCGTCAATTCGCTGGAAGAAGCGGTAACACCTCTTGTCATCACATTGTTGTCGGCAAGTGACTTGCAGAAAGGATTTTATTTGCAACTGCGTCTTCGTCCTGAAAACCGTGAAGAGACCTTGCGGCAGATAGAAGCCGTATGGAATGAAATGAACCCCAACCAACCTTTCGGTTATGCAGATATGCACCGGGATTTTATGGCACGTAACGGGAAAGTGCTTTCTTTGTCACATATTCTGACTTTCTATGCCGTGATTGGGTTGTTGCTGACAGGTTTCGGATTGTTTGGTATCGCCTGGTATGCCACCCGTCAGCGGATACGCGAAATTAGTATCCGCAAGGTGCATGGAGCAACACGGGGACAGATTATCTGGCTGCTTAACAAACCGTTCTGTATCTATGCTGTAGTGGCGTATGTAATGGCCATGCCTGTCGGCTGGTGGTTCATGCTGCATTGGCTGGAGCAGTTTGCGTACCGTGCCCCGCTTTCGGCCGGTATCTTTGTATGGCCGTTGTTGGTGGTGTGGGGCATCTCGGCGGTCATTGTCTGCCTGCAGGGTTGGATATTGAGTCGGGTAAATCCGGTAGAATGTATAAAACAAGAGTAATATCATTAAAATAAAATTTTGAAGTATGATTAAGACAGAAAATTTACAGAAAGTATTCCGCACAGATGAAGTGGAAACTTGGGCATTGAATAATGTAAGTATCGAAGTGAAGGAAGGAGAGTTCGTGGCTATCATGGGTCCTTCAGGTTGTGGAAAATCTACCTTGCTGAATATCTTGGGATTGCTGGACAATCCCACGGGAGGCAAGTATTTCTTGAACGGAACAGAAGTGGGTGGCTATACTGAATCGCAACGTACTTCCTTGCGTAAGGGAGTGATTGGTTTCGTATTCCAGAGCTTCAACCTGATTGACGAGTTGAACGTATTTGAGAACATCGAACTGCCCTTGCTGTATTTGGGTGTACCTTCGGCAGAACGTAAGCGGAAAGTGGAGGCTGCCATGGAGCGGATGGGGATTACACACCGTGCCAAGCACTTCCCGCAGCAGCTGTCGGGCGGACAACAGCAACGTGTGGCTATTGCCCGTGCTGTAGCATCAGGACCGAAGCTGATTCTGGCCGATGAGCCTACCGGTAACCTGGACTCCAAGAACGGACGGGAAGTGATGGAATTACTTACCGAGCTGCATAAGGAAGGCACCACCATTGTGATGGTGACTCACTCGCAGCATGATGCCGGTTTTGCCGACCGCGTCATTAATCTCTTCGACGGACAGGTAGTGACGGAAGTGAACCTTTAAAATAGGGTTTAGGCTTGTTTTTTTAACTGGCCGGGCGACACTCCGCAGTAGCGTTTGAAAAACTTGCTGAAAGAAGCTTGGTCAGAGAAACAGAGCTTTTCGGCCACGTCCTGCACGCTGTTGGCCGGATTGAGCAGACAGACTTTCGCTTCTTCTATCAGGCTTTCGCTGATGAGCTGGTTGGCTGTCTTGCCATAGAGTTTCTTTAACTTGGCCGATAACGCATCGGGGGATACGTAGAGTTGGTCGGCATACCATTTTACGGTGTGATGATAACGGCAATTGGTATGCATCAGATATAGAAAACGAGGGAGGGTATCTTTCCAGCGGAAAGAGTGCTCGAACTCGTTTTCTTGTTTATACATGCGGAGGATAATATTCCACACTTCCAGGATGAGGGAACGAAGCGTGTTTTCCAGCATTTCAAGCAGGAAATGATTCTCTTTTTGCTGAAGGGTGTGGCGTAGCATGTCCACATGTGATTGTATCCGGAGAAGATCCTGTTTCTCCAATGGAATAAACGGCTCCAATACGTGTCTGTATACATAGGCTGCCACTTTGGAACGGATGCATTCGGCTGCCTGCAAAAAAATCTCCCTTCGGGTAATGAGCAGACATCCTTCGAAATCACGGTTTGTTTTCAGGTCGCTCCATTGGTGGGGTTCGATAAACTCGATGTAGGAAGGGGCAGGAATGACGGTCCGCTTGTCGTTGGTCTGGATGCTGATTTCGCCTTTTAATACGAGCAAAGACACCGTATGCTGTGTGTCGATACTTCCTTTCTGGAATTGATTTTCTCCCCGTACGGTGAAGATGCCCATTTGTTCATTGTACACCATATCTCGCTCCGTTCCGTCTGCTTGCAGCGTCGGAACCAGCCATTTTGTAAACGCATATTCTTTCATCTTGTATCTCGTTGTTGTATTTGCGCATCTAAAATACAGACATAAATCGTAGCCTGAAAACCTTTTTGTATGTTTTAGAAATCATAAACTGAATAAATGCTAAAGCACGGATTCAGACAAATGTTCTTAGGAATGGAACAAGTAAGTAGTCTTTCCCGCCTTCTAAATTTGCATCGGCTATTACAACAGAAAGAGTCAAATCAACTAAAAAAAGAGAATAAGATGAAAAAAGCTTTTGTATCAGTTGGTGCATGTTTTTGTGCGTTGTTGGGGATGCTGACAGCCTGCACGCAGCCTGCACCTACCTCACAGGAAAGTGGGTACAAGACCATGACCGTGAAAAAAGAAAATCGCCTTCTCACTAACAGCTATTCGGCTGTAGTAAAGGGAAGACAGAGTGTGGAAATTCGTCCGCAGGTGAGCGGTACGATTACCGAGATTTGTGTGAAAGAAGGAGCCAAGGTACACAAGGGACAGGTGTTGTTCGTGATTGACCAGGTTCCGTATAAAGCAGCTTTGCAGACGGCATTGGCGAATGTGAAAAGTGCGGAAGCTGCCGTGGCTACGGCCCGCCTGACGTTCGACAGCAAGGAAGAGCTCTTCAAGGAGCGTGTGGTTTCGGATTTCGACCGTCAGACGGCACAGAATTCTTTGTTGGAGGCTGAGGCTAGTCTGGCACAAGCGAAGGCCAATGAAACCAATGCCCGCAACGACCTTTCCTATACGGTAGTCCGGAGTCCGGTGGATGGAGTGGCAGGTATGTCTTCCTATCGTGTGGGGGCATTGGTCAATTCTTCCATTACTACGCCTTTACTTATTGTCTCGGACGATGAGGAAGTCTATGTATATTTTTCCATGACCGAAAATCAGATGCTGTCACTGCTCCGTCAGTATGGTAGTGTGGACAAGTCACTGGCCGGTATGCCCAAAGTATCCTTGCAGTTGAGTGACGGAGTGAAATATGCACACGAAGGGGTGATAGATGCCATCAGCGGCACCATTGATACCGGAACAGGGGCTGTCAGCCTGCGTGCCGTGTTCCCGAATCCGGAAGGAATGTTGCGAAACGGAAGTACGGCTACGCTCGTATTGCCCTATACCAAGGAGAACGCGCTGGTTGTTCCACAGGAAGCTACTTTTGAGATTCAGGACAAGGTGTATGTGTATAAGGTGAATGAGAGTGGAAAGGCCGAGTCGGCACAGGTTACTGTTTTCCCGCTGAACAACGGGCAGGAATACATTGTAGAGAGTGGCTTGCAGGAAGGGGAAGTAATTGTGGCCGAGGGTGCCGGATTGATTCAGGAGAATACCCAGATTCTTTCGTTACATACTGAAAAATAGGAGGGGACGTTATGAAACTGAAGACTTTTATCGACAGGCCCATCCTGTCGTGTGCCATTTCTGTGCTCATCCTGATATTGGGAGTAATCGGTTTGAGCAATCTTCCCATGGAGCAGTATCCTGATATCGCACCTCCTACCATTATGGTGTCTACCACCTATACGGGTGCCAATGCGGAAACAGTACTGAAGAGTGTCATCGCTCCGTTGGAAGAAGCCATTAACGGTGTGGAAAACATGACGTATATGACCTCTACCGCCACCAATACGGGTTCAGCGTCTATTACCGTGTATTTTGCACAGGGAACGGACCCGGACATGGCGACTGTCAACACGAAGAACCGTGTGTCGGAGGCGGAAGGACTGTTGCCCGCAGAAGTGACCAAGGTGGGTGTGACCGTAGAAAAACGGCAGAACAGTATGGTCAAGATTATATCGTTGTACAGTCCCGACGATAGCTACGACCAGAATTTTATCAATAACTATTTTAAAATTAATGTAGAACCTCGTCTGTCCCGTATCTCGGGAGTGGGCAATGTGAATGTCATGGGTGGGGATTATGCCATGCGTATCTGGATGAATCCTCAGAAGATGGCCCAGTATCAGCTGGTACCTGCCGATGTGATTGCCTTGCTGGATGACCAGAACGTGGAGGCGGCGACAGGTACACTGGGCGAGGATTCTGAAAATACATTTCAGTACACGTTGAAGTACCGGGGTAGATATGAGACTGCGGAAGAATTCGGCAACATGGTGCTCAAGTCTCTCCCTACGGGCGAAGTGCTCCGCCTGAAGGATGTGGCCGATGTGGAATTAGGTTCGCAGAGCTATGCCTATAACAGTGAAATTGTGGGTCACCCCGGTGCGACGTGTATGATTTCGCAGACGGCCGGATCGAATGCCAACGAGATTGTGAAGGAAGTGGACAAGCTGATGGAGGAAATCTCAAAAGACTTGCCGAAGGGGCTTGTAATGGCCGACCTGATGAGTACGAAGGACTTCCTGGATGCCTCGGTACACGAGGTGGTGAAAACCCTGATTGAGGCTATTATTTTGGTGGTGCTGGTGGTTTATTTCTTCTTGCAGAGCGTGCGTTCCACCATCATTCCTTCGGTTTCCATTATCGTGTCGCTGGTGGGTACGTTTGCCTTCTTGTATGTGGCCGGATTCAGTCTGAACCTGCTGACCCTTTTTGCACTGGTGCTGGTAATCGGTACGGTGGTGGATGATGCCATTGTGGTGGTGGAGGCCGTGCAGGCCAAGTTTGACGAAGGCTACCGTTCACCTTATAAAGCTACGGTGGCTGCCATGGATGGTATTTCTGCAGCCATTGTGACCACCTCACTGGTATTTATGGCCGTGTTTATCCCGACCTCGTTCATGGGAGGAACCAGTGGAGTGTTCTATACCCAGTTTGGTTTGACCATGGCGGTGGCAGTGGGCATTTCCGCAATCAATGCCTTGACCCTCAGTCCGGCTTTGTGTGCCCTCATTATGACTCCTCACATGGATAAGTCGACCGGTGGTAAGTTGAGTTTTTCTTCCCGTTTTCACCATGCATTTGAGGCTTCTTTCAATAGGCTGGTGTTGAAGTATAAGAATGGGGTGTCGTTCTTCCTCCGTCGTAAATGGATGGCCTGGGTTTCTTTGGCGGCAGTCTGTGCCTTGCTGGTATTTTTTATGCGGACCACTAAGACCGGACTGGTGCCGGATGAGGATATGGGAACCATATTCGTGAATGTCACGACCCCTCCGGGAAGCAGTTTGGCCCAGACGCGTAAGACGATGGAAATGATAGACGAGCGTATCCGTGAGATTCCTCAGATAAAGATTTATTCCAATGTGACAGGTTACAGCATGATGGGCGGACAGGCCGCCTCGGGAGGTATGCTGATTATCAAATTGAAACACTGGGATGAACGTCAGGAGGCACAGGATCACATCAATGCCATCATTGCGGCGATTTACAGCATACAGCCGACATTAAATCAGCCAAGCTCTTTGCCTTTGCGCAGCCTACCATCATGGGATACGGAATGGGTAGCGGTTTCGAAATGTACGTGCAAGACCGTGCCGGAGGCAGTGTGGAGAATTTGCAGAAATATACGCAGGACTTCATTGCAGCCTTGAACCGGCGTCCGGAAATTTCGATGGCTTACACTACTTTCGATACCAAGTTCCCGCAGTATATGGTCGAGGTAGATGCGGTGAAATGTCAACGGGCAGGGGTGACCACGTCTGATGTGCTGAGCGTACTTTCCGGTTATATCGGCGGTAATTACTCGTCCAACTTGAACCGTTTTTCCAAACTGTACCGTGTGATGATTCAGGCCCGGAAGGATTACCGTCTGGATAAAGAGTCACTCAACAATATGTTTGTACGGACTGAAAGCGGGGAAATGGCGCCCGTGGGACAGTTCATTACGCTGACCAAGGTGTACGGAGCTGAAACCTTGACACGTTTCAATATGTATACCTCTATACCGGTCAACGGTATGCCAGCCGACGGATATAGTTCGGGAGATGCCATTGCAGCCATTGAGGAAGTGGCTTCACAGACGCTGCCTACTGGATACGGTTATGAGTTCAGCGGTATTACCCGAGAAGAATCAAGCAGTACGGGAAATACGGTGATTATCTATTTGATTCTCTGTTCGCTCTATGAAAGTATCTTCATCCCGATGGTGGTCATCCTGGCAGTACCTTTCGGGTTGATGGGAAGCTTCTTGTTTGCCAAATGTTTTGGGCTGGAAAACAACATCTACATGCAGACCGGTTTGATTATGCTGATTGGATTGCTTTCGAAAACCGCCATCTTGCTGACTGAATATGCTTCGGCCCGTCGCCGACAGGGAATGAGTATTGCCCAGGCTGCCGTAGCTGCTGCCGGAGTTCGTCTGCGTCCGATTCTGATGACCGCCCTGACGATGATTATCGGACTCTTCCCGTTGATTGTGGCTACCGGAGCAGGAGCCAACGGAAACCGTTCGTTGGGAGTCGGTACGGTAGGGGGTATGCTTGTCGGTACAGTGGCACTTCTGTTTGTAGTGCCGGTGCTGTTCACGGTGTTCCAGGCAATTGAAGAACGTGTGATGCCTCGCCGTCAGACCGATGCAGCGGAATAATCCCTTGTGGGGGAATTTTATATCAACTAAAGAAACATTCGATATGGAGAAAAATATAAGTCATATAGTAGTTGCCGCGTGCATGGCCAGTATGCTGACCGGATGTGGCATCTACACAAAATACCGGCAGCCGGAAACGAATACCGACGGATTGTTCGGCGCTCTTCCGGAGGAGGTGGATACTACCTCCTCACTGGCCGACCTGAAATGGGAGGAACTGTTTACGGATGCATCCTTGCGAAAACTGATTACACGTGCGCTGGAGGCGAATACGGATTTGAATGTGGCCCGTTTGAAAGTGGAAGAGGCACGGGCTTCGCTGTCAGCTGCCAAGCAGGCTTACCTGCCTTCTGTCCAGTTGGACCCGGAAGGCGCTTTGAGCAGTTTTGACGGCAGCAAACCCACCAAGACTTATTCGTTGGGAGCTTCTGCCAGCTGGGAACAGGATTTCTTTGGAAAGCTGACCAACGCCAAACGGAGAGAGCGTGCGGCATTGGAGCAGAGTGAGGCGTATCGTCAGGTGGTGCAGACACAGCTTATTGCCACGGTGGCCGAGAGTTATTACACGTTGCTGATGCTCGATGAGCAGGTAGCCGTAACTACGGAAACGGTAGAAAGCTGGAAAGAGTATATACGTAGTTTGAAGGCCCTGATGCGAGCCGGACAGGCCGACCGTGCGACCGTGAACCAGGCAGAAGCTTCCCGCTTGGACGCCGAAGCCTCTTTGCTGGATTTGAAGCAACAGGTGACGGAAACGGAAAACACGCTGTGTGCCCTGCTTTTCTGGACCCCGCAGCCTGTTGCGCGTGGTACACTCGGTGAAGTGGATTTCCCGGAAAGTTTGTCGGTGGGAGTGCCGCTGAATTTGTTGGCTAACCGTCCAGATGTATGGCAGGCTGAGGCCGTACTTAAACAGGCTTTTTATGCCACCAATCAGGCACGTTCCAGTTTTTATCCGAGCGTGACATTGAGTGGTTCGGCCGGATGGACCAACAGTGGGGGAGCCCTTGTAACTAATCCGGGTGCCTGGCTGCTTCAGGCGGTAGGCTCTCTGGTGCAACCTCTTTTTCAGCGGGGGCAGCTTATGGCAAATCTGAAAATCAGTAAGGCACAGCAGGAAGAAGCTTTGCTGCAGTTCCAGCAGACCTTGTTGGATGCCGGTGCAGAGGTGAACAATGCCTTGA
>ENA-UEQE01002520-UEQE01002520.1-human-gut-metagenome-genome-assembly--contig:-NODE-2520-length-13057-cov-59.215331_pt1 | contig 13057 bp, 10 predicted proteins | sample MGYA00242934_ERZ507935 | MGnify/ENA primary metagenome ERZ507935 (study PRJEB26167, sample SAMN06115423) | human gut metagenome | host: Homo sapiens | place: China:Anhui | collected 2015-03-30... | reverse complement strand
GTTTTCGTAAGCGAAGGTACAGGAAAGATTACTATTAACAAGAGAGACCTTGCACAGTACTTTCCATCAACTATTCTGCAGTATGTAGTAAAACAGCCTTTGAATAAGCTGGAAGTAGCTGAGAAATATGATATTAAAGTTAACTTGTGCGGTGGTGGATTTACTGGTCAGTCACAGGCTTTGCGTCTGGCTATCGCTCGTGCACTGGTTAAAATTAACCCTGAAGACAAGAAGGCTCTTCGTGCAGAAGGCTTCATGACTCGTGATCCTCGTTCTGTTGAACGTAAAAAACCGGGTCGTCCAAAAGCACGTCGCAGATTCCAGTTCAGTAAACGTTAAGAGTTGGTGGAATGTTGGAACGGACAAGTTGCTTAATTTTTTTCAACTTTCACTTTTCAACTCTCAACTAAGAAAGCGTTTAGTATCTAAACCGTCGGGATTTTCCCTACAAGTGTTTGCGGAGAAACTACCCGGCAGTTGGTTCAATTAACAAAAAAGAAAGTAAACGATTTAAAGATTAAAACAATGTCAAGAGTAAATTTTGATACATTATTGGAGGCTGGTTGCCACTTCGGACACCTTAAGAGAAAGTGGAACCCTGCAATGGCTCCTTATATTTTCATGGAACGCAACGGAATCCATATCATCGACCTGAACAAAACCGTTGCTAAAGTTGATGAAGCTGCTGAAGCTTTGAAGCAGATTGCAAAATCAGGAAAGAAAGTCCTGTTTGTTGCTACTAAAAAACAAGCAAAACAGGTAGTAGCTGAGAAAGCTGCTTCTGTAAACATGCCTTATGTAATCGAGCGTTGGCCGGGTGGTATGTTGACTAACTTCCCGACTATCCGTAAGGCTGTGAAGAAAATGGCTACTATCGATAAATTGACTAACGATGGTACTTATTCAAACTTGTCAAAGAGAGAAGTTCTTCAGATTTCTCGTCAGCGTGCTAAATTGGAAAAGAACTTAGGTTCTATCGCTGATTTGACTCGTCTGCCTTCTGCATTGTTCGTTATCGACGTATTGAAAGAAAATATCGCAGTTCGCGAAGCTAACCGTTTGGGTATTCCTGTATTCGCTATCGTTGATACAAACTCAGATCCTTCAAACGTAGATTTTGTAATTCCTGCAAATGATGACGCTACTAAGTCTGTAGAAGTTATCTTGGATGCTTGCTGCGCTGCTATGGCAGAAGGTTTGGAAGAAAGAAAAGCTGAAAAAGTAGATATGGAAGCTGCTGGTGAAAATGCACCAAAAGCAGCTAAGAAGAAAACTACTAAAGCACGCATGGATAAGGCTGAAGAAGACGCAATCAATGCTGCTAAAGCTGCCGCTTTCATCGGTAAAGACGAAGAAGCTTAATATACTTTAAGTTGAGAGTTGAGAGTTGAAAGTTGAGAGTTACTATATAAAAGCAATTCTCAACTCTCTGTTCTCAGCTCTCATTTGCTTTATAATAGATTTATTTATTAACTCAATAAAAAGAAATTACTATGGCTGTAAGTATGGCTGATATCACCAAGCTTCGTAAAATAACTGGAGCTGGTATGATGGACTGTAAAAACGCTTTGACTGAATCAGAAGGCGATTTCGACAAAGCAGTGGAAATTATCCGTAAGAAAGGACAGGCTGTTGCTGCAAAACGTTCTGACCGTGAAACTTCAGAAGGTTGTGTATTGGCAAAATCAACAGGTGACTATGCTGCTATGATTGCTTTGAAGTGTGAAACTGACTTCGTTGCTAAAAATGCAGATTTCGTTGCTTTGACTCAAGCTATCCTTGACGCTGCTATCGCTAACAAGTGTCAGACTTTGGATGATGTAAAAGCTCTTCCGATGGGTAGCGGTACTATCGCTGATGCTATCGTTGAACGTAGCGGTATCACTGGTGAAAAGACTGAATTGGATGGCTATTTCTTCGTTTCTGGTGCTTGCACTGCTGTTTACAACCACATGAACAAGAATCAGCTTTGTACAATTGTATCTTTCAATAAAGTTTGCGATGAAAAAGTTGCTCACGAAATCTGTATGCAGATTGCAGCTATGAACCCGATCGCTATCGACGAAGCAGGCGTTCCTGAATCAGTAAAACAAGAGGAAATCAACGTTGCTATCGAAAAAACTAAAGCTGAACAGGTACAGAAGGCTGTAGAAGCTGCTTTGAAGAAAGCTGGCATCAATCCTGCTCATGTAGACAGCGAAGAACACATGGAAAGCAACATGGCTAAGGGATGGATCACTGCTGAAGACGTAGCTAAAGCAAAAGAAATTAAGGAAACTGTAGCTGCTGAAAAGGCTGCTAACCTGCCTCAGGCTATGATCGAAAATATCGCTAAAGGTCGTTTGGGCAAATTCTTGAAAGAAGTTTGTCTGTTGAACCAAGAAAGCATTATGGATCCGAAGAAGAATGTAGCAGAAGTATTGAAAGCTGCAGATCCTGAATTGGCTATCACAGAATTCAAACGTTTCACTTTGCGTGCTGAATAATAACTTCTTCTCTGAGAAGTATTAAAATATAAAGTCATCTATTCCCTTTTGTAGAGAAATAGATGACTTTTTTACAAAGAATATATATTGTGTTGAGCAAACTTTGTTGCATGAAATTTCTATACAATCCTATCTTTGAAAAAAGATCCTTTTATGTCCTTCAGTTCTTCATTCATAATGTCGTAAAAAGGATTTTGAAAACATGCTGAAGTTTTCCCTAAAACTTGCTGATGTTTTGCAAAAAAATGTACAAATACTCTGAACATTTGTACAAAGAATTCGGGTATTTTATCGGTCTTTATTAGGCGTATTACCTGATGTCTTTTTAGATAATATCAGATCACTTAGTTTGTGTATAGCCCTCTGCTTTTAATAAATCGATAATGCGCTGGCGAAACTCTCCTTGTATCAAGATTTCACCGTCTTTCACAGAACCTCCTACACCACATTTGGTCTTCAGTAGCTTGCCCAGATCTTTCAGATTATCTTCACTGCCGATGAAGCCGGTTATTACAGTAACGGTCTTTCCGCCGCGTCCTTTTTTCTCTATCGAAACGCGAAGCTTTTGCTGTTTTTTATCTAGTGTTTCCACTTCTTCCTCTTCTCCGTTATCGTATTTAAAGTCCGGATTAGTAGAATATACAATGTTCAGTCGGTCTTTCCAATCGTTATTTTTCATGTGAATTAATTTTAATCCGACTCAAAGATAGGTACATTTTTCTATATTCTGTGTGCGTTTCCGAATAAATAGCTTAATTTTGCACAAAGACAGAACCATTATAGAAGCAAAAAATGGCAATACATACTCGTAAAAATACGGAAAAAATACCGGAGCCTACTCTGCGTAGACTGCCGTGGTATCTTTCGAATGCAAAGCTGATGAGAGAGAAAGGAGAGAAGTATGTTTCCTCTACTCAGATTTCAAAGCAAATCAATATTGATGCTTCGCAGATAGCAAAAGATCTTTCGTATGTGGATATTGCCGGACGTACCCGTGTAGGGTATGACATTGATTTGCTGATTCAGGTATTGGAGGATTTTTTGGGATTTACCAATATGCATAAAGCGTATCTTTTCGGAGTAGGAAGCTTGGGAGGAGCATTGTTGCGTGACTCAGGTCTGTCTCATTTTGGTCTTCAGATAGTAGGGGCTTTCGATGTCAATCCCGACTTGGTGGGAACAAAGATAAATGGTATTCCTATTTATCACTCTGATGATTTTGAGAAACGTATGAAACTGGATGGAGTAAATATTGGTGTACTGACTGTTCCTATTGCCATTGCTCAGGAGATTTCAGATAAGATGATTGCAGGAGGTATCAAGGCTATCTGGAATTTTACTCCTTTCCGTATTCGGGTTCCCGAAAATATTGTAGTGCAGAATACATCACTATATGCTCATCTGGCTGTGATGTTCAACCGTTTGAATGAAACAATAAAGAAATAACTTTCCATGAAAATTATAGCTATAGGCATGAACTACCCGTTGCATTGTAAGGAATTGCATGCAGGCGAGCCATTGCCACAAGAACCGGTTATCTTTATGAAACCGGACTCTGCCTTGCTGAAGGACAGCAAGCCGTTTTTTATTCCTGATTTCTGCCAGCAGGTAGATTATGAAACCGAACTGGTAGTACGTATAAACCGTTTGGGAAAGAATATATCCGAGCGTTTTGCACATCGCTATTATGATGCTGTAACGGTGGGTATTGACTTTACTGCACGTGATTTGCAACGTAAGTTCCGTGCCGAAGGTAAGCCGTGGGAACTATGTAAGGGATTTGATAATTCGGCTGCTATAGGAGATTGGGTACCGGTAGAGAAGTTTGCCGATATACAGCATATCAATTTCCATTTGGATATTGATGGTAAGACTGTACAGCAGGGGAATACGCAGGACATGCTTTTCAAAGTAGACCAGATTATTGCATACGTCAGTCAGTTCTGTACATTGAAAATTGGAGATATGCTGTTTACAGGAACACCGGTAGGAGTGGGTCCGGTACAGATAGACAATCACTTGGAAGGCTATTTGGAAAACGAAAAAGTTCTTGATTTTTACGTGCGATGAAAATACGTGTAGGATTTGGTTTCGACGTCCATCGTTTAATTGAAGGACGTGAGCTTTGGCTGGGAGGTATCAAGCTGGAGCACGAATTAGGATTGTTGGGACATTCTGATGCTGATGTGCTGATTCACGCCATTTGCGATGCATTGTTGGGAGCGGCAAATATGCGTGATATCGGTTATCATTTTCCTGACAATGCAGGTGAGTTTAAGAATATCGACAGCAAGATTCTGCTGGCAAAAACTATAGATTTGATAGCAACAAAAGGTTATCGAGTTGGCAATATTGATGCAACAGTCTGTGCCGAACGTCCGAAGCTGAAAGCACATATTCCAGAAATGCAGGAAGTGCTGGCTCATGTCATGAACATTGAACCGGAAGACGTATCCATAAAGGCTACTACAACCGAAAAGTTAGGATTTACCGGTCGTGAGGAAGGTATCTCGGCATATGCTACCGTACTGATCGAGCGTGACTAGTCGGCAGAAGAATAGGGAGGAAGCATTTGCTTCTTTCCTAAAAAATAAGGCGAGATATGTAATCGGTCGAATATGTAAGTTACGCCGAAACATCCGCAGATAACAAAAACTACCGAAACTATCGTAAAACAAATGCCTGTCGCATCGAAAGCAAAGAGCGGCAGGTAGAGTTTTGACAAAATAGTAAACACAGGTGAAAAGAGCAGAATAACCAGTGTATTACTGCCAATATAAAGAAGAATCCTTTTTATTTGTTCCGTTAGATAAGTGTAGGTTGCTAGCAGCAAGCTGATTACCAGATATGTAATAGTTACTCCTGCCAGTGTTCCTCGATTCAGATTTTCGGGGAAGTAACAGAGTATAATCAGTGGGAACAAGGCCAAGAGGCTGGGTTGGAAAATACGGATGATATTGTTTCCGCTTTGTCGGATAGCTACTCCTGCCAGAAAATAAATGGCATTGGCAAATGTCAATAACTTCAACTCAGAAAGTCCATATAATAATATTCCTAAAAGGATGAAGCGAGTAATTCCTTTCCATTTATTTGTCATCCTGTACATCAGGTAATAGCTGGCATTACAGAGCATCAGGGTATGGAGATACCAATAAGGTCCCATGGGAGCAATGATGGCTTTATGCAATAAAAGTCCGGCTGACAATTCGGTAACCTTTTCCCTTACGGGGAGAATGGCTGACATGATGACGTATCCGGTTTCCATACAAACATAAGGAATGAATATCCAAAGCAGACTCTGTCCGAAGACTTTGATTTCCTTGTTTACATTATTCAGATATCCGGAAATGACAAGAAAAGCCGACATGTGGAAGGTATAGACTACTTGCTTGGCATACGGATACGAGTCGCCGATGTATACCAGATGGAAAATAATCATCAGGATGATGAATATACACTTTAGAAAATCAAGTTCTTTTACTCTGCTGTTCATGGAAATAACAAATTAACAGTTGTGTCAAGCTGGAATCAATAATCCTGCGGTGAGTAGTATCCCGAATAACAGCATGTTTCGTGACGTTTCTCCCAAAATGGCGTTCAGTTCTTTTCCCCTGTTAATTCGTGCCATTTTCATTGTGGTGAGAATATGAAATAAAAGATAAATCTGAGGTAAGATAGCAGCCAACAGTCTGCCTTCGGTGACAAAATAGAAACAGCTCCAGCATGCAGCCAGTCCCAGTAGAAAATATAGAATAAGTCCGGCACGTGCACCTAACCGTACGACGATGGTTTTCTTTCCGCTTATGGCATCCTGTTCTCTGTCGCGGAAGTTATTTACCATAAGTAATGTATCGATTACGAATCCACAGGCGAGTGAGGCCATTGTTACCGAGGTATTCCAGTCATGTGCCATGACATAGAAAGTACATCCTACAGGTACAAATCCGAAGAATACCAGAACCAGTATATCGCCCCAGCCATGATAGGCAAGCGGATAAGGCCCGGTAGTATATAGGAAAGCAAAAATAATGCAAGCAATACCTGCTGGAATCATTTCCCAACCACCATATCCAAGCAGGAAAAGCCCTGTTACTGCAGCTAGTGCAGTAGTTACAAGAATCCCTTTTTTCATTCCGGAGGGAGAAATCCAGCCTTGGGCACAGGCACGTTCCGGACCGAGTCTGTCTTCACGGTCGCTCCCTTTCAGGTAATCGTATAAATCGTTTATAAAATTAGCATCTATCTGCATCAGGAAAGCAAAGAGAAAACATAGTATGGCAGGAATTAATTGGAAGTGTCCGTACATGGAAGCAAGTGCACAGCCTAGCATGACAGGAATAGAAGCTGCTGTCAAAGTCTTCGGACGGCTGGCAAGTAACCAGGCTTTTGTAGAGTTTTGTTTTACCATAAATCTGATTTGTTTTTAACAGTACAAAGTTATGAAATTCTGTTGAGACTTTGTCTGGGCAATGGAAAAGTGTTATTTTCGTTTGAAAATTCCAGTAATATAGCCATGAAAAAATTAGTTTGGTTTTCATTTCTTGTATCAGCTGTTTTATTCTCGTCGTGTGCCACAGCTTCTTTATCGAAATATCATGGGATAGGGCGTATAAAAAAATATGATATATATAGCGAACAACTGCCCGATTCGTTTGATGGATTTCGCATTGCGTTTGCATCCGATTTTCATTATGAAAGTCGTTTCGGGAAAAAAAGACTTCCTGGTTTACTGAAAGCCCTGCAAGCAGCTGACGCTGACCTGTTATTATTGGGAGGAGATTATCGGGGACGGAATGGTGGAAACTTGTCGGAGCTTTTTGACGTGCTTTATCAGGTTTGTGTACCTTATGGTACTTATGGAGTAATGGGCAATCATGAGAACAATGCCAATTATGAGATAGTCAGACAGGAAATGGAACGAACCGGTATCCGGTTGCTCGAACATCAGGTAGATACGTTATGGAAAGGAAACCAGTATATTTTACTTTGTGGAATCCGCAATCCGTTCGATTTGACAAAAAACGGTATTTCACCTACACTGTCGCTTCAGGCAGAAGATTATGTCATCATGCTGACTCATACGCCCGATTATGTAGAAGATGTGGATGTCAGCAATACGGATCTGGCTTTGGCTGGACATACTCATGGTGGACAGATCAGCTTTTTCGGACGATATACTCCAGCTCATTTCTCAAAATATGGATCTCGCTTTTTGAGTGGGCTGAAATATAACTCTGCTGGTATACCGGTTATTATAACAAATGGAATAGGTACTTCCCGTAAGGATATCCGTTTGTTTACACCGAGTGAAATCGTTTTGGTTATTCTGCATAAATATTGACAAACTGTTAAAAACCAATTTTTACCACTAAAAAAACAATTTCTCTCCATCGCAGTTCATTAAAAAATTCTAATTTTGGAGTGTATATGATTAAATGTGAACACTTAACTTTATTTATTATCTAAACTAAAAAACACGTATGAATCGACTACTGCTTTTAAGAAGAGTATACTCTACGTTCTTACTGAGTATGTTCTGTGTGCTAGCATTTGCACAAGGTAAACAGATTACAGGTGTCATTAAAGATGGTACAGGTGAACCTATGATCGGTGTAAATGTATTAGTCAAAGGTACAACAAATGGTACTATTACTGATTTTGATGGAAAGTTTGCAATCTCAGATGTGAAAAATTCCGACGTGCTTACTATTACTTATGTAGGTTATGTTCAGCAGTCTATTCCCGTAGGAAATCAAACTACGTTTAACATTATCTTAAAAGAAGATACTGAAACATTGGACGAAGTTGTGGTTATCGGTTATGGAACTGTTAAGAAACGTGACTTGACAGGTTCTGTTGCATCAGTAAGTAATGAAACTTTAACTGCTAATCCTGTATCAGATGTATCTCAGGCTTTACAAGGAAAATTGGCCGGTGTATCAGTTGTTTCACAAGATGGTCGTCCAGGTGCAGAAGTTTCTATCCGCGTTCGTGGTGGAGGTTCTATTACACAGAGTAATGACCCGTTGTTCATTGTAGATGGATTTCCGGTAAGTTCTATTTCTGATATACCGGCAGATCAGATTGAAACAATCGATGTATTGAAAGATGCTTCATCTACAGCTATTTATGGTGCTCGTGGTGCAAATGGTGTAATTTTGGTTACTACAAAGGGAGCGAAGACTGATAAGCTGTCTGTTACTTATAATGGATACGTGCAGACAAAGGCTGCAGCTAAAACCTTGGATCCGCTTAGTGCACAAGATTACGTGAAGTATCAGTGGGCATATGCTGATGCATTGGAAAGAACTGGTGGTGCTGTTAGTGCTGATGGTGTAGCAAAATACTTTGGATTGGGCGCTGCCTATGGTAATCATTTTGCTGACTATGCGAATGTGGACGTACACGACTGGACTGATGATGTGTTGCGTAATGCTATTGCACATACTCATAACCTTTCAATTTCAGGAGGTAGTGAAAAAACAAAATTTGTATTAAATGTCAACTATCTGAATGATGAGGGTATCAAGATTAATTCAGGTTATAACCGTTTCAATACATCATTGAAGTTGAATCAGGAACTGTTGAAAAACCTGAAATTAGATGTTGATATACGTTATTCTGAAGACCAGACAACTGGAAAAGAATCTTCAACAAACGGTAAAGGTTCTTTATTATCAGGTGCATATCGTTGGCGTCCTATTGATAATCCTTTGGGTGATCCTAATGCATTCGGTGGATTTGGTTTGGGAGCTGATAACGTTGATGCTTCTTATGGTAGCCCGGTTGATTGGACTAACGACGTTCAGAACATTGCAAGAAAACAGCGAGTAAGAAGTATAGCTGCTTTATCATGGGATATTATTGAAGGTCTGACTTTACGTGCTGAAGTTGGTGCAGGCCGTAACTGGGGTGAAACTAAATATTATGAAAGCGGTTTGACTCAAGGTCATAAGGTAGCAAAACTTACCCGTAGTGAAGGTTATAATTTGCGTAATGTAAATACGTTGAATTATCAGGTTCAAGGCTTGAGTGATAAACATAGCTTGTCATTCTTGTTAGGTCAGGAAACTATTGTTTCTAAATCAAATTCAACTGAAATTGAAGGTCACGGATATCCAGCAGGTTTCGATTTTGATCAAGCTTTTGGTATGATTGATCAGACAGACAAGAGTCTGGCAAAAGATAAGTTTAGCAATTCAATTGGTACTCCTGATAAGACTGTTTCTTTCTTTGCACGTGCTAACTATTCATTGTTGGATCGCTACTTGTTGACCGTTACATTCCGTGCCGATGGTTCTTCTAAGTTTGCTCCGAATCACCGTTGGGGATACTTCCCTGCAGGTGCATTAGCTTGGCGTCTTTCTGATGAATCATTTATGGAAGGTACTCGTAGCTGGTTGGATAATTTGAAACTTCGTTTGTCTTATGGTATGGCAGGAGCTGATAATATTGATGCCAGCCTTTGGAGAGAAACATGGGAGTCTACAACTGTAACTTTCAATGGTCAGACTTATTCAGGATATAAACCTAGCGGTATGCTTTCTAATCCTGATTTGAAATGGGAAACTACTATTTCAAGAAATATCGGTCTTGACTTCGGTTTCTTTAATAATCGCCTTTCTGGTACCATTGATGCTTATTGGAATACGACAAAAGACTTGTTGATGTGTATCCCTATTGATGAAACTACAGGTTATTCATATCAGTATCAAAATATTGGTCAGACCTCAAATAAAGGTATTGAAATTGCTTTAAACTATGATATTCTTCGTACTAAAGACTTTACATTAGGAGTTTCTGCAACTTATAACTACAACCACAATAATATTGACGAACTGGCTGATAATATCATTGCACAGTATGGTTCTCAATGGGCTTCTAGTGCTACAACTCCGACTTATGATTATGAATTCCGTGAAGGAAAGCCTGTTGGTTTGATTCGTGGATATATTTGTGATGGTTATTATACAACTGCTGACTTCAACTATGATCCGGCAACTAAGACCTATACCTTGAAACCTGGAGTGGCTGATTTGGGTAATCAGGTTGGTAATTATCCTAGCCATTATAATTTGCCAGAAGGTCAAAAAGCATTCCCTGGTGCTGTTAAATTGCGTGACTTGGATGGTAATGGAGTCGCAGATACAGAAGACGTTGCTGATTTGGGTGAAATCACTCATCCTCATACCGGTGGTTTCAATTTAAACATGACATGGAAGGATATTGATTTCAGTGCCGGATTTGCATGGGCAGCAGGAGGTCATGTATACAATGTAAACTCTTTGATTAATATGTATGGTAATAAAGATACAGGTGCAGGTGCCAATAAATTGGAGTTCATCAGCGATTGTTATCAAATCTATGATATTCAGAATGGTGAATTGGTTCCTGTTGTTGAACCGGATGCATTGGATGCATTAAATACTGGTGCTAAATATGGTGTTCCTTATATGGAAAACGGTACAGTTTTATCCACATTTGTTGAAGATGCTTCATTCTTACGTTTGAATACATTGACTGTTGGTTATACATTCCCGAAGGCATGGACCAAAAAGATTGGTATGCAGCGTGCACGTGTTTATGCAACTGCTGGTAATTTGTTCACAATTACAGGTTATTCAGGTATTGATCCGGAAGTTAATGCCGATCCGAATAAGAGTACAACAGCTGCCAATACTGGAAACTACCCGTTGTTAGGTATGGACTATGGTACATATCCTCGTGCAAGAACATTTACATTTGGTGTAAACATTACATTCTAATTAAATAATCTGTTAACTAATCAATAAAACGCAATGAAAAAATTGTTATATACATATCTTGGTATTGGGCTATTAATGCTCAATATGACTTCGTGTGAAGATTTCTTGGATTCATCTTCACCATCTGAAGCAACTCCAGACTTTGTTTTTGGAGATATTTCGACTGCACGAGGTGCTTTGATGGAAGCTTACGAAAAATGGCGTGCAAAAGCTTATGTGCATGCTAATGGCTTGTTTTATGACTTGGTGGTTTGTGGTTCTGACTCAGAGCGCCATCCTGAAGGTTATGATGCACAAGCACGTCATATCCCTGAAAACTTGTATTATGGTGGCACATCTAGTTTTGATATAAATTCAGCTGGTAATAATGGTGTAAATGCATGGCCGGCTTTGTATAGCATTATCGCTACATGTAATACACTTTGTAATGCTATTGAAGGAACAGATACTTATAAGGATATAGAAGCAGGAACAGGATCGGTAACTGAAATGACTGACCTTTACGGACAGGCTGTTGCTTTGCGTGCTACAGCTTATCACGAGTTGCTTCGTTTTTGGGGAGATGTGCCTCATAATTTGGAACCAGGTGTAGCTGCTGAAGGCTTGACTCCGCGTGATCAGATTTATGAATATCATATCAATAAACTGATGCAGGTTGAACCTTATATGTATTATTTGGGTGAAAATGTCGGTGCTGATGCAAGTATGATGACTCGTAATTATGTAGATGCATTGATTGGTCGTATGTGTTTATATGCAGGTGGTTATTCAACTCGTCGTACTGATTTAGGTGCTGATTTTTATAAGAATTTGGATGGAAACGTTTTGAGCTTCGACAAGTTAAATACTGTAGATGCTAACAATGCTTTCTATGGTCGCCGTACTGATTATGAAAAGTTCTATGAAATAGCTGAAAGATACTTGCAGAATTGTGTGGATAATCCAGGAACAGCTGCATTATGTACTGTAGACCCTCGTGCTGCAGGTTCTAATGGTCAAGCATTTGGAAATCCGTATCAGTATGTATTCCAGCAGAATGATAATCTGGTTCTTTCATCTGAAAGTATTTATGAAATACCTGAAACAAGAGGTGTACAGACTGAACGTCCATATGCTTTCGGACGTCCTAGCTCAGCTGGTGGTTCTAATAACTATCCATGTAAGAACTATGGTCAGAGCCGCTTCCATCCTACTTACTATTATGGAGATTTCGATCCGAATGATATGCGTCGAGATGTAACTTGTACTGTTACCGGTACAGATGGAAAAAATGGTGTGGAAAAACTGTTGCCATTTGTACCAGGTTCACAAGCTAATGGTGGTGGTATCGCTAATAATAAATGGGACGAAAACCGTCAGCCTGAACCACGTTGGGAAAAACAGCGTCAGTCTGGTATCAATAATCCGTTTGTACGTATGTCAGATGTTATCCTGATGTTAGCAGAAGTAAAGGCTGAACTGGGTGATGAAGTTACTGCTAAACAGTATTTGTCAGAGGTTCATAATCGTGCATTTGCAACTCCGGAACTTGCTAACCTTGATGGATTTATATCTAAATGGGGAGGTATTAAAGAAGCTATTCAGCAAGAACGTAAGCTTGAATTTGGTGGTGAAGGTCTTCGTCGTTATGACTTAATTCGTACTGGAAAACTTCCTGAAGCAATTAAGAAATTGAAAGCAGATTTAGCCGCTATGGTGAATGGTTTGAAAACTAAAGGTTATTATACATTCGAAAATGGAAATACTATTTCATTATATGTATGGACTAAGAGTGTAGATGCAAAGGCTCAGTATGGCTACCGTTTG
>ENA-UEQE01002516-UEQE01002516.1-human-gut-metagenome-genome-assembly--contig:-NODE-2516-length-13091-cov-35.286000_pt1 | contig 13091 bp, 10 predicted proteins | sample MGYA00242934_ERZ507935 | MGnify/ENA primary metagenome ERZ507935 (study PRJEB26167, sample SAMN06115423) | human gut metagenome | host: Homo sapiens | place: China:Anhui | collected 2015-03-30... | reverse complement strand
ATAGAAGAACTGCGATGTGGAAATGAATCTGCTTTCAGACGGATCTACGACCGGCACTATGTCCCTCTCTGCCGTTTCGCTGATTTGTTTCTCCATGACGCATCTTTGTCAGAGGAGGTGGTAGATGATGCCATCTTTTATTTGTGGGAACATCGAAGTGAGGTGGAAATCACTTATTCTTTGAAAGCCTATTTGATGAAATCGGTTCGTAATCGTTGCTTGAATGAACTGAATTCTCTTGCACATCGTGAAGAATTGCAGTTTTCTTCTTTTTCTCTTCCCGAGAATGTGGAATTTCTGGATACCTTATTTATAGAGAAAGACCATCCGTTAGGTTATCTGTTGGAGCAGGAACTGGAGGAAGAACTCGAACGCAGTATCGAGGCCCTGCCAGAAGAATGTCGTGTGGTTTTCAAAAAAAGTCGTTTTGAACAAAAAAAATACGAAGAAATAGCCCGCGAGTTGAATATCTCTGTCAATACAGTTAAGTATCACATAAAGAATGCATTGGCCTTTCTTCAGAAGCGCATGTCAGGCTATCTGAAGCTGCTCGTGTGGTATATTTTTCTGGGAAATTGAAAAAATCTTCTTTTTTGACTACCCTCTTTTTTCTCTTTTTTGTCTTACTTATAAACACAGCAAATTATGCAGCACGAAGAAATGATAAATGAACGGATTGATCAGTTGATTGCGGAATACCTTTCCGGTAGTCTGACGGCAGACGCTTTTCAGGAATTGAAAAACTGGAGCCAGCAGTCGGACGAGAACCGGATGTACGTCCGTAATCAGATAGAAGTCTGGTTTTCATCGGGAGTGACTGCAAAAGATAAGGTGTTCGATAAGGAAGAAGCTTTTGCCCGTTTCCAGAAACGAATCGGAAAGAAAGAGCCGAAGGTGTACCGTTTCTCATGGAAGACCTTCTACCGGGTGGCAGCCGTGATATTGATTGTGCTGCTTCCGCTGGCCGGTTACTGGAAAGGACAGGAAACACTTCGCCAGACGTTCTCGGATATGGTGGTAGAGGCTCCGCTGGGAGCACGTACCAAGCTGTATTTGCCGGATGGTACGTTAGTGTGGCTGAATGCTGGTTCCAAAATCACCTATTCGCAGGGATTTGGTATGGATAACCGTCAGCTCAGTCTGGAAGGAGAAGGCTATTTTGAGGTGGTTCATAATCAAGACCTTCCTTTTGAGATTCATACGCATGAAGTAGACTTGCGTGTATTGGGTACCAAGTTCAATTTCAAGAACTACTCGGATGATGAAGAAGTGACGGTGAGTCTATTGGAGGGAAAGGTTGCTTTGCATAATAGTTTGAAATCCATGTCAGACTTATATCTTTCTCCTAATGAGAAAATGGTGCTGAACAAGCGTACGGGCGAAATGGTGAAATCGAGAGCCCGTGCAGAGAATTCCATGTTATGGACAAACGATGAGCTGTTCTTCGACGAGGAATTATTGGAAGACATTGCCAAGAAACTGATGCGTAGCTACGATGTACGAATCGAGATAGCCGACAGCCTGAAGAACCGTCGTTTCTACGGTAGCTTCAAGGTGATGGGTAATACTATAGAAGAAGTACTGGAAACTATTGCTTCAACCAATCGTATGAAGTATCGATACGAAAATGAAAAATACATCCTTTATTAACTAATTTGTCAAACCTTAAAAAGAGAAACACCATGAACATAGAATCTTCCGGCTGACAGGGTCCATAAGGCGAAGACATAAAAAACAAGGAAGATGCGGGCACATCCTCCTTGCTGGTTTGCAAGTCTTCTGCATAGGGCAAAAACTTGAATCAAAGATGCCGCAAAGATAGGTATTCTTCGATTCTTACAATTCTTATTTTAGTTATTTAATTAAAAATCAACAGAATTATGAGATATTTCAATAAGGCTATGTTAGTAGCCTCGGCAGCGCTTTGCCTGAACTTATCGGTCTTTTCTCAGAATATTACACTGAAAACCGGTAATGTAACGGTAAAGGAGGCGATGGAACAGTTGAAGAAGTCGTCAGGGTATTCGTTTGTGTTTTCATCAGTTGATGTGGATACGCAGAAACACATTTCCATTTCCGTGCAAGACGGGAATATAGATGATGTGGTTCGGCAAATCTTGGCTGGCCAAATAGGAATTACTTATGAGATTAAAGATAAGAATATTATTATAAAAAAGTCCGAGAATGGGGTGGTTTCGTCCAAAAAGTTGCAGACAAAAGGATCTGTTCGGGATGTGAATGGCGAACCGATTATTGGTGCAACAGTCATGGAACGAGGAACTTCTAATGGTACGATTACGGACATTGACGGTAATTTTATGTTGGAAGTGCCCGAAGGAGCTATGCTAGACATTTCGTATGTAGGGTACAAGAACCAAAGTGTACAAGTGCTTTCAGGGAAACAAATAGCTATTAGTTTAAGAGAAGATTCTGAAACGTTGGATGAAGTCGTAGTCATTGGTTATGGAGCACAGAAAAAGGTGAATGTGATAGGCTCTATTGCAACATTAGACAGTGAAACTTTAGAATCACGTGCGGTTCCGGATGTTTCCAATATGTTGACTGGCCAGTTATCTGGAGTAACTATCACACAGACAAGTGGAAATCCGGGACAAGATGCCGGTACAATTCGTGTACGTGGAGTAGGCTCTTTCGGAGCTACTCCTGATCCGTTGGTGCTGATTGATGGGATGCCTGGTTCTCTTAGTGATTTGACTCCATCGGAAATAGAAAATATTTCAGTGCTGAAGGATGCGGCTTCGGCTGCTATTTATGGTTCCCGTGCGGCAAATGGAGTAATCCTCGTAACTACAAAGGAAGGAAAGGCAGGCAAAACACATATTACCTACAATGGTTCTATAGGTATGAGTCAGGCTACGGAATTACCTGATTTTGCCCATTCGTATGAGTATGCTGAGTACTATAATATGGCAATGGGAACAGAAACTTACACTCCAGAGATGATTCGGAAATATCGTGATGGTTCCGATCCGGACAATTATGCTGATGAAATGTATTTGGATGAATTGCTTGGTGGACATGCCTTGCAGACTAAGCATGAATTAAGTGTGAATGGAGGTTCTGGAAAACTTCAGTATATGGCTTCACTTGGATATCTTCGTCAGAATGGTTTACTGGATAATAATTATTATAACCGTTACAATGCAAGAGTAAACCTGAATGCGGAAATTGCTAAAAATGTGTCACTTAGTGTGAGAGTTAGCGGAATGACATCTGATAGGCATGAACCTTCTACTCCTGGAGTACTTGATAATGAGGGATTCAAAGGTATTATAGCAAATGCTGTCCGTTATCCGGGACTGACACCTAGTTATTTATCAACTGGTGAAATCGGTCCGGGACCCAAATTACAGGGTACCCCAGTGGCGTGGGTGAATTGTGCTTCTTTTTACCGTGAGGATTTTGATAAATTCAATGGTAATATAGAGCTTACTTGGAAACCTATAAAAGGACTTACATTGAGAGCTATTGGTGGATATAACTATGCATTAAGCACTATCCGTAATTATCGGGCAGATATGCCGCTGGCCGGAGGGCAGAGTACAGGTCCTTCATCTTTAACCAATTCCATGGAGCGTACTGTATATAAGACATTTCAGGCCGTAGCCGATTATAATACTATTATTGCAAAGAGACATAATTTGTCGGTACTATTAGGTTATACTTGGGAAGACGAAGGACAACGAACATTAAGTGGAAGCCGTAATAACTTTCCATCAGATGATGTGCCGTATCTGGGAGCAGGTGGAGCTGACGGTCAAACTAATGATGGAGGTGGATATGACTGGGCAATACAGTCTGTTTTTGGTCGTTTGACTTATAATTATGATCAGCGGTATCTTTTTGAGACGACTATGAGATATGACGGCTCTTCAAGGTTCCCGTCAAATACAAAATTCGGTTTTTTCCCTTCTGTAGCTGCCGGATGGCGTGTGTCTGAAGAAAAATTCTGGAAAGAGAGAAATGTGTCCGACTGGTTCAATAATTTGAAACTAAAGGCTTCTTATGGTATATTGGGAAATAATAATATCGGTAATTATCCTTACCAGTCTGTATATACTTTGGGGGAGGCACAGAATTATGTGTTTGGAGGCGTATATACCCAAGGTGCAGCTGTTACGACTTATGTAGATCCGACGTTGAAATGGGAACGGACGCGTACGGCTGATTTTGGTATCGAGACGGGTTTCTTTGATAATAAACTGACCTTGAATGCTGCTTATTTTCATCGAAAGACAACGGACGTGCTTTACAAGCCTGCGGCTAGTTATTCTTCTATTTTTGGTTTGGCCATCTCAGAGGTTAATACCGGTGAATTGGAAAACAAGGGATGGGAGTTTGAGATAGGACATCAAAATACAATCGGTGATTTCCATTATCATGTTAATGGTAATTTTTCTATCATTAAAAACAAAGTTCTAACATTGGGAATGGGAAATGTAACCCAAAATAATGGTATGATAGGTAATGGAAGCGATTTGTTTATTGGCTATCCGATGGAGATGTTTTATGGGTATAAGACAGATGGTGTGTTTCTTACGGACGCAGAAGTGAACGATTGGTATGATCAGACTGAAATAGCCAAAGGTTCACAGGCTGGAGATATCCGTTATGTAGACATTACAGGTGATGGAAAAGTAACGCCTGATGACAGAACATACTTAGGATCACGTATTCCGAAATATACTTTTGGCCTGAATTTGGGTGCTGAATATAAAGGATTTGATTTTAGTATGTTAATACAGGGAGTTGCTGGTGTAAAAGGTACGCTTTCTGTATATGCCGGATATGCTTTTTATCAGGAAGGCAATATACAGCGTTGGCAGATGGAAAATTGCTGGAATGTACAGCAAGACAATCGTTATCCTGAATATCCGCGTTTGGAAGTTATGTCAAATGCGGGAAGCAATAATACTTTAACTTCGGATTATTGGGTGTTGAATGCTTCTTATGTCAAAGTCCGTAATATCCAGTTTGGCTATACGTTGCCTGAATCTGTGACTCGGAAGTTTGGTTCCAGTGGTATGCGTTTTTATGTAAGTTTGGATAATCCACTGACATTTAAAAGCTATCGTGAAGGTTGGGATCCTGAGAATACAAGTAATGATGGACAATATTATCCAACTATGTCTACTTACACCTTTGGTTTAACATTAAAATTCTAAAGCCTTATGAAATGTTCTAAATATTTGATGCTTGCTACCTTGCTTGCTTCATTGTCTTTCTCGTCATGTGACTTGGAAAGATTGCCTCTGACCGACCTATCGGAAGAAAATTTTTGGAATGATGAAAAAAATGCAGAACTTGCCTTGACTGCTCTTTATCGTGGAAAGATAACTAATGGCTTGGAATATAGCGTGTCTGATTTCTGGTCTTATCATGGGTTGCTGTTTATGGAACATTTGACAGACAATGCGTTTGATCGCAGGGGAGAAAATAATGACTTTTACAAGATATCCAGTGGGCAGTTGCTGAACACGAATTCTTTTATCGCGAATTATTGGTCGTCGGCTTATTCACGCATTGGTAAATGCAATCGTTTTCTGGAAGGAATGCAAAAAATGCCAGAATCAGACCAGAATAAAAGGATGATAGCTGAAGCTCGTTTTTTGCGTGCGACTCAATATCATTATCTGGCAAGTTATTTTAAGGATGTATCGTTAGTAACCACTGTGTTGAGTGGTGAGGAGGCCAATACGGTAAAAAGAAGTACACAATCTGAAATATTGGCATGGTGTGCTACTGAATTTAAAGAAGCTGCTGCAGATTTGCCACGCTTTAAGGATCTTGCTTCAAGTGAAACGGGCCGTGCCTGCAAACAGGCTGCTTTGGCTTTTCTAGGCCGCACATGTATGCTTCAAAAAGATTGGGCGAGTGGAGCTGCCGCTTATAAGGAAATCATAGATTATGGAGACAATGATATCCACACGAGTTATCCGGAATTATTCTGGCCAGGTACCGGGGTTGGCAATAAAGAGAATATTTTCTATATTGCTTATTTGGAGAATTATTTTGGCTGTGGTATGCCTCAGCAAGTGCTTCCAGCTAAAGATGGAGGATGGAGTCTTTCCAATCCTTCTGCCGGCTTGTTTGAATCTTATGAATTTGTTGATGGTACTCCGTTCAGTTATGATGACCCACGTTATAATCCAAATAATTTAGGAGAGAACCGTGACCCTCGTTTGGACTATACTTTGTTTTATAATGGTGCGGATTTTATGGGTACAACGTATCGCATGAGTCCAGATTATATGGGTACAACGTATCGCATGAGTCCAGATTATGAAGCTTCTGCTAAAGAGCGACTTGATTATTCGTCAGAAGCATCAAAAACAGGTTTCATGTGGCGGAAGTATTTTGATGAGAATCCGATTAATGATATTCAAAGCTATAGCGCAGTGACACCTATAATTCGTTATGCGGAAGTGTTGTTGGGTTATCTGGAATGTTTGATTGAAGGGGGAGAGGTTATTGATAAGCCTATATTAGATGCTACAATCAACAAAGTGCGTGGTCGTGCCGGGGTAGAGATGCCTCCTATTACAGAAACAGATCCGTCTATTTTACGGGAAAGACTCCGTAACGAACGAAGAATAGAATTGGCCTATGAGGGAATACGTTATTGGGATTTATTGCGTTGGGAAATTGCAGACAAGGTTTTAGTTGGAGAAGTTTGGGGAGCACCTTACCCTTCTTCTACTACTTATGCTTCCTCTACTAAGGAAATAGATCCTACAGGGAATTGTCGTTGGTATGTTGGACGTCGTGATTTTCGCAATCCGCAAGATTATAAATGGCCTATTCCTTTGTCAGAGCAGAATATAAATCCCAATTTACGTGATTAGTACTGATAATAATTAATGATATGAAAATACAGTATTTAACATTCTCTCTACTCTCTCCGTTTGTTTGTAATTGGGTTAGTGGAGCTTCTGTGGAAGATAGCAATAAGAATGAGGTAACTGAACGCCTATTGCCCAATGTCATTATCATTTATGCAGATGATTTGGGGTATGGTGATCTGCAATGTTATGGCGCGAAAAATATAGAGACGCCAAATGTGAACAAGCTGGCTGATGAAGGGTTACGTTTTACGAATATGCATGCTGTGGCTGCTACCAGTACTCCTTCACGTTATTCATTATTGACGGGTGAATATGCTTGGAGGAAAAAAGGTACAGATGTTGCAGCTGGAAATGCAGGAATGATTATTCGTCCTGAACAATATACTATGGCTGATATGTTTAAGCATTCTGGTTATGTGACTGGAGCCGTTGGCAAGTGGCATTTAGGCTTAGGTGATAAGACTGGTGAGCAGGATTGGAATGCTCCTTTACCTGTTTCTTTGGCTGATTTGGGATTTGACTATCATTATATTATGGCTGCTACAGCTGACCGTGTTCCTTGCGTATTTATAGAGAATGGACAAGTGGCGGGATATGATCCGACAGCTCCTATCGAGGTGAGTTATAAGCAAAATTTTCCAGGAGAACCTACAGGAAAAGACAATCCTGAGCTATTGTATAACCTGAAGCCAAGCCATGGGCATGACATGTCAATTGTGAACGGTATTAGCCGTATTGGATACATGAAAGGAGGTGGAAAGGCATTGTGGAAAGATGAGAATATTGCTGATTCTATTACTTCGCATGCTATTGATTTTATCAGCCAGCATCAAAATGAACCGTTTTTTCTTTATTTTGCAACAAATGACGTGCATGTACCCCGTTTCCCCCACGAACGTTTTCGAGGAAAAAGTCCGATGGGGTTGCGTGGAGATGCTATTCTGCAATTTGACTGGAGTGTAGGCCAAATTATGAAAACGTTAGATAGATTGGGTTTAACAGAAAATACGCTTGTTATTTTGTCTAGTGACAATGGGCCGGTTGTGGATGATGGTTATGATGATCGAGCTGAAGAGCTATTGAATGGGCATACGCCTTCCGGACCGTTAAGAGGTTATAAGTATAGTGCTTTTGAAGGTGGAACAACTGTTCCTGCCATTGTGCGCTGGCCAAAAATGATACAAAAAAAGGGCGTATCAAATGTGTTGATGTCGCAGATTGACTGGATGGCTTCATTAGGAGAGTTGATTCATGCACATTTACCTAAAGGGAGTGCTCCTGATAGTTGGAACCGGTTAGGTAATCTATTGGGTACGGATAATACAGATCGTTCCTGGGTTGTAGAGTTTGCGGCTAATCATGTATTGTCTATCCGAACTAAAGATTGGAAATATATAGAACCAAATGATGGGCCACGCATGATTACTTGGGGACCGAGAATAGAAACAGGTAATGACAGTATTCCACAATTGTATGAAATGAAGAAAGTTAACGAACAAGAAAATGTAGCGGCTCAATATCCTGAAAAGTTATTTGAAATGCAGACTTTGTTGCGAAAAGCGAAATTAGGTCAGTAGTTGTAAAGCTATTTAGTTGGTGCTCTAAAGGAGAATCAATGGATAGACTTACTTAAAGTCTGTAAATTATAATATAAAAATCTCCTGCTTTAGCTTTCATTTACCTTAATGATATGTCTAAAAGTAGGAGGTTTTTTATTTGCAAGCAGCCATTTGTAAAAATAGGCATGTTTGATGAAAAGATTTTTATGTATTGTGAAGAGAAAGACTTGAATCGAAGGTTGAGAAACAGTGGATATGAAATAACTTTTGACAAGAATATGAATTATTTCCATTTAGCAGGAGAAAGATCTTTTTCTTATGATGAGTTTAGAATGACGTTAGATTCAGAGTTGTATTATTATCGTAAAAATAATTTGGATGAGATAGAATGTCTCGAAAAGAGGATTTCATTGTTTGAGTTTGTGTATTTCTTTAATAGAATAAGATTGAAGAATCAGATTAATTTAAATTTTTATAAAGCTGTTCATGAATGTAAACGTCGTATTGATGAAATAAAAAAGCGGTAAGTTATGTATAACATTCCTATTCTATTTATTATTTTCAAACGCAAAGATGTTGCGCTTAAAAGTTTTGAATCTATTCGTAAGATACAACCTAAAAAACTCTATGTTGCTGGTGATGGTCCCCGTTCTTATATACAAGGTGAAGCCAAGAAAGTGGAAGATACTCGGCAGGCTATTTTGAAAGCGGTAGATTGGGATTGTGAGATTCATACTCTATTTCAAAAAGAGAATCTTGGTTGTTGTGTGGGAGTTTATTCTGCCATAAATTGGTTGTTTGATAATGAGGATAAAGGTATTATAATAGAAGATGATTGTGTGCTCCGAGATTCTTTTTATCCTTTTGCGGAAGAATTGTTGGTGCGTTATAAGGATGATTACCGTATTGGAATGATTGACGCAGCTAATTATCGACAAAATATATCCATTCCACATTCTTATGGATTTAGCAGATATAAATCCACTAACGGATGGGCTACTTGGAAACGCGCATGGAAATTGATGGATTTGAATATGAATTGGCGAGAGAGTGCTTATGAAGATTCGATCATAAGGAATATGGGATATAAGGCAAAGGATGTACGCTATTGGAAATATCGTATGAAGGCTATCGATTGCAATGATGTGAGTGCATGGGACTGGCAATGGTATTTTACCATGGCAGCTCATAATATGCTTGGCATTTATCCTCAATATAGCCTGATAACGAATATAGGTTTTGGGGCTGAAGCAACACATACTTCTCAAGGAAACATTCCTTCTTGTTATATTTCTCATAAGGATATAGAATTCCCTTTGAACCACCCGCAATATGTGGTTCCTTATATACCATTTGAAAAGGCTTTTTATCATAGTAACAATACATTGTTTAATAGGATCAAGCAACTGTTCCCGTTTGTGTGGAAGAATGCTGTTAAGAAAATTATTAGGAGGTAAATTATGCCTAGTGTTATGACTTCTCATGGGGCTATTCGTTATAAGACCATTCCTCTTTTTCCAGGTGTAAAGCGTATTGATAAGGAAATCGCATTTGAAAACTTATGTCTTCTTAAATCTATATTGGATGCTAACGGGATTAAATTTCAGCTAGCTTTCGGAACTCTGTTGGGAGTTGTTCGTGAACATGATTTTATAGACCATGACGAGGATATTGATCTTGCTTTTCTCGATGAAGACCGTAATGCTCTTTGGAATATATTGCCTGACTTGATGAAAATGGGATTTCGAGTTTGTCGTTATGATAGACGAGATCTTCTTTCTGTTATGAGAAAAGGCGAATATATTGATTTCTATTTTTATCGTCCTTGGCAGGAAGGATATAGGATTTGTTCAGGTTGGGTAAATGTAGAAAAGCATCTTATAAATACAGCTCAAATAGAATTTAAGGGAATATCTTTTCCTGTTCCGTTAGATTATGAAGAGTATTTGGTGGGGGAGTACGGCGCAGATTGGCGCATTCCGTTACAATGGAATAATTATCAAATGCCCAAATGGAAAATTGCAATGTTTAATGTAAAAGAGCATTTAAAAGATGTTTTGCCCGATTGGCTTTTTTCTTTAATTGCAAAAAGATCAGAAAGAGCATTATATACTAAATGCTGCATGAGATTGAATAAAAACTTAGGACAATTATTACCACAAATAGAAGAATGACAATCTCTCTCATTACCGTCACTTACAACAGCGGCAACACACTTTTTTCCACCCTTCAATCTGTCCTTTCTCAAACTCACCTTGATATAGAATACATCATTGTAGATGGTGTTTCCAAAGACCACACAATCGATGTCCTCAAGGAATACGAACCGAAGTTTAACGGGCGTTTAAGATGGATCTCCGAACCGGATAAAGGACTTTATGATGCCATGAACAAAGGAATCAGGATGGCTACCGGTGATGTGGTGGGCATTCTTAATTCGGATGATTTCTTTACCGGAAAAGATGTGCTGGCACAGGTGGTACGGGCTTTTGAAACGGATGACCGCTTGGCAGCCGTTTATGGTGATGTTCATTTTGTACATCCGGATAAGTTGGATAAATGCGTCCGCTATTATTCTTCGAAGGTGTTTAAAAGGAAACTGATGCGTTTTGGTTTTATGCCTGCTCATCCTTCCTTTTATTTGCGAAGGAAATATTTTGGAAAGTTCGGTTGTTATAAGACGGATTATCGGATTGCAGCAGATTTTGAGTTTCTACTTCGAGTGATTTATAAAGGCAATATCAGCATAAAATACTTGCCGATAGATATGGTGACGATGCGAATGGGCGGAGTCAGTACTTCGGGAGTAGTTTCACACAAATGGATTATGAAAGAGCATCTACGTGCGTTCCGTGAAAATGGCATTTATACCAATGTGTTTCTTTTGGGAATTAGGTATATATATAAGGTGGGAGAACTTTTGCTGCATAAATCAGTAAGCCGTTAGGAAAATCTGCATTTTATTGGGAAAACAGGAAGCTATTTCTTTTCCTTGCAAGAAACATCAGTTATAAGAAAATGAAGAGTACAATAGAAATTATATCTATTCTAAAAAGATTGAAAAAGGATTCCGCTTATAAATATGGAATTAAACCTTTTGGGATTTTTGGCTCATTTGCTTGGAATCAACAGGATGAGGCAAGTGATTTGGATGTATTTGTCACTCTTCAGAAATCTGATTTTTTACTTTGGAAAAGATAAAAGAGGAGTTGGAGAAACTTATGCATTTCAAAATTGATATAATAAATTTTAGGGATTCGTTTAAACAATATATATTGATACTTCGGGTGTATTCCGCAAGTCAATTATTCAAATAACTTTTATTACTTTGTCTTGTAAAGATCTATTTATGAAGGTTTTATAAGCTTTATGTGCTTCCATAGGCAGCATTCATTTTATTCTAGACTTAAAAAACAAGCTGATTTATTATGTTGAATATTGTAGTAGTATTCTGCGGTTTTCTGATAGCCGTAGTCCTTGCCCGTATCATTATTCCCCGTATTTTAATCATTTCTCTTCGTAAACGTCTGTTTGATACTCCGGACGCACGGAAGGTGCACAAAAGACCGGTATCTCGGCTGGGTGGAGTTTCTTTTTTCCCCGTTATCCTGTTTACTGGCACTTTTCTGATAGGGATCTGTTATATGACAAGATGGGTCTCCTTGGTGGACATAGCGCGGCATTGGGTACAAATTCTGTTTATGTGCACGGGGTTGACCTTGCTGTTCATTGTGGGTATTGCGGATGATTTGATAGGGGTTCGCTATCGTCAGAAGTTTCTGGTACAGTTGATTGCCGCTTCTATGTTCCGGCGGTGTTGGTACTGCTTCTGCATTTGGTCCTATCTTCGAGAACATGGGTGCTCCGGATGCAACCACAGTCGGTGTAGCAGCCGGTACTATGGGCAACATCATGGGTTCCTTAATCGGTGGCCCGGTTGCAGCTTTCCTGATTTCCCGTCACGGTCTGAAATCTGACCCGAACGACAGACCGGAATCCGCAAAAGCAGGTTCAGCAGCTGTTCTTAACAACACCCGTATGATCAAAGCATTTGCCCTGTCTCTGCTTGTAGCAGCACTTGGTATGCCGATCTACTGCCTGTTAGACAACATCCCAATGATCGAGATGCCGAAATTCATCGGCTGTCTGTTCGCAGGTGCTATCGCAAGAAACATCATGGATGCAGCTGGTATCGAATTCCCGGTTCCGGAGATCGACGCTATCGAGCATATGTTCCTGGAACTCTACCTGGCACTGGTTCTGATGACCATCGATATCACAAAGCTGGCTCCGGTAGCTGGTCAGATGGGTATCATCCTCCTTGCACAGGCTATCCTGATGGCACTCTTTGCAATCTTCGTATCCTTCAACGTATTTGGCCGCGATTACGGTGCAGCTGTTATGGCAGCTGGTAACTGTGGATGGGGCTGTGGTTCAGGTCCGAACGCAGTAGCAAACGAGAAAGCCGTTATGGATCAGTATGGATGGCACACCGTTGCTTGGGTTCTGTATCCGTCCTTCGCAGTTATCATCGACGATATTTACAACCCGATTTTCCTTTCCATCTTCTCCAGCCTGATTACAAAATAATCACTGAGACTAGATAGGAACACTTCATATAAGACATCTTTTATATAACAACATACCTAAAGCTCAATTGAAAATG
>ENA-UEQE01002514-UEQE01002514.1-human-gut-metagenome-genome-assembly--contig:-NODE-2514-length-13097-cov-6.050538_pt1 | contig 13097 bp, 8 predicted proteins | sample MGYA00242934_ERZ507935 | MGnify/ENA primary metagenome ERZ507935 (study PRJEB26167, sample SAMN06115423) | human gut metagenome | host: Homo sapiens | place: China:Anhui | collected 2015-03-30 | study... | reverse complement strand
CGATATGCTCGCGCTGCTTGGATTGAAACTGCCGCCTAAAACTCTCCGCTGATTTATGGATCAGTTAACCGGGAGTTAAGGTTTCAGGTACTTGTTGAAGAACGTGGTCATTGCGTCAAAGGGAATCTTGTCCATGCGGTCGTACAGATCAACGTGATTGGCGCCCTTGACGATCAGCAGTTCCTTCGGCTGTGCGGCCGCCGCATAGGCGGTTTCGGCGAAGTAGCGCGAGTGAGCGTTCTCACCATGAACGAACAGGATGGGACGCGGCGAAATCTCCTTGATGTAGGTCAGGATCGGCATGTTCATAAACGACAGCGGCGTGGTGATCGTCCAAGCGTTGCCGGAGTTGACCGCCCGCGGGTGGTAGCCGCGCGGCGTCCCGTAGTAGTCGTGGTAATCGACCATGAATTGCGGCTCGCCGCCCTTCGGTGGAGGGTTGTAGGCCGGCTGGTAGGCCGGCTTCCCGTTCGCGGCGTCTTCCCAGCGCTGCCGGCTCAGTTGCTCTAGCGTCTGCGCGCGTTGCTCGGGGGCCACGCTGTCGTTGTAGCCCTTGGACATGACGCGGGTCATGTCGTACATGGTGCTGGCGACGACGGCCTTGACGCGCTTGTCGACCGCCGCGGCGTTCAATGCGAAGCCGCCCCAGCCGCAGATGCCGATGACGCCGATGCGCTCGCGATCGACGTAGGATTGCAGGCCGATGAAATCCACCGCCGCCATGAAATCCTCGGTATTGATGTCCGGCGACGCGACGTTGCGCGGCTCGCCGCCGCTCTCCCCTGTGTAGGAGCCGTCGAAGGCCAACGTGACGAAACCGCGCTCGGCCATGGTTTGCGCGTACAGGCCCGAGGACTGTTCCTTCACCGCACCGAATGGGCCGCCCACAACGATCGCCGCCAGGCGCTGGTTATGCCGATTCTTTGGCAGGTACAGGTCGGCCGCGAGAGTGATGCCATAGCGGTTCTTGAAAGTAACCTTCTGGTGATCGACCTTCTCGCTCTTGGGAAACACCTTGTCCCATTCCTGCGTCAGCCGCAGGCCGCCCGACCCGCTCGTGGCCGAGGGGGGTTGCGCCAGCGCCGTCTGGCCGCCGAGGGCCGCGGCCAGGCCGGCAAGGATCGAGCCCTTGAGGGCCGTCCGCCGCTTGATGTTTGTAGTCTTCAGGGTAGCTTCTTTCATGACTTTCCTCTCTACATGGTTGATGAATGGGCCGGCACGTCGGCGCTGTTCGCTTTGATGGATGACGGACAGCGGTACGCGACCGGCCTGTCGCCGTCGGTGTCGGGCTGGCTGATGCCCAGGTTCTGGTTGGCGTAGAGCTGCGGGGCCTTCACGAGGTCGGCCACGAAGCGGCCGATGCTCGCGCGGGAGGTTTCCGTGCCCTTGTAGGCCTCGCCTTTGCCGGTCAACTGGAATCCCTCGGTCGGCTTATCGGTCAGCCACACGGGCCGCAGAACGGTATAGGTCAGGCCCGACCGTTCGGCGACCTCGGCCGCTTTCAGGTTGATGGGGCGGTACTCGCCGACCATGCCCTTGTCCCATGCGTTGAAGGCTGCGGGCAGTTCGTCATAGATGCCGCCTGCACTGATGACGACGATGTGGCGCGAGCCGACTTCCTTCATGGCCCGAGCGATGTTCGCGGTGTTGGCGTCCAGGTCCATGCCTCCCATGGTGCTGATGACGATCTCGTGCCCGCGGATCGCACGGGTCAAATCCGCCGGGCGAGCGGCATCGCCCTCCACGACATCGACGCGATCGCTCTGCATGTCCTGCATGCGACTGGCGCGGCGAAGGAATAGGGTCAGCTTCACGTCGTCCTGTTCGAGTAGGCGGGGAATGATCTCTTTCGACGTACTTCCATTGGCGCCGATCAGAATCACTTTCTTCATGGTTGAGTTGGCCTGTTTTGCGTTCGCCGACTCGCCCGCATGAGGGCTTCCGGTACCGCTGGCTGCGTCGGCCGTGATGGCCAGGAGAGCAGCGGCAAGGAGGCCAAACAGAAGGGCGATCTTTTTCATGGATGCCTAGTTCTTGGAGAAGACGATTCGCACGTCACGACGGCCGAGCGCCTGGGCAAGGCCGTCCGGGTCGTCCACGCGACCTAGGCGCGTGTACGAGTAGGACGAGTCGAAGGTCAGGTAGAAGACGACCAAGGTTTTCGAGCCGTAGAGCATGAGGTCGCCGTTACGGATCGTGCCGGGGCGGCTGGCGTTCGTCGGCAGCGCCTTTGGCAGCTCTGCGTGCTTCTCGTTGCTGTTGAGGTCGGCCATGTCGATCGTGAGCGGCAGCATGGCGGCAAATGCACGGGCCGCTTCGGTGTCGGCTAGGGTGATGGCGAAGCGGCGTTCGCTGACGGTCATCCACATGCGGGATTCCTCCAGTTGGGCGGCAGCCGTCGCGGGGGTGGTTGAGGGCGCCGCCGAAGCGCCGGGCTGGGCCGCGTCACACCCGCCAAGGACGAATAGGCCGCACAGTAGGCCGAGCGCGCGCATGGCCCGCAGGCCGCGCATCGGGCGGTGTTCAATGGCCGTCCGGCGGCGGTCGTTGCGAGAGGCATTGAGGCGCATGGTCATGAGGGCTCCGTGGGCTGCATCGGTTCTGCGGGATTTCAGTCCTTGCCGATCTGGTCCATCTGCTTGGCGTCCATGTGGCCGCCGTGTACGGTGATCTTCGCGATTCCGGCTTCGATCTCGCGCAGGTCTTCCGGCGTGAGGTTGACGTTGATCGCGCTGAGGTTCTCGCGCGAGTGATCCAGGTTGGTCGTGCCGGGGATGGAAACGATCCTGGGCTTTTGCGCTGCCAGCCAGGTCAGGGCGATCTGCGCTCGCGTGGCACCCTTCTTCTCGCCGAAGGCCTTGAGGAAGTCGAGGATCGGCTGGCTCGCCTTCATGACTTCGGCGCTGAAGCGCGGGAAGGTCTTGCGCAGGTCGGTGTTGCCGTCGAAATTGGCCTGCGCATCGCGGCAGCTTGCCGGGTAGGAAGCTCTGGCCCAGCGGCCCCCACGGCACGAAGCCGATGCCCAGTTCCTCGCAGGTTTGCAGCACGCCGTTGCGCTCCACGCTGAGCTCCATGATCGAGTATTCGGTCTGGATCGCGGAGACGGGCTGCACGGCATGGGCGCGGCGGATGGTACGCGCGCTCGGCTCCGACAGGCCGAAGTGCAGCACCTTGCCTTGCTGGATCAGGTCCTTGATGGTGCCGGTCACGTCTTCGATCGGCACGGTCAGATCGACGCGGTGCTGGTAGTACGGGTCGATGCGGTCGGTCTTCAGGCGCTTGAGCGATTCTTCGACCACGCGGCGGATGCGCTCGGGGCGACTGTCCAGGCCATTGGTGCCGTCGATCTTGAAGCCGAACTTGGTGGCGATCGCGACATGGTTGCGCACCGGCCCCAGCGCCTCGGCGACCAGTTCCTCGTTCACATAGGGGCCATAGACCTCGGCGGTGTCGAAGAAGGTGATGCCACGCTCGTAGGCGTCGCGGATCACGCGGATGCTGGTGGCGCGGTCCACGCCGGGGCCGTAGTGGCCAGGGCTGTTGCGCATGCAGCCGAAGCCCAGCTCCGACACCTGTAGGTTGCCCAGCTTGCGCTTTCCGATGGTGTACGTCTGGCCGATGGTGCTGCCGCCGTCACGGCTTTGAGCGGTCTGCGCCATGGCAGGTGTCGCCAGCGATACGGCACCGGTCGGCAGTGCGGCACCAGCCGCAGCGATGCCCGCCGAGACGATGGCGGCACACCCTTCGGGGTGCTTGGGGCAGCTATTCCACGGGGGCCGCGAGAGCTCGTCATAGTCGTAGGCGGCGCGCACCGCTTCGCTTTGGGCGTGAAAGACCGTGGGCGACAGCCGCGTAAAAAGAATCGGTGTCGCCTGCAGGGCCGCAAAGCGCGTGAAGAGCGACTCTAGGGCAGCCGGATCCTTGCCTTCACAAAACATGGCTTCCGGCAGGCCGATGCGGGCCTGGCTAGCTAAGTCAAAACGGATATTGGTGTTCATAGAAAAGACAGGAAACGGAGCCGAAAAAGCGGCGGTTCATACTCAAAGCGAAAGATTAGCGAAGCTAGGGTACACAAAACGGACCTGCGAGAGCAATTGGCAAAGAAAAGGCGCAATCTGCGTGTTTTTTACAAGATTTCAGATTGCGCCTCTTTGCGGTATTACACCGGAACTCCCGGATAACAGATCCCGAACTCGTGTGATTAAGGTCAAGAATCGGATGTTTTGCTGAGCTAATCCCGTGAAAATGAACCAATAAGTTTTTACGGGATTTCTTTTTCCGCTAAAATGCTACCTATGTTTTAAATAGGTATCTGTCAGCAGGATTGATGATGAAAAAGACTAGCGACAAGTGGTATTTCACCAAGGAAACCAATGCCAAGGGCTTGTGCTACATCTACGCCTATCAAACGCAGTGGGATCCGGTCGCCAAGAAATCAAAACGCTCAGCCCGCAAGTATGTCGGCCGCTTAGCAGCCGATTCAGTCGTCAATATCACCGCCAAATTTCGTTCTGAATTTCCTCAGTACGCCCAGGGAACCTTTTATTTCGGCCTGGATAAGACTCTGGTCGATGAGGCAGCCTACCGCCGAGATTTTCCGGATGCTCCCGGCCCCAAACCAGCGGCTGCCGAAATGGATACAGCTTTGTGGGATACCCGCAGCTTGGGGTTCACTTGGGCTTTGGAACAGCTGGCAGCGCAGTCACAGGTGCTCGAGCATCTGCGCGAGATCTTCAAAGAGGATGCCCGCAGCCTGCTCAATCTGGCGATCTACAAATTAGCTGGCGGCAACTCCATGGCTGCCATGGAGGATTGGCGGGCCAGTGTGTATTTGCCGCATGGTCCTGCTCTGAAGAGCCAGCGCATCAGCGAAGTATTGAGCCGAGTTACGCCCAAGGACTTTGCGCGCTATTTCCATCTGCGGCATCAAAGCAAGATCGAAAGGATGTCCGGCGCAGACTGCGTGCACTATGCGTTGGACAACACAACGATTTCGTCATATTCGGCCACCATCGCGGATGTCGCCTACGGCCATGCCAAACGTGATCCGGAATTGCCGGTACTCAATTTCACTTTTGTTTGCGACCAAGACTCTGGGGACATTGTCTTCGCCCATGCCTATGAAGGCTCAATCCCTGATGTCACAGCCTTTGGAGAAATTGTTTATCGCATGAAGGATGCCGGTTTTGATTTCTCGAAAGTGATTTTGGTGACGGATCGCGGGTATCAAAGCCTAATCAACATCCAAAAGCAGATTGATCTGGAAGTGAAGTTCATACAGGGTATTCGCCTCAGCGAGGACATCGTGAAGCGCAGCTTTGACCGATATGACGCCTCGCTGCATAACCAGCGCTTTTACGACACTGGCGAACGCGTGTACGCCCATTCCACCACAGAAGCCTGGAAGCAATACACCGACTATGGATCACTCAACAAGACGCTGCATTTACATCTTTACCGCTTTCCTAAAGCCGATGAAGCTGAGATGGAAGAGCTTCGCTTACAAGTGCAGCAGGTGCTGGATCTGAAAAACGCGAACAAACAAGTACCGCCAGAAAAATGGCTGACTTATAAGCGTTTCGTTTGTGAAAGAACCACGGCGCAAGGACGCCGTTATTGGGATCGTGATGACAACGCCATTGAGGCCGCCTTACGCTATGCCGGCCGTTTTGCGATCCGAACCAATGCGGAAGCCAATCCGTTTAAAGCCTTAAGCATCTATCGGCTGCGCGGCCAAGTTGAGCAGGATTTCAATCAATTTAAAAACTGGGTCGATGGGAATCGACTGCGGTGTACGGATACGGCTTACTGGGGCAAATTGCTGGTGTGCACGCTAGCCACCTCACTGCGCATGATGGCCATTAAGGGAGCCCACGACCGTGAGCAAGGCAATCGCAAAATCCCCAATAACTCCATCGATTGTCTTTTCACGATCTTGAAGCAGATTCAGGCTGACAAGCGCCAAACGGCCAACGCATGGGTGACCCGCACCATTACGAAAAAGCAGCGCGATATGCTCGCGCTGCTTGGCTTAGAAAATCCGCCCCGGGTGCTGAAAAATTAGGGATCAGTTATCCGGGAGTTCCGGAAACATCATGACTGAACAATCAACGAATACCAAGATTGCATCAATCGGTTCTGAATCACTTCTTCTTTTTCTTTTTTGGCCCGGGAAGCATGGGCGGCATATTCGGGCGAACAAGTTCACCCGCAAGAATATGCGGTGCAGCAGCATACTCTGCAGTCTCAAACATCGTGCTTGCTCGACCAACAATCAGCGGATCAATGGGGCCAATGGCTTTCAAGTCTCTCTCCGCATACGGAATGAGATGCAGAACGTATCGCATGGCATTTAACCGAGCACGCTTCTTATCGTCAGATTTGATCACTGTCCAGGGCGCTTCCGGCGTATCGGTGCCAAAGAACATTGCCTCTTTGGCGCGAGTGTAATCATCCCATTTATCAAGTGAAGCCAAGTCAATCGGCGAAAGTTTCCAACGCTTCAAAGGCGAAACTTGTCGTTCACGGAAACGACGCTGCTGTTCCTTCTGACTTACTGAGAACCAGAACTTAATGACATATGTGCCGCTTCGAACCAAATTGCGTTCAAACCCAGGGACTTCCCGCATAAATTCATAGTATTCAGCGTCCGTACAAAACTTCATGACGCGCTCAACACCTGCTCGGTTGTACCAGGATCGGTCAAAGAAAACCATCTCACCTTTGGTGGGTAGATGTGTCACATAGCGTTGGAAATACCACTGCCCAGACTCCTCTACGGTGGGTTTATTCAAGGCTACAACTCGTGCACCACGAGGATTGAGATGCTCCATGAAGCGCGTAATTGTGCCGCCTTTGCCTGCAGCATCGCGTCCCTCAAAGATGACAATGATCTTCTGTCCTGTTTCCTTCACCCATGCCTGAAGTTTTAAAAGTTCAACCTGCAGGCGAAATTTCTGCTCCTCGTAGTTTTTACGCCGCATGCGATTGACATACGGATAAGCACCTTTCGCCCAATCTGGATTGAGGCGGTTCTCCTCAAGGTCTCGCTCCTTACGGCTTTTTTTGCTCTTAGTTGTAAGCTCTGCGAGCAGTTGACTCAGAATCGCCTCACGATCTTCGCGCGCCTGCCCGCTCAGGATGTCTTCAATCAAATCCTGCTTGCGTCGATAGGCGCGCTCTGTCTTGTCAGACTTGATGTGTTCCAGCACATCCTGCACATTTTGGAAGCGCGGAGCTCGGTCAATATGTTCGTCATTGAGTACCGCTTCACGCGTTTCGTGGCTCTTCCGTTTGACAGACTCATCTGTCTTTTCATTATTGGCCATGGGTAACGTTCCTCCATTGAAGGGTCGAACTGAAAGCGGCTGTCGGGTTAGCCGATTCCACCCTCCGCTGCTAATTTTTATTCGGCTGCATCGGTCTCTTGTGCTTTACGCATGACCGTCAGCCAGGTGTAGATCTCCTGCCGCGGACGCCCCGTCAGCTTAGCGGCGATAGCCGCCAAACGCGAAGACGGAAGCTCTGGAGCGAGTGCTTTGAGCCATGCTTCTTCTTGAACAGAAAGCGTCTCCTCCTTCATAGGTTCCTCATCTACAAGCACAACATACTCTCCACGGGGTTCATGCGTCTTAATCCATTCCGAGAGATCTGCAGCAGTAAGAGAAGTGATCGTCTCAAACTTCTTCGTCAGCTCACGCGCTACGACAATGCGCCGTTCTGGCGTAAGAGCTGCTCCCAAATCTTCAAGCAACGCGAGAATACGATGCGGTGCCTCATAGAGAACGAAGGGGCGCTTACGATGCGCGAGCTCTTCGGCCGACTGATGACGCGCCTTAGGCTGCGGCGGCAGAAAACCGATGAAGTCAAAACCTGTACCAAGCAGCCCGGCAGCAGACAAAGCAGTGATTGCCGCTGATGCACCGGGAACAGGAATCACACGCCGGCCAACGCGGCGCAAGTACTCAACAGCACGCGCCCCCGGATCGGATACCGCCGGCGTACCAGCATCAGTGACTAATGCGACGCGCTGCCCCTCTGCCAAGAGCGCATCAATTTGCTCAGCTCCGTGTCGTTCGTTATGCTCACGAACGGACAATAATCGAGTATCGATGCCGAACCGCTCAAGGAGCTTCCTCGTCTCTCGAGTATCCTCAGCAGCCACAGCATCAACGCTCGAAAGCACCCAAAGGGCCCTCAGCGTAATATCGCCCATGTTGCCGATGGGGAGTCCAACTACATAGAGCGCCGCGGCCGGGAGTTCCTGATCGGGAAGTCCTGCAGCCAGCATCAGCGCATTATCAGTCCAAAGATTTCGTAGGGAATTCATGCCGCTTTCTCGTCGTTCTCTGATCGCTTGCTTTAGTGGAGTCGTGGTCGGTAGTTTAAGCGCCCCAAGCATCGTGCACGCAGTGGAAACTTTAGGGACAGCCGCAGGAGAAGCGCCTAGCATCTCGGCAGCTTCGCCAGTTTCATCTCTTCGCCCGCTGCGCATCGCCATGCTAATGCCGCCCGATGACTCCCCGTTTCTCGCAGCCGCACGCATCGTCGCCAACGGTCTTGCCGCATCTAACGCCCACATTGACAGCCCGCAAGCTCGTTCCGCTGAGATTTTTCTAGTGGAAAGTTCGTCACAAACAGCCAGTCTTGATGCTGCACTGGATGCCGCACTCGTGAGTGGTGCCGATATTGTCGTCGGGCCAATCGAACGCAGTGCTGTTGAAATGCTTGCTCGGAAAAAAACACTTCCGCTTCCAGTCCTTGCCCTCAATGTACCGGATAACACAGATTTATCGGCTGTACCACAAAATCTAGGCCTGATTTCTATCAGTACGGAATATGAAGCGGAATGGATCGCCCAAGCAGCAGTGGCAGCGCTACCGCATTCCATCAACAATCTGAGCAGACCCAAAATTGCCGTTATAGCGGGTTCTGCAGCTTGGCAGATGCGTGCCCGCGATGCCTTCGAGAACGTACTCGCGCACGCACAGATTGACTATGAAGTCATCAGCTTCTCCCCGGAAATCCTTGATGATTTGCAGACCAAATTCGAACCCACGCTTTCTCCAGAAGAGGCCGCGCAATTCGATCAGGAGCTGCGCGAAGCGCTCGCCAAGGCCGAATCGTCACAACAGCGAAAGCTCATCACAAAACGTGTTCACGCTGCTCGACGTGCGCGTGTCACACAAAGTGAACCGCCATTCCAAGCAGCGCTGCTTGCGCTTTCTGCCCAAGAAGCAGCCCTCGTACGCAACCGCTTCCCGCGCGGCACGCGCATTTGGGGAACATCGGCCATCAATCCTGGCGACCCTGACTTGAGTTCTGCTGCAACAACGCTCTCGTACGATTTAGATGGCGTGGCGTTCCCCGAGTGTCCGTTGGTGGTGCAGCTCAAACCCGCAGATTTCGAAGCTCGCTTTGGCACCTCAATGCCTTATTCACTCTCGGCCAAACGTCTCTTTGCCTTGGGAGTTGATGCCCGCACCACAGCGCTGGCCTGGTCTCAAGGGCGATCTCTGCAAGGTGAAGCTGGAGAAACCGGCACATTGACCTTTGACCGCTCGCATTCACCGCTCGTTGAACGTACTCCTCAAGTTGTAGTTGTGCAGCAAGGGCATCTTTTGCAAATTCCCCGTGAGCTCGCTGTTCGCACAGTGCTGCCAACCATCGAACCGCCCAAGCCAACTGAACCCATTGCAATGCCAACCGTCAAAGAAGAACTTAACGCTGCGCACCGTGAAGATGTCAAAGGCGTCGTAGTCAATGATCTTGGGGCTGATCCCGATCCTACGCCAATGATCATCCCAAAAACGATCAGTCCGGCCTCTTCACCCTCACCAGCAGCTTCCGGCATAAGCATTACGCAGTAAGACACTGACCATCCCTCTGATCTCTACAATTCCATACACTCCCTTCGCGGAAGACGTTTTTCACTAACCGTCTTCCGCCATTTCTTTTCTTCTCCACGCTATGGCGCTTATTACTCTCATCGACGCTCATCTTGCTTATGGTGATTTGCCGCTCCTCGACGAAGCGAACATTTCGATTGAACCCGGTGAACGTGTGGGGCTCATCGGCCGCAACGGCACTGGTAAAAGCTCGTTGCTCTCAGTGTTGGCAGGAAAGACCATGCTCGATGACGGTCAGCTTCAACGCATGGACGGACTCACCATTCACTATGTTGAACAAGAGCCGCAGCTCCCCGATGCGCCAACGCTGAAGGAGAGTCTCATTCTCCGTGGGAAATTAGATGAAACAACTGACGAAAGGGAGAAATGGCGTATCCTCGCAAAACTCGACGAAAACCTTTCGCATTTCGAGCTCAATCCTAATGCGGATCCAAAGCTCACTTCCGGCGGTGAAAAAAAGCGTGCCGCACTTGCTCTCGCCTTTACACTCGCTCCACAGCTGCTGCTGCTTGATGAGCCAACCAATCATCTTGATATGCGAGCAATACGACTTCTTGAAGCTCGATCGCAAGATGAACTCAAAAATCAGCGCTCACTCGTCGTCATCACCCATGACCGTGCGTTCCTTGACAAAGTAGCCACTCGTATCGTTGAGCTCGACCGCGGAGTACTGCGATCCTATCCCGGGAATTTCGCAGCCTATGAGACTCGAAAAGAAGAGGAGCTTGCCGCTGAAGAACTGGAACGTCGACGCTTCGATAAATTCTGGGCACAGGAAGAGGTCTGGATCCGTAAGGGCATTGAAGCCCGACGCACGCGCAACGAGGGCCGTGTCAAGCGGCTCGAACAATTGCGTCGCGAACGGGCCGCCAGACGTGATCAGATGGGATCCATCCGCATGTCGATCGATGCGGGCGAAAAAAGCGGCAAAATTGTCGCTGAAGTAAAAGGGCTTTCAAAGTCATTCGGGGACTGCGTCATCGTAAAAGACCTCGATTTCACCTTAATGCGTGGGGATCGTCTCGGTCTTATCGGCAGAAACGGCGCTGGTAAAAGTACCTTGATCAAGCTGCTTTTAGGAAAAATTCAACCCGATGCCGGCACGGTCAAACTCGGCACAAACATCAAACTTGCATACTTTGATCAACTTCGTGAACAACTTGATCTTACAAAAACCGTAGCCGAAACAATCTCTCCGGGTTCTGATTGGGTAGAAATCGGCGGTGAACGCAAGCACATCATCGCTTATCTGGGCGATTTCCTTTTTCCACCCCGCCGTGCAAACGTTCCCGTGAGTTCCCTCTCGGGCGGCGAACGCAACCGCCTCCTGCTTGCTCGCCTTTTTGCTTTGCCTGCGAATCTGCTCGTTCTCGACGAACCGACAAACGATCTGGATATTGATTCACTCGAACTGCTTGAGCAGACTCTCGCCGTCTATCCAGGTACGATCATCCTTGTCAGTCACGATCGTCGTTTCCTTGACAATGTCGTCACCGAAGTATTGGCTCCCGAGGGTGACGGCAAATGGCGTGAATATGTGGGCGGCTATACAGAATGGTTTACCCAGCGCCAACAGGAAAACGATCCGTTTGCCGCAGCAAAGACAGAAAAGAAGGCAGAAAAGCCAGCAAAAAACGAAAAACCTCGTGATGTCATCCCACAAAAAATAAAACTCTCCTGGCGGGAAGCCCGAGAACTTGAAGCGCTCCCTGAAAAGCTCGAGGCCATGGAAAAAGAACAGGCCAGCATCATCAATGCAATGAGCGCCTTCGACTATCACTCAAAATCCGTTGAGGACATCAAGGCTGATAAATTACGACTTGAGGAATTAGAGAAATCTATCGCTGACGGATGGACGCGTTGGGAAGCACTTTCAGAGAAGGAATCCCTTTCGACTGGAAAATAGATGAACGTAGATGCGCCACTTTCACGCGCATAATGAGCATCTTCCCTACTGCTACAACGCAATAAGCCCGTTTTTGGAACCTCCAAAAACCCTGAACTCCCGGATAGCTGATCCATATTTATACTGTATCGCTCGCATTTAGGGCGTTCAGAGAACCATTAGATCAATATCAAATTAATTGATTTTCTAGCAAAAATGGAGTGACAATCTCACTCCATTTTTGCTAAAATTAGCGTACCTAATAGGTTTCTCGCGCGTTGCAAAGAAATGACTGAAAAACCCGACTACATCCTGACGTTCGATCGTCCAAAAAACACCGAAATTAAGAAAATCGGCAACAACTGGTATCTATATGAACGATTCAGCAAGTACGATCCGACGATCAAACGCAGTCGAAAGGTTTCCGGACGCTGTCTGGGCAAAATTACGCCCGATGGACTGATTGCTACCAAACGCCGCTTGACGCCGGCAGAACGTCCGGCAGCCGTCCTTGAAGAGACGGTAGAAGTCGGAGCTTCTCTCTTCATGTGGAAACGTACTGAAGATCTGCGTAAACGTCTCCAGGTGCATTTTCCTGATCAATGGCAGCAAATCTACGTTGCGGCTCTCCTGCGGCTGCTCAGAGAACCTCGTTTTAAGCGCCTTCAGCTTCACTTCGAAAACAGCATCTTGTCGCATGTTTTCCCGAAACTGTCATTCACCGCTTCCGACAATGCAGCCATGCTTCGGACTTTGGGTAAAAAACGTCAGGCAATCAGCAGCTTTATGCGTGAAGACATAGATAAGAAGAGCGCATTTATTTTGTTTGACGGGCATCGACTGATTACATCTTCCAAGACGATGCCTTTTGCTGAACTAGGCTACGACTCCAAGCAGCGGTACATGCTGCAAATCAACCTGCTCTATATCTACAGTTTGGACGAAAACAGGGGAGCCCCCGTCTATTACAAGCAGTTTATCGGCAGTACACCGGATGTTTCAGCATTCGCAGACGTTCTGACGGAAAGTACTCTCAGGCACTCGGACTGCACGATCATTGCCGATAAAGGATTCGCCAGTGAGAGTGATTTTGAACTGCTCGATTCCAAAAATCTCAAATATGTCATTCCTCTTCGCCGCGGCAGCAGATTCGTTAAAAGCAAACTGCCTTTGACGCCGATGAGTTACGAGAACATGTTTCCTTTCAACGGCCGTGCGATTCAAGCCTTGAAGATCTCAGAGGCCAGATTCAATGTGTTCGTCTTTTTCGATGCTCAGCTCTATGCCAACGAACTGGCCGATGC
>ENA-UEQE01002509-UEQE01002509.1-human-gut-metagenome-genome-assembly--contig:-NODE-2509-length-13109-cov-5.802333_pt1 | contig 13109 bp, 7 predicted proteins | sample MGYA00242934_ERZ507935 | MGnify/ENA primary metagenome ERZ507935 (study PRJEB26167, sample SAMN06115423) | human gut metagenome | host: Homo sapiens | place: China:Anhui | collected 2015-03-30 | study... | reverse complement strand
TTCATGCCGAGCAGTTTTTCCGCACCGTTTTCGCCGCTGATGCGGCCTCCGGTTTTATTGAGGATGTATTGGATATACCGCCGCTGGAGCTCCTGAAGCGTGGGGGTGTCCGCGTAGAGGGAGGTTTCGGCGTGCGGGGAGGGCTCCTGCGTTTCGCGCTGCCCCCCGACGGCCAGATCAAAGGGGCCGCCCGTGTACAGGATGACGGCGCGTTCCACCGCATTGCGCAGTTCCCGGATATTGCCGGGCCACTGGTACTCGGAGAGGCGGCGCAAGGATTCCTTGTCCGGGCAGGGGATCTTTTTGCCGTAGCGACGGGAAAAATGGTCGGTGAACGCCATGATGAGCTCTTCCAGATCCTCAAGGCGTTCGCGCAGCGGCGGGATGGTCACGGGGATGACCGAGATGCGGTAATAGAGATCCTCGCGGAAGGTTCCCTCACGCACGGCACGGGGCAGGTCGCGGTTGGTGGCGGCGATGAGCCGGAAGGAGGAATGGATCTCCTTGGTTCCGCCAACGCGCATGAAGCGGTGCTCCTGCAGTACGCGCAGGAGCTTGATCTGCATGTTCATGGGGATGTCGCCCACTTCGTCGATGAACAGCGTACCGTTGTCCGCCAGCTCAAAAAAGCCGATTTTTTGCCCCGTGGCGCCGGTGAAGGCGCCTTTTTCGTGCCCGAAGAACTCGTTCTCGAAGAGGTTTTCGGAAACCGAGGCCGGGTGGACGGCGACGAACGGCCCTTTGCAGCCGCTGTGCCGATGCACGTAGTTGGCCATGACCTCCTTGCCCACGCCCGTTTCCCCCAGCAGGAGGACGGCGGCGTCCGTGGCCGAGACGACCTTGGCGCGTTCAAGGCACATGCGGAACGAGGGGCTTTTGCCCCACAGTTCAAGCCGCTCCTCCTGCGCCATCTTGGTGACGGCGTGGATCTGCCGCACTTCGGCGCGCATGCTGCGGGCTTCGAGCAGGCGGAGGGCATTCTTGAGCTCCGAAGCGCAGAACAGCCCGATACGGCCCAGATCCTCTTGGGCGCAATGGGGTATCCGGCTGGAGTGCGCGGAACTGTCCGCATAGAGCAGCCACGGGTTCCCGCCGGGAAGCCTGAAAGGGAGGCAGAGGATATCCAGCCCGTTCCGCTGGGACGCGAAAGGGGTTTTTTCGCGGATGCGCTCCCGGATCAGATCGCGGCCCGGAGCGAACATCCCGGAGGCGATTTCCGAACCGGAGAGGTTGCAGGAGCCGCAGCGGAGCAGGGTTTCCCCATCCATGCGGAAAAGGGCGGTGCGTTCGGCGCGGAAGACCTTACGCAGGCAGGCCGCGAGCTGGTAACAATATTCCTCAAGGGTTTCCCACTCATGGATGGAGCCCGCTTCACGGCAGCAGGCATCGAAGAGGGCCTCTTTCTGATCCGGCGAGGCCCATGTGGGGCGCTGCCTGTCGATGCCGATCCGGCTGAGGTGCTTGAGGGCTTCCTCCCTGGCCTCCTGCGCTTCCTCCTCACGTCCGAGGACGCTCAGGATCTCGGATCGCCGCCGTTGCCCAAACCCATACTCGATGGGCATGGCGGCGTCTTTGAGGGTTGCAAGGCTCGCGTCGAGCAGCTTGAGGGCTTCCTGCGGCGACGTGTTGCGGAGGAGGATGGCCTTAAGCCGCAGGGCATGCCCGCGCATCATCGGGCTGGGGCTCGTTTCGGCCTCGCGGAGCAGGGTATCGAGATCGATGCCCGGCAGCGGCGGGAAGCCGTGCTCGGCGTAAAAGGCCGCGAGCTCAAGGATCCAAAGGTAGTTGTAGGACAGGGAGAAGGAGGGGTGGCGTTTGGCCTGCCGCAGGGCGTCGGCGAGCAGGTTGTAGGACATTTCGGCCCGATCCATGCGGGAATAGCAGAGCGCGATGGTGGCGAAGGCCCTGAGCATGAGCTTGGGGTTGGCGGCCATCGTCGTGCGGGAAACGACGGACTGGAGCGTTTCCAGCGCGTCGTCCTCGCGGCGCATGTAGGCGTAGAGGACGCCGAGGTGCTGGCGGCAGACCTGCGCGGACATGGCGTTCCCTTCCAGCTCCGCCGTGCTGATGGCGGATTTGATCATGCCGAGGGCATGGGCGAAGTGCCCAAGGTAGGTGGCGGAAGAGGCCGCCTGAAGCACAAGCTGCGACTCGAAGAAGGGCAGCACGGGCCTGTGGGTGCTCTTTTGGAGCATCTCGTAACATTCGAGCGCCTTCTGGAAGTTCCCGCGGATGAAGTGCATCACGATGAGGAAAGGGGTGATCCGGGTGTACAGCTCCTTGTCGTCCAGCGCCTTGAGCAGCTCCATGGCGGAATGGAAAATCTCGTGGGCCCGCTCGAAATGGATGGTGCCCGCAAAGAATGTGGCGGAAGCCTGCGCGAACCGGATAAGGACGAGGGTGCGCTTGTCCCCTGCGGAGGCGGCGTATCCGGCGGCCTTTTTCAGCAGGGCGGAGGAACGGGCCGCGTTCTTCATATAATAGAAGGAGGCGTCGTGGGCGGCGAAGCTGTATTGGATGAAGGAGCGGGCTTCCGGGGCGGTGAGCCGGCGGCCCTGCCACTGTTCGAGCTGGTTGAGGAGCAGTTCGAGGTATCCGGCGCTTCCGGCTATGTCCGCCTTGCGCATGAGGGCGCGCATGCGCTTCGTGCATATCTCGCATGCGGTTTCCGGCATTTGGGATTCACAGGCGGAGATGAGCTCTTCGAGGGGCGAGCCCGTGTCGCGGAACAGGAAGCCCGGCAGGGTTTCCCGAAGGTATTCGGCCCCGGCTTGCGTCAGGCTCCATGTCTCGTCCCGTTGTTCCGCAAGGCCGCCGCTGGTCACTCTGTGCAGGGCTATTTCCGCCTGAGCCGCCGGGCACTCGAGCATCTGGATAAGGCATAGTGTCGAGCGCTCCTGCTTCAGGGACGACAAAAGCCAGAGAATCAAGAGTGATGTGGATTCTTGCATACCCGTGCGCTCCCCCTGTGGCGATTTGTCCCAAGGTAGCGTGCCGCCTACGGTGCGTCAATGGCGCCGGGGCTTGTCTATTATAAATTCTGGACAAAACAAGTCCAAAAATTGGACGTATCCAAAAACTGGATATCCCCTCCCCCTCCCTTTTCCCGTGCCGCGCGCCAACAAGTCCATTCTTTCACTAACAAAATCCTTTTTCCTATAACGTGGCATGGAGCTTGCTCTTTGTAAGGCATCACTCGTTGAGGAGGCTCCGCGTGTTCTACGGATGGAAGTTGGCGACCATAGGTTCCTGCGGGAATCTGCTCCTTCAGGGAAGCGTGTTCTATACCATGAACGCCTTTATCGAACCCTTGGTCGATCTGCACGGCTGGAGCCGGGCCGGGATCGGCCTGAGCATGACGTTCGCGTCAGCCATGATGACGCTGAGCATGCCGATAGGGATTATGCTCACAAACAAGGTGAGCATCCGGCTCCTGATGACGCTGGGGGCCTTCATCGGCGGGCTCAGCTATATCGGGCTGGGCCATGTCGACGACATCCGGCTGTTTGCGGCGCTGTTCTCCATCGTGTGGGTGTGCGGGCAGATCTGCGGCGGCGTGGTCGCCACCATGCTGATGAACCGCTGGTTCGCCGCCTGCCGGGGCCGGGCCTTCGGGCTGGTCGCCATGGGGACATCCCTTTCCGGGGCGTTCCTGCCGTTCATAGCCCTCGTGCTTGTGGACACGTTTGGCGTCTCGTGGGCCTTCTCGGTGCTCGGCGGCCTCGCCTTCCTGCTTTTCCCCATCTGCTGGCGGCTTATCCGCGACACGCCCGAAGAGATCGGGCTGACCGTGGACGGGCTGGCTGCGGGGGCCTTCCAGCCCGGCGCGGAAGAGGGGAAGGTTGTCCCCATCGGTTGGCGCGAGCTCATCAGGGGCCGCCGGATGTGGATCATCGGCGTGTCGTTCGGCATCGGCCTGATGGCCGTCGGCGGGGTGCTGAGCCAGCTCAAGCCGCGCTTCGTGGACAGCGGCATGGGTTCGTATGCAGCTATGGGCTTCATGTGCCTGACCGCCCTGCTTGGGGCCTTGGGCAAATACGCCTGGGGCTGGGTATGCGACCGCACCACCCCGCTGTTCACCGCGAAGCTGCTGTTCCTGTGCAACGCGCTGTCGCTGGCCTGCATCTTCCTCCCCCAGAACCTGTTCAACGTGATCCTGTTCGTCGTGGGCTACGGCCTGTGCATGGGCGGCATCTGGACGGTGTTCCCCGTCGTGGTCGCCTACCTCTACGGCAAGAAGCAGTTCCCCCATGTCTATAAATATATTTCCTTATTTGTGGCGGTAAAGTCCCTTGGCTATGCGGTTGTCGGCCTCTCGCATGGCCTGACGGGGAGTTACAATACGGCGTACATCATGCTGATCGTGCTGCTGTTGGCGGCGTTCGCCGCGACGTCGACCATCCGGGAACATGAGGCCGCGGAAGGAAACGTATTTGCAACTTGTAACTGAGAGAGGAGATTTTCAGATGGCATCTGCAACACACGTATATCGCAACGGGACCATCCTGACTATGGATTCTGGAGGGAGTCAGGCGCAGGCGCTCGCGGTACGCGGGGGAACCATCCTCGCCGTCGGCACCGACGCGGAAGTCATGGCCCTTGCCGATCAGCATACGGTGGTTACGGATTTGCGCGGGCGGACGATGCTCCCCGGCTTTATCGACGGGCACAGCCACTTTGTTTCCGCCGGCCTCATGGCTGCCACGCAGATCGATCTCTCCTCGCCTCCGGTGGGCGGCGTGAAGAACATCGCCGAGATCAAGGAACTGATCCGCGCGAAGGCCGCCGAAACGCCGAAGGGCGAATGGATCCTCGGTTTCGGCTACGACGATACGGGCCTTGAGGACAAGCGCCACCCGCTGGCCTCGGATATTGATGAGGCCGCCCCCGAACATCCCGTGCTCCTGCGCCATGTGTCCGGCCACCTTTCCTCCTGCAACAGCCTCGCTCTGGCGAAGGCCAACTATACGAAGGATACCCCCGACCCGGTAGGCGGCGTGATCCGCCGCGACGGGCACGGCAACCCCAACGGCGTTCTGGAAGAGCCCCCGGCGCGCGAACCCGTGTTCCGCCATATCCCGGCCCCCACGGAAGCCGACTGGATGGAAGGCATCAAGGCCGCCTGCGCCGCGTATACGGCGAAGGGCGTGACCACGGCGCAGGACGGCTTTACCGCCACGGGCGACTGGAACGCGCTGAAGCGGGCGCACGAGCTCGGCCTGCTCCGCAACCGCGTGCAGATCCTGCCCGGCGTGTCGCGCATGGACATCGACACGTTCAACACGCGCGTTTCCGGCACGCCGCTCACTGCCGACGGCAAGATCAGCCTCGGCGCGGCGAAGCTCCTCGCGGACGGCAGCCTCCAGTGCTACACCGGCTACCTGAGCAACCCGTACCACAAGGTCATCTATGATCTGCCCGAAGGCCCCATGTGGCGCGGCTATCCGATTGAACCGGAACAGCAGTTCATCGAAAAGGTCGTGGGCCTGCACCGGCAGGGCTGGCAGCTCGCCATCCACGGCAACGGCGACGACGCCATCCAGATGATCCTCAACGCCTATGAAGAGGCGCAGAAGCGCTATCCCCGCGCCGACGCCCGGCACATCGTCATCCACTGCCAGACCGTGCGCGAGGATCAGCTCGACCGCATCAAGCGCCTCGGCGTGGTGCCCTCGTTCTTCGTCGTCCACACCTATTTCTGGGGCGACCGCCATTATGGGACGTTCCTCGGCCCGGATCGCGCCGAGCGCATCAGCCCGCTCCGCAGCGCCCTGAAGCGCGGCATCCCGTTCAGCAACCACAACGATACGTTCGTGACGCCCATCGATCCCCTGCTTTCCGTCTGGTCGGCCGTCAACAGGCGCACCAGCGGCGGGCGCATCCTCGGTGAAAACCAGACCATCCCGGTCATGGATGCGCTGCGCAGCGTGACCTCGTGGGCCGCTTACCAGGCCTGCGAAGAGCGCATCAAGGGCAGCCTTGAGCCCGGCAAGCTGGCCGACTTCGTGATCCTCGAAGACAACCCCCTGACGGTTGCCAAGGAAGCCATCAAGGATATCGGGATCTCCGCGACCATCGTGGGCGACGAAGTCGTCTACGGCTCGCTGGATTAAGACGCTCCTCCCTCGCCGCCGGGGTGGGGGGCAGCCCTTCCTCCCCTCCGCCCCGGCGTTTCCATAAACCGCAAGCCTTGACGGGCATACTGCAACAAAAAGCAAGGAACGAGTATGGAAAGCACGTTTTATCCTTATCTGGGCGCACTTGGCTGGATCGGCCTGTTTCTGTTGATCGGAACCGTTATCCGCGCTAAGGTAAAGTTTTTTCAGACCTTTCTCTTCCCCGCTTCGCTTATCGGCGGCATCCTTGGGTTCTTCGTCCTGAATGCGGGCTGGCTCGGCATCCCCAGTTCCACCGGCTGGAAGACGATCACCCCCGTGGTGTTCAGCACGATCACGTTCCACCTGTTCGCCTTCGGCTTCGTGGGCATCGGGCTTTTGCAGGCCAAGAGCGGCACCAGCGGTAAGGTCGTCGCACGCGGCGCGCTGTGGATCGCGCTCATCTTCGGGCTGCTCTTCTCGGTGCAGGCCATGGCGGGCAAGGCCACGTTCGACGTGTGGAAGATGCTGTTCGGCGGCGACTTCTTCACCGGCAACGGCTATCTGCTCGGCGCCGGCTTTACGCAGGGCCCCGGCCAGACGCAGGCGTACGCCAGCATCTGGGAAACCACCTATCAGATCGCAAACTCCCTGAACGTGGGCTTGGCCTTCGCCGCCGTCGGCTTCCTCGTTGCCGGTATCGTGGGCGTGCCGTTGGCCTTCTACGGCATCAAGAAGGGCTGGATCTCCATCCAAGGCGGCAAGCTCCCCGAATGCTTCCTGCGCGGCCTCATGGATAAGGGCGACAACCCCGCCTGCGCCCATGCCACGACCCACCCCGCCAACATCGACAGCGTCGCTTTCCACCTCGCCATCATGGCCGCCCTGTATGCCCTCGCCTACGCCTTCGGCGTGTGGTGGCTGTGCAGCATGCCCAAGGGCATCAACGGGCTCGGCATCGGCATGATTTTCGCGTGGGGCATGTTCTTCGCCATGATCGCCCGCAAGCTCATGGCTAAGTTCGGCATCATCCACCTCATCGACGGCGAGACGACCCGCCGCCTGACCGGCGCCACCGTGGACTTCATGATCTGCGCCGTATTCATGGGCATCGAAGTCCGCCAGCTTCAGGAAGTGGCCATCCCGTTCGTCATCGCGGTCGTGCTCGGCACCCTCCTTACCCTGTTCATCTGCCTGTGGTTCGGCCGCCGTTCCCCCGAATACGGCTTTGAACGCGGCCTGACGCTGTTCGGCTACTGCACCGGCACGGCGGCCTCCGGCCTGCTCCTGCTCCGCATCGTCGACCCCGACTTCGATACGCCGGTTGCCGTTGAAGTGGGCCTCATGAACGTGTTCGCCACCATCCTCTTCAAGCCGATATCATGGTCAATGCCGTTCGTCCCTGTGGAAGGCTTCCCCATGATGTGGATATTCATAGCCGTGACGGTCGTGACCCCCATAGCCATGTACTTCCTTAAGATGATTAAGAAGCCCTCTTTCTAGGGAACTCCGGGCGGCCTGAGGAGGGCCGCCCTTTCCCCGAAGCGGATCGCCTCTCGGCGTTTTCCCATGACGGCGGACAGCGGAATTGTCCGGCCTTAACCTCTAACTGGAAGGAAGGAATGTATGAAGCGCATCGTTACCCTGATCCTCGCCGCCGGCTTGATCCTCGGCGCAACCTCCGCTGCACAGGCGGTCGACTTCAAAATATCCGGCTTGATGCAGCACCGTGTGTCGTTCGCCGACCGCAATTTTGAAAAACACAACGGCGACGACAAGCTGCGGGCGGCCAGCCGTGTCCGTACCCAGATCGACGTGATCGCTTCGGAATCCCTCAAGGGCGTGGTGTACTTTGAAATCGGCCACCAGAACTGGGGCAAGTCTTCCGATGGCGCATCCCTCGGCACGGACGGCAAGCAGGTCAAGGTTCGCTACAGCTACGTTGACTGGGCGATCCCGCAGACCGACGCCAAGGTGCGCATGGGCCTCCAGAAATATACGCTGCCGAACTTTACCGGCATCGGTTCCCCGATCCTCGACGCCGACGGCGCGGGCATCAACATCACCAACCAGTTTACCGAAAACGTGGCCGCGAGCCTGTTCTGGCTGCGCGCCGAGAACGACAACGACCCTGATATGGCGAAACACGACTCCCACGACGCGATGGACTTCATCGGCATGACCGTGCCGCTGACCTTCGACGGCGTGAAGGTGACCCCGTGGGGCATGGGTGCCTTTATCGGCCATGACAGCTTCAAGGGGGAGAGCCAGTTTGATAGGAGCTTCCCCATGACGCAGGGCATGCTCCCCCTTGCCGGCAAGGGAGCGCTCGCGGACATCGTGGCCTCCAGCGATGAGGATCACGGCAGCGCATGGTACGGCGGCATCGCGGCTGACGTGACGTACTTTGAACCGTTCCATTTCGCGCTTGATGCCGCCTACGGCAGCGTGGATCTGGGGACGAGCAAGCTCAACGGCAGGAGCTTCGACGTGAAGCGTTCCGGCTGGTACGCCGCGTTCCTCGCCGAATACAAGCTGGAATCCTGCACCCCCGGCCTGCTGTTCTGGTATTCCTCCGGCGACGACGCCAACCCGTACAACGGTTCCGAGCGCCTGCCCTCCATCGACCCCGACGTGTACGTGACCTCCTACGGCTTTGACGGCACGAACTACGGCGGCGCGGCCCAGACGATGGGCTACGGCATCTCCGGCACATGGGCGGTCATGGGCCGAGTGAAGGACATCTCGTTCATGGAAGACCTCTCCCACGTCCTGCGCGTCGTGTACTATCAGGGCACGAACAATAGGGAAATGGTACGCAGCAAGATGATCTCCAACCCGCAGGACTCCCAGTACAGCATGATCTACCTGACCACGGGCGACAAGGCCGTGGAAGTGAACTTTGATACGGAATACAAGCTGTACGAGAACCTCTCGCTGTTCGTGGAGCTCGGCTATATCCGCCTCGATATGGATGAGGATCTGTGGAGGGGCGTGGGTTACGAAGCGAAGGAAAACAACCTCAAGGGTACCTTCAGCATCATCTACAAGTTCTAGGGAAACGGGGAAGCCCGGTTTTCTGGAAGGGGCCGTACGGACGTCTTGGCAGGCTGACGCCCGGCCCCGCTCCCCAAACGGATACGCCTTGGAGAGGGGCCCCGCCCTGAGGCTGCCCGCTTTCCGGCGGGTTTCCTCCAAAGGCGGTTCGTATAGGGGGAATGCACAGGGGAAGGGGAAACTTTTCTGAAAGGGAGATGGAACGCCCCTATGGAGTTTCCCCTTCCCCCAAAAAAGCTGTCGGCACGGCTTGAGCCGGGTGGAGCTTCCGTTCAGCGTGGATCATTACCCAAAAAGCTGCTGGCACGGCTTGAGCCTCTCCCCTATTCAAAGGTCGCGGCGTTATCGACCCATTCGCAGTTTTTGCGGACAGCAAACGACAAGGGGAAGCGCCTGAAAGGGGCATTCCCCCGCTGCCGGGAGGGTGTTGTCCTAACGCTCTGAACAAGCCCAACGTTGCGGCATTTCCCCTATTGCCGGAGGGCGTCCCGCCCGTGCCGGAAAGCGGCGGAACGGGAACTGCATTTTTTGCTTTCGGCTCTGTCCTAATATTGAGAGCCGGAATCGTCCTAAAGCGCCGTAAAAAGGCTGTCTGAAACGGTCTGAAATGGCCTTTTGGGGTGGCAGGCCAGCATGGGCCATGCCGGGAAGTTCACGCAGGCAGCCGGACTTTTTGCGTCCAGCGCGTCACGGCGCGGCAGACGTCATCGCCCGAATCGGTACGGCGGATCACATGCAGCAGGCCGTGCGGCGCTTGCGGGAACCCTTCAGGCGCGGTGGCGTCGGTTTCGTCGGGCAGGGGAACGCATTGTGAAGTGAGCGCATCGCCGGGGAAGCATTCGGCGCGGAATGTGACGTCGAGCAGGGACGGGATGAGGCTTTCGCCGGGCGACCACGGCAGACACTCAAGCAGCCAGCCAAGATATTTTGAGTTGTTGACATGCCCGTTGATGTCGAGGTCGTCGCGCCGCACCAGCACGTCGGCGCTGCCTATCCCCTCGCGCAGCCGTGGGATGGTGCGGGACGGGAAGGGGATGCAGGGGATCGTGTTCACGGGGTAGACGGTGGCGAGCTCTTCGGGCAGGGCCGTCAGGCGGCGGGTGGTGAGATCCAGCACCGTCCACGCGCTCACGGCGGCGACGATCCGTTCGCCGGAAGCGTTGTACACTTCATACCCTCTGTGCCCCAGATGTTCGAGCTTTGCGGGCCACGTGCGGACGTTCACCTTGTCGCCGGGCGAAGGCAGTTCCTTGATGCGAAAGGCCATGCGGGTGAGTATCCACGCCTTCCCTTCCGCGAAAAGCCGCTCATCGCCGAAGCCGAGGGCCGAGGCGTTGTGCCCGGCGGCTTCCTGAAACCAGTTCGCCAGCGCGCCGAGGCGTATTTTGCCGTCGGTTCCCGCTTCGCCGTAGCGGGCCTGAATGCCTAGGGTATATTCGGGGTAATCCAACATATGCTTCTCCGGGGAAAATGTACTTCCTGCCTGTAGCACGCCCGCAGCGCTTCCGTCCAGAACACGGCCCCGGTGAGGGAGTTAGGTTTTTAATGAATGTTGCATTCCAATTGCATGAAATTCAAAACTCATTTTTGATAAATCATCGAAAAGGCGAATGTCTTGCCCCGGTTTGCCCACAGTTGCATCCCGGTTATACGGACGCCGGGAACTGTACGGCCGATTCCCCTGTGCCGCGGCCTTTTCCAGCACGGATTGCCTTCCGCGCCTGCCTGAGAACGGATGCCATCCGTTGAGGCTGCTTCTTGTACATACCGCGCGAAAAAACGGTTCCACATTTGCATACGCAGCATGTGCGGAACCGTTTTTTATCTTGATACCGCTCGTACCTTTCCGGCAAGGCAGGCGGCTTTTCTTTGGCGAAGCGATACTGTCTCATTATGTTGCCATGTAACGAATATCCTGCATCAAACGGCTTGATGCAGACGGCAAAAAGCGTTTTCCCAACGCCTCAAAAAAGTGTGAGCATCGGTATGCTGTGTGAATCTGAAACTCCCCTCTCGGTTCGCGCCGTACCCCATCAGGCACACCGCCGTGAGGGGAATTTTTTGGTTTAGACGGTGTGCTTCACTTGATCCATGACCTCAGCTTGCTTCGCGTCGTTGAAACGCTCCACCGTGCCGACAAGGTACCCGGCGATGCGAAACACCCCACGTGCGTGGGGAAGACAGCAGGCACTTCCGAACACTCCTCTGTTACTTGGAAACACCCCCACGTGCGTGGGGAAGACCCGCCTACACGGCGGATAACGGGCTGCTGGGCCGCCCAGCCAAGGCGTTTGCCTTCTAAACCGCCTACACGGCGGATAACGGTGACGCCCCGCGCGCTGACCAGGCTCAGCTTCTAAACCGCCTACACGGCGGATAACGGCCTGCGGCCTTCGGGCCGATGACCTTCTAAACCGCCTACACGGCGGATAACCGGCACACCATCGTGCTGAAAGCCGAGGATGTCTTCTAAACCGCCTACACGGCGGATAACGGTTGGCCGACGCGCACCTATGACCCCGGACACTTCTAAACCGCCTACACGGCGGATAACACGCCCGCGCGGTCATACGGGCCGTGGAGACTTCTAAACCGCCTACACGGCGGATAACTCCCTGACCAATGGTGGGGGCATCCTGTTATCCTTCTAAACCGCCTACACGGCGGATAACTAGAGATATTTGATAATCTTTCCTTTCTTTTCAGCGTGTTGCATCAACATCCCTATCAGACCCTTCGTTTTTAGGGCTGCTTTCCAACCACCTTATTCCAAAAGGTTTTCCCGGACAACTTTTTTATGAAGCCTAAGGAAGCTCCGGGGCAAGACATAAAAACAGCCCCCTTCCTTATGGTTGGGGGCTGTTTCGTTACAATGCCTTGATGGCGTCCGTCAGCCGCAAAATTTCATGTTTCGCAGCCTGTCCCATGAAGAGGAAGGGCAAGGCGTCGCGGGTAAGGTGGAAGAACCGTTGCCGCTTCCCGGCGGGGCTGATCTGTGCGTCCGGGGTGAAGGCTGTTTCCGCGAAGTCCGGCGGGAGGATTGATCTAACCCGGTCTATGTCCCGCATGAGCTTGGAGTGCTTGCGCTGCATTCCCTTGGCTGCGTCGGGGGTGGTAACATGTCCGCCCCCTACCGTGCGTTCAACTGCCGCACGATTCCGAGCAGCGCATAGCCGGGGTTCGCATAATCCGCGAGGTGCCTTTCCGGGTAGATAAGAGCCTGCCGAAGATCAGAGAATATGGCGTGTTGGAGGAGATCCGTGAGGTTCCTTGTCGGATCCATTCCCTTGATGGAGCCGCTCCTCATGCCCGAACGCCTTCCCAACTCCAGCCCTAATTCGAGGCAAAGGTTAAAGGAGTTCGACATCAACGGTTGGAGAATATTACGTACTTCTTCATGTGCGGACTGGATTTCTTCAACAAACTTCAAAAACGGCATTTCGTCCAGATAGGGAGCCGGGGCGGGTAGGTTCCGTTGAGCCGGAGGGAGCGCCTTCTTCTCCTTCCGTTTTTCAAGAGGCTTTCGGTCGGGTTTAACTGCAAAGAACGTCTCTTCCAGAAGCTCGAACACATCCCACGCCCGATCCGAGTTCAGCATCTTTGCGTGACGTGCCGCACCGCGCTTTGTCCAGAGTATCAGCACACGAACCTTGGATGAGATTTGTGAGTCGAAATTTTCGACTCGCAAACGAAAATCCTTGAGATCTTGACCTGATATAGAAAAAAAGTGTTTCCCTTCAATGAAGCGTTCCCGGTTGTTGGCATAATTTTGACGTATCTGCTTAGGAGTAACGTCATACGCCTGCGCCAACATCTCAGTAGTCATGACAGGAAGATTTTTGTAAAAAAAATAGAATAAGACGGTAGTGAAATAGAATGATTGACGGAAGATCGAAGATCGGTGATATTAGATAAAATCATAAGTCTGCTCTCCTTGAAGTAGGTTGATGGTTAGGC
>ENA-UEQE01002502-UEQE01002502.1-human-gut-metagenome-genome-assembly--contig:-NODE-2502-length-13134-cov-4.393812_pt1 | contig 13134 bp, 9 predicted proteins | sample MGYA00242934_ERZ507935 | MGnify/ENA primary metagenome ERZ507935 (study PRJEB26167, sample SAMN06115423) | human gut metagenome | host: Homo sapiens | place: China:Anhui | collected 2015-03-30 | study... | reverse complement strand
AACATTGCCAAAGAAATAGCAAAGCGTGAGTTATTATTAATTGTGACTCCTGAGCCCGAAGAGGTTAAGAAGCAGATTGCCTCTACCGTAAACATGGACAATGTACGCTTTCTGAAATGCGAAACGAACGATACATGGGCACGCGACCACGGAGCTATCACCATGATAGATACCGGCAACCCTTCCCTGCTCGACTTTACCTTCAATGGCTGGGGATTGAAATTTGCCTCCGAGCTGGACAATCTGATCACCGGACAGGCCGTAAAAGCCGGAGCTCTGAGAGGTCAGTACATCGACTGCCTGGACTTCGTTCTTGAAGGAGGCTCTATCGAAAGTGACGGCATGGGCACACTGCTTACCACCACCGAATGCCTGCTCTCTCCCAACCGGAACGGAAAACTGAATCAGGTAGAAATAGAAGAATATCCATCATCATCATCACATGATTGCAACATTGGCATTAGTGCCAGTACTAACATACCTAAAAGCCACTTAAATTTTTTCATATCTGTTCCTTTCTTTTTTAATCTTCTGCTTAATAAATAAAAAAGCCGTGCAATTACTGCATCGGCTTTACGTTTATTCAGAAAAAGAAAGTTATTTTTTCAACAAGCGCAGCATTTCACGAGCTGCATGACAGGGAGCACCGGCAGGTCCCAACCGTTCCGCCACATATTCATATCCCAAAAGCATTTCATTTCTATATGCTTCATTTTCAATGATATTTTTCAATTCATTTTGCATATTCTTCACGGTCATCGTATCCGCCACCAACTCTTTTACCACTTCACGGTCGGCAATCAGATTAACCAACGAAATAAATTTCACGGTCAAGATATGACGCCGCAAGAAGGAAACCACTTTCCCTATCGGAGTGTAATAACAAACGACTTGGGGAACACGGAACAATGCCGTCTCAAGAGTAGCCGTGCCTGAAGTGACCAACGCCACATCTGCGTGTTGCAACAAACGATAGGTTTGATCGAAAATGATTTTCACTTTCGACTCTCCTACATATTTTTTATAATATTCAGGAGCAATGGCAGGAGCACCCGCCAGAACAAGCTGATAATCGGGAAAAGCAGAAGCAGCCTTCAACATATCTGGTAGATTATCTTTGATTTCCTGTTTCCGGCTACCTGCAAGAAGAGCTATTACCGGTTTTTCTTCCAGTTGATTCTCCGCAATAAACTGATCCTTATTTTTCGGATGAGCTTTCTGATAAGCCACCACCTCATCCACGGTAGGATTTCCAACATAGTGGATGGGGTATTGATGCTTTCCTTCGAAGAACTCTACTTCAAAAGGAAGAATGGAGAAAAGTTCGTCTACATCTCGTTTTATATTCTTGATGCGATACTCTTTCCAGGCCCATATCTTCGGAGAAATATAATAATAAACCGGGATCTGTGTCTTTGCATGGACAAACTTGGCTATATCCAGATTGAATCCCGGATAGTCCACCAGAATAACAACATCCGGTTGCCAGGAAACAATATCTCCTTTACAACGCTTCATATTTGCAAAGATAGTGCGCAGATGGAGCAACACGGGAATAAAACCCATGTATGCCAGTTCTTTATAATGCTTCACCATCGTTCCTCCGACGGCAGCCATCAAATCACCTCCGAAAAACCGGAAATCAGCCTGCGGATCTTCTGCCTTTAAGGCAGCCATCAGATGAGAAGCGTGCAAGTCGCCGGAAGCTTCGCCGACAATCAGATAATACTTCATGATAGTTGATAGTTAACTAAACCATTTGTTAAGTTCATCCATAAAGTGATAAGCTGTCACATCAACCGTGGTCGGAGTGATAGCAACATAGCCATTTGCCAAAGCCCAATGATCGTTCCTCTCATTTTCAAGTTCGTGATCGGTAAATTCACCGGTCAACCAGAAATAATTCGGATCGTTCAGACGGGGACAGGCAGCCCATTCGTTCGTCCAACGACCTTTTGCCTGTTCACAGATTTTGATTCCTTTGATATCGGTCGTATCCGGGAAGTTTACGTTCAGACAGGTTAAAGGAGGAAGTCCTTTTTCCAGTACCATGGCGGCAATACTGCGAATATAAGGTCCGGTAGCTTCAAAATCGGCATCGGGTGCATGATTGCACAAAGAGAAGCCTATAGAAGGGATTCCATTCAAACAGCCTTCGAATACCACTCCCATTGTGCCGGAATAATGCACGTTAGTGGCAGAGTTGTCTCCATGATTGATACCGCCGACTACCAAGTCCGGTGTCCGGTCGAGCACTGTGTTCCGTGCCAATTTGATACAATCGGTCGGTGTTCCCGAACATTTATAAACAGTTAAACCTACTTCTTTCTTTACTAACTGGTAATGAACAGGCTGCGTCACCGTCAGCGCACAACCACTGCCCGAGCGCGGAGCATCAGGTGCCATTACCACAATATCTCCCAAAGGGCGAAGAAACTTCACCAGTTCATTAATCCCTTTAGCCATCACGCCATCGTCATTTGAAACAAGTATCAACGGCTTTTCATTTTCCATATCTTCAATCCTTTCCTTTTTTATATTCGCACAAAAGTAACAAAAAGAAGCCGTACCGCCAAACACCTCCCTACATCAGATCGAAAAGTCTCTTTCCGCCCCACTCCTACCCGTTTACAAATCTTAATCTTCTGCAAGCGAGCAAAAAAAGAAATAGATATCCAATATAAATATGTATATTTGCAAGCTCGTTAAAGAGAAAAGAAGATGATGAACCTGTTGAAGTTTTGTAACCGTTTCGTCCGACAGTTATTAACAAAACAGGTGACTTATCAACAGAAATTGCAAAGTTTCTCTTTTTTCGTAGGCGCTCTAAGGATTTATCACTTATTTCGCTGCCAATAAATTTAGAGAATATGGGAAAAATTATTGCTTTGGCCAATCAAAAAGGCGGTGTAGGAAAGACAACGACTACGATTAATCTCGCAGCTTCACTTGCTACACTGGAAAAAAAGGTACTCGTAGTAGATGCCGACCCGCAAGCTAATGCCTCTTCCGGCTTGGGAGTAGACATCAAGCAGTCGGAATGCACTATCTATGAATGTATTATTGACAGAGCCAACGTACAGGACGCTATCCTTGATACGGAGATTGATTCTTTGAAAGTAATCTCTTCGCACATCAATCTTGTAGGAGCAGAGATTGAAATGCTGAACCTCCCAAACCGCGAAAAGATACTGAAAGAAGTACTTACTCCTTTGAAGAAAGAATATGACTATATTCTGATAGACTGTTCTCCTTCATTAGGACTAATCACGATCAACGCCCTAACGGCAGCCGACTCCGTGATTATCCCCGTTCAAGCTGAATATTTTGCTCTTGAAGGTATTAGCAAATTGTTGAATACCATCAAAATCATCAAGTCGAAACTGAATCCGGCTTTAGAAATCGAAGGTTTCTTACTGACAATGTATGACTCTCGTCTGCGTCAGGCTAATCAGATTTACGATGAAGTGAAACGTCATTTCCAGGAACTGGTATTCAACACCGTTATTCAACGAAATGTGAAATTGAGCGAGGCTCCCAGCTACGGTGTCCCGACCATCCTTTACGATGCGGAATCTACCGGCGCCAAAAATCACCTGGCCCTTGCTAAAGAGATTATCAACCGAAATAAATAAAAGAAAGAAGAAGATATGGCAACACAAAAAAGAAATGCATTAGGACGTGGTCTCGACGCCTTGCTCTCAATGGATGATGTGAAAACCGAAGGGTCTTCTTCCATTAATGAAATAGAGCTGGCAAAGATTACTGTCAATCCCAACCAGCCCCGCCGTGAGTTTGACGAAACAGCATTGCAGGAACTGGCTGATTCCATTGCGGAAATCGGTATCATCCAACCTATCACTTTACGCAAACTCTCGGACGATGAGTATCAGATCATCGCGGGAGAGCGTCGTTATCGTGCATCACAAAGAGCAGGACTGAAAACAATCCCTGCTTATATACGCACTGCCGACGACGAAAACATGATGGAAATGGCGCTGATTGAAAATATCCAGCGTGAAGACCTGAATGCCGTAGAAATCGCACTTGCCTACCAGCATCTGCTCGATCAGTACCAACTGACACAGGAACGTCTTAGCGAACGTATCGGAAAGAAACGAACGACGATCGCCAACTACCTGCGCTTACTGAAATTGCCGGCTCCAATACAGATGGCCCTGCAAAACAAGCAGCTGGACATGGGACATGCCCGTGCGCTGATTTCATTAGGCGACCCTAAACTACAAGTTAAAATATTCGAAGAAATACAAGAACACGGATATTCAGTCCGCAAAGTAGAAGAAATTGTTAAATCATTAAGCGAAGGAGAAGCTGTGAAAAGCGGCACACGGAAAATAACACCCAAACGTGGCAAACTTCCTGAAGAATTCAACTTATTGAAGCAACAACTCTCCGGCTTTTTCAACACCAAGGTACAACTCACCTGCTCTGAAAAGGGAAAAGGCAAGATCAGTATTCCTTTCGGGAACGAGGAGGAACTGGAACGTATCATGGAAATCTTCGATACGCTAAAGAAGTAAATGACAAGAAAAAGTAAGAAATATCAGTTACTAGTCAGCGCCCTGCTTCTCTGTTTTTTACAGGTGGCAGGGATTGATGTGTATGCACAATCCACTGTTACTCCGGCACGGAAAGATACAACAATCATACAGCGCGAAGCGCCGAAAGCCCGTGCACGAAGGCATCGTGATCCGATAATACAGGACTCGGTGAAGAAGGATTCTATCCAAATCATACCATCCAAAGAACTTCCGGCCATCGACAGTTTGTCAGCTGCTAAAATACAGATAGCGGATAGCTTGGATGCAGCCAACAAGAAAGAGCTGAAAAAGATAGAGCAACCTGCCTCCATTGTTGTAAAGACCGACACTGTGCCGCCACCTGCTCAAGATATTAACAAGAAAATATTTATCCCAAATCCGACCAAAGCAACGTGGCTGGCAGTCGTATTCCCCGGTGGAGGACAGATTTACAACCGTAAATACTGGAAATTACCTATTATATATGGAGGATTTGCTGGTTGTGCTTACGCCTTAAGTTGGAACGGTAAGATGTACAAAGACTATTCGCAAGCCTATCTGGACATTATGGACAGCAATCCGAATACGAAAAGTTACGAAGATTTGTTGCCCCCGAACTCCACTTATAATGAGGAGCAGCTAAAAAACACACTAAAAAGAAGAAAAGATATGTTCCGTCGTTATCGGGACCTTAGTATATTTGCATTTATCGGAGTTTACCTGATCTCTATCATCGACGCTTATGTAGATGCGGAGTTATCCAACTTCGATATAACCCCCGACTTGAGTATGAAAGTAGAGCCGGCCGTTATTGATAATAACAACCAGTTCCGCTCCAACAGTTTTAAAAACAAGTCGGTTGGTCTGCAATGCGTATTACGATTTTAAAAAACACAATTTAGATTGATCTTATTATTGAAGCATGAAGAAATTAGTTAACTATTGTTCGATTATTTTTCTTTTACTAGTGGCCACGTCGCAGGTAAAAGCGCAAAGTGTAGATGTAGTGATTCGTGAAAATGGAACTGAACGCAAAGAAAGCATCGACCTGCCTAAAAGTATGACTTATCCACTTGACAGTCTATTGAATGACTGGAAAGCTAAAAATTATATTGATTTAGGCAAGGATTGCAGTACGGCTGAAATCAATCCTTTATTCAGTGACTCTGTCTATATCGACCGCTTGTCACGCATCCCGGCCATCATGGAAATGCCTTATAATGATATTATCCGCAAATTCATCGATATGTATGCAGGACGCTTGCGCAATCAGGTTTCTTTCATGCTAAGTGCCTGCAACTTCTATATGCCGATCTTTGAAGAAGCACTGGATGCATACGGACTTCCACTGGAACTAAGATATCTGCCGATTATCGAATCTGCGTTGAACCCATCAGCCGTATCACGTGCAGGTGCTTCCGGTCTGTGGCAATTTATGATCGGTACAGGTAAGATCTATGGTTTGGAATCAAACAGCCTGGTAGATGAACGCCGTGACCCGATTAAAGCGACTTGGGCTGCCGCACGTTACCTCAAAGAAATGTATGATATCTATGGAGACTGGAACCTGGTAATTGCTGCTTATAACTGTGGCCCCGGTACAATCAATAAGGCAATCCGCCGTGCCAATGGCGAAACTGATTATTGGAAAATCTACAATTATCTGCCTAAAGAAACACGTGGCTATGTGCCTGCCTTTATCGCTGCCAACTATGTGATGACTTACTACTGCGATCACAATATCTGCCCGATGGAAACTAATATTCCGGCAAGTACTGACACAGTGCAAGTAAACAAAAATCTGCACTTCGAACAAATCGCTGACCTTTGTAATGTACCTCTGGATCAGATCAAGAGTCTGAATCCGCAATATAAGAAGCAAATGATTCCGGGTGACAGCAAACCTTATACGTTAAGACTGCCTATTGACGCGATCAGTACTTTTATCGATAAGCAAGATACGATTTATACGCATCGTGCCGATGAGTTGTTCCGCAACCGGAAAACCGTTGCTGTAAAGGATATTACACCTGCAACCCGCAAAACGACATCAGCAGTTGCCGGTAAGGGAAATCTGACCTATTATACAATAAAAAGTGGAGACACTTTATCCACTATTGCCAGAAAGTATGGTGTCACAATTAAGGATATACAAAGGTGGAATGGAATGTCTAGCACTAAAATTGCAGCAGGAAAACGATTGAAAATATACAAATAAATAACTTCCTGCTTGCATCGTTCGGAAATTTGCTTATTTTTGCAGAACTAAGCAAGTGAAAGGATAACAATTATGGATAATCTGGCCCCCAAAGAAATAGCTGACGAAGAGATGATTAATCAGGCGTTCCACGAACTACTGAATGATTATCTCAATACTAAGCATCGCAAAAAAGTTGAAATCATTACGAAGGCTTTCAACTTTGCCAATCAGGCGCATAAAGGTATCAAACGCCGTTCGGGCGAACCTTATATTATGCACCCGATTGCCGTTGCCAGCATTGTATGCAATGAAATAGGTCTCGGTTCCACTTCTATATGTGCAGCCTTGCTGCATGATGTGGTAGAGGACACTGATTACACAGTGGAAGACATCGAGAATATCTTTGGTCCGAAGATCGCCCAGATTGTGGACGGACTGACTAAAATATCCGGTGGAATCTTCGGTGACCGCGCTTCGGCACAGGCAGAGAACTTCAAGAAGTTGCTGCTCACCATGTCGAACGACATCCGGGTCATTCTTATCAAGATAGCAGACCGCTTGCACAACATGCGTACCCTTGGTTCCATGTTACCCAACAAGCAATATAAGATTGCAGGCGAAACGCTTTACATCTATGCTCCACTTGCCAACCGCTTGGGGCTTTATAAGATAAAAACGGAGCTTGAGAATCTAAGCTTCAAATATGAACATCCCGAAGAATATGCGGAAATAGAAGAGAAGTTGAATGCTACTGCCGCTGAACGTGACAAGGTTTTCAACGACTTCACGGCCCCGATTCGTACCCAACTGGATAAGATGGGATTGAAATACCGGATACTTGCCCGTGTAAAATCAATCTATTCCATCTGGAACAAGATGCAGACCAAACATGTTCCTTTCGAAGAAATATACGATTTACTGGCTGTTCGAATCATCTTCGAACCACGTAATGAAGAAGAAGAGCTCAATGACTGTTTCGATATCTACGTTTCTATCTCCAAGATATACAAACCCCACCCGGACCGTTTGCGCGATTGGGTCAGCCATCCTAAAGCTAATGGTTATCAGGCATTGCACGTCACTCTGATGGGTAACAACGGACAATGGATTGAAGTCCAGATTCGTAGTGAACGGATGAATGACGTTGCCGAACAAGGTTTCGCAGCCCACTGGAAATACAAAGAAGGAGGAGGCAGCGAGGATGAAGGTGAATTGGAAAAATGGTTAAGAACGATTAAGGAGATATTAGATGATCCGCAACCGGATGCCATTGACTTTCTGGATACCATTAAGCTAAATTTATTTGCTTCTGAAATATTCGTGTTCACTCCTAAAGGCGAACTGAAGACTATGCCGCAGAACTCTACGGCTCTCGACTTTGCATTTTCCCTGCACACGGATATTGGTAGCCATTGTATTGGCGCCAAAGTCAATCATAAATTAGTGCCGTTGAGCCACAAATTGCAAAGTGGTGACCAAGTTGAAATCCTTACTTCAAAATCGCAACGCGTACAACCGCAATGGGAAGTTTTTGCAACCACTGCCCGTGCCCGCGCCAAGATAGCAGCCATTCTCCGCAAAGAGCGTAAAGCAAACCAGAAGATAGGAGAAGAAATCCTTAGTGAGTTTCTGAAAAAGGAGGAAGTCCGTCCGGAAGAAGCTGCTATCGAAAAGCTACGCAAACTGCATAATGCCAAGAATGAGGAAGAACTGCTGGCTGCCATTGGCAGTAAAGCAATCGTTTTGGGAGAAGCGGACAAGAATGAACTGAAAGAAAAGCAAACCAGTAACTGGAAGAAATATCTGACTTTCTCTTTCGGCAATAGCAAAGAGAAGCAGGAAGAGAAAGAACCGCAGGAAAAAGAAAAAATCAACCCGAAAGAGGTGCTCAAACTGACGGAAGAAAGTTTGCAGAAGAAATATATCATGGCCGAATGTTGCCATCCTATTCCCGGTGACGATGTATTGGGATATGTGGATGAAAACGACCGGATCATTATTCACAAGCGCCAATGCCCTGTTGCTGCCAAATTGAAGAGTAGCTATGGCAACCGCATATTAGCGACCGAATGGGATACTCACAAAGAACTTTCTTTCCTCGTATATATCTATTTAAGAGGTATTGACAGCATGGGACTTTTGAATGAAGTCACTCAAGTTATCTCCAGACAGCTCAATGTAAATATCCGTAAGCTGACCATCGAAACCGAAGATGGCATCTTTGAAGGAAAAATTCAGTTGTGGGTACATGATGTAGATGATGTAAAAACCATCTGCAACAATCTGAAGAAAATACAGAATATCAAACAGGTGAGCCGTGTAGAAGAATAGCTTTCAAACGGTAAATAAGAAAACGATGAACGGTGAATAAGTTGCAGTATCATGCAAATTGTTCGCCGTTCATTTTGTTATGAGGTTTCTTGCCTATCGAATCCATGATCGATTAGCATTTATTTATTCCCGTCCATCCAATTCGCGTTTAATAGCCAAAAGCTCTTCTTTTATCGCTTTCAGCTTATTTACAATCTCATAATTACGAACCGTAGCTTCTTTATTATCCTTCAAACGTTGCCGGGCACCGGGAAGTGTCATGCCCTTTTCTTTTACCAAATGATAGATAAGACCGATCGTTTCTACGTCTTCTTTGCGGTACTGACGTATTCCTCTTCCCGCTGTCTTAGGAGAGATTTGCGGAAATTCCTTTTCCCAAAAACGGAGCAATGACGGATTGACTCCGAACATGTCGGCAACCTCCCCTATTGAATAATATAGCTTCAATTCTTTGTCTGTATTAAGCATAACACTCCTGTTTTAAGATTTTAATCGAATACTTTACCATGATTGGCTGCCAACTGAATCATCTTTTCATAATCTTCGGCACTCAAATCCATGAAATAATAATTGACCGGATTCACTACCTGCCCTTTCACGTGCACTTCATAATGCAGATGCGGACCGGTACTTTTTCCTGTACTACCCACTTTTCCGATAATCTCACCACGTACCACTTTCTTTCCGACTTTCGTATTAAATCCCTGCAAGTGAGCATACCGAGTGAGATACCCGAAGCCATGATCTATCTCAATGGTATTACCATATCCGGTTTCCCATCCCACTTTCACCACTGTTCCGTTTCCGGTAGCATATACATCCGTTCCCGGATGAGCAGAGAAGTCCATGCCTGCATGGAACTTTGTCGTACCATAAATAGGATCGATACGTGTACCATAACCGGATGCTGTCTGACGAAGATCCTTATTCGAAATAGGCTGTATGGCCGGAATACATTTCAGCATCTCATCATGGTTCTTACACATATCAATCACATCATCGAAAGATTTCGACTGGATATAAAGCCTTTTGGAAAGCACGTCCAATTTTTGAGTCGTGTTCACCACCAGCTTGGCATTCGCCAAATCCATCAGTTCTTCGTAACGGTTCGTCCCGCCATAACCTGCCTGACGAATAGCCGGAGAAACAGGATCTGCCTGTAAAATCACTCGATACAGATTATCGTCACGTTGCTGAATATCCTGAAGCACCCCCATAGCGTCGTCCAAACGCCGGGAAAGCACATTGTACTGCGCCAAAAGACGGCTGTTTTCAATTCTTAATTCCTTCTCCGACGGAGAACCAAAAATCAAAAGCAATACAATAAAGCAACCTGCTCCCAACCCCATTCCATAGAAAAGCCGACGCAGGATACTAAGCGCACGCTGCCGTACGGTAGGGTAAATTCGATCATAAGTCTGGGTCTGTGGATTATAGATGTAGTATACTTTGCGCATCTTTTTGGAAATATTTCGCTTGTTAATACGGCAAAAGTAATAAAAACAAGCTATCTTTGCACAGTTTTTACGAATTTATGAGTTGTGATTTATGATTTATTGGGGATTCTTCCCCTCTCTCATATCCCACAGCCCATAATTCATAATTCATAAATCATAATTCTTCATTATATGTTGACTGCAAAAGAGATCAGAGATTCATTCAAGAATTTCTTTGAGTCGAAAGGACACCACATCGTTCCCTCGGCTCCGATGGTGATTAAAGATGACCCTACCCTGATGTTTACGAACGCGGGTATGAACCAGTTTAAAGATATTATTTTGGGTAACCATCCGGCGAAATACCAAAGAGTCGCGGACTCGCAAAAATGTTTGCGTGTAAGCGGAAAGCATAATGACCTGGAAGAAGTAGGACACGATACGTACCACCACACCATGTTTGAAATGCTTGGTAACTGGTCGTTCGGCGATTACTTCAAGAAAGAAGCGATCAGCTGGGCGTGGGAATATCTGGTAGAAGTCTTGAAACTGAATCCGGAACATCTCTATGCAACCGTATTTGAAGGAAGTCCCGAAGAAGGATTGAGCCGTGACGACGAAGCTGCTTCTTATTGGGAACAGTTCTTGCCAAAGGATCACATCATCAACGGTAACAAACACGACAACTTCTGGGAAATGGGTGATACAGGACCTTGCGGACCTTGTTCCGAAATCCATATCGACCTCCGTCCTGCTGAAGAACGCGCCAAGATCTCCGGTCGCGACCTCGTGAACCACGATCATCCGCAGGTAATTGAAATCTGGAATCTCGTATTCATGCAATACAACCGCAAAGCAGATGGCAGCCTTGAGCCGCTTCCTGCAAAGGTTATTGACACCGGTATGGGATTCGAACGCCTTTGTATGGCTTTACAAGGAAAAACATCCAACTACGATACAGACGTATTCCAGCCAATGCTGAAAGCTATTGCAGCTATGTCGGGTACAGAATACGGAAAAGATAAGCAGCAGGACATCGCCATGCGTGTAATTGCCGACCATATCCGTACTATTGCATTCTCTATCACAGACGGTCAGTTGCCTTCTAACGCGAAAGCTGGTTATGTGATCCGCCGTATCCTTCGCCGTGCTGTTCGTTACGGATATACTTTCCTCGGACAGAAACAGGCATTTATGTATAAGTTGCTTCCTGTATTGATTGATAATATGGGAGAAGCTTATCCTGAGCTGGTTGCACAAAAGACACTGATTGAAAAAGTAATCAAGGAAGAAGAAGAATCATTCCTCCGCACTTTGGAAACTGGTATCCGTCTATTGGATAAGACAATGGAAGATACCAAAGCCAATGGAAAAACTGAAATCAGCGGTAAAGATGCCTTTACTTTATATGATACATTCGGTTTCCCGCTCGACTTGACAGAGCTGATTCTCCGTGAAAACGGAATGACTGTCAACATTGAAGAGTTCAATGAAGAAATGCAGCAACAGAAACAGCGTGCACGTAATGCCGCCGCCATCGAAACAGGTGACTGGATTGTACTGAAAGAAGGGACTACTGAATTCGTTGGTTACGATTACACTGAATACGAGGCTTCTATCCTTCGTTACCGTCAGATCAAACAAAAGAACCAGACATTGTATCAGATTGTACTCGACTATACTCCATTCTATGCAGAAAGTGGTGGTCAGGTCGGTGATACCGGTGTATTGGTAAGCGAGTTCGAAACGATTGAAGTGGTCGATACAAAGAAAGAGAATAATCTTCCGATACATATTACCAAAAAGTTACCCGATCATCCGGAAGCTCCGATGATGGCTTGTGTAGATACCGACAAACGTGCTGCCTGCGCAGCTAATCACTCGGCGACCCACTTGCTGGATGCTGCTTTACGTGAAGTATTGGGTGAACACATCGAACAGAAAGGTTCATTGGTTACACCGGATTCATTACGTTTCGACTTCTCTCACTTCCAGAAAGTGACCGATGAAGAAATCCGTAAAGTTGAACATATCGTCAATGCAAGAATCCGCGCTAATATCCCATTGAAAGAATATCGCAATATTCCTATCGAGGAAGCTAAGGAGTTGGGGGCTATCGCTCTTTTTGGTGAAAAGTATGGCGACAGAGTTCGTGTGATCCAGTTCGGCACTTCTATCGAGTTCTGCGGTGGTACACACGTAGCTGCAACCGGAAATATCGGTATGGTAAAAATCATCTCCGAAAGTTCTGTTGCTGCCGGCGTTCGCCGTATTGAAGCTTATACTGGAGCACGCGTGGAAGAAATGCTGGATACAATACAAGATACACTTAACGACTTGAAGGCTCTCTTCAACAATGCTCCTGATTTGGGTATTGCAATCCGCAAATATCTGGATGAAAATGCAGGATTGAAGAAGCAGGTGGAAGACTTCATGAAAGAAAAAGAAGCAGCGCTGAAGGAAAGACTGTTGAAGAATATACAAGAAATTCACGGCATCAAAGTGGTTAAGTTCTGTGCTCCGCTACCGGCAGAAGTAGTGAAGAATATCGCTTTCCAACTTCGTGGTGAGATTACAGAAAACGTGTTCTTCGTTGCCGGAAATATAGATAACGGAAAACCGATGC
>ENA-UEQE01002493-UEQE01002493.1-human-gut-metagenome-genome-assembly--contig:-NODE-2493-length-13166-cov-3.815647_pt1 | contig 13166 bp, 7 predicted proteins | sample MGYA00242934_ERZ507935 | MGnify/ENA primary metagenome ERZ507935 (study PRJEB26167, sample SAMN06115423) | human gut metagenome | host: Homo sapiens | place: China:Anhui | collected 2015-03-30 | study... | reverse complement strand
GGGTACTGCGAGAGTGCACCCCAAGGGCACTTCCTCGCGCTTCGCGCTCAGGGCGCCACGTCGGCCTTCGGCCTCCTCGCAATGACAAATCTGGTAGCATTGCGCCACAAAAAATACTGCCGCAGGAGCGAACCCCTGCGGCAGTATTTTTCCGGATTCAGATGACCTGATAGCCCTGATCCTCGACGGTCTTTTTCAGAAGCGCGTCCTCGACCGGCGCAGACAGCGTCAGGACGGCCGTGCCGCTGACATGGCTGACCTCGGCCTTTTCCACGCCCGGCAGGGCCTCGAGGCACTTCTTCACGCGGGCCTCGCAGTGACCGCACATCATACCTTCGATCTTCATCGTCTTTTCCATGGATGTTTCCTCCTTGTTTTCCTTATGATCTTCAGCCGTTTTTGCAACGGTCTGCTTTGCATGGTTCTTCCGCTTGTGGTCGTGCTTTGTGCTGCGGATGTGGAACAGGTTCAGGCGCAGGGCGTTCGTCACGACGCAGAAGCTCGAAAGGCTCATCGCCGCCGCGCCGAACATCGGGTTCATCTCCCAGCCGAGCAGGTGGATCCATGCACCGGCGGCAAGCGGGATGCCGATGACATTGTAGAAAAATGCCCAGAACAGATTCTCGTGGATATTGCGCAACGTGGCGCGGCTCAGGCGGATGGATGCCGGAACATCGAGCAGACGGCTCTTCATGAGCACGACGTCCGCCGCGTCGATGGCGACGTCCGTGCCCGCGCCGATGGCGATGCCGGTGTCCGCACGCGTCAGGGCGGGGGCGTCGTTGATGCCGTCGCCGACCATGGCGACCTTGCCCTGCTCCTTCAGGCGGCGGATGACGGCCTCCTTGCCGTCCGGCAGGACGCCAGCGATGACCTCGTCCACACCGGCCTGCGCGCCGATGGCCTTTGCCGTGCGCTCGTTATCGCCCGTCAGCATGACGACGCGGATGCCCATGCCCTGCAGCTCCCGGACGGCCTGCGGGCTGTCCGGCTTGATGACGTCCGCCACAGCGATCACACCGAGCAGCTTGCCGCTGCGGCAGAAGAACAGCGGCGTCTTGCCCTGCTCCGCCAGCCGGACGGCGCGGTCCTGCATCTCCTGCGGAATGCTGACAAGGCTCTGCGCAAAGGCAAGGCTGCCGCCCGCGAGCTTCTGCCCGTCCAGCTCGGCCGTCAGGCCGTTGCCGGGCAGCGCGCGGAAATTCGTAACCTCCGGCGCGTCCATTCCGGCCGCGCGGCGCACCACGGCACGGGCCAGCGGATGCTCGCTGCGCTGTTCGAGCGCATTGGCCAGCCGCAGCAGCTCGTCCTCCGTCACGCCCGGCGCAGGCAGCAGGTCCGTGACCTCCGGCTCGCCCTGCGTGATGGTGCCGGTCTTATCCAGCGCGACGATCTCGACGCGCCCGGCCGATTCCAGCGAAGCGGCCGTTTTGAACAGGATGCCATGCTTTGCGCCAACGCCGTTGCCGACCATGATGGCCACCGGCGTGGCAAGGCCGAGGGCGCACGGGCAGCTGATGACGAGCACGGAAATGGCGCGCGCCAGCGCATAGCCCACGGTCTGGCCGACAAGCATCCAGATAACAAACGTGACAAGCGCAATGCCGATGACGGCCGGGACGAACACACCGGAGACGCGGTCGGCCACCTTCGCAATGGGGGCCTTTGTTGCGGCTGCGTCGCTGACCATGCGGATGATCTGCGAGAGCGTCGTATCCTCGCCGACGCGCGAGGCGCGGCAGCGCAGGAAGCCGGACTGGTTCAGCGTGGCAGCAGAGACGGCGTCGCCCGCAGCCTTATCCACAGGGATGCTCTCGCCGGTCAGCGCGGCCTCGTTCACGGCGCTGCTGCCCTCCTCGACGACACCGTCCACAGGGATGGTCTCACCGGGGCGGACGACAAAAATGTCGCCGGTGCGCACCTGCCCGATGGGCACGACGGTCTCCTTACCGGAGCGGACGACCGTCGCCGTCTTCGGGGCAAGCTTCATCAGGCTCTTGAGCGCATCGGTCGTCTTGCCCTTTGAGCGGGCCTCGAGCATTTTGCCGACGGTGATGAGCGTGAGGATCATGGCTGCGGATTCAAAATAGAATTCGTCCATATAGTGCATGACCAGCCCGGCATCGCCGTGCAGCTGCGCGGCCGTCATGGCAAACAGCGCATAGGTGCTGTAGCCGAAGGCAGCGGCGGAACCGAGGGCCACAAGCGTATCCATATTCGGCGCGCGGTGCAGCAGGCTGCGGAAGCCGCTGAGGAAGAAGCGCTGGTTGATGACCATGATGATGATCGTCAGCAGCATCTCGGTAAGGCCCATGGCGACGTGGTTGCCCTCCAGGAAGCCCGGCAGCGGCCAGCCCCACATCATGTGGCCCATGGAGAGGTACATCAGCACGACCAAAAAGCCGACCGAGGCGATGAGGCGGCGCTTCAGCTTCGGTGTTTCACGGTCCTCCAGCGCCTCGAGTGCCTCGGACGGCCGGGCGGCCGACGGCTCTGCGCCCTTGCGCTTTGCGCCATAGCCCGCCTCCGTCACGGCGGCGACAATGGCGGCTTCGTCCGCCGTTCCCTCAACGGCCATGGAGTTCGTCAGCAGGCTCACGCTGCACGATGTCACGCCCGGCACCTTGGAGACTGCTTTTTCCACGCGGGCACTGCAGGCCGCGCAGCTCATTCCGGTCACTTGATATTGTTCCATCGTTCCCATCCTTTCCGATGAATTTCCGGGATCGCTTCACTTCATGAGCTTCTGCATGGTGCGCACCAGCTCGTCGATCACCTCGTCGTTCCCGGCGCGGATATTTTCCGCGACACAGGTGCGGATATGGTCGGCCAGCAGCTCCTTGCAGAAGGCGTTCACCGCCGCGTTGGCGGCAGCCGCCTGCGTCAGGATGTCAGGGCAGTAGGCGTTTTTCTCCAGCATGCCCTTCAGGCCGCGGATCTGGCCCTCGATCCGGTTCAGCCGGTTCATCAGGCTCTTGTATTCCTCGTCCGTGCGGACCTTGGTCTTCTGGCAGCAGCATTCTTCCATGGCGGTCACCTCGTTCTTCAGATACCCCATTGGGGTATCTTGATTATATACCCCTGCAGGGTATTCTGTCAAGATGGAGCGCAGAACTTTTTTCAGTTTTTCCGTTTTTGCGCGTAAAAAACCGCCGGCAAGGCCGGCGGTTTGGGTGCTGTGAGCGTTTACCATTTTAACGACAGCCGCTGCAACTCCTCATACTGATTCCTGATTAAAACATTTCATCAGGAATCCCGTGTGCTACGCACACTCGCATCGTGCTGACGCACGCTGCGCCGTCTCATGCAGAATCTGACGCGCCCTCGGCGCTATAAAAAGCTTTTAAAGCTTTTTATCAGGTTCTAGTATCAGCGCTCCGTATTTCCATCCGCCAGCAGGGCGGCGATGGCGGGTGGGACATAGCTTGAGACATCCTGCCCGTAGTGGCGCAGCTCCTTGACCATGGAGGACGACACGGCGACGTTATCCGCGCGGAAATAGACATATTCCAGCGACGGATCGATGAGCTTGTTGACCTCGGCGATGTTTTCCTCGTAGTTGTAGTCCATGTTGTTGCGCAGGCCGCGGACCATATAGCCGATGCCGTGATGCTTCGTATACTCGGCGATGAGGCCGTCGTAGATGCTGACCTCGCAGTTACGGATGCCGCTGTCCGCCAGCGCGCGCTCCATGGCCTCCTGCATGCGCCGGCAGTCAAAGGCGCGTCGCTTCTCAGAATTGACGGCCATGACGATATAGACCCGGTCAAAAATGGCCGAGGCCTTGCGCACAATGTCCATATGGCCGTTGGTAAACGGGTCGAACGACCCGGGATAGACCGCTTTTTTCTCCATGCGTGTTCCCTCTTTTGCAGATATCGCGCCGGGATGCCCGGCACGGTATGATTGTAGCGGAACGGCCCGCAAATTGCAATAGGAAAAAGCAGCCGCCCGAAAAACAGGCGGCTGCATGAGAAAACGCATTATTCGCGGCGAAGGGCCTCGATGGGGTTGAGCTTCGACGCCTTCACGGCCGGGACGAGGCCGAAGATCAGGCCGATGAGGACGGAGAACACCACCGCCACAAGAATGGCGGGGACACTCAGCGCCGTCGGCGTATCCATGAACTTCGAGATGAGCTGCGACATGCCGATGCCGCCCAGCACGCCGAGCAGGCCGCCGATACCGGTCAGCACGGACGCCTCCGTCAGGAACTGTGCCAGAATACGGCGGCGCTTTGCGCCGATGGCCTTTTTCAGGCCGATCTCCGCCGTGCGCTCCGTGACGGTCACGAGCATGATGTTCATAACGCCCACACCGCCAACGAGCAGGGAGATGCTGGCGATCCAGATGAGCTGGTTGTTCGTCGCGCTGCTCATTTCCTGCAGCTGCTGGGCCTGCTTGAGCAGATCGTCGCTGCGGTAGGAATAGCTGTTGTCGCCCGTGGCTTTGCTGGCGATGATCTGATGGCTCGTCAGATAGTCCGCGACAGCCTTGCCCGCGTCGGTCATGGTGTCGGTCGACGTGGCGCGGACGGCCACGTTCTGCGGCTCGTCGAAGCGGTAGAGCACCGGCCAGACGGACGTCGGCACAAAGGCCAGGCCGCTGGACTCCTGCACATACATCGCATAGTCCTTCACGGAGTTGATCCTCGGCTCGAAGCTGGATTTCTGGCTCACCACGCCGACGACCGTGAACGGCTCGCCGGAGATCTCCACGATCTTACCGATGGGATCGTCCGAGCTAAAGAGCGTCTTGGCCGCCGTCTCATCGAGGATGACGTTCTTACTGGCCGAGGCAAAGTCGCGGGCCGTAAAGCCGCGGCCGCTGCGGACCTCATAGCCGTAGACGGAGAAATAGTGATCGTCCACGCCGTAGAGCTTGCCGCTGAAGCCCGTGTTGCGGTAATAGAAGCCCTCAACATTCTCGCGGCTGCGGTAGAGCGTCACATCTGCCACGCCGTCGAGGGCAATCATCTCATCGCGCTGCTCGTCCTGCAGGACGCGGATGCCGTCCGGCGTCTGATAGGACATGTCGACGGCCCAGTCATTCTGATAGAGCTGGACATTGACGATATTGCTGCCGGAACCGATGAGATTCTGCTTGATCTGCTCATTCGTGCCCTTGATGGTCGAGATGATCGTGATGATGGAAGCGATACCGATGATGATGCCGAGCATCGTCAGGAACGAGCGGAGCTTATGGCCGAAAACGCCCTGAAATGCAAGCTGGATATTTTCAAACATGCTTTCGCCTCCCGTTAATAGCTGCCGTAGTAGTAGAAATCATCCGAGTTGTCGCTCTCAATGGTCTCTGCGTTCTCCTTCACATCCTTCCCGTAGGGGAAGGCGATCCAGTCGTCGGCCGTCAGGCCGCTTTTGATCTCCGTATAGCCCCACTGCACGACGCCCGTCGTGACATACTGCTTGTGCAGGAGCTGATCCTCACCGCGGCGATAGACATAGCTGCCGCCTTCATCCTGCCGGATGAAGCGTGTCTCGATGCGCAGGGCATCCTCGCTGGCCGTCGACGCAGCGTTAAAGTAGACGTCGACCCACTCGTCCTCGCGCAGCGGGCTGTCCGCCTCGAGCGCAATGAGCATGGTGTAGAAGCTGACATTCTGGTTGCCGGACGAGTAATAGGGATTATTGGAGGAGGACACCGGGGTATCGGAGATCTCCGCCACCGTACCGTAGACCTCGCCGTGCTCCCACGACTGGATGCGCATCTGGGTGCCGACCGGATATTTATCGCGGTCCAGCTCCGTCACGCCGGTCTTGACATAATAACCGCCGCCGCCGGAGACGACGATCACGGGGCTTCCCTCCTGCTTGGCTGTATCGGGGTCATTCACACGGAGCACCGTGCCGTCCAGCGCGGACGTTACGACGCCGTTCGCCGCCTCCCGCTTCATGCGCTCCAGCTCGACCTTGTCCATGCGGAGCTTCAGGTCGAGGTCGCGGATTTCCTTCTGCTTCTCGGCGCGCATCTTTGCGATCTCCGCCGCAGTGTATTCGCCGTCATAGTCGACGACCGTGACATCCGGGCCGGGCGAAACACGGGGAGCAGCCTGCGTTTCCGTCTGCACGTCATCCTGCTCCGGCACGAACACCGTAAAGCGGATGGTCTGCGTTTCCTCGTCGCGCGTAAGCTTCAGCGGAAGCTCGCTGAGCAGCTCGGCGTGCAGGGCATTGCCCTCGCGCACCTGGAACACGACCCACAGCTCCGTTTTTTCGCCGAGGAGCTCTTCAAAATAGGACTGATCATACTGCATATCCGCCGCGCAGAGGTAGAACAGCGGAGAGGCCTGCGTGCCCTCGCCGCCCATGAGATAGGGCAGCTCCTCCGGGGCAATGGGAACGGTCGGCTCCGTCGGCTCAGGCGGCTGGGTCGGCTCGTCCGTCGGCTCCGGCTCCGTCGGCTCCGTGGGGGGATCCGTCGGCTGCGTCGGCACATAGGGGCGCAGGCGGTTGATGTTGGCAAGGTCCTTTTTGGCCTTGTTGAGGTTCAGATCGTCCTTCTTGACCGCAATCTCCTGCCGCTCGACCTGAATGTCGGAGAGTGTGGTGTCATAGCGGAACAACGGGTCTCCCTTCTTGACGGTCTGGCCCTCCTGCACGAGCAGGGCCGTGACGGTCTGCGTATCGGAGGCATAGATCTTCTGCAGGTTATCTGCCGTCACGTTGCCGGACTGCGTGCTCTCGTTCGAGAGCCAGCCCATAAACATGGACACGGGCGCGACCTTGACAGGCTCGCTGCGGTGTCCAAGGTACCACAGCACGCCCACGACGATCGCCGCTACGAGCAGCAGGCTGATGCCCGAGATCACGATCGCTTTGACACTCTTTTTCTTATGCAAGGCTCTCACCGTCCCTTCTGCCGTCCGACAGGATGCCGTCGCGGATATAATTGATCCGCTTTGCGCGCTCGGCGATCTCCTGCTCATGCGTGATCATGATGATCGTAGAGCCGGTGTCGTTCAGCGCATCGAAAATATCCATGATCTGGTTGCCCGCCGCAGAATCCAGCGCGCCGGTCGGCTCGTCCGCCAGCAGCAGCTTCGGGCGGCCCACGATGGCGCGCGCAATGGCAACGCGCTGGCACTGGCCGACCGTTGCCTGAAAATTGCAGCACTCCATCCGGAACTGGATTTGGACAAGGCATTTTTGGAAGAAGCAGCTTTGTTACATGATATCGGCATTTTGCATACCCACGCTCCCGGTATTTTATGTACGGGAGACGCACCTTATATTTGCCACGGTTATCTCGGGGCGGAGATGTTGCGTGCGGAAGGCTTTCCGCTCCATGCCAGGGTGTGCGAGCGTCATACCGGCGCGGGGCTTTCACGGGAAGAAGTCGCAGCGCAGGGCTTGTCGATACCCGTACAGGATTATTATCCGGAGACTTTGGAAGAACAGCTCATCTGTTATGCGGATAAATTTTATTCCAAATCCCATCCCGACCGGGAAAAAACACCGGAACAGGCGTTGAAGAGCGTGAGCAAGTATGGCGAGGACGGGGCACGGCGTTTTCGGCGTTGGATGGAACTTTTTACGGAAAATCTCGGGCATTAAGCGGATTTTGTGTAATTTTGCATTCGCTTACTGATTTAGAACAAGACTGAATTCGGTTGAAAACAAAAATAGCTATATTCCTTTTGGTGGGTAGTTCATTCTGTATGCTGGCGCAAGGCGGATTGAACGGAGGGCTTTCGTCTTCTTACGTTGAGATAGGAAGAGGAATGTCCGATAGTCTGGCAAAAGATAGTAGAGCTGCGGATTCTTTACTGAAAGATACGATACTTTCCGGTTTGCGTGAAATGGCAGCGGACAGTGTCGGACATCTTCCTGACAGTGTTCGGGAAAAGGTTGCCGCACCGGATAGCATCGGAGCGGTGGTCACAGACAGCGTACAGACAGATTCGGTGGCGGAAGACACCGCTAAGGTGAGCAAGTCGGTGCTCGACCAGCCTGTAGAATATACGGCTTCCGATTCGGTGACTTTCGAGGCCGGACTGGGAAATGCCAATTTGTATGGTAACAGTAAAGTAAATTATACCAATCTGGAGTTGCAGGCCGATTGGATCACGATGAACATGGACAGCAGCATCGTGCATGCCGTAGGGCGTCCCGACTCGACCGGGAAAGTGCAGAACCAACCGGTATTCAAGCAAGGAAGCGACCAGTATGAGCCGGAACGTATCAGTTACAATTTCAAGACCCGCAAGGCTTTTATCGATAATGTGTACACGCAACAGGGCGACGGGTTCCTGATTAGCGAGGAGTCCAAACGTGATGCGGAAGGCGTGATGTACGTGCGTCACGGGAAATATACGACCTGTAACGCCAAGCATCCTCATTTTTACATGGCATTGACCCGTGCGAAAGTACGTCCGGGAAAGGATGTCGTCTTCGGCCCGGCCTATCTGGTGGTGGAGGATGTACCTTTGCCGTTGGCCATTCCTTACGGTTTCTTCCCCTTCAGTAAGAAATATTCTTCAGGATTCATCATGCCCACGTTCGGCGATGAAAGTATCCGTGGGTTTTATTTGCGCGATGGCGGATATTATTTCGCCATCAACGATATGATAGACTTGAAACTTATCGGAGAGATTTATACCAAAGGCTCGTGGGGACTGAGTACGCAATCCAATTACCGTAAGCGTTACCGCTTCAATGGTAACTTCTTCCTGAGTTATCAGAATACGGTGGAAGGAGAGAAGAACATGCCGGATTATTCAAAGTCCACCAGTTTCAAAATCCAGTGGACGCATCGTCAGGATGCCAAAGCTAATCCTTCGCAAAGTTTTTCTGCCAGTGTGAATTTCGCTACCTCCAACTACGAGCGCAATAACCTGACGAGTATGTACAATCCGGAGAACTACACGCAGAGCACGCGTACGTCGAGTGTGGCTTATTCCAAAACTTTCGAGCGGATAGGGTTGACGCTTTCCAGCTCCTTCAACTTGTCGCAAAGCATTCAGGATTCTTCTCTGTCGATGACTTTGCCGAGCCTTGATATTACATTGGCGCGTTTCTATCCTTTCAAGCGCAAGAAGGCTGCGGGGAAAGAAAAGTGGTACGAAAAGATTGCTTTAAGCTACACCGGAAGCTTGAGCAACAGCATAGATACGAAAGAAGATTTGTTGTTCAAGTCCAACCTGATTAAGGACTGGCGCAACGGTATGCGCCATAACGTACCCATCAGTGCGACGTTCAGTTTGTTCAACTATATCAATGTCACGCCGGAATTCAGGTTTACCGACCGCATGTACACGCATAAGGTCATGAAAGGATGGGATGAAGAAAACCAGCGGGAGGTGAACGACACGATCTGGGGATTCCAGAACGTGTATAATTATGATATGAGCGTATCGGCCACGACCAAACTTTACGGTTTTTATACGCCGCTGTTCGGTAAGAAGATACAGACCATCCGCCATGTCTTCACGCCGACCGTAAGCTTTAATTATGCACCGGATTTCGGTACGTCCCGTTATGGCTATTATGCGTCGTACGTGAAGACGGATAAAGACGGCAATGTGTCTACGGTGAGCTATTCTCCTTATAGCGGCAGCCTCTATAGTGTGCCGGGGCGGGGTAAGACCGGAAGCGTGTCGATGGACATCTCCAATAATATCGAGATGAAGGTCCGTACGAAGAACGATTCGGTACGGAAAGTCAGCCTTATCGACGAACTGGGAGCGAACCTGAGCTATAACATGGCGGCCGAGCGTCAGCCGTGGAGCGATTTGTCCATGAGGGTGCGTATCAAGACGCCTTGGAACTACACGTTCAGCATGAACGCCCAGTTTGCCACTTATGCGTACGAGTTCGACGAAAACGGAAGAGTACAGGTTGGCGACCGTACGGAATGGTCGTACGGACGTTTCGGACGTTTTCAAGGTATGTCGCAGAACTTGTCTTATACGTTCAACAACGAGACCTTCAGGAAGCTTTTCGGATGGGGGAAAGGCCGCAGTGAAGAAGTGAAGGAAACAGACGGCGAGACGGATGAGGAGGATGTGGGCGACACGAACATAGATCCCGAACGTAAGAAGTCGGAACGGGCCGGAGCCAAAAAGGAACCGCAAAAGGCCGAAGTGGATGAAGACGGTTATCTGAAATTCCAGTTGCCGTGGTCGTTTACCGTATCTTACGGTGTGACTATGTCGGAAAACACCGGTGCACAGATTCGTGTGAAGAAGATGCGCTACCCATATAAGCTGACCCATACGCTGAACTTTTCGGGGAATATCCGTATTTCGGACGGATGGAACCTGACCTATTCCTCAGGATATGACTTCAACTATCATCGTTTGTCTATGACAACAGCCTCTGTTTCACGCGACTTGCATTGTTTTTCCATGTCGGCAAGCGTGGTGTTGAGTCCTTATACTTCCTATAATTTCACCTTTTCAGCTAACGCTTCGGAGCTGGCCGACGTGCTGAAATGGAAAAAACAAAGCAGCTATAGTTCAAATATTGAGTGGTATTGATTGCGTATAATGTGACGTTCGTTCGTATATATTATATGAGAATCAAATATTATAAATGAAACTTATGGGAAAAAATTGGTTTATGTTCGTGGCCATGGGCCTCGGGACGGAATTTGCCGTAATGTCGGCTACCCCTGTCCCGGATGGGAGAGAGGCAGGGCATCCGTGTGTCGTAACGACTCCTTCGGAGAAATCCGCTACTTTGAAACTGATAGAGGAACAGGATTGGGCGCGCAAGGTCGTGGAAGCTTTGAGGCAAAATGTGGACAAGTATGCGGAGCGTGGGGAAGACAATTTGAGATCGCGGCCTTATATGAATTGGAAAACACAAGCCAAGGACGAGTCTATCCGTGGTGAATGGTTCAGCCATGTGGGAGAAGAAAAGGCACCGGTGCCTACGGTCATGTTCAGCGGTGCACGGGCTGCCGCCACGGCGTACGCCCGTCCGGGAATAGAAGAACGTTTGCCGTATGCCGACGAGACACAAGGCGTTTACATGAAAAACCGTAATTTGCCGGGGCAGCCTTTGGAATGGGTAAGGCCCGAGAAAGTAGGCACGCAGATAGAGAGCGGCAACATAGACATCATGCGTCATGCACGCGATGCGGCTTACCTGTGGTGGCTGACGGGAGAAGAGAAGTATGGCCGGATGGCAGCAAAAGTGCTCGATACTTATTTGCAGGGGATTTATTACCGCGACCTGCCCCGGGACTTGAACCACGGCCACCAACAGACGTTGGTCGGCATGACATCTTTTGAAGTCATCCATGAAGGTATCGTGCCCCTCCTTACCGAATGCTATGACTTCCTTTATACCTATATGGAACGGCATTATGCGGACAGCATGCCCGTTTATGCCGATGCGCTGAAGAAAATGGCCGATGTGATCGTCCGGAACGGTGTGCCTCATAATAATTGGAATATCATCCAGGCACGTTTTATCTTTGCCATCGCGCTGGTGCTGGACGAAAATGAAGCTTACGAAGACGGAAAGGGACGGGAATATTATTTCGATGTCGTGGCGCAGGACAGCACCTTGCGGCAGTGGGGACTGAAGACTTTGGCCGACTACGGTTTCGATGCAGGAACGGGAATCTGGAACGAATGCCCGGGATACAGTTGCAACGTGGTCAATGATTATACGGATTTTGTCTTGCTGTTCGACAAGTACCTTGGGCGCGACCTGACCCGCGAAATCCCGGTGATAGAAAAAGCCGTGGCCGCTACCCCGCAATACTGCTTTCCCAACCGTAAGATTGTAGGATTCGGGGATACGCATCCCGGTCCGTTGCGCACGAGCTACTTCGGCAGCATGGTGAAGAATGCCCGGCGGTATGGCAAGCGGAGGCAGGAGGAACGGTTCACGGCCATGTTGCGTTGTTTCGAACCGGACTTCGCTGCGGCGCAAGACCGTCCCAGGATCGGCGGGAACCTGATGAACCTCTATCCGCAGGAGGATTTGACGATAGACACGACGATTGCGGCCGGTGACATAGAAACGTATGTCAGTCCGACTTTTTATGTGCCGAAGGTCAGTTGGCTGGTGCAGCGCAACGGCATGGATGCCGGGCGGAGCCTGATGTATTCGTTGAACGGCAGCGAGGGCAACCATCAGCATGCCAATGGCTTGTCGGTGGAGTTCTATGGGAAGGGGCTGACGTTGGGGCCTGACGCGGGCATCGGGCAGTCCTTGTATTCCGGTCTGGACTATCTGGAGTATTACAGCCAGTTCCCCAGTCACAATACGGTTTGTGTGGACGGCATTTCTTCTTATCCCGTGATGAAGAGCAACCATGCGTTCAAACTGTTGCACAGTTATCCCCAGCCGTCTACGGCCGAAGAACGGAACTTGGCATCGGAGAATTACTTCAGGGGAGTCTGTTATACCGAGACATACTTCCGTGAACCGGAGTCGCAGGCCGACCAGACACGCCTGTTGAGCATCGTGGATACGGACGGCGGCGGTTATTATGTGGACATATTCCGAAGCCGGAAGCATGAAGGCGGTGACAAGATGCACGATTATTTCTACCATAACTTGGGGCAGACGATGAGCGTGACGGCGGTCGACGGCAGTCCGTTGGACTTCGCGCCGTCGGAGGAACTGAGTTTCGCCGGAGCACACCTGTATGCTTATTCCTATATATATGACCAGCAAATGGTGCAGACGGACAAAGATATCCGTGCGGATTTCACGGTACGTCCCGATGCCGGGGGCGACGACATCCGCATGACGATGTGGCAACAGGGCATGCCCGGGCGGAAGATTTTCCGTGCGTTGAGCCCCGAGACGGAAGGACTGAGCCGCGACAGGAGCATGCCTTACAAGATAAAAGGGCAACCGACCCTGACGTATGTAGCCCGCCAGACGGGCGAGGCTTGGACGCGCCCGTTCGTGTCGGTGTTCGAACCGTCCGTGTCGTCGGAAGGCAACTCCGTCAGCCGTGTAGACTTTGTCCGGCCGGAGGGGGCGGACGATGCGGCAGGTATCGAAGTGACACTGAAGGACGGCCGGAAGGATTTTATTCTCTCTGCTACGTCTTTCGACAAAGAAACCGGATGGGGGAAGGTGAAAGCCCGCGCTTCGTATGCCTGCCTGCTCCAAGTCAATGAGCGTTTTGTCGAGCCCCATACGGAGGAAGCCAGCAACATTTTCTCCAAGCACCCA
>ENA-UEQE01002488-UEQE01002488.1-human-gut-metagenome-genome-assembly--contig:-NODE-2488-length-13179-cov-9.646390_pt1 | contig 13179 bp, 9 predicted proteins | sample MGYA00242934_ERZ507935 | MGnify/ENA primary metagenome ERZ507935 (study PRJEB26167, sample SAMN06115423) | human gut metagenome | host: Homo sapiens | place: China:Anhui | collected 2015-03-30 | study... | reverse complement strand
TGTTGAATTTTCAACAAATCGATGAAAGCGGAAAAACAAAGAACATAAAAGCGGAAGTTGTTGGCGTCATGGAAGAAGGAACAAATGTAATTGGGCATGATTTTGGTCAGGGGCAAATTTTGCAGAACGATTACAGAGATATTTATTCCACATACCGCTATGAGCAGGAGAAGAGTGTTCTGATTTTGATCGGGGAACAAAAGGCAAAAGAAAATGGTGTTACCTATACATTTAATCAGGATCATTTTATCGTGTATCAGGATGATATAACAAAATACGAAATGAGTTCCAATAGTCATGCTTTGAAAAGAACTCTGGGGACGGGAAATGATGGATCTACGATTGACAGCTCGTTACAAGAGTTTATGAAAAATACAAAACATCATTTGCAAAAAGAATCAATGATGTATTTGCCGGTGTTGATATGTGTGCTGATTATCACGATTATTAGTATTGTTAATGTATGCGCCCTAAATATGTCAGATGATTTATATCACAATGCGATATTTCCGAGCACACCCCAAATTACATCTTCCATATCCTGAAATCTTTTGGACTCCTCTGCTGTAACTGTAAAGCTCGAAGCAAATGTCCAGTTAGGATCTGTCTCGGTGTAATAGGTAAACCTGCTGGAATTGGGCTCAGCCTCCGCAGCATTTACAGGAAGGCAAACAGCAATACACATAACGAAAGCGAGGAGTAATGACGTTAAACGCTTTTTCATTTTAGGGGCTCCTTTCAAAGTAAGTAGTTCTTATCAGTTTCTATAAGACTCTCTAGAAGGAACTCTTTTTGAATCATTAGACTCACCTTCTAGACTTTATCTGCACACCTCCTTTTATAATCATAAGACACTTATTCGTCTATTTTGCAACAACAAGTCGAACGAGTTTGGAGGCCTTTATTATGAAGGAGATACGCTTGTTGTTAATGTTATCGCGTCTCAGAAGGCAACATCTCTCAGGCCCCAGCTTGCTCAAAAGGCACCCGAAGATATTGACGTGGAATACCGCACAGTCACGTACTCCCTTTCTGAGTTGGAGCGCATAAAGAATTTCCTTACAGGATATATGTCTGATTATAGCATCATGATGCTTGATGCAAACGAAATTACAAATCAAGTGGATATTAGTCTAAAAGACTATAGCGACGATAATATTGAATCCATTAAGGCCGCAGTTTTAAGTCACGGTGGAAAGACGGATTATCTGAATTTTATCGATGACAGTAATAAAGTGATTCGTTCGACTGTAGGCTATGAAACGGATAACAACGCTTCGCCTTTCTCGCTTTATGGCGGAAATCCTGCTTCTTTTACAGCAAAGGCATCTACTACACGATATCTTACGGGTGGCAAAATTCTTATTGGAAATGGATATTATACGCTCGGCCCTGCTCTTTCAGCTTCGAAAGCATATTCAGCGGGGCACGGATTTAGCGGAACAGTTGATGTAAAAGATACTATGGGCACGAAGATTGGAAGTGCTACGTGCAACTTTGGGACTTTGTCTGGCGATTGGTCTAAAATCACGCCGTATGGCGGCGAATTTTTCCCTGTCGTGGCGAAGGCGACCCCAATCGCTGGGAAACAGGTTTATATGTTGGGAGCAACATCTGGAGAGACTACAGGCAAAATTACCAGAACAGGTATTTCTATCCAGTTTTCTCCGTATGCGCCTTTAACGGATATGTGTGAAGGAAATTACGAATGCAACCCTGGCGATAGTGGAGCAGGATTATTTGACAGTGGAGCCAAGGATGTCCTCACGGCTTCATCTAACGCAAAGACTTATGGAATCCAAAGCTCAGGATTTTTTGAAAATGGCAAATGGGCTGGATTCAGCTATTTTACGCCAATTTCTAATGTATCGTGACAAGAGAAATGCAGGTAACTAACCTCTAAATTGTCTTGCCGATTGTAAGCTCAGTAAAATACCCATAAGCCATAATCTTAAAAACAGTCTCAAGGCCCTACCATATCTGGGTAGGGCCTTTTCTGTTCAACTACTCGCCGTAGTATTGTGGTCTACCGACAGAGGTAAAGCCCTCCTTGTCGGTAATGACCACATTGTTATATCCGCTGGCACAGTGGATGATGAGCAATCCGCCGTTTGCACCCCTGCCGCCAACAATACCCACATGGGAATTATCCGGGTAGAACACCAAGTCACCGGGCTGTGCGTCCGCCCACGAAATATCGGTACAATAGCTGTGCTGCATGGTGGCTCCGCCGCCGTGGCCGATGATGTAGCTGCCGCCGGACTGATTGTAAATCACCCAATCAACGAATCCCGAACAGTCCAGCCCGTAGGGCCGGTATGTTCCAGTGGTGGAGCTGCCTGCCGCTGTGACCTGCCGCAGCTCACCCCATCGGGCGTCCCAGCCAATCACAAGAGATTTTCCTCCCCAAAAATAATTCACCTTGCCGACAAGAGAACAGGCGGTGCGTACCACTGCTTCACGCTCGGGTGACAGATCTTCCGGCAGGCCGCGGATCAACGACGCCGTGTCTCCGCTGACGGAGTACACATCTTCTATCAACTCCAGCAGGAGATCCCGCTGCTCAAGCAGCTCGTCCAGCGCTGCGATCTGGTTACGGTTGAAATGATACGCGGTTTTCATCTCCTCTGCCGTTTTTGCGGTAATGGTGATATAGAGGTTTCTTTCCGTCCAGCCATCGTCGTCACCGCTGCCGGGGTGGTCAATGACCTCAATGCGGTGGACTATGGTAGTCATATCCCAAAAGACCGCTTTCAGGCGCGCAATGCGGTCGGCATCCATGGTAGCCACGTCCGCGGCGTCCACATCGTCGCTGCCCGCCACCTTCACCGCGAACACCGCCAGAACTTCCACCCAATCGGCAGACTGCCCGGTCACGGAGATGGAGTCGTAGCTGTCCGCTGTTTGCAATTCCTCCAACCGCTCGTTATACTCATAATTGACCTGCGCCACCGCAGCAGAGATCGGCACAACGCCCGCCTCCCGGCTCTCGTTGGAAAAGAGGATACCGAAGGGGGACGCCACGATTGCCGCCACAAGGATCACCGTCAGGAACAGCACCAGCACCACCGCACCGCCGCCTGCCGACAGGATCGAGCTGACCGCAGACGCCACTCCTTTCCCGATTTCTTTCACTGCCTGGACTGCCACGCTGCCCAGCTTTTTGGAAGCCCTTCCGCCGCTCTGCGCGGATTCCTGAAGCATCTTCCGCTGCGCCTTTCGCTGTGCCGCCGCTCTTGTTCGGCGCGTGATGATTGCATTGTTCGGCGCTGCGTGGTCAGTTGGTCGAACATGCATGGTGCGTGCGGCCTTGGTCATGGTCTGTCTGCTCTTGGGGGCCGGACTGCCCTTGGCCGATACCCCCGAATTGCCTTTCTGCAGAGTGGTCATTGTACCTCCACGGTCGGACGGTGGAGGTACAATGTGCCGCTCTGCTGTTCTTTTCTCGGCAAGGTTCCGCCGATAGGCGGCTTTCGCGTCCTGCGCGGCTTTCTGCCGCCCACGCTCCTGCGGGGCGGCATTTGCGCTTTTTGGACCTCCGCGACTTTGCGGAGAAATGGTCTGATTTCCGACTTCATCTCGTGCAGCGTGTGATTGCAGCGTATCGGACAGGCCCCTTTCTGTTGGCGTCACACCGTCCATGGTTTCGAGCGTTTCTGCCGCAGTACGGCTTTCTGACGCACTATTCTTACCTTGCCGTTTCTGCTCCTGGTAGTGCTTTATCATGCGCCGCGAGGTATCCGCCGCTCCAGCTGCACCACGGCGCATATTTTTCTCCACGCGGTCGGTGGCGTAACGCACGGGATCGCGGCTTTCCGGCTCCTTTTCCCGCTGCCGCTTGTCCATGTGCTGTTTCAGAAGGGAATCGGCGTCTTTAGGCGCGGGGTTCTTCAACTTTGCCTTTGGCGTGTCCATGCCGGGTCTGATCTTCAAGTCCCGCATGGCGTCACTCCTCACCGGGGCGTGTTGACATTAGGCGGTACAGCTCCGTATTTTTGGGCAGCTCATTGGCGAAAGGCACGATGGCTCCGCCCACCTTGATGAGCCCGTGGCCAGCCGGGGCATTGTCCACATAGCTCATTTGCGTATCCGATGCACCCAGCAGACGGGCAAGCTGCTCCCGGTCGGTGGTGGCCTGATTGAGCATCAGCAGAAACTCGGAGTTTGCAAACATCATACGCGCCGTATTGGACAGCAGACATTCCTCCACATTCTGTGTGATGCCGGTGAGCGTCGCACCGTATTTACGGAAACGCTTCCAGCACTTGTAGAGGAATTCGCTGCTGTAATTGGTAATGCTGTGTCCGCTGCCGCTCCCATTGGCGAAAAACAGATAGATCTCGTCGATGTAGACATGGGTGTATTTTCCCTCTCTGCGGTTCTGGATAACGCGGTTATAGATGGCGTCCAGCATCACCAGCAGGCCCACAGATTTCAGATTTTCACCCAAGTCCTGAATGTCAAAGCAGAGGATACGGCTTTTTGTGTTGATATTGGTCTGGTGAGAAAAAACATTCAGACTGCCCACCGTGAACAGCTCCAGCGCCAACGCAATGCGGTGCGCCTCCGGGTTGACCTGCTTCATCAGGTCGTCATAGAGGTCCTTCAGCGTGGGAGGCTGTCCCTGATAACTTTTCAAATATTCCCGATAGATGTTGCCCACGCTGCGGTCAATGATGGACTTCTCCTGCGGCTCGATCTTATCCGAGCCCATGAGCTGCTCATACAGCGACATGATAAACTCGGACTTCATCACCAACGGCTCCCTGCCGTCACCATACCCCTCGGACAAATCCAGCGCATTGATGTGGCAGCCGTTTGGATCAGAGGCGGAGATGGTGATGACCTCGCCGCCCAATGCCCGCACCAACTCGCCATATTCACGCTCCGGGTCCACGATGATAATATCATGGTCGGTGGAGAGCGCCAGCGCGGAGACCTCCTGCTTGGCCGCCATCGACTTGCCAGAGCCGGACACACCGGTAATAAAGCCGTTGCCGTTGAGCAGGTTTCCGCGGTTGCAGACGATGAGGTTATGCGATACGGCATTAACACCGTAGTAAATACCGCCCGCGTCCTGGATCTCCTGCGACTTAAACGGCATGAGGACAGCGGTACACTCCGTGGTCAGTGTGCGGGTAGCGTCAATGCGCTTGAGGCCGAGGGGCAGCACCGTGTTCAGCGCGTCCTCCTGCTGATAGCGCAGAATGTTAAACTGACAGCCCCGCGCCCGCCCGATGGCTTGCAGGGCCTCGGTGTCCTGGTCGAGCTGTTCGAGGTTATCTGCCAGGTGCGTCAGCGTGACAAGTGCCAGCATCATGCGCTGGTCGCGGCTCATGAGGTCGTCCATGAATTCCTTCGTTTCGCTCCGCATTTGCTCCAAGTCATAGGGAATATTGGCGGCAAAATTGTTGCTCTGATTCTGCCGCTGCTGCCAGCGGGTAATATCCGATTCCACGGACATAATGCGCTTGCGAATATCGCTCACGGCTTCGTCCATCGCCACAGGGATAATGTCGATGGAGAGCATCATGTTCCGGGGATAGTCCATCAGCTCCGTAATCATCTCGTCGGAAATAAAGCTGGCATATTCCCGCAGGAACAGGGTACGGCCCACATGATCGCCCAACTCATAGTGATTTTTTTGAAAGGAAATACAGTCCGGGGCGATGCAGTCCCGGAAGTCATGCCCCCTTCGCATGGTGTCCTCCAAATTGAACCGGAATAGCTGTTCCTCGCCGGGGCGATAGAAGTCATGCAGAAGCCGCAGGCGGTCATTGACCGTGATCTCACGGACACTGGAGGACATACGGGAAAGTCCCGTGGTGAGGTCAGTCCCGACGCGGGAGAAGAACGCGCGGGCCTCCTCCACGCTTTTCTTTTCTGCCGAAACGGTGATGTACTTCTCCTGAATGAGATTGTTGCTCTCTGCCGCCTTACCCAAAACAAGCGCGTTATACTCGTTGCGGTAGAGGTCACGGCGGTCGCCCTGCATGGGCATGAGCAGCGTCCGACCGAAGTCCTTTTGATTGAGCTGACGGTTAAAGAGCGTGATCTTCGCCGTGGCTCCGATGGGCAGCGAGTTTAGGAAGGCGCAGTAGGTCATAAAGAGTTCCCGCTGCTTTTCCGGGGAGGCCACGGCATAATTGACATCAAAAAAGCGCCAAGTTTTTGAAAACTTGCCGCTTACCTGAAACACGCCGTCTTGATAAATGCGTTTGATGGGAATGGATTTTTGAACGCTGCGGGGAACGGAAAAGGCGTCCCGTTCCGCGCTGCGCCGATGCTTGAAAAGGATCAATGTTTCTTCACCTCGCGTTTCATCGCTTCTTCATAGTAGTTTTCTGACTTCCAAACGCGCTTGCCCGCCATGATGACCTCCGATTTCAGCCATGCCCATAAAAACCGTTCCAACGTGAGACCGTTGTACTGAAAAAATCCGGCAGCGGCCACGGGAGCCGCGCCGACAATGCACACCCAACTCACCGTTTCACGATCCAGCACGCGGCTCAAACTGAAATACAGCGTCACAGCAACGCCCACCGCCAAAACGGAACATACAAACTGCCGCACGGACAGGCCGAAAAAGAGCGTTTCACGATAAGCGCGAATTTCCTTGTTGATTTTGATTTCCATAATCAATCTCCTAAAAAAGAAAAGCAAGTAGCGATGGGCTACTTGCTTTTCCTGTCTATTTAATAAAATGTATAGTTTTAATCCTCGTCAGCGGCACTGATCCTGCGTTTTTCTGTTCTTCTCAAATTTGGCAACGGCTGACTTGTCGTAAAACTTCATAGCATCTATTCCGTCGTACTCTTCTTTTTTCACCAGATAATTTCTTGTGATGCCGTGTTTTTTACAGTAGCTCAGATACTTTTGCATTCCTTTCCAGCAGGAATTTTCCTTGTCTCGGCTCTGTTCATCAGCCAGATATTCCGTTGCATTCCAAGCGGTGCAATGGAAAAGATCAGATACCGATAAAATCGAGTATCCTTGCTTCAGTTTTCCAAAGAAGTCTCCTTCCACATCAAACAAGGTCAAGTCATACCACATAGCCTGCTTCTGCCTGATTCGCGGCTCGTCTCTCCAAACCTGAAATTGAAGTTCAAGCCCCATATCCTCAACAAATGCATGAGCGATCACCTCTTTAGGAAAAGCATCGCCCTTAACCATGATACAGCCCAAAATGTACTCCTCGTTGCCGTACTCGTCGCGTCTTTGCTGATACTCTTCCGTTCGTTTCAGCTCTCGCTCCACGATACGAATGATCTTCTCACGGTAATTATCCATAAACGTCTCCTTTATAATCCAAGCATTTCCTTTGCGATGTGGTCGGCTGATTTGACCAGGCCCACCAGCACCAGCAGATTGAACACAACCTCGCCCAAATAGCTCCACACCTGCGTCACCACGGACGCACTGCTATCCACCACCGGCGTACCGCTGGAGGAAAAGGCTGAAAAGATGATGCAGGCAAGTACGATCACCGCCCCTTCCATGCACACGCCTACATAGCTCCGAAGGAACGCCTTGCCGAAATGGGAAGTCCCCTCTCCGGCAAAGGATGCCAGTGCCACCGGGGACAGCGCGGCGTACATATATATCTTAAAAAAGCGCCCATAGACGGTGAGGATCATAATGAAGGCCAGCACTGTGATCATCAGGCTTCCCAGCAGTGTCACCAGCCAAAGCGGGATACTCGCCAAAAAGCCAACATCACCAATGGCGTCTGCGATCTCCTGCGGCAGCGCCACGGACGCGCCGGTCAAACCGCCTACGCTGCCCGCCGCAGTTGCCACAATTCCGTTGCACACATCAAAAACATTTACTAACAAGTCCATCCCGTAAGTAATTCCCAGCTTTGCCAGCACAAAGTAGATAAAGTGCCGCAGCAAATGCTCCGGCCTTTGAAAGTCCCGAAAGCCGGATGCGCTGCGAAAGATACCGATGGCAAAGAACAGCACCAGCAGCCCGTAGCCGATGGCCTGCATTCCGCCATTGATGGTCACAATGGTCTGCCAGATGGTGCCGCCCTTGAAGGTCTGGGGCGATTCCGTCAGCAGTGACCACATTTCCGTCATTTTACTATTCCAAACGCCAAAGGCGTTGGTCAGGTTTTCTACGATCCAGTTGTTATCCAAATGAAAATCACCTCCCACAAAGGAGCCGGGAGATCCGCCGCAAGGCAGTATCTCCCGGCTCTTTTCATTAGATCGCGCCGATGGCGGTCAGAATTTCTTTTGCAAAGGCGATCATTAAGCCACCAAACAGGCAGAGGAAGCCCTGCGTTCTCTGGCTGGCATCGTGGGACTGGATCGACATACCCACCTGCACGATGCCCCAGCCGAGAATGATCACGCCCAGCGCCTTGATGATGCTGAAGATAAAATCGGAAAGGTTGTTTACAATGTCCAACGGGTCGCTGCCCGCCGCCATCGCGGGCGTGGTGCAGCAGAGGCAGAGGACGGCAGCACCAGCCGCCGTCCAATAGTATTTTTTCACCTTACTCAGTCTTGTCGGGTTTGAAATCTTTTTCTTTTTCAGATAATTCATGTTCAGGTTCCTCCACGTCAATAAAATCATAATCGTCCAGCGACCGGAACGCATAGGGCAGATCCGGCAGCGCATAATCTGGTGCGCCCTGCGGCTTGTGGATATAAGGCTTTGCCTTACCGTCTGTTGTCTGCTTAATGTTGGGATGACGCTTGATGTTGTACTTTTTGTCCAGCACGGGATCTTCCCCACGGATAAATAAAATCGCTTTATGTGTGTCCAGTTTTCGCACCTCGTCAATGGTCATCAGGTCGCGGCCCGTCTGCTGAAAGTTGGTAGAGCTGGAGCCGCTGCGTCCCTTTGTTTGCCCGCGTGCGCGGGTGGCGATGGTCTCCTTGCCCAGCAGCTTCACGATAAATTCCAACGAAGTCGGCTCGTTGCCGCCGCCGAGGAAGAGCAGCGTGTCGCAGTTGCCGATGATGCTTTCCCATTCCTTTTCGTACAGCGCCTTGATCTGCTGAATGTTCTGCACGATGATGTTCAGCCCAATATTGTAGCTGCGGCAGGTAGCCAGAATCTTCGGATAGCTCTCCGGCTGGGCCACATTCGCCCATTCGTCCTGAATGACACGCACCGGCACAGGCAGACGCCCGTTGTGTTTCTCGTCCGCCCTGCGGTAAAGTGCCTGAAAGCATTGGGTATAAAGCATTCCCACTAGGTAGTTCATGCTGCTGTCATCAACAGGGATCACGCAGAAGATGGCTTTTTTCTTCTCACCCAGGCTGCCAAAGTCCATCTCATCCACCATCGTCATTCCGGCATACTGCGGGATATTGAAGGTGGCCAGCCGCACGGCGGCGCTTACCAAAATGGATTTCGCAGTCTTGCCCGCCGCCTGTTTGAAAGCCTTAAACTGTTTCACCGCCACATGGTTGGGCTGTTCCTCCTCCAATGCCCGAAAGAGCATATCCAGCGGGCTGCGGTATTGATCGTCCTCCTCCCGCACCTCGGCAAAGTTCATCATGTAGATCAGCATTTCAAAATTCTGTTCCTCCGGGGGCGCTTCGCTGACGAGGTAGAGCATGAGGGCTGAATCCAGCGCGATTTCCGCCTTCTCCCAAAAGGGGTCGTTGCTGGAAGCGTTGCGGGGCGTGGTATTTTTGATGAGGTTATCAATGAGGGTCAGCACGTCTTTTTCGCTGTGAATGTACGAAAAGGGGTTGTATCCGTCGGACTGGCTGGGGTCGATCAGGTTGAACACCCGGACTTCGTAGCCCTGCGCTGCCAACAAAGCGCCTGCCGCGCGCAGCAGCTCGCCTTTGGGATCTGTGATAAGATAGGAGCAATTTGCGCTATAAATATTGGGTTTGCAGAAAAACCGGGTCTTGCCGGAGCCGGAGCCGCCCACTACCAGAACATTCATGTTGCGCTGGGTGATGTAGCCGTCCATGCCCAACCGGACACGCTGAGTCAAAATAATGTTGGCGTCCTTATGCTGGTGATCCATATACTTCCGGTTCAGTTCCTTGGGATTGCCCCATTTAGCGCTGCCGTATTCCTCGCCCGGTCGCCGGTTCTCCCGGCTGGAGTAGTAGAGTGCGATGCCGCAGCCGTAGAGCAGCAGGCTTCCCAGCATACATTTCAGCGTGTAGGGCGTCCAGCCAATGGCAAAGGGGCGCTCCAGCACTTGGCTGAAACGCCCCATCCATTGAAAGAGGTTCATACCGTCCTCGTAGGCATAGGCGGCGATTGCCGCCAGCCAGAGAACCAATGGGGAAAGCGCCGCCCACACAGGGGCGGCGCTGCGAAAGTCATTCTGCCGCAAGGCTTAGTACCCCGTTTTGGGCAGCTTCACCGTTGTTTTGGTGTAGACGGTAGTGAGCCAGCGGGACACCGCCTGAATCCACTGCCCATTGTAAAGGCCACCCACATCCGCCACATTCACAACGCCGGAGTTGTTGGCAAGGCCGCTGCGGGCGGTGGCGTAGATGTACGGCGTTTCCACCTGCGCAAAGCCCGCCTTTACATTTCCGAATACGAACATGACTTCGGTGACGCGCTCATTGGCGGCAAGGCCGAGGACAGCAGGACGAGCGTCCAGCACATAGGTCTTGCCGGTGCTGAGATTATCCGCCAGTGTGCGGTAGTCCCCGGAGAGGTTGGTCTTATAGACCACCTTGTAGAAAAGCGGCTGATTGTAGCTGCCGGTGACGATTTTGCTCAGCGTGACCTGCGCGGGAAGCTGATCACGCCAATAGAAGGAGTCGAGGACAACGTTGGAGCTGTTCTTGATCTGTGAGAACACGTAGCGGATCGGCTGACCGGGGACAGCCTGCACAGGGCCGGTTTTCTTAATGGATACGCCGGTGGAAACGCTGGTATTCTGCACTTCAAAGGTGACGATCTGTCCGTTGAATTCCAGATAGGCGGTCATCACTGTGGGGTTGATGGAGTAATTCGCAGGCGCTTTGATTTCCCGGATGGTATAGCGGGACAGCGGCAGCGTCTTGGAAATGGCGCGTCCGTTGCGGTCGGACTTGATGGTGTCCACCACATTACCCGCTTTGTCGTAGATCTCAAACACTGCGCCCTCCAGCAGCGTCCCGGCAGGCAGGCCATTGGTGGCGTTATCGTCTGCGGATTTCTTGATGATCTGGATCTGGCCGCACTCCGCGGTATTGCTCCACTCAATTTCTGTGGTGGAGCCGTAGCGGATGTAGATGGTTTTCAGTTCAGGATCAAGCACATAACCGGGGGCAGCTTTGATCTCACGCAGATAATAGCGGCCATCGGCCAGTCCCTCGTCAGCGTAGATGTAGCCGTCCTGATCGGTCACATACTCCCCGATGGGATTGCGATTGCTGTCATAGAGCAGAAACACCGCACCGTAAATCCCCTTGCCGGTGGCCTTGTCCACCTTGTGGAGCAAAATACGCGAGGATTTATGATTGGTGATCTCCAGCGTGGCTGTCTGACCGTCCTTGACTTCAATACGGTGGGGCGTGGTATCCAGCAGGTAGCCGGACGCAGCTTCCAGCTCCGTCACGGTGTACCAGCCGCTTTCAGCCTCGGGGAGATAGATGACACCAGTGCTGTCCGTTGTGAAGGTGCCGATGACCTCACCATTCATCTTGCGGATCTCAAATTTGACCCCGGCGATACGCTTTCCACTGTCTTTGTCGCTCTTGATGATCTGCAACCCGCCCACAGGCGTGTTGTAAAAATAAAGCGTCTGCGTGTCGTTGGGATTGACCACCACGGTCTGCGTGCGGGTGTTTTCATCAATGGTGTAACCGGGGATCGATTTCACCTCCGTCGCTACTATGGTGCCGGAGATGCCGGAAATGGTGATTTTGCCCTCCTTATCCGTCCAGTACAGGCCGGTGGAGGACAGCGTGCCGCCCTCGGCATCTACATACGAGCCATCTGCGTAGGTGATCTTAAACTCGACACCTTCCAACGGCTCCTTTGTCACGGAGTCCTGCTTTACGATGATGAGATTGCCCTTGGGCTGGTTACGGAACTCCACCGTGACAACTTCATTGGACTTGACCTTAACCGTCTGCGGGGTATCGTCAAGAATGTACCCCGCCTTCGCGCGGGTTTCCTTGATGACAAGCGTTGTGCCGGGGGCGATGTCGGTAAGTGTGAATGTGCCTGCGCTGTCCGTCACGAACTTGCCGTTGGCGTTGCCGATGAGATTGCCGTCGGAATCCGTGACAAGGAACTCCGCGTCAGAGATGGGAGCGTTCGTCACAGCGTCAACCTTTTTCACGAGCACGCCGCCCTTGGGCTGGTTGCGGAACTCCAGCGTCATCACGGCATTGCGTTTGATCTTGATGCTCTGCGGGGTGTCATCCAGAATGTAGCCGTCTTTTGCCCGCACCTCACGGGCGATGACTGTCATGCCGGGTGTCAGGCCGTCAATGCGGATGGTGCCCGCGCTATCGGTCACATACTTTCCGTTGGCGTTGCCGATCACGCTGCCATCCGAATCGATGATGAAGAACTCTACATCGGAAATAGGAGCGCCGGTCACGGCATCCTTTTTGACGATGAGGAGGGAACCCATTTTATCATTGCCGAAGGTCACGGTGATCACGTCCTGATCCTTGCCGGAGAGATAAACGGTTTCCGTGGCGTCGGTGATCACATACCCATCCGGCGCGGAGATCTCCTCGCAGACATAAGTGCCTGCCTTGAGGCCGGTCACAACGATGGTGCCATTGCTGGATGTTTTGTACTCGCCAACCACAGTGCCGCCTGTACCGGAGGTGCCGCCGAGATAGCGGATGCGGAACCACGCGCCCTCCAGCGGCTGACCACTTTCGCTGTCCACCTTGCGGATGATGATGGCGGAAAGGGGCGTGTTCTCAAAGGTCAGGACCTTGCTCTCACCACCGGCGACGAAACATTCCTGCGTGGCAGGCTCCTTGATGGAGTAGCCGTGCGGCGCTTCCAGCTCCGTTACCTTATACCAGCCATCTTTGATCTCAGGAAGAATGATTTTGCCACTTCCATCAGAAAAATAGGTGCCGAGGTCGTTGAGCTCACCGGTGTCGGTATGGTTGCTGCCATACCAGATCTGGAACTTGGCACCCTTGACGGGATCACCGGTGACGCTGTCCACCTTGCGGATCTCCAGACTGGGCTTGAGGGCGTTGAAGAAGGTGACGGTAGAGGTTT
>ENA-UEQE01002486-UEQE01002486.1-human-gut-metagenome-genome-assembly--contig:-NODE-2486-length-13182-cov-4.391988_pt1 | contig 13182 bp, 9 predicted proteins | sample MGYA00242934_ERZ507935 | MGnify/ENA primary metagenome ERZ507935 (study PRJEB26167, sample SAMN06115423) | human gut metagenome | host: Homo sapiens | place: China:Anhui | collected 2015-03-30 | study... | reverse complement strand
CTCATTTTTTTAGTGTCAAATGGAAAGTATTACTAAGGCCACTATTTTTCATGCAGTACATCTTATTTCGTAGGCAACTATTTTTTAATAGGGAGAACATCGCCATGTCAGAAAGTCATACCAAACTTGAGGAACTCCCGTTCAGCTTTCAGGGGGTGGAGGAGAAATATGGCTCCCTCATCGACGCCGAGGAACTGTGCCCTGGGGTATACTACGCCTCCGCCAGATTGTTGGAGCGTTATACCTTTCTCGTGGCCCAGTACATGGTCGTGACGGCCAGCTCCCCAGCTATCTCACCGGAGGCCAGGGCCTACGGCGCCCCCCTGCCCGACGGCGCCCTGATCTTCGAGGCCAACGACTATTACGACAAGGGCCAGCACGTCGTCCGGTATGAGGCCCACAAATATCTCGCTGACCACGGCCTTCCTCTACCGGAAGCGGAATCTCTGCTGGGGGACCGGGTCTTTGGGATGGAGGTCTGCCCTGAATATTTCGGCCAGCTCCCGGTCCCCACGGACACACCCTGGGGACCGCCTCTCCGCCACGACCGCTTGGGGAACGGGCTCTACTGGCTGGAGACTGAGTACGCCGGCTGGGTGCTGGCCCTGGCCTACCCCATCCGTGAAGATCTGATGTTCCACACCAGGGTCTTTGCCGCCCTCATGCCAACCGACCTGACCGACGGCCGGGGACGTACCTATATTGCCGGGAAACACCTGTTGTCGGTGCGCGACCTGAACCTTTCGGCGCATATCGGCGAGTTGCTCGACGCGGGCGTCACTTCGTTCAAAATCGAAGGGCGGCTCAAGGATGTCGGTTATATAAAGAACATTGTGGCCTACTACCGTCGCGAGGTCGACGCGGCGCTGGCCGTAAGGCCGCATCTGCGGCGGGCTTCAGCCGGGGAGAGCATCCCGGATTTCACGCCCGATACGGCCAAGAGCTTCACGCGCGGGGAGTCGGAATATTTCTTCGCGGGCAAGCGGCCGGGCGTGGCGTCGTTCGATACGCCGAAGGCGGTGGGCGAGTATGTGGGCCGTGTGGTGCGGGTCGAAAAGAACAGGTTCCGTCTCGATCGGGGCGGTTTGCTCGCCGCGGGCGACGGCATCTGTTTCCTCACCGACCGGGGGTTCGCAGGCACCAATGTCAACGCCGCCGACGGCGACTGTGTGACGCCCAACCGCATGGAAGGTATTGTGCCCGGGACGGAGGTCTACCGCAATTACGACCACCGTTTCAACCAGCTCCTCGCCCGCAGCCGTACGCGCCGCGTGATCCCCGCCTCGGTGCTGGTCGAAGCGACGGCAGGGGGTGTCAGGTTCAGCTATACCGACTGTGAGGGGGTGACGGCTTCGGCCGCACGCAGCGTCGCCCTGGAAAGGGCTAAAAATGCCGCGGCCAATACCGCGGCATTGCGGACGCAGGCGGTGAAGGGCGGCGATACGGTTTTTGCCGTGCGCGGGGCCGAAGTGCGGGGCGGCGACTGGTTCGTCCCGGCGTCGCTGGCCGCGGAGTTGCGCCGCGAGGGGCTCGATGCATTGTCGAAGGCCCGGTCGGAGCGCGGCATCGGACACCGGATATTGCCCGAAGGCAGGGCGGAATATCCAGCGGAATGCCTTTCGGCGGAGGAAAATGTCACCAACCGCCTCGCTGAGGCGTTTTACCGCGACCACGGGGTCGGGCGGATCGAACGGGGGCTGGATCTCGCGGCTTCGACGGCGGGGCGCCGCGTGATGCGTTCGGCCTACTGCATCCGCCGCGAGATCGGCGAGTGCCTGAAGGAGCATCCCCGCCTGCGGGGCGAACTGTGGCTCGAACGCGGCGGTTCGCGCTATCGGCTGGAGTTCGACTGCGACCGGTGCGAGATGAGCCTGGTGGACTGTACCAAGACGAAATTATGAAACCTAAACGATAACTCCATGATGAAAAAAACTTTTTTGATCCTTGCGGCAGCGCTTTCGGGCGTGTTGGCTGCCGGCGCCCAGACCGGGCGTGAATGGCAGGATCCTGCCGTCAATGAAATCAACCGCCTGCCGATGCGCTCGTCGTTCGCCGCGGGCGAGCGCCTGTCGCTCGACGGCGTATGGAAATTCCACTGGGTACGCAACGCTTCGGAGCGTCCGTCCGGCATCGGGGCCGTCGACTACGACGATGCGGCGTGGGGCAGCATGCCCGTGCCGGGGATGTGGGAGCTGAACGGTTACGGCGACCCCGTCTATGTGAATATCGGCTATGCCTGGCGCGGCAATTTCAGGAACGATCCGCCCTATGTGCCCGATGCCGAGAACCATGTGGGTTCCTACCGGCGCACGTTCGACATCCCGGCATCGTGGGGCGGCAAGGACATCTTCCTTTCGATCGGTTCCGCCACGTCGAACGTCTATGTCTGGGTCAACGGACGTTTCGTCGGTTACAGCGAGGACAGCAAGCTGGCCGCGCAGTTCGACATCACGAAGTTCGTGAAGCCGGGCGAAAACCTCATTGCCCTGCAGATGTTCCGCTGGTCGGACGGCACCTACCTCGAAGACCAGGACTTCTGGCGCTTCGCGGGCATTGCCCGCGGCGTGGAGCTGACTGCCCGCGACAAGGCGCACCTCGAAGACGTGCGTATCACGCCCGTGCTGGATTCGGAATATAAGGACGCCACGCTGCGCGTCGAGGTGGAAACCACGCCCCGCGTGAAGTCGGTCGGTCTGACGCTGCGCGATGCGGCGGGCGGTGTCGTGGCGGAACATCGATTGCAGCCTGCCGGCGGCAAGGGCGGGTATGTCTTCGAGGTCGCCGACCCGGCCAAATGGTCGGCCGAGACCCCGAACCTCTATACGCTCGAGATCGCCGTGTCGGACGGCAGGGGCGTGACCGAGACCGTGACGCAGCCCGTGGGCTTCCGTTCCGTGGAGATCAGGGACGCACAGTTGCTCGTGAACGGGCAGCCCGTGCTGATCAAGGGCGCCGACCGCCACGAGATGGATCCCGTCGGCGGCTATGTGGTGAGCCGCGAACGGATGATCGAGGACATCCGCATCATGAAAGAGATGAATATCAACGCCGTACGCACGAGCCACTATCCCAACGACCCGCAGTGGTACGAGCTGTGCGACCGCTACGGCATCTATGTCGTGGACGAGGCCAACGTCGAGTCGCACGGCATGGGCTACGGCGACAACACGCTGGCCAAGGCGCCGGCTTATGCGCAGGCACACATGGAACGCAACCGGCGCATGGTGCTGCGCGACAAGAACCATCCTTCGGTCATCATCTGGTCGATGGGCAACGAGGCGGGCATGGGCCCCAACTTCGAGGCATGCTACCGTTGGATCAAGGAGTACGACCCTTCGCGTCCGGTGCATTACGAACGTGCCGTGTACGATCAGGACGGGGCCTTCACTGACATCATCTGCCCCATGTACTGGGGCTATGAACAATGCGAGAAATATGCTCGCAACAACCCCTCCAAACCGCTCATCCAGTGTGAATATGCCCATGCCATGGGAAATTCGATGGGGGGCCTAGACCATTATTGGGAACTGGTGCGCAAATACCCCTCCTACCAGGGCGGTTTCATCTGGGACTTCGTCGACCAGGGGCTTGTCCGCTACGAGCCCGACGGCCGTGTGTCGTTCCTCTACGGCGGCGATTTCAACGACTACGATGCGACGGACAACTCGTTCAACTGCAACGGTATCATCGCCCCCGACCGCACGTGGCACCCCCATGCCTACGAGGTGCAGTGCCAGTACCAGAGCATCTGGACTACGCCCGTCGACCTTGCGCGGGGCAGGGTCGAGGTCTATAACGAAAATTTCTTCATCGGGCTGGATGCCTACGAAATGGAGTGGCAGCTGCTTGCCGACGGCCGTGTGGTGAAGGCCGGCCGCATCGGCGACCTCGATGTCGCCCCGCAGCAGCGCCGTGCATATGAGCTGGGATTCACTGCAGCCGATTTCTGCCCGCAGGCGAAGGAAATCCTGGTGAACGTGGCCTATAAACTCAAAGAGAAGCAGCCGCTGCTCGACATCGGCCATACGGCGGCCAGACAGCAGTTCGTCGTACGCGAGTACGACTGTAAGGCCGGTTTTGGCCTTGCGGCCTCGGCGCGTCCCGTAGAGGTGACCCGCTGGGAACGCGGTGTGCGCGTCGAAGGGGATACGTGGCAGATGTTCTTCTCGCGCGACGGGTTCTTGGCTGCCTATACGGTCGACGGCCGTGAGCTGATGGCCGAAGGGGCCGAACTGCGCCCGCAGTTCTGGCGTGCCCCGACCGAGAACGACCTTGGGGCGAAGTTGCACCAGCGGCAGGCTGTATGGAAGAACCCCGAACTGCGGCTTACGAAGTTCGACGCTGCGGTCGAGGACGGGGTGGCCGTCGTGGAGGCCCTCTATGAACTGCCCGCCGTGAAAGCTACGCTGGCGCTGACCTACCGCATCAACGGTGCGGGCGAAATGGAGGTCTCCGAGCGGATGACCGCCGACAAGACGGCCGAGGTGCCCAACCTGTTCCGCTTCGGTATGACGCTCACGATGCCGGCGCGTTACGACCGTGTGGTTTATTACGGCCGCGGTGCGCACGAGAACTATGCCGACCGCCTTTCGTCGGCCGACCTGGGGCTTTACGAGCAGCGTGTCGCCGACCAGTACCACGATGAATACGTGCGTCCGCAGGAGTCCGGCACCAAGGGCGGCCTGCGCTGGTGGACGGTGGCCGACAGCGCCGGTACGGGGCTGACGATCCTTGCCGATGCGCCGTTCTCGGCCTCGGCGCTGCCGTACGCCACGGCAGACCTCGACGTATCGAATTTTCCGCCGCAGCAGCATTCCGGGACGCTCGTGGCACGCGATGCCACGTTCGTGAACTTTGACCTGCTGCAATCGGGCCTGGGCTGTATCGACAGCTGGGGCGCATTGCCCGAAAAGCAGTTCCGGGTGCCCTACGGCGATTATACGTTCCGCTTCATGCTGAAGCCGACGGTAAAGTAACCATAAGCATGCAAGGACAGTTGACACCCTCGTTCGGGGATTACGAACTGATCGACACGGGGGATTTCGAGAAGCTCGAACGCTTCGGGCAATACGTTGCCCGCCGTCCCGAACCGCAGGCCATCTGGCGGCGCTCGCTCCCCGAGGGGGAGTGGCGCCGCATGGCCGACGCGGCCTTCCTGCGCGATGTGCGCAGCGACGAACGCGGCGAGTGGCGCCTGCGCCCCGGCATGCCTCCGCGCTGGACGGTGGCCTACGAATACAAGGATATGGCGCTTCGTATGCGCCTGGGGCTCACCTCGTTCAAGCATGTCGGCATTTTCCCCGAACAGGCCGCCAACTGGAATTTCATCTACGATAATTGCCGGGCGCTGGTTTCGGGCGGGACGTTTCCTGCGGATATTTCCGGCGCGGCTGCGGCCGGGAGTTCCCTGCCGGCACACGATGTTGCAGTGCCGTCAGGCGCCGGATCGGGCCGGGACGGGCACTCTGCCACCGGCCCGGGGTGTTGCGTCACGCCGCGCGTGCTGAACCTCTTTGCCTATACGGGCGGGGCGAGTCTCGCGGCATGTGCCGCAGGGGCGGATACGACGCATGTCGATTCGGTGAAGCAGGTGGTCACCTGGGCGCGCGAGAACATGGAGCTGAGCGGACTGGACGGCATCCGGTGGATCGTCGAGGATGCGCTGAAATTCGTGCAGCGCGAAGTCCGCCGCGGCAACCGTTACCACGGCATCGTCCTCGATCCCCCGGCCTACGGGCGGGGTGCCAACGGCGAGAAATGGATTCTCGAGGACAACATCTGCGAGATGCTCGAGTGCTGTGCCCGGTTGCTGGAGCCGCGGGGGGCGTTCCTCGTGCTGAACCTCTATTCGATGGGATTGTCGTCCACGCTGGCCCGTACGGCGGTGCGGCAGGCGTTCGGTGCGCCGCGTACGGAGCAGTACGGCGAACTTTGTTTCACGGATCGTGCGGGCAAGCAACTGCCGCTCGGTACGTACTACCGTTTTACACGTTAAAAACTTGGAACCATGAGTATCCTGATCGTATTGTTCGGCCTGCTGAGCGACTGCCTGTTGTCCGTCCTGGTGGGCATCATCGGCAGCAGCCGGCGCATCGGCTTCGGGCTGGCATTCCTCGTGAGCCTGATCTTCACGCCGCTCGTGGGGCTTATCATCACCCTGCTGACCGACCCGTTGCCGTACGGCGGCCAGCGCTGGGGCTGCGTCGGCACGTTCGTGGCCATCCTCGGCCTGTTGTTCCTCTGCGCCTTCCTGATCCTGTTACTGGCCGGAGGCGCCGTCGTCGCCATGTTCTGATTTCCCGTAACGCCCCTCCAGCAGGAGAATCATGTTTTCGAGTTTCTTCTCGTACTCTCCGAAAAACCAGTCGTCGAAGGCTCTGGGGATCAGCCCGATCCAGTTTCGTACCGTTTTGTCGGCGAGCGTTTTCTCGAATCCTTCGTGGTAGGGTGAATTCCAATGGAGATTCTCCATCTGGGAGGGCAGCATGGCCTGCATGCGCTGGTCGTAATACAGCTCCATGTAGTCGTCGAACGCCGCGAGTTCCTTATAGCAGCGCAGCAGGTCGATGAGGGTCTGCTTGTCGGCGATATGCGAGGCGATGCCCGTCGTCTTGAGCATTTCCAGGGCATCGTTCGACAGGCGGTAGGGCTTGCCCATGCCGCCTGTGATGTAGCGCGAATAGGTTTCGACCGTGTCGGACGGGAACCCTGCGAGCGAAAAATCCGCTTCCAGCAGGCGCCGTGCCACCCATTTGTCTTTGCCGTATGTGTACCTGTAATCCCGGACGACCTGCAGGTTGTCGTGCAGTTCGGATGCGACGAGTTGCATGGCCTGCCGTACCTCCCGCTGTTTGGCCGCTTCGGTGATCCGGGCGGTCAGCCACAGGGTCAGCAGTACGCCGCCCGTGACGATCGAGAACTGGCGCGCGTAGTCGCCGATTTTCCACTTTTTAATTCGTTTCTTGAGGGGTTTCTTCATGGCTGCGAGGGTGTTTCCCTTCCGGGATGCTCAGAATATGTAGTATATCAGGATGCCCGCCGCGGCCGAGAGGCAGATCAGCAGGCTGGGGTTCACTTTTTTGACCGAGGCGACGAAGACGCCGCCGAACAGCGCCCAGCTCCAGCCGTCGATGAAGTTCTGTTCGTCGGGTGCTTTGCTGTGCGGGAACATCAGCAGCAGTGCCGCCGAGGCGATCATGCCGATGACCACGGGGCGCATGCCCTTCATGGCTCCTTCGACGACGGGGTTTTGCTTCAGGCGGAGGAAGAAGCGCGTGATGAGCAGCATCAGCGTGAGCGACGGCAGGCATACGGCAAACGTCGCCAGCGCCGCACCCAGGATGCCGCACCACGCGTTGCCGGCCTGTGCGCCGACCGTGTAGCCGACATAGGTGGCCGAGTTGATGGCGATGGGCCCGGGGGTGATCTGCGAGATGGCTACGATGTCGGCGAATTCGGCGTTGGTCATCCAGGCGTGCTGCACGACCACTTCGTTCTGGATGAGCGAGAGCATGGCGTAGCCGCCTCCGAAGCCGAAGAACCCTATTTTCAGGTAGCTTACAAATAGTTGCCAGAAGATCATTTGCCTGCTTTTTTAGCGATGAATAATGTCCATGCGATACCGATGGCCGCCGCTGCGATCAGGATATAGATCGGCGACCAGCCCAAGTACCATACGGCCAGCGCCGACGCGGCGATCACCGCGAACATGGCCCAGTGCATCCCCCGCGCCAGCGAGATCACCGGCACGACGATCAGTGCCACCACGGCCGGGCGCATGCCTTTGAATGCGGCGTCCACGACGGGGTTGTGGCGTATGTCGGCAAACAGGAGCGCGATCGCGAGGATGATGACGAACGACGGCAGGACGCTGCCCAGCAATGCCGCCACGGCGCCTTTCAGCCCCCGCATCTTGTAGCCTACGAATACCGAGGTGTTGATGGCGATGGGCCCCGGGACGGATTGTGCGAGGGTCAGCAGGTCGAGGAACTCCTTGTGCTCGATCCAGCCGCGCTTGGCGATCAGCTCCTGCTCGATGAGCGGCAGCATGGCGTATCCTCCGCCGAAGGTGAAAAGCCCGATCTTGAAGAAGGAGGCGAAAATGGTACGAAGTCGTTGCATGTTTTCCGTGTTCTTTACTTAATCCGGCGTGTGCGGCGGCCCTGTCGCAGGGACGGGGTTCCGGGGGCGGCTATGCTCCCCGCCCGGCCGTTTTATTGTCCGGCGTTGGCCACCGACGCCATGACCGTGGCGACGACGGCTGCGGTTTCGGTGCGCAGGCGCTGCGTGCCGAGGGTGATCTCCTCGAATCCGTTGGCACGCGCGAAAGCGATCTCTGCGTCCGAGAAATCGCCTTCGGGGCCGATGAAGACCAGCGCCGACTCGCCTTTGCGGAGCGTCGCGGGCAGGTAGATTTTGCCTGCGGGCGACAGCGCCGGGGCACAGTGGGCGATGAATTTCCGCCCCTCGAACGGCCTGGCTGCGGCCTCGCGGAACGGCGTAAGCGGGTGCAGCTCCGGGCGGTAGGCCTTGAGCGACTGTTTCATCGCCGCCGTGATGACCTTCCCCGCGCGTTCGGGTTTGAAGACGCGGCGTTCGCTGTGTTCCGTTTCGAGCGGGACGATGGCGCTGACCCCTACCTCGGTGGCCTTTTCGAGGAACCATTCGAAGCGGTCGGCGTTTTTGGTCGGCGCCACGGCCATTACCAGCCGGTAGGGGAGCGGTTCCCACTGCGTCTGCGTCGTGGTGACGCGCACCACACATCGCTTTGGGTTGTCGTCGGTGATTTGGCAACAAAATAAATTGCCCCTTCCGTCAGTTATATGGAGGGTATCGCCGCGCCCCAGGCGCAGCACGCGGACACAATGTTTCGACTCCTCTTCGCTCAGCGTATAGAGGGGCGGCGTGATGTCGGGGGCGTAAAAAAGTTGCATACCTGTTATAAATTATTAACTTTGCATCGCTGTGCGGACGCATCGAAGATGCCTCCGCCGTCGGCGATTGCAAAGTTACACAAAATAACACGATAGATGAAACGTATTGCAGGATTATTCACAACACTTTTACTGCTTATGACACTTGCGTCATGCGATTCCCGGAAAACGGCCGGGGAAAACCCGTTTTTCACCGAATGGGATACGCCGCACGGCGTGCCGCCGTTCGACAAGATCCTGCCCGAGCATTTCATGCCCGCCTTCGAACGCGGCATGTCGTTGCACGAGGCCGAAATCGACGCCATCACCTCGAACAAGGACGAGGCCACGTTCGAAAACACGATCCTTGCCTATGACGATGCCGGGCAAATGCTCGCGCAGACCGAACTGGTGTTCGGCATGCTGTGTGCCGCCGAAACCAACGACCGCATGCAGGCCCTGCAAGAGCAGGCCATGCCCCTGCTGGCCGCGCACAGGGACAAGATCCGCCTCGACGACAAGCTCTTCGTCCGTGTGAAGGAGGTTTACGACAGGCGTGCGGCGCTGGGGCTCGACGCCGAGCAGATGCGTCTGTTGCAGAAGACCTACGACTCCTTCGTGCGCGCCGGGGCGTTGCTCGACGCCGAGCAGAAGGCCCGCCTGAAAGAGATCAACGGGCAGTTGTCGCTCACGGCCGTGAAATTCGGGAATAACATCCTCGCCGAAAACAACAATTTCGTGCTCGAACTCAAGTCGGACGAACTCGACGGGCTGCCGGCAGGCATCCGCGACGCCGCCCGCGAGAAGGCCCAGCAGATGGGCAAGGGCGACAAGTGGGTCTTCACGCTCCACAAGCCCAGTCTGATTCCGCTGCTGACCTATTCTACCAGGCGCGACCTGCGCGAGAAAATATACAAGGCTTATCTGAACCGCTGCAACAACGGCGACGAATACGATAACAAGCAGCTCATCAACGATTTCATCCGCCTGCGCACGGAGAAGGCACACCTGCTGGGCTATCCCTCTTACGCCGCCTATGTCGTGGCGGACGAGATGGCCGGTACGACCGATGCCGTTTACGGCCTGCTCGACCAGATCTGGACGCCGGCGCTCGAACGCGCCAAGGGCGAGCTGGCCGAGATGGACACGCTTTTGCAGAAGGACATCCCCGGTGCCACCTTCGAATCGTGGGACTGGTGGTATTACGCCGAGAAATTGCGCAAGCAGAACTATGCCCTCGACGAGGAGATGCTGCGTCCCTACTTCTCGCTCGAGAACGTGCAGGGCGGCATCTTCTACCTGGCCAACCGCCTCTACGGCATCACCTTCCAGCCGATCGTCGTGCCGCTCTACCATCCCGATGCGGTCGCCTACGAGGTGCTCGATGCCGACGGCTCGCACCTGGGCGTGCTCTATTTCGACTATTTCCCCCGCGACGGCAAGAGCCAGGGCGCCTGGTGCGGCAACTATGTCGAGCAGACCTATAAGGACGGCAAGCGCGTGGCGCCCGTGGTGAGTGTCGTCTGCAACTTCACGCGCCCGGTGCGCAATACGCCCGCACTGCTGACGCTCGACGAGACGGAAACGCTCTTCCACGAATTCGGCCATGCGCTCCACTTCCTGTTTCACGACGTGAAATACCGCGGCCTCTCGGAGGTCGAGGGCGATTTCGTCGAGCTGCCTTCGCAGGTCATGGAGAACTGGGCATTCGAACCCGAGATGCTGAAGCACTATGCCGTGCATTACCGCACGGGCGAAGTGATCCCGAAATACCTCGTGGACAAACTCCGCAAGAGCGAACTCTTCAACCAGGGTTTCGCCACCACGGAACTGATCGCCGCGTCGCTTTCCGACATGGATATCCACTCGGTCACCGAATACGAACCGTTCGACCCGATGGCATTCGAGCGGCAGGCGCTCAACGAGAAGCGAGGCCTGATCCCGCAGATCGAGCCCCGCTACCGTTACCCCTATTTCAGCCATATCTTCGACGGCGGCTATTCGGCAGGTTACTATTTCTATACCTGGGCCGAGGTGCTCGACAAGGATACGTTCGAGGCCTTCCGCGAGAGCGGCGACCTGTTCAACAAGAAGATCGCCGCAGATTTCCGCGCCAAGCTGCTTTCGCGCGGCGGTTCGGAGGACGGCATGTCGCTCTACCGGGCATTCCGCGGTGCCGATCCCGACAAGCGGGCGATGTTGCGCAGCCGCGGCCTGTGGACCCCCGAACCGCCGTCCTTGGATTCACTGGAGGTTGCGCTCCTCAATACGATACCGATAGTCAGATAACCCATATAGTATAATCAGATAACTCATCGAGAAGAAACCGCATAACTGATATAAAATGAAAAAAGCACTGGTAATTATGGCATTTTCCGCTATGGCGGCAGGCTGCGCCGACAATTCGATCCCCAAAGCGCAGCTGCCCGAACTTGATATGTCGAATCCCCTCCTGGCGGCGTGGAATACGCCCCACCAGACCCCGCCGTTCTCCGAGATCGAACTCTCGGACTACGAGCCTGCGTTCGACGCGGCCATCGCCTGCTCGCGTGCCGAGATCGACGCGATCGTCGCCAACCCCTCGAAGCCGACCTTCGGCAATACCATCGTGGCTCTGGAGCGCCACGGTGCGCTGCTGGATCGTATCTCGGGTATCTTCTTCAACCTGCTCGAAGCGGATACGTCGGACGAAATGCAGCAGATCGCACTGCGCGTGCAGCCTAAGCTGACCGAACTGTCGAACGACATCTCGCTCAACCCCGAGCTCTTCGCCCGCGTGAAGGCCGTCTACGGGAAACCCGGCCGCGGCCTCTCGAAAGAGGACAAGAAGCTGCTCGAGGATACCTATCAGAGTTTCGCACGCAACGGGGCCGCCCTGTCCGACGCGGACAAGGAGCTCTACCGCAAGTATTCGTCCGAGTTGTCGGCCGCGACGCTCCAATTCGGCCAGAACGCCCTGGCTGCGACCAATGCCTTCTCGATCAACATCACCGACCCGAAGGTCGTGGCCGAACTGCCGGACTTCGTGAAGGAGGGCATGGCAGCCGATGCCAAGGCGCGCGGTGAAAAGGGCTGGACGGTGACGTTGCAGGCACCGAGCTATGTGCCTTTCCTGACCTATTCGTCGAACCGTGCGCTCAAGGAGAAACTCTGGCGTGCCTACAATTCGCGCGCATTGGGCGGCGAGAACGACAATACGCCGGTCGTGAAACAGATCGCCAACCTGCGCCTGAAGATCGCCAACCTGCTGGGCTATAAATGCTATGCCGACTACGTGCTCGAACGCCGCATGGCCGAGAACACCCCGACGGTCATGGCCTTCCTCGACGAGCTGCTTTCCCAGACCAAAGCCTATGCCGACCGGGACTATGAGACCGTCGGCGACTATGCCGCTTCGCTCGGGTTCAAAGGCCAGCTCATGCCGTGGGACTGGGGCTATTACAACGAGAAGTACAAGCACGAGAAATATGCGCTCAACGACGAGCTGGTGAAACCTTATTTCAAACTCGAAAACGTCCGCAAGGGCGTCTTCATGCTCGCCAACAAGCTCTACGGGCTGAATTTCACGCCCAACGACAAGATCGAGGTGTACCATCCCGACGTGACGGCCTACGACGTGACCGACGAGAACGGCCGTTTCATGGCGGTACTCTACTTGGACTTCTTTCCCCGCGAATCGAAGCGTTCTGGGGCATGGATGACCGAGTTCCGCGGTGCGAAGATCGTTGACGGCAAGGAGACCCGTCCGCTGGTGTCGCTGGTGATGAACTTCACCAAGCCCACCGAAACGACCCCTTCGCTGCTGACTTTCGACGAAGTGGAAACTTTCCTCCATGAGTTCGGCCACTCGCTCCACGGCATGCTGGGCGAGGGCAAGTACGAGTCGCAGACCGGAACGAGCGTTTACCGTGACTTCGTGGAGCTGCCTTCGCAGATCATGGAGAACTGGGCTACCGAGAAGGAGTTCCTCGACCTGTGGGCCGTGCATTACCAGACGGGCGAGCCGATCCCGGCCGAGGTCGTCGACCGCATCGTCGCCGCACAGAACTATTTGGCGGCCTATTCCAACGTGCGCCAGCTTTCGTTCGGCCTGACCGATATGGCATGGCATACGATCACCGAGCCTTTCGAGGGCGACGTCGAGCAGTTCGAGGTCGCATCGATGGCCCCGACGCAGGTGCTGCCCGTCGTTCCCGGAACGGCGATGGCCCCGGCATTCGGACATATCTTCTCGGGTGGCTATGCCGCGGGATATTATGGCTACAAGTGG
>ENA-UEQE01002482-UEQE01002482.1-human-gut-metagenome-genome-assembly--contig:-NODE-2482-length-13196-cov-4.885510_pt1 | contig 13196 bp, 9 predicted proteins | sample MGYA00242934_ERZ507935 | MGnify/ENA primary metagenome ERZ507935 (study PRJEB26167, sample SAMN06115423) | human gut metagenome | host: Homo sapiens | place: China:Anhui | collected 2015-03-30 | study... | reverse complement strand
AGGGAGTCTTTCCTATCAGGGGAGCCCTTGGCAGACCGGGCAAGCCTTTTATTTTCGCTTACAGCTCTTTGGCTCCTTCGCCCTGTTGCCTTTTGTAGGCTGCAGGACCAGATAAATACAAGTCTCCGCCGTGGGCATCCAGAATCACCGTCAGGGGCATATCCTCCACGGTCAGGCGGCGGACAGCCTCACAGCCGAGGTCCGGCCAGGCGATGACTTCCAGCGTTTTGACGCTCTGGGCCATCAGGGCACCGGCTCCGCCCAGCGCCGCCAGATAGACTGCCCCGTTGCGGACGACCGCTTCCTTGACCGCCGCGTCCCGCTTGCCCTTGCCGATCATGATTTTGTTGCCCAGGTCCAGCAGACGGGGGCTCATGGCGTCCATCCGGCCGCTGGTGGTGGGCCCTGCCGAGCCAATGATCTCGCCCGGGCGCTCCGGGGTGGGGCCAACATAATAAATGGCACTGCCCTCCAGATCAAAGGGGAGCTTCTCGCCCTTGTCCAGTGCCTCCAGCATCCGCTTGTGGGCCTGGTCACGGGCGGTATACACCACACCGGACAGCAGCACGGTGTCGCCTGCTTTGAGAGGAGCCAGATCTTCCGCCGTGCAGGGAGTTGTGAGTTTGTATTGCATGGTCGTTTCCTCCTTACAGCTGTGCACTGGCCCGCCGGGTGACATGGCAGGAGACATTGACGGCTACGGGGAGGCCTGCCACATGGGTGGGCATCTGCTCAATGGCAAGGCCCAGGCAGGTGGTCTTGCCGCCAAAGCCCTGGGGCCCGATGCCCAGCTCGTTGATGGCTGCCAGCAGCTCCTGCTCCAATGCCGCGTAATAGGGGTCCGGGTTGGGGACATCCAGCGGGCGGAGGAGGGCTTTCTTGGCCAGATACGCCACCTTATCAAAGCTGCCGCCCACGCCAATGCCCAGCACGATGGGCGGGCAGGGGTTGGAACCTGCCTGCTGCACGGTGTCCAGCACGAACTTTTGAAAGCCCTCCACGCCGTCGGCGGGCTTGAGCATCTGGATGCGGCTCATATTCTCGCTGCCAAAGCCCTTGGGGGCCACCGTGATGGTGCAGCCGTCACCGTCCACCAGATGCACGGTGATGGCCGCCGGGGTGTTATCGCCGGTGTTGCCGCGGCGGAGCGGGTCGGCCACGATGCTTTTGCGCAGGTAGCCGTCGGTATAGCCCCGGCGGACGCCCTCGTGGATGGCCTCCTCAAAATGCCCGTCAATGTGAACATCGGTGCCCAGCTCCACAAAGACGCAGGCCATGCCGGTGTCCTGGCAGATGGGCAGGTTCTCTTCTTTGGCGGCGGAGAGGTTGGACCAGAGCAGGTCGAGGGTGTTTTTCGCCAGCGGCCAGGGCTCTTCTGCCCGGGCTTTGGCCAGCGCTGCCTCCACATCTTTGGGCAGGCGGGTGTTGGCCTCGATGCAGAGCCGGGCCACGGTATCGGTGATGGCCTGTGCCGAAATGGTTCTCATCTCAACGCCTCCCTCTTACAGGCGGGCGACGCCCGTTTCCCGGGCAGCCTTTGCCACGGCGTTGGCCACAGCCTCGGCCACGCGGGGGTCAAAGGCACCGGGGATGATGTTCTCCTCGCTGCGGTCTGCGTCGGTGATGAGGTCGGCGATGGCGTAAGCGGCGGCCAGCTTCATCTCGTTGTTGATGTCCCGGGCACGGACGCTCAGGGCACCCTTGAACAGACCCGGGAAGCAGAGCACGTTATTGACCTGGTTGGGGAAATCGCTGCGGCCGGTGGCCATGACGCGGACACCGCCCGCCTTGGCCTCGTCGGGCATGATCTCGGGCGTGGGGTTGGCCATGGCAAAGACGATCGCATCCTGATTCATGGTCTTGCACAGCTCGGTGGTCAGGATGCCGGGCTTGGACACGCCGATGAAAACATCGGCCCCGGCCAGCGCCTCTTTCAGGCCGCCCTTGATCTGACGGGGGTTGGTCACCTCGCCCAGCCAGTTCTTGTGGGCCTCCGCACTGTTGCAGCCCTTGTACAGGGTGCCGAACTGGTCTACCGCAATGATGTCCTTTGCACCGGCGGTCATCAGCATCTTGATGATGGCCGTGCCGGCCGCGCCGGGGCCGTTCAGGACGATATGCACATCCTCCATCTTCTTGCCCACCACACGGAGGGCGTTGATGAGGGCGGCGGTCACGACAATGGCGGTGCCGTGCTGGTCATCGTGGAAGACCGGAATATCCAGCTCTTTTTCCAGTGTCTCCTCGATCTCAAAGCACTCGGGGCTCTTGATGTCCTCCAGATTGATGCCGCCGAACGTGGGCGCAATGGCCTTGCAGGCCGCGATGACGCTGGCCGCGTCGTGAGCGTCGATGCAGATGGGGAATGCGTCCACCCCGCCAAATTCCTTAAAGAGCACGGCCTTGCCCTCCATGACGGGCAGACCGGCCTCGGGGCCGATGTCGCCCAGGCCCAGCACAGCGGTGCCGTTGGAGACGACTGCCACCATGTTGCTCTTGAACGTGTACTTGTACACGTCATCGGGGTTTTCCTTGATCTTGCGGCAGGGCTCTGCCACGCCGGGGGTGTAGGCCGTGGAAAGGTCGTCGCGGGTCTTCACTTCCACCTTGCTGACGATGCCGACTTTACCGTGATGGCTCTCGTGCATTTCGAGAGCAGCTTTGTTGTAATCCATGGGGCGTTCCTCCTGTTTTTGTATTAGCTCCTGCTTTTTATAATAACAAAACCCGGTGGGCATTTCCACCGCTTTTCCCAGTTTTCCGCCCGGGTTCCCGCAAAAGTCCGACAAAGTCGAACGTTTATTTGTGGAAATTTTGCAAAAAACTTTTCTTTTTCATTTTTACCCCTTATAATAGAGCATGTTTGATTTGCGCACCGCCGGGGCTCCCCGGCATTCCAACAGGAGGTATTCTTTTGAAACGTAGCATCACCAAGGCGCTCTGTCTGGTCTGCGCCGGAGCTCTGGCTCTGGGCGCGGCAGGCTGCAGCAAGTCCGACAGCTCTTCTTCCGCTTCCAGCGAGGCCGCCAGCAGTGTTCTGGGCTCCGCGGCGGATTACGATTACCAGAACTTCACTTACAGCGATGGTTTGGATGAAAACGGCTACTGGGAGGGCATCCGGGCACTGGATTATGTCACCCTGCCGGAGGATTACGCTTCCATCCCGGTCCAGCGTGCCGACGTAGAGCCCACCAGCGAGGACGTGCAGGCCCAGATCGACAGCCTGCTCAGCCAGAACTCCACCACCCAGGACGTGACCGACCGTGCCGCGGCCAACGGCGACACCGTCAACATTGATTACGCCGGCACCGTGGACGGCGTAGCCTTTACCGGCGGCACCTACACGGGCTACAGCCTGACGCTGGGCAGCCACTCTTTCATCGACGGCTTTGAGGACCAGATCGTTGGCCACAAGCCCGGCGAGACCTTTGACGTGACCGTCACGTTCCCGGACGGCTACCGCGACTCCACCGATGCCGACGGCAACGCATTGGTGCTCAGCGGCAAGCAGGCGGTCTTCTCTGTCACCCTGAACTCCATTGAGGAGGAGGTCCTGCCGGAGCTGACCGATGCCTGGGTGGACGAGAACTACGGCACCAGCGATGACCTGCACAGTGTGGAGGCCCTGCGGGCGTTCTGCCAGCAGCAGCTTTACACCTCCAACCTCAACACCGCCGTCATGGATTACCTGATGGACAACGCCACGTTCAGCGAGGTGCCCAAGGCCGTGACCGATTACCAGGTGACCCAGTGCCTCAACTACTATGATAAGATGGCCCAGTACTATGGCTACGATCTGGACACGTTCGTCCAGTCCATGCTGGGCTATGACAGCGCCGATGCCATGCTGGCCGCCATGGCCGACAGCATTGAGTCCTACGCAAAAGAGGCCCTGCTCTACCAGGCTGTGGCCGAGGCCATGGATCTGGCCCCCACCCAGGAGCAGATCGACACCTACTCCGCCTACACGGACACCTACGGAGCCAACTACTGCACCATGATCGCCATGATGGATACCGTGACCGACGCCCTGACCACCGGCGCGCAGGTAAAATAATTTTCCCGCGTTCTTTTCCAGCATTCCGCACTCTCCCGCTGCCGGGAGAGTGTTTTTATTTGCAAACTTTTTGTGAATTCTCCGCTCAGCTTCTTCCGCCCTATTGACAAAGTGGGTTGTTTGGAGTATATTTTTAGCAGTCAAACAGATAGAGTGCTAATACAAAATTAGCAAAGTTCAATCTTGTTTGACAAATCTCATTTAAAAACCAACTTCCGGTATGAATGGAGGTCGATTCTATGAATACCAATCAATATACCCAGAAGACACTGGAAGCACTGCAGGCTGCCCAGCAGCTGGCTGTGGAGTACCAGCACAACGCCATGGAGCCGGAGCACCTGCTCCATGCACTGGCCACCCAGGAGCAGGGCCTGATCCCGCAGCTGCTCCAGAAGCTGAATGTGGACGCGGGCAGCTTTTCCGCCGCCGTGGCTGAAAAGCTCTCTGCCATGCCCCGGGTGTCCGGCTCTGGCCGTGACCCCGACAAGGTCTATATCTCGCAGGCAACGGATAAGGTGCTGAGCGCTGCCGCCCGGGAAGCCAAGGCCATGAAAGACGACTATGTCAGCGTCGAGCATGTGTTCCTCGGCCTGCTGGATGAGCCCACTCAGAACGTCAGCGAGCTGCTGCGGGCGTTCAGCATCACCAAGGATAAGTTCCTGCAGCAGCTGACCGCCGTGCGCGGCAACCAGCGTGTCACCAACGACAACCCCGAGGACACCTACAATGCCCTGCAGAAATACGGCCAGGATCTGGTGGATCTGGCCCGCAAGCAGAAGCTGGACCCCGTCATCGGCCGTGACCAGGAGATCCGGAACGTCATCCGCATCCTGTCCCGTAAGACGAAAAACAACCCCTGCCTCATCGGTGAGCCGGGCGTCGGCAAGACCGCCATTGCAGAAGGTCTGGCCGAGCGGATCGTCCGCGGCGATGTGCCCGAGAACCTGAAAGACCGCACCGTGTTCAGCCTGGACATGGGCGCTCTGGTGGCCGGTGCAAAATACCGCGGCGAGTTTGAGGAGCGCCTGAAGAGCGTGCTGAACGAAGTCAAGAAGAGTGAGGGCAAGATCATCCTCTTCATTGATGAGCTGCACACCATCGTGGGTGCCGGCAAGACCGATGGTGCCATGGACGCGGGCAACCTGCTCAAGCCCATGCTGGCCCGCGGCGAGCTGCACTGCATTGGTGCCACCACGCTGGACGAGTACCGCCAGTATATCGAGAAAGACCCCGCCCTGGAGCGCCGTTTCCAGCCGGTGCAGGTGGATGAGCCCACGGTGGAAGACACCATCTCCATCCTGCGCGGCCTGAAAGAGCGGTACGAAGTGTTCCACGGCGTCAAGATCAGCGATAACGCCCTGATCGCCGCCGCTACCCTCTCTGACCGCTATATCACCGACCGCTTCCTCCCCGATAAGGCCATTGACCTGGTGGATGAGGCCTGCGCCATGATCAAGACCGAGATGGACAGTATGCCCAGCGAGATGGATGATCTGGCCCACCGCATCACCCAGCTGCAGATCGAGCAGGTCAGCCTGAAAAAGGAGACGGATGCCCTGAGCCAGAGCCGCCTGAAAGAGCTGGAAAAAGAGCTGGCCGAGCTGCAGGATCAGTTCCGCAGCATGAAAGCAAAGTGGGAGAATGAGAAGAACGCCATCGGCAAAGTGCAGACCCTGCGCGAGCAGATCGAGCAGACCAATGCCGCCATTGAGAAAGCCCAGCGTGAGTACGACCTGAACAAGGCCGCCGAGCTGAAATACGGCAAGCTGCCCGAGCTGCAGAAACAGCTGGAAGCCGAAGAAAAGCTGGCCAACGAGAAGAAAGAGGACAGCCTGCTGCGTGACCGTGTGACCGACGAGGAGATCGCCCGCATCGTGGCCCGCTGGACCGGCATCCCCGTGGAGAAGCTGGTGGAGGGCGAGCGCGAGAAGCTGCTGCATCTGGACGATGTGCTCCACAAACGGGTCATCGGCCAGAATGAGGCCGTGACCAAGGTGAGTGAGGCCATCCTGCGCAGCCGCGCTGGCATCGCCAACCCCAACCGCCCCATCGGCAGCTTTCTGTTCCTGGGCCCCACCGGCGTGGGCAAGACCGAGCTGGCCAAAGCGCTGGCACAAGCCCTGTTTGATGATGAACGCAACATGGTGCGGATCGACATGACCGAATATATGGAGAAGTTCAGCGTCAGCCGCCTGATCGGCGCGCCTCCGGGATACGTCGGTTATGAAGAGGGCGGCCAGCTGACCGAGGCCGTCCGCCGCAAACCCTACAGCGTGGTGCTGTTTGATGAGGTGGAAAAAGCCCACCCCGACGTCTTCAACATCCTGCTGCAGGTGCTGGACGATGGCCGCATCACCGACAGCCAGGGCCGTACCGTGGACTTCAAGAACACGGTCATCATCCTGACCTCGAATCTGGGCAGCGACATCATCCTGAACGATCTGGAGCAGCGCCGGGCCAATGGCTCCAACGAGCTGAGCGAGGACGCAAAGCATCAGATCGACCTGCTGCTGAGGAGCAAGTTCCGCCCCGAGTTCCTGAACCGTCTGGACGAGATCGTCTACTACAAGAGCCTGACCAAGGACGAGATGCGCAAGATCGTGGATCTGCAGCTGGCAGACCTGCGCAGCCGCATGGACGAGGGCAAGCACCTGAATCTGGACGTGACCACCGCCGCCAAGGACTACATCATCGATTCTGCCTACGACAGCGTCTATGGTGCCCGCCCCATCAAACGGTTCATCCAGAGCCGGGTGGAGACTCTGATCGCCAAGGCGATCATTCAGGGCCGCTATGCCGAGGGCAGCACCCTGACTGTGGATTACGACGGAAATGCCCTTGTGCTGAAATGATTTTCCACAGTTTTGCCAGTTTTTTACCTCTGTGCCGGCTGTAATGCTTGCATGGGGGTGCGGAATATGATATTATAACAAGTAACATTGATGTGCTTTTCATCGCGGAACAGCCACGGTGGAAAGCACATTTTTGTATCCCTAGGAAAGAACTCCTTCCGTCATCGCTGCGCGATGCCACCTCCCTCGGTGAGGGAGGCTGACCGTGCGGCAAGGCTCCCTCTTTGAGGGAGCTGGCTGCGAAGCAGACTGAGGGAGTCCGTTCTTTAATAAAAAACAGAAAGTTGAGTGTGATTTTCCTTTATTATGGACGATGGCAGTATGACGCTCTGGGTGGCGTTGGTGATCCTGGTGGGATTCTCCGCCTTTTTCTCCGCATCCGAGACCGCATTTTCTTCCCTGAATCAGATCCGCCTGAAAAGCCGCGCCGAGGACGGCGATACCTCTGCCGCCCGGGTGCTGAACATGGCGGAGCAGTATGACAAGCTGCTTTCCACCATCCTCATCGGCAACAATATCGTGAACATTGCCGCCGCTTCCATCGGCACCATCCTGTTTACCCAGATGCTGGGGCAGGAGCGGGGCGCGACAGTCTCCACCATCGTGCTCACCATCGTGGTGCTGATCTTTGGCGAGGTAACGCCCAAGAGCCTGGCCAAGGAGATGCCGGAGACCATTGCCACGGCAGTGTCCCCGGTGCTCAACCTGCTGCTGCTCCTCTTTACCCCGCTGACCTGGCTGTTCACCCAGTGGAAAAAGCTGCTGGGCAAGTTCATCCACAGCCGTGAGGAAGATACCATCACCGAGGGTGAGCTCATGACCATGGTGAGTGAGGCCGAAAATGACGGCGAGTTGACCGACCGCGAGAGCCAGCTCATCCGCAGCGCCATTGAGTTCGACGACGTGGAGGTGGAAGAGATCCTGACCCCCCGCGTGGACGTGGTGGCCGTGGAGGACAACATCTCGCTGGAAGAGCTGGCCCAGACCTTTGCGGAATCCGGTTATTCCCGCCTGCCCGTCTATCATGATACCATCGACAACATCATTGGCGTGGTACATGAAAAGGACTTCTACCTGGCCCGGCTCAAAAAAGCCGCCACCGTGGAAGACCTCATCGCACCCACCCTGTATACCACGGGTTCCACCCAGATCTCCCAGCTGCTGCGCACCCTGCGGGAGCAGCACCACCACATGGCGGTCGTCGTGGACGAGTACGGCGGCACCGAGGGCATCATCACCCTGGAAGACATCCTCGAGGAGCTGGTGGGCGAGATCTGGGATGAGCACGACGAGGTGACCGAGGACTTCCGCCAGCAGTCGGACGGCAGCTGGCTGGTGTCCGGCTCTGCCAGCGTGGATGACCTCTACGAGACGCTGGGCCTGCCCGAGGACGAGGACATTGATTCCAACACCGTCAACGGTCTGGTGCAGGAAAAGACCTGCCACCTGCCCAAGGTGGGCGACCATTTCACGCTGGACAATTTCAACGGCGTGGTCACCCGCACGGCCAAGCGCCGCGTGACCGAGGTGCGGTTCACCCCCATCCCCGCCCCGGCGGAGAAAGAGGACGACCATGACCGGGAAAAATGGTTACCCTCCCGCCACCTGCAAAACCACAATTAAGCAAAAACCCCTGAGACGCGGCTGCGTCTCAGGGGTTTTGTGTTCTATTGCGTTTGAAACGGTTACTGCTTTTTCCAACGGCGCATAACGCCCATGCCCAGTGCATAGGGGCCGGTGTGCACCGCGATGGTGCAGCCGATCTGCAGCAGCTCTACCTCACAGGCGCTGCCCGGGTACCTGGCCAGCAGGGCGGCGCGGGTCTGCATCCAGAGCCGCTTGCCCTCTTCCTCATCGTAGCCATAGCCCACGGTGACGCAGTAGTCGTCCGGGTTTGCGTTGTTGCTGTCGAGATAAGCCATCAGCTGCTCCAGCGCCTTTTCAAAGCTCTTCTGGCGGCCGCGTGCCATGCCGCCGGAGAAGATCTCGCCCTCTTTGAAGAGGATCATGGGCTTGATGCCCAGGATATTGGCCGCGCGGCCCGTCACCTTGCCGATGCGGCCGCCCTTGATGAGATAATCCAGGTTGCCCACGGTGAAGAAGATCTGGTTTGTGACGCGCTCGGCGCTCAGCCAGACCACAGCCTCTTCCAGCGTGCAGCCTGCGTCCCGCATGGCCACCGCGTTTTCCACCATTTCCGATTCCGTCACGGTGGCCGCCGTGGAGTCCATCACCTCGATCTTTGCATCGGGGTAATCCTCCAGCACCAGCTCCCGGGCGTTGCGGGCGCTGCCCACGCAGCCGCTCATCTTGCTGGTAAAGCACAGGCAGAGGGTGGGGCGGCCTGCTTCGGCCTGGCGGCGGAAGATCTGCTCAAAGTCCTCCAGCGAGGGCAGGCTGGTCTTGGGGTAAGCGGAGGGGTTATCTACCATGAACTGGTAGAAATCCCGCACCGCGATCTCCTTGCCCTCCTTGCGGTAATGCTCGCCATCCAGCGAGACATAGAACGGCACAACTTCCACATTGTACTGCTTTGCCTTTTCCGGGGTCCAGTCACAGGCACTGTCGGTAATGATATCAAACATAAACGCACGCTTCCTTTGTTACGGATAAACGCCCAGTGGCTCAGACCACGTGGTGGATATAAGCCTCACGCTCCGCGCCGACCGAGATATAGGTGATCTTGCAGCCCACAGCCTTTTCCAGGCACTCCACATAGTCACGGGCCTCCTGGGGCAGGTCCTCCCACTTGCGGGCTGCGGTGATATCGCAGTGCCAGCCGGGCAGATACTCCACCACGGGCTGTGCGGTATCCAGTGCCTCGCCCATGGGGAAACGGGTGGTGGTAGTGCCATCGCTCAGCTTGTAAGCGGTGACCATGGGGATCTTCTCCATGTAGTCCAGCACGTCCAGCAGGGTCAGAGCCACTTCATCGCAGCCCTGGCAGAAGACGCCGTAGCGGCTTGCCACCAGGTCGATGGGGCCCACGCGGCGGGGACGGCCGGTGGCAGCGCCATACTCGTGGCCAGCCTCACGCAGGGCGTGCTTCTCTTCCTCGGTCATCGCCAGCTCCGCGGTAAAGGGGCCGTCGCCGACGCAGGAGGAGTAAGCTTTCATCACGCCGATGGAGTTGTGCAGCTTGTGGCCCGGGATGCCGGCACCGATGGGTGCGTAAGCGCCGATGACGTTGGAGGAGGTGGTGTAGGGGTAGATGCCGAAGTCGATGTCACGCAGAGCGCCCAGCTGTGCCTCAAACAGCACTTTCTTGCCGGCGGCGTCCGCATCAGCCAGGTACTGGCCCACATCGCAGATATAATCCTTGAAGATGGCTGCATACTGCTCCAGCCATGCCCACATCTCATCCACGCTGATGGGAGCGGCGTTGTAGCTGCCCTCCATCACCAGGTTCTTGGAATCCACCATGGTGACCAGGCGCTTCTTGACAGAGTCGTCCAGATGGAGCAGGTCGCCCATGCGGAGGGTCTTCTTCATGTACTTATCGCCGTAAGCGTAAGCAATGCCGCGCTTGGTGGAGCCGAACTGCGCGCCGGTCTTGGACAGGCGTGCCTCTTCCAGACCATCCTGCTCCACATGGTAGGGCATGGTGATGGTCGCACGGTCGGAGATCTTCAGGTTGGCGGGGCTGATCTCGACACCCTGCTTGCGCAGGCTCTCGATCTCGCCCGCCAGATGGTGCGGGTCGATGACCATGCCGTTGCCCATAACGCAGACGACGTTGGGGCGGAGAATGCCGGAAGGCAGCAGATTCAGCACAAATTTACCGCGCTCGTTCTTCACGGTATGGCCGGCGTTGTTGCCGCCCTGATAGCGCGCGACAATGTCGTACTCCTGGCTGATCAGGTCGACCATGCGGCCCTTGCCCTCATCGCCCCAGTTGATACCCGTAATTGCAGTAAGCATAATAAATGACCTCTTTGTAATTTTTCAAAAGACAGCCTTTTCCGTGCACCTTGCCCGGGATACGCCACCTTGGAAACAACATTTGGCCGCGCCGCCCGCGCCCGGCAGACCGCAACAGCTCAAGTATATTATAGCACGATTGCGCAACCGAAAAAAGAGGGAAAACCGCTTTTGTACGACTTTTCCCTCTCTGCACCCCCTTTTGTCTGGGTAGTACCTGATTTTATCAGAAATTCAACCTCTCAGGCCGCGCTCTGGCGCGTCCAGCCGTCCTCCCTTTGTCGCTAGCGCGACATCTCCCTCCGGCCGGAGGGAGTCATTCCGATCAGGGGAGCCAAATTGCGGAATCACAAATTTTCAAATGCCGTGCGCACGTCGCCGGAGAAGTAGAGGGTTCCCAGTGCACACACCGGGCCATCCCCGCCCAACGCCACGGCCCGGGCCACGCCTGCTTCAATGCTGGGAGCCGCCTCGGCTTTGCAGCCCCGGGCACGGATATGCCCGGCCAGCGTCTCGGCGGGCATCGCGCGGGGAGTGTGGGCCGCTACCGTTACAAACCGCTTTGCCAGCGGGGCCAGCAGCGCCAGCATCTCGTCCACATCCTTGTCTGCCATGATGCTCACCAGGAAGACGAACTTTTCGCCGGGGAAGCGGTCTTTCAGGCTCTGCACCGTGGCCCGCATCCCGTGGGCGTTGTGGCTGCCGTCCAGCAAAAACGGCGGGGTATGCCGCAGCAGCTCAAAGCGGCCCGGCCAGCTCACCGTTTCCAGACCCCTGCGGATGGCCTCTTCCGGGATATTCCATCCCCTGCCCCGCAGCACCCGCAAGGCCGTGATGGCCACGGCTGCGTTCCGCGGCTGGTAGCTGCCGATGAGGGGCAGCTTCACGCCATCAAGGCCATCAAAATCAAAGGTCACGGCATCCAGATCACCGCCCTCGAATTTCAGCTTGTCAAAATCCACCACAGTCAGCGGGGCGTTCCGCTCTTTTGCCACCCGGAGGATGACGGCATCCGCCTCCGGCACACCGCCGTAGCTCACCACCGGGCTCCCCGGTTTGATGATGCCCGCCTTGGCCGCGGCAATGTCCGCGATGGTGGGGCCCAGCTCTTTCACATGGTCCATGCCCAGCGCCGTGATGACCGCGCACTCCGGCGGGTCAATGACATTGGTGGAGTCCAGCGTGCCGCCCAGACCCACCTCCAGCACCACGATGTCACAGTGCCGCTCGGCAAAGTAAAGCATTCCCAGTGCCGTGATGATCTCAAACTCGGTGGGCACATCGGCCATGGCATCGGCAGCGGGTTTTACCCGCTCCACCAGCCGCACCAGCTCCTCATCCGGGATCTGCTGGCCGTTGACCTGGATCCGCTCATTGAAGCGGTTGATGAACGGCGAGGTGTACAGGCCCACGCGGTACCCGGCCGCCTGCAAACAGGAGGCCAGCATGGCGGCAGTGCTGCCCTTGCCGTTGGTGCCCGCCACATGGATAAACCGGAGTTGTTTGTGCGGGTCGCCCAGCGCCGCCAGCAGAGTACGGGTACGGGTCAGACCGGGTTTGTGGCCCGCCCACTGCACCGCGTGGATGTATTCCAATGCCGATTCGTAATTCATACCATAAGCCTTCTTTACTTTTTCACTGCTGCCATCACAGCCTTATTCTCCATCAGCAGCCGGAGCAGCACGGTGTTCACCGCTGTGAGCACCAGCGCGTTGGGGACACGGGCTGCCAGCACGCTCCAGGCGTAGCCATAAAAAATGTGGAGCGCCAGCGAGTTGATGATAATAGAGCCCACCACATGGGCCGCCACCACACTGAGCAGGAGCCGCTGGCCCAGCCGCAGGGTGTGAGGCAGAGTCTGCCAGAGCCAGCCGCCTACCAGGCCGATGGAGGCCGCCCCCAGCGTGATGAGCGGGTTGATGGCGTAGCCCGCCAGGATACCGCCGATCATATCCGCCAGCGCACCCACGGCAAAACCTGCCCCGGGCCCGAACACGATGCCCGCCAGCAGCACGGGAAGGCTGCCCAGGTTGAACCGGACAAAGCCCGTGGAGATGCTCAGCACCCGGCTGAACACGATGCTCATGGCGATGAGCAGGGCCAGCACTGTCAGGGTGCGGGTGGAATTTTTTGTGCTTTTCATATCAATTGTCCTCCCTTAGTAAAAAGGAATCTTTCCGGAGAGGACGTTAAAAATAAAGCGCCCTCCCGTGTGACAAACCGCACAAAGGAGGGCGTGAATCCAACAAGTTTCACTTCCAGGCACTGAGCCGCAAGCGGCCCGCGCCTGCACCCAAGTCCATGCAGCAGCGGGATGCAGGCCATGCACCGCGGGTCTCCCTTCGTCCGCAGCACAACTCCCCGTT
>ENA-UEQE01002478-UEQE01002478.1-human-gut-metagenome-genome-assembly--contig:-NODE-2478-length-13210-cov-8.644483_pt1 | contig 13210 bp, 9 predicted proteins | sample MGYA00242934_ERZ507935 | MGnify/ENA primary metagenome ERZ507935 (study PRJEB26167, sample SAMN06115423) | human gut metagenome | host: Homo sapiens | place: China:Anhui | collected 2015-03-30 | study... | reverse complement strand
GGGGTATCGGCGAGGCTGTCGTTGATTGCTGCGATTTCGCCGGAGATAGGGCTGATCGCGTCGGAGGTGATTTTGACAGACTCGATGGAGGCGCAGGAGACGCCCTGTTTGAAATGGTCGCCCACGGCGGGGAGGTCCACGAAGATGATGCCGCCGAGTTGATCTTGCGCGTAGTCGGTGATGCCCACAAGCATGGTGCCGTCGGCTTCGGGCTTGGCCCACAGGTGTTCGGCGTGGTACGTGCGGTCGTCGGGATAGGTAAGGCTCATCGCTTTTCTCCTTTGAAGATTGTTATGCTTCGGTCATGCTTACACGGGGGGCACGGATGGCGGCGGGGAGGATTTCGTCCAGCGTGGGGTGCCCGAACATGACTTCATGCAGCTTTTCGGGGACATATCCGCCGACCATGAGCAGTTGCGCCACGGTGACGAGGTGGGAGACGCCGTGCCCGACGGCGGCGATGCCCGCGATGACGTCGCCGTCCCAGACCACCTTGACGAAGCCGCCGGAAGCGCCCGCGGCCTGCGCGATGGGATTCAGGGTCAGCGGGGCCTGGGACACGGAGACAGCCTTTCCGGCGGCGAGCAGGGCCTTGGCGGTCTGTCCGACGCGCATGACTTCGGTGCTGCCGTAGATGCAGGACGGCACCGGGCCGGGCACATACGCGCCATGCTCCTGCCCCAAAATCCGGCGGGCGACGTATGCGCCCTGATGATCGGCTGCATGGGCCAGCAGTGTGAGCCCGTTCACGTCGCCGATGGCGTACACGCCTTCGGCGGCCAGCAGGTGTTCATCCACTTGCACGAAGCCCCGGCGTTTCAGCGCGCAGCCTGCCTTTTCGCAGCCGAGCCCGGCGGTGTTCGGGGTTCGGCCCACGGCGACCAGCGCCTTGGAGGCGGTCAGCACCCGGCCGTCGCCGAGAGTCAATTCGGCCTGCCCGTCCTTGGTGACCAGCGATTTCGCCATCACGCCCGCGATGCAGGTACGGCCCGCCTTGCCCAGCGTGCGATCCAGTTCCTTTGCAATATCGTTGTCTTCCGTAGGCGCGATGTGCGGCGCGGCTTCCACGATGGTCATCTTGGTGCCCATCAGGCCGAAGAAATCGCCGAGTTCGAGGCCGATGGCCCCGGCGCCCACGATGATCAGGCTTTCGGGCACTTCAGGGAGGTTCAGGATGCCGGTACTGTCGAGCACGGCGACGCCGTCGGGAGCCAGCCCAGGAAAAGATGCGCTGGACGAACCGCAGGACAGGATGATGTCGTCAGCCGTCAACATTTCTTCTTCAGCTTCAGAGCGGATCGCTACGTGCCCTTTTCCCGCGATGACGCCGTGTCCCTGATACAGGGTAATCCCCGCGGCGGTCAGGGCTTTGGCGAGGGCCTGGCTCGATCCCTTGATAAAGCGGCCCACACGGGCCTGCAACGCCTTGTAGTCGATGTCGATGCCTCCCTTCATGGTTCGCAGGCGTTCCTGCGCCCTGAGCATGGCGAGCGGAGCCGTCGCGCCGAGCAGCATCTTGGTGGGGATACAACCGCAGTTCAGGCAGGTGCCGCCCCAATGGTTGTCCTCAATGATCGCGACCCGTTTGCCGCCCGCCGCCAGTTCCTTCGCCGCCGTCGTGCCGCCGGGGCCGCCGCCGATAATGAGTACGTCGTAGTGCATGAGTTGCCTCGCTTTGGATTTGGGGCGCTACCCGCTTATCAAAAGGGTATGGAAGGAGAGGCGGACGCGACGCGCCAGCCGGAACCTTCCTAAATCCCGTCGCCCAGTTTTTCCTAAACAGAGACAATCCGGGAAAACAGCCGACAGGGATCCGATGAGGTTAAAAGCAGTTGAAGAGGGGGAAGGGGAGCTTTCTCCAGAAAGTTTCCCTTCCCCTGATTCGCTTTCCTATTTCTGAATATCGGCCTTGAACAGAAATTCGCGGGACGCGGAGCGGTACTTGAGCAGCATGGGATCGGTCACGGGCTCAAGGCCCTGCATACCCTGAGGCATATCGGGCGTCACGGACGCGATGGCATAGGGAAGCTGATGGTCGCCGCAGGCGTCGAAGACCATGCGGGCTGCTTCCCCGGCTTCGTCGCGGCTCGGCCAGCGCGCGCCGCCGTCCCCGGGGATCGGCGCGGCGAGGAAGCGGATTTCATGATTCGGGAACGCCTTGACCCGTTCGATGGTCTTGGCAAGCTCCTCCTTGGAAGGCGCCGCACCGAACAGGGTTTCGTACACGGAAGCCGGGCCGTGGATGTTGAGCTGGACCTTGGCGAGCACATCGAGGCCGGCGAGCCGTTCGAGCAACGCCGGGTTGCGCCCGTCCGTCTGCATGCAGACCGTGAGCCCGCCCTTGGCGAGCTGCTGCACCAGCTCGACGAAATGTTCCTCCTCGGCGGCGGGGCACTGCGAAAGATAGAGGCCGGAAATCCAGCCGTGCAGGAGATCGCTGCGCGTCACCGCGCCTTCGAGCGCATGGCCGGACAGCAGATAGGCGATGATTTCGCCGGATCCTTGTTTGATCACCGTGCCGTCGTCGAACAGCGGGAACTCCACGCCTTCGGGATTACGGTAGATGGCCTTGCGGTTGGCACGGTAGAAGGCGTTGAAAGTCGGGGCGTCGGCCTTGAAATCCACCGCGTCATAGGCGATCCGGCGTTCGGCGAGAAAACCCTTGACGATTTTGCACCGCAGGCAGTCCGGTGCCGTATACAATGTGATGCTCATGGCTGCTCTCTGAAAAGAGGCGGGGAAAACTCCCCGCCTCGGGTTGTCTTGTTACTTGTCGGTCGGGTCTTCCACGGAAGCCACGCACAGGGCGTTGCTGCCTTCGTACGGCACGCACCCTTCAACGCTCACTTCCTTGTCGCGATCACCCATGGCGGCGGCGCCGGGGACGCGGAAGGTGGCAACGTCCAGCGGCCTGATGGGGGTTTCGGCGGGCTTGGCGGCCTGCGGGACCCATTCGTACGGAACGCGGTAGGCGCGGTAGGTCATGTTCATGGGGACGAACGTGCCCTTGTAGGGAGAAATGAATTCCCACACGATCTTGTGGTCGGGCGTCACTTCAAAGACGCGGCCGTCGGAACCTTCGGTGATCAGCGTGTTGCCGTTGGGCAGGCGCTGCATGCCGCTGATGAAGGGGCTGTAGAAGCGGTTGCTGTCCATCGGTGCGAGGAAACCGGCTTCGCTTGGGGTGTACTGCCACACGATTTTCATGGCCACGGGGTCGATTTCCAGCACGCGGGAATAGTCGCGCAGCGCCGCCTTGACGCCGGTGGGGGCGCCGGGGTTCGGCACGTCGTAGCCGCCCCATCCGCCGTTGTCGAACACGAGGATGTTGCCGCCGCCGGGCAGGGTATGCGGGATCATATGCGCATGGTGCTGCCCGATGATCCAGCCGATGGCCTTGGCTTCGGGGCTGTTGTCGTAATCGGGGCCGAGCTTCCACACGATCTTGCCGGTCGCCTTGGAGATGATGAAGATGATGTTGGCTTCGCGTCCGTCCACGATGATGTTGTCGGGATGGAAGCGTTCGTCGCCCGCGTCATACCACTTGTTCGGGCCGAGCACGGACATGGAGTTGATGTGCATCCAATCGCCCATGCCTTCGGGCTGTATGGGGCGGTAGTTGGGGTTGCGGGCGAGGGTGTTCTTGGGGCCTTCGCGGAAACCCATTTCGTCGAAATGCTCGTTGCAGTTCCATTCCCACACGATGTCGCCATCCCAGTCCACTTCGAGGATCACGTCGTCGAGGAGCTGCTTGTCGGAAATTTTGGGATTACGGGCGTTGCGGTGTGCGAGGATGAGGGTGTTGCCGGAGTCGGTCTTGGGTTCCATGCCGGGCGCGTAGTAGCCGGTGGTGCTGCCCTCGCGCTGGAAGTCGTGATGGTAACGGGCCATCCAGCGGCCGGGGATGCCGGGATCGTCGATGTATTCGTTGCGATCGAACTTCCACACGATGTTGCCGTCCCAGTCCACTTGAATGACGTCAAGGCCATCCTGCACGCTGTACTTGCCGCTGCGGCGTCCGCGGCTGGTCATCAGATAGCCGCCGGGGAAAATCTTGTTGGGCATGCCGTGGACGCCCTTCCAGACGTTCACTTCGCGGCCGTTCATATCCATAAGTACGGCGCCGACTTCCTGCGCCTGAAAGATCGTGAAACCGTTCCAGCATTTTTCAGGATCGTATACGGTAACGCCGGTGGGATAGATAGTCGGATGACCCATAACTGACTCCTTGATTTCGCTGTGATGGGAGAGAATGCCTCTTCGTATGACCGGACGCTAGCACCGGTCCGGGGGGCGGCGCTGTTGCGTTTGTTACATTTGACGCAAAAGAATGCGTTTCAAGCCTCATGTCGGCCTGAAACGCATCAATCATGGTGTGTTCACATCCTTTTCGGAAGGCTGTGTTATAGAAAATGGTTGATGCTTTTTTCCTTGAAACTCCAAAGGAATAACCAACAAAATACCTCAGCTGGGGATTCCGCAAGGGAAAAGCAGGATAAAAAGTCTGTATTTTCATTGTGCTGTAAAAACAACCACATACCATGACAGAGCCTTTCGCTTAGGCTCTGTCAAAACATTATTGATGCCATGTTACCGCAATGGATTTCATTGCGTTTTTTGAAGGCATCTGCTGGCGCAGCCAACGACGGAAAAACGTATTTCATCAACGCGCCCACAATGCCGCCCCCTCCATAAGCGGCAGCGGCTCCGTATTGTGGAAAGCGCCGCCTTCATAGTGGGGCGACTGCGATATTGCGTCAAGACGGGCACCTTCAGGCAGCTTGCCGAATGAAGCCTGCGGCATAAAAGCATACCCTCCCCCGGCAAGGATACAGAGCAAAAGCACCAAGCCCAATGCCACGCGCATCCCCCTTTTCATGGAATATCCAAAGCGTTTCGCCTTTCAAACGCGAACGGAGACGGCAAGGCGAACCGGCCTACGAGACAGGCACTTTTGCAATGAAAGCCGCATTTCAACTATCTGAAGCCCAAAATGATTTTTGGGAAACTCATCGAAAAGGCGAATGTCTCCGGCCCACTTCCAGAACCGCCTTGCCGCCTCCGCCGCTGCCCTCCGCGCACATCGGCGGAATCCAGCCGCCTTACACGGTGATCAAATCGTATTGATTGTTCCCCATGCCTTGGAGCTTCATATACTCAAGCTGGCGCAGGCCGCTGCGGGACTCGATGCGTTCCACAAGGTCGCGCCGCTGCGCTTCGGGCAGCGCATAAACCATGTCCACCGAAGCCTGATCGACAGCCAGAATATCCGTCGAGGCAATGATCCCCAAATCCGGCGTGGTGGGTGCCGCCGCGCCAAGCCCGGCGCAGTCGCAATCCACCGACAGGTTCCGAAGCACGTTGATATAGGTAATATGCTGCCCAAAATGATTGGTAATGGCTTTGCCGCCTTCCACCATCCGTTCCATGAACAGCGGGCCTCCGGGCCAGCTCCCGTCGCCCGGAAGCTGATGGATCTGCTGCTTGCCCAGCTTCCCTGAGGCGCAGCCGATGGAAATGTTTTTGAGCGATCCGCCGAAACCGCCCACGGCATGCCCTTTGAAATGGGTCAGCACCAGCATGGAGTCATAATTCAGGATATGTTTGCCGACGGACACTTCCGTAAGCCATTTTCCGCCGGGAATGGGGAGGCTTATGTCCCCATCCTCATCCATGATGTCAACGGGGCAGAAAGTCCAGCCGTTGGCCCTCAGGGTTTCACGATGCCCTTCCGTGGTCTGCCTTGGGCTGGGATACAAAACATTACATTCCACAATGCTGCTGTTCGGGATGTTCGCTTGAAACCCTCTGACCATTTCACGGGGTAAAATATTCGGCCCATGCGGTTCGCCCGTATGCAGCTTAATGGCGATCCTGCCGATCATGCCCTGATTGACGCGGGCGTAGACCTTCATCAACCCTTCGAGGCTGATGTCCTTCGTAAAAAAGACCTTGGCCTTTTCCTGCGGCGCGGCAATGGCTGAATCGGCTCTAGGGAACCCACCCAAAGCGAAGGCCCCTACAGCGAACGCTCCACCCTTCAGAAAACTCCGACGCGAAAACTGTCCGGCCATACTGTGCACTCCTTAATTGCCTTTACACAATGGTGTTTGTAACCTTTTTATTCATTCTTCTTTCAAAGCAGCTTCGTGGCATCCCGTACTCGAAAACAGAAAATATATCGCCGTATGTTTTCAAAAAGGCTCTGTTATAGTTTGTGGTTGTTTCATCTCCACAGTGCGGTGAAAATACAGCCTTTTTCTCCGGTTTTCCTCTTGGCGGAATACAGGGCTAAGGCATTTTGTCGGTTATCCCTGTGGAACTTCAAGGAAAAAAGCATCAACCATTTTCCATGACACAGCCAAGAAAAATACCGGGAAAAGGCCCCGCCCGGCGTGAAAGCCCGCCGCCCTCGGCATATCGGCATCAAAAACCAGCGTCGCCAGCGAACCGGTATACGGCATGCCGCCTTCGGCACCACGCCGGGGGACGGAAAGGGCCTCCCCGGAGAGCGGCCCTTCCACGGCAGCGCCCTTTTCAGGCTACTTCCAGCCGCCCCCAAGCGCGAGGCAGACATTGACGATGGACGACAGGCGTTCGCTGCGTGCGGCGGCGAGCTGCATTTCGCTGTCGAACAGCGATCGTTCCGCGTCCAGCACTTCCAGATATGAGGAATAGCCGTTGTCGTAGCGCGTATTCGCCAGCTCCACGGAAAGCCGCAATTCCTTGACCATGCGTTCCAGCGAGGCGACGACGTTGCTCATCTCCTGCTGGCGGGTCAGGGCGTCGCGCATTTCCTTGAAGGCGCCCTGAACGGTCTTTTCATAGGTCGCCAACGATTCGCGCTGCTTGGCCTCGGCAGCCTCGACGCCGTACTTCACGCGCCCGAAATCAAGCAGCGGCACGGAAGCCGCCCCGCCGTAGCTCCATGTCTGGAGCGGGTTGCTCATCAGGGTATGCAGTTCGGGGCTGACCACCCCGAAGAGGCCGGTCAGCGAAATGGACGGGAACCATGCGGCCTTGGCGACGCCGATGTTGGCGTTGGCGCTCTTGACGGCCATTTCCGCCTGCTGGATGTCCGGGCGGCGCTCCAGCAGATCGGAAGGCACGCCCGCCGGGATGACCGGAGGCGTGGGGATGGATTCCAGCGTCATGCCGCGCTGCACGGTGCCTTCCATGATCTCCTTGGGCGAGCGTCCGAGCAGGGCTTCCAAGGCGCTTTCCGCCGCATCGCGGGAAATGCGCGTCTGGTAGAGGGCGGTCTTGGCGGTTTCCACTTCCGTCTTGGCGCGGCTCAAATCCAGTTCGCTGATGAGGCCCTGTTCATAGCGGGCCGTATAGATCCTGAGCGCATCCGTACGCGTCTTGACCGTCCGTTCGGCGGTCGAGAGCTGGAGATCAAGGCTCCGCAGCAGGAAATAAGCGTTGCTGGCCTGCGCCGCGATGGAGAGCCTCATGCCGCGCTGCGCCGCCTCGGTTCCGAGCACCTGATACATGGCGGCTTCCTTGGCGTTGCGGAGCTTGCCCCAGAGATCGATTTCCCACGTCGCCCCGAACCCCGCCGAGAACGGCGACGTCGAGCCGTTCGTGATCTTGGTGTTGTCCACCCAGGTCTGCGTCCCCTGCGCCTGCCCGCTCAAAAGCGGAAGCAGTTCCGCACGCGCCACGCCAAGCTGCGCCCGCGCGTAATCGACCCGCGCCACGGCCGCCGCGATGTCGCGGTTGGCGGCCAGCGCCTCCTGAACCAGCGCGTTCAGCGTGGAATCGTCGAAGCGCTTCCACCACTGTTCGTCAAGCTGTTCCCCCTGCCCGGCATCTTTCCACGCCTGCGGCAATTCCATTTGGGGGCGCTGGTAGTCCGGCGCGAACGAGCACCCCGCCAAGCCAAGCACCATCAGTCCTACGACAACAATACGCATGTGTTCCCTCCTCAGGGGAATGCCTCCGGCGGCCGGGCTGCCGCCCGGACCTGCCCGGGGGGAATGATTCCCCCCGGACCCCCTCAGCGCGGCGTGGGCCACGGCTGCGCCGCGTCCCCCGCCGCTCCGAAGGCGTCAGGAATGTCTTCGATTTCCTCCGGCGTGATGCCGTGCAATGCAACGATGAGCCAGTATATGCCCCTTGCCTCCATTACAAAAGAGGCCCGGAGAGGCGGGAAGGGGCAGTCTTTTGAAGAAGGGCTTCCCCTTCTCCCGGTTATTCCTTTTCCTTGCTTCCCGTGCCCATAAGCTTTTCAGATGCCCTCATGATCCAGCGGAAGAAGAAGGGCACGAACAACGGCGCGACAAGGGTCGCAACGAGCATGCCGCCGATGACGCTGGTGCCGATGGCGTGGCGGCTGGCCGCGCCCGCGCCCGTACTGACGGCAAGGGGCACGCAGCCGAGGATGAAGGCCAGCGAAGTCATCACGATGGGCCGGAAACGCAGGCGGGCGGCTTCTTCAGCCGCATGCGCCGCGTCCCTGCCTTCGTTGCGGTATTGCTCGACGGCGAATTCCACGATCAGGATGGCGTTTTTCGCCGACAGGCCGATCAGCGTCACGAGGGCGACCTGAAAATACACGTCGTTGGAGATGCCGCGCAGCCAGATGGCGGTGATGGCCCCGAACACGCCGAACGGCACGGCGGTCAGCACGGTGAGCGGGAGCGACCAGCTTTCATACTGCGCGGCGAGGATCAGGAAGACCATGACCAGCGCGAGCACGAAAACGAGCGAACCGCCGCTGCTGACCAGCTTTTCCTGATACGACGAGCCCGACCACGCGATGGCGTACCCGTCCGGCAGCACTTCCTTGGCCACTTCCTCCATCGCCGCCATAGCCTGCCCGGAGCTGTAGCCCGTGGCGGGGCTGCCCATGAACTTGGCGGCCTGAAAGTTGTTGAAGCGCTCCACGGTCTGAGGCCCGGACGTGGGCTTCACGTTGATCAGGGCCGTCAGGGGGATCATCTCGTCCCGCTTGTTGCGGACGTACACTTCAGCCAGATCTTCAGGGCGCGCGCGGTAATCCTTTTCCGACTGCGTGTAGACGCGGAACGTCCGCCCGTACAGGTTGAAGTCGTTGATGTAGGAGGAGCCGAACGTCGCCTGCATCGTCTGAAAGACATCGGACACGTTCACGCCGAGAGTGCGGGCCTTCTCGCGGTCAAGCTCCACAAAAAGCTGCGGCGCGTTGACCGTAAACGACGTGCTCACGCCCTGCAGTTCGGGCCGCTTGTTCGCCGCTCCCGCGAGCTTCTGCGCAACGTCGGAAAGCGCCTCGCTTCCCTTGCCGTTGCGATCCTGGAGCCACATTTCAAAGCCGCCGGTGTTGCTCATGCCGCTGATCGGCGGCGGGTTGAAGGCGATGAACGAACCCTGCTCCAGCCCGAAGCCCATGCCGTACAGCTTGCGGGCAAGATCGAAGGAGCTGTCGCCGGGGGCCTTGCGCTCGTCCCACGGCTTGAGGGTGAAGAAGAACGTCGCCACGTTGGTCTTGGCCGCACCGCTCACGGCGTCCATGCCGGAGAAGCTCATCACATCCGCAACCAGCGGATCGCCCATGATGGCCTTGTCGAGCTTTTCCACCACGGCGGACGTGCGGCTGATGGCCGCGCCGTCGGGCATGGTCATGAGCGCGATGAGATATCCCTGATCCTCATCGGGGACGAGCCCGCCCGGAACGCGCTCAAACACGCCGCCGATGCCCACGAGCACAAGCGCGAACAGCCCCACGGCAAGCAGGCTGCGCCGGAGCAGCATCTTGACGATGCTGACGTATTTTCCGGTGAGCCCTTCAAACCAACCGTTGAATTTGCGGAAGAGGGCATTGGGCTCCCCATGCCCCGGCTTGAGCAGCAAGGCGCACAGGGCGGGGGTGAAGGTCAGGGCCACCGCGCCCGATATGACCACGGACACTGCGATGGTGATGGCGAACTGCTGGTACATGCGGCCCGCCATGCCGCCGGTGAAGGCCACGGGGATGAACACGGCGCACAGCACCAGCACGATGGCGATGACCGGGCCCGTCACTTCCTGCATGGCCTTGGCGGTCGCCTTGCGCGGCGGCAGCCCGTCGCTGATGTGCCGCTCCACGTTTTCGAGCACGACGATGGCGTCGTCGACCACGATGCCGATGGCAAGCACAAGGCCGAACATGGTCAGGGTATTGATGGAGAACCCAAGGGCATACATGCCCGCGAACGTCCCCACGATGGACACGGGCACGGCGAGGCAGGGGATCAGCGTGGCGCGCCAGTTCTGAAGGAACAGGAACACCACGAGGAACACCAGCACCATCGCCTCGAACAGCGTCTTCACCACCTCCTCGATGGAAATCTTCACGAAGGTCGTGGTATCGTAGGGGATGCTGTAGGCCACGCCCACGGGGAACGCCTTGGACAGTTCCTCCATCTTGGCCTTGACCACTTCGGCGGTGGCGAGGGCGTTCGCGCCCGGCGAAAGGTAGATGCCGATGGGCACCGCTTCGAGGCCGTTGTACTTGCCCACGAAATCGTAGCTCTGCGCGCCGAGTTCGATGGTCGCCACGTCCTTGAGGCGGAGGATGGAGCCGTCCGGCTGCGTGCGGAGGATGACGTCGCCGAACTGTTCCGGGGTGGTCAAGCGGCCCTGCGTGGTGATCTGCCACGTCACGCCCACGCCGGGGGACATGGGCTCGGCGCCCATGCGCCCCGCCGCGAACTGGGCGTTCTGATCCCGCAGGGCGGTGGCGATGTCCTCAGGCGTGACCCCAAGCTGGCTCATGACGTCCGGCTTGAGCCACACGCGCATGGAATAATCCTGCGCCGCGAAGTTCTTGGCATCGCCCACACCGGGAAGGCGTTTCAGCTCATCGACGATGTTCAGCAATGCGTAATTGCTGAGGTAGATGGTGTTGTACCGCTGATCCGGCGAGGTCAGGAAAATGATCTGGAGCATGGAGGACGACTTTTTGAGCACCGAGACGCCCATGCGCTGCACTTCCTGCGGAAGCTGCGCCAGCGCAAGCTGAACCCGGTTGTTCACGTCGATGGTTGCCTGATCAGAATCAGTGCCCACATTGAAAGACACGGTCAGGCTCATGCTTCCGGTCCCTGAGCTGACCGAACTCATGTAGATCATGTTGTCGACGCCGTTGATCTGGCTTTCGAGCAGCGAAGCCACGGTCTCGGCGACGACGTTGGCGCTCGCGCCGGTGTAGCTCGCGCTGACTTCCACCTGCGGCGGGGTCAGGTCGGGATACTGCTCAATCGGCAGCACGGAAATGGCGATCGCGCCCACCAGCGTGATGATGAGCGAGATGACCGTGGAAAAGATCGGACGGCGGAGGAAAAAGCCTTCCTTGATTTCGGAAGCCTGTTCCGGTGACGGGGCGTGTTTGTTTTCCATGACGCTCCCCTACTCGGCCTTGCCAGGGCCTGTGCCGACGGGCTGATCCGGCAGCTCCACATCCTGAACGGAGGCTTGCCGAATCCGCACGGGCTGGCCGGGAACGGCTTTGTTGCCGCCTTCCACCACGATGCGCTCACCGGCCTTCACGCCTTTGTTCAGCAGGAAACTGTCGCCGTAGTTGTCGCCGAGATCCACCGGGCGCATCTCGGCCTTGTCGCCCTCGCCTATCACGACGACCATACTGCCCTTCTGCGTCTGGATGACGGCCTGCTGCGGGATCAGGATGGCGTTGACCAGCTCCATGCCGGAAAGGGTGACGCGCACGAACTGGCCGGGAAGGACGAACAGATCCGGGTTGACGAACTCGGCACGGGCCGCGACCACGCTGGTATTGGTATTCACCTGCTTGTCGATGAAGGTGATCGCCCCCTTCGTCCGGTAAACCGTCCCGTCCGCGAGGGTAATTTCAGCCACAGTCCCGTCGGACTTGAGCCGCCCCTGTGCCTGAAGCGCGCGCAAGCGCATGAACTGCGGGCTCGGTATGGCGAAGTTGGCGTAGATGGGATCGTTCTGGTTCACCACGGTCAGGAGGCTGCCGTCCTGCGAACCGGCGGTGATGAGGTTGCCGACCGTCCGGTATTCGCGGCTGGCGAACCCGGCGACCGGGGCGGTCACATAGGCGTGGCTGAGCTTGATTTCCGCTTCGCTCACGGCGGCCTTGGCGGAATCGAGGTCGGCCTTGGCGCTGTCGTAAGCGGCCTGGGCGTCGTCGCGGTCCTTCTGGCTGACGGCGTTCTTCTTGTACAGCGGCAGGACGCGGTTCAGGTTCTGGCGGGCCTGCGTGAATCTGGCCTGCGCCTGCTCCATGACGCCTTTGGCCTGACGGAGCGCCGCCCTGTAGGTATCCGGCTCGATCTCGAACAGCAGTTGCCCCTGCTTGACATACTGCCCTTCGTTATAAGCGCGGCGCATGAGGATTCCCGAAACCTGCGCCCGCACCTCGACGGCGCGGGAGCCTTCCGTCTGCCCCGCATAGGTGAAGCTGACCGGGACATTGCGCTCCTCGACGGTCATGACGCCCACGAGCGGCGGGGGAAGCGAAGCCGTCCGGCCCTTTTCCTCTGACTTGCACCCGCCCACAAGCAGCAAGGCAAACAGCGTGCATACGGACACCATCAACGACAGAGGGGTACCAACTGGAGATTTCATCAGCTATTCCTTACGTTATCCGTTTCCCTAACGCCGCATCGAACCGATGCGCATTGACATGCCGCCGCCGCATCGACTACTCAAAAGATCTCGTTTGGGCTTGACGGTAGCATGTACCGTACATGGAGAAAAGAGTCCTATACTCATAAATCGTTAGAGACAGGGATATCATGCGACATTTTCTGCTCCGCGGCATTCTCATCGGCGGTTCGATGGGCGTCCTGTATGCGCTTGCCGGTTTTTCCGACAGCCTTCCCAGAGCCTTCGGCGTAGGCATGATCGGGGGGGCGCTTGCGGGCCTGACCCTCGCCATCCGGAAGCGCAAGCGCAAGGATCGGCAATGACCCAAGCATCCGGCGAGGCAAACGCCCCATTGGGGAACAGCCGTTTTGAGGCCATCGCCTCCAGCGCCCTTATCGGACGCTTCTTCGGCGTTCCCTTTTTCCGCCCTTCCGTCAGCTCCGCCCTGCTCTTCAACGTCTGGGCCTACCTGCTCGGCCCGTTCGCCTTTTTCCTCTTCGGCCTTTGGCGCAAAGGCATCGTGCTCCTTGCCGTGGCCGCGCCGCGCGGGAAAAACTGCGTCGCCGCAAACAGCAGCGCCGCCGCCGGATGGTGCGGCGGCTGGTCGTTTTGT
>ENA-UEQE01002467-UEQE01002467.1-human-gut-metagenome-genome-assembly--contig:-NODE-2467-length-13274-cov-3.913617_pt1 | contig 13274 bp, 17 predicted proteins | sample MGYA00242934_ERZ507935 | MGnify/ENA primary metagenome ERZ507935 (study PRJEB26167, sample SAMN06115423) | human gut metagenome | host: Homo sapiens | place: China:Anhui | collected 2015-03-30... | reverse complement strand
ACCGGCACGTTCTTGGATGAGATATCCCATGATATTCCCCATCAGAATTGGGGGGAAAGGGAATGGGATCAGGATTTCCGGTATATGCAGAGTATTGGAATTGACACGGTCATAATGATCCGGTCGGGTTATCGCAAATTCATTACTTATCCTTCGGCGCATTTGCTGGGCAAAGGGTGTTATATGCCTTCCGTCGATTTGTTGGACATGTTCCTTCGGCTGGCGGGGAAATATCACATGAAGTTCTATTTTGGTTTATATGATTCGGGCAAGTACTGGGATACCGGTGACCTTTCGTGGGAGGTTGAGGATAACAAGTATGTGATTGATGAGGTGTGGAGCAGGTACGGTGAGAAGTACAAGAGTTTCGGCGGATGGTATATCAGTGGTGTTTACCCCCATGGAGGAAGGCGGCTATCTGGCCTATGTTCCGGACTTAGAAATCAACACCCAGGGCGAGGATCTGGCCCAGGCCATTCTTATGGCGCGGGACGCAATCGGGGTGATCGGCCTGGATATCGAGGACGATGGCGACCCATTTCCTATTCCCTCGAAGTCGGTCCCGCATCAGGAAAACGAGATCGTCTCCCTGGTAGACGTGGACCTGGCCGCATACCGGCGCTCTGTGGAAAAGAAAACTGTCCGCCGCAATGTGACCCTTCCCGGCTGGCTGGACAGCGCTGCCAAGGATGCTGGCATCAATGTTTCCGCCGTTTTGCAGGCCGCCCTCAAGCAGCAGCTCGGAATCCAATAAGATCCCCGCCGCCCCCTCCGGGGGCGGCTTTTTTTGCTTCCTCTCACATATTGTCCATCGCCCGCAGCACCCTCTGGGCGATCATCTGTCCCAGGCTGTTGGCATACTGGGCGTTGCCGATCACGTTGCCCTGGACAGTCACATAGACCGTGACGCTCGGTCCGCCCATCCGCCGGGATATGTCGTGGGGGATGATCTGGGTGCCGCCGGGCAGATTCAGGATCTCTCCGCCCCGCTCGTTCACCCGTGTCCATCCGCCGGAGAAATAGCTGGTGCCCATGGCGTTGCCCCGCAGCTTCTCCCCGACCCAGCTCCCGGCAGACATGACCAGGCTGCCGCTGGCCTTGATCCCCTTGTAGATCGACCCCAGCAGGGGGACCCCTTCCACCTTCCGGTCCAGCCAGCTCAGTTTTTCACCGATCCAGCCGAAGAATCCGGCGACCCCCTCCTTAGCCGCGGCGAAGGCGCCCGTCACGCTGTCCCGGATGCCGCCAAACACTGCCTTGGCGCTCTCCCACAGGGAGATGGCGTCCTCCTTGATGGCGTCCCAGTTGGCGATCAGCCATCCGCCTGCCGCGATAGCCGCCATAATGCCCAAATAGATGGGATTCGCAGACAGGAACGCGCTGCCCACGGAGATAAATTTTTGCAGAGTCTGGATGGCCGTAATGGTGTCCGAAGCAAATTTCAGCACCTTCACGGCCGCCAGGGCGCTCCCCACGCCGATGAGCACCCGCTTGATGGCGTCCCCGTTGTCCACCACCCACTGGAACGCTCCGCTGGCCATGTCGATCCCCCTGGCCAGTCCCTGGTCAAACTGCCGCGCCAGGCGGGTAACGGTCCCGTCCTGGGACCACTGCTGGAATCTGGCCATCAGGCCCTCCGCCCTCTGGCCCAGCCAGTCCAGGGCCGACCCCGCCCGCAGGCTTCCATCCTCCTGGGCGCCCAGCAGCTGCCAGATCCAGTTCTTGGCCGTCTGGGCCGCAGAGCCCAGCTTGGCGGTCACCGTACTCATGGCCGCCTGGTTGGCCCTGGCCCTCACCAGCTCCTGATTGTTGCGGTAAAAGGCGCTTGCCGCCCCCTCATAGGTGGCGGTCAGGGTGTCCATCAGCAGGCGGTTCCGTTCCCCTTCGTCAGAGCAGCGCTCCAGCTTCTCGTTAAAGGCGTCCTCGCTGATCCCCACCCAGTTCAGGGCGTCGGCCAGCACGCCGGTCACCTTGGCGGTCTTGACCGTCTCATTGGATGCCTCAATCAGCCCCTCAATGGGCAGGGAATCGCCGAAGGTGCCGCTTACGCCGGCGGCGATCCGGGTCCATCTGGTCACGTCCCGCTCATTCCGGCTCAACTTGGCCAGCAGCTGTGAGGCCTCGGCGGCCGTGTCCGTGTCCCCCAGGATCTTGTAAAATTCCCGGTAGGCGGTGCTGGCCGTCCTGGCGCTGTACCCCGCCGCTTCATAGGCGGTGTTCAGCTTCCCCTGGGCGGTCCGGTACTCCTCGGTGGCGTTGTCCAGGGCCAGAAAGCCGGCGGCCAGGCCGGCAGCGGCCGCCGCTCCAAACTTTACGGTCTTTTTGGCGAAGTCAGTGACCGCGGCCCCCGCCTTGTTGGTAAAGCGCAGCACGGACCGGGTGGCGGATACAGAGCCCTTGTCCACCTTCTCCATGTTTTTGGCCGTGGCCAGCAGCCCCTTGGACATGTTGTCCTTCATGTTCAGGACTGTATTGATGACTTTAGTGGACATGCCCATCACCTCCCGGCAGGAGCCTGGAGAACCCCAGCGCGGTCCCCGCCTCGCTCATGGATATCTGCTCCTCATAGTACAGCGCCCGCGCCCCCTCCAGGAAGGCCCGCTCCGCCGGGGTGGTCCGGCTCAACGCCTCCAGGGTCCAGCCCCGGGGCGCGTAGAAGGCGAACAGCCCCAGGAGGGGGTCGCGGGCGATCAGTTTTTTACCGTCTCAAGGCCGGGGTCCCCTTTGGACTCTCCGTCCCCCTCCGTTTGCTCTGTCTCAGGCTTCTTGGCGGGAGGCTCTGGGATCAGCCCCAGAAAGCGCAGGGCCTGGCCGCCCAGCAGGTCCAGCTCCGCCAAATCAAACAGCTCGTCCAGCACCCTCATGGGGTCGTCCTGGCACCCCAGGGCCTCCTGGAGCTTCTTGTCCCACAGCTGGGGACAGCAGGCATAAACGGCGTGATTCCCGCACAGGAGCGATTCCTTCGCGTCGGATGCCGCCACCAGCTCCCCGTACAGGTCCAGCACCGTTTTCTGGCTGGGCATCCGGGCCTCCAGGCCGTATTCGCTGCCTGGCACCGTCAGCATCCCGATTTTCAGCCGGTCCGCCTCCCGCCGCTCCCGTTTGGCCAATAGTTCGTCAAAGGTAAATTTCTTTGCCATCAGTTGACCGCCTCCAGATTCTTGGCATAGACCGCCTTAAAGGGCAGCTCCCGTTCTACCGCCTTCTTGGCCTCAATGTTGGCCAGGGCCGCCTCGGTAAAGACCACTCCGGTCAAGGACCACCGCTCACGGGCGGCGTTGCCCGGTCGTCCCAGGGCGGAGATGATGGTGATGTCCGGCATCACGCCGGTGCGGTAGCCCTCCACAATGGCCTGCTCCAGGGCGCTGTCACGCTTCTTGTCCGTGATGGTCCCCTCGATGGTATAGCCGTTATAGATGGGGAATGAAGCATAGTCGCCGCAGAAGGCACCGTCCTCAAAGTCGCCGGTCATCTTGATCTCGATTTTGGTGGCCAGCTCGTCCCGCGCCCCGTTGATATACAGCTCGCTGGTGGAGCCGTGCATGATCTGCTGATACTTTGTCATGGCGTCCTCCTTACATCAGGGCGACCACGAACCGGAGATCCGTCATGGAGCCCAGGATCTTCACATCGCCGCCCAGAAATACCGTCCGCTTATAGGGGGTGGAAATGACCTTTCCGTCGTCCCACTCCGCCGCCTCCGCCTTGCCGGAGTCGATCCAGACGTTGCGCTGGCTGGTCACATCCACCCCGGCGGTGTTGTCATAGGTGGGGTCCAGCACATTCTCATCCCCCAGATCCCGAAAATACCCGTTGATAGCGGCCAGAAGCAGCATCTGGTTGGCGGTGGTGTTCTTATACTTGCCCCGGTAGTCCGTGCGGAAGGTGTTGGTAATGTCGTCCCGCATCAGGTCCATGGCCTCCACGGTCTCGATATACTTCATGTCCTCCGTCTGGGTGCTGCCGTTGGTGGTGGTCAGGCTGTTCACATCTACCCCCACCTTTACCTGGTCGTCCTCGTTGACCAGGACAAACTTTCCGGCGCCCACCGCCGCGTTCACGTCCTCCGGCTCCTCCACCGCGGCCAGGTTGCCGCACACATAGCCGGTGGCGCCCCGCAGCACGTTGCAGGCCGCCAGCAGCCCGGCCAGGCTGGGGGCGTACTGGCTGCCCTCCACCTCGCCCCGCGCATCCCCAAAGGTGACTTTGGGATTGACCAGGTTCACGATGTGCATACAGTCGGGCGCCGTGGTGTTGTAGCACACCGCCTTCCAGCTCTTCTGCTCCTTCTCCCGTGCCTTGATCCAGCTGGACAGGTCGCTCCAGTCCTGGGTGGTGCCGCCGCACACGGTGATCCAGCCGGTCTGCTCCTTCTGCACCAGGATGGCCAGGGCGTCCGCCAGCGTTCCGGAGGCCCCCACCTTGACCACCGACACCCGCAGGGGGCCAAAGGACAGGGCGTCCTTGATGTACTGCTGGTTGGCGGCGGTAAACTCATCCTCCGGGACCTGGGTGGCGTCCCCAAAGCGGAAAAAGCTCTCCCCGCTCCCCTCTGTGGCGTCCCGCAGGATCAGCGCCGCGATTCCGCGCTCCGACCGGCTCACAAAGCTGGCCGCCAGCTGCCGAAATATAACTTCAATGCTTGGTAATGTTACTGACAACTCAATGCACCTCCAAATTTTGCCTCAATTCCTCCATCCGCTCCGCGGCCTCCTCGTCGCCGGGCGTGTAAAGCTGGTCCAGCGCCAGCCCCATCGAGGCCGTCAGCACCCCGTCCGCCACGGTGAAGGACAGCCCCTCGTCCATGGGCACGGTATCCTCCCCCACGGGTATCCCGCCGCGGAAGGCGTCCGAGAGGGCCTGGCGCATGGCCAGGTTGTCCAGCTTTGGACGGTACTGGTCCGCCGCGAAAAAATAGATACGGAAGGTGACCGTCGGCTCCACCCGTGGGCGGATGGCCAGGGCGTCGCCGCTCTCCTCCAGCTCCACCTTGATACAGGGCCGGCGGAAGGGGGCGCTCAGGTCCTCCGCCACCAGCTCCGCCTCCAGGCCGGAGGCTTTTACCGCCTCCTTGACCAGAGCGCATACCGCCCCGTTCAGTTCCTTCATTGTCACAGCTTCTCCACCAGCTCCTCGTCCAGCATCTCGTCCAGATCGGTGTAAAACTCCGGTTCAAACTCTTTCGCGGCTACCTCAAAAACGTGGCGGCCTCTGACAAACCCCACCTCCCGGCCGTCGTGGGTCACCATCCGGTGCCCCTCCTCGATCAGGTGGGCGTGGGGAGCGTAGGAATACACCCGGACGGCCTTGTCGCCCCGGTAGTCGTACACCTTGCCCCGCTTGATGGATTTCAGGTAATTTCCGGTCTTTTTGCCCAGCTTTCGGGCCTGGGCTTTGGTCTTATTCCTAAGTTTGGCGCCCTCCTTCTGCAGGAACTGCTTCTGCCGCTTGGGGGCCTTCTCCGCCACCAGGCGGATGTCCTTCCCATAAGCGGCCAGCTCTGACAGATCAAACCCCTGGGACATATTCCTCCACCACCAATCTGCAATACAGCTCCATCCAGCCGCCCCGGTTATAGATGGGATATCCGTATAAAACGTCGTACCGCTGGCCCCGGAACATGAAATACATCCCCTGCTCGATGACGGGGCAGGCGGAGGCGCGCAGCCGCACCCGGTGGGTGATCTCGGAGCGCTCCATATCCCCCTCCAGGGCGGCGGCGCGGCCGGAGGCAGGCACGATCTGGGCCCACACCGTCCGCTCCGGCCGGTATTCGTATGTGGTTTCCTTCAGCTCGTTTTCCGCCTTTTTCTTTCGGTATATCGTGATCCTGCACCGCAGGTCGCTGGCTGTCACCGCCATCTCCGCCGCCCCCCTTCAACGCGCTTGCGTCCATTTCAGTTGGTTGAGCTTATTGCGGAAGGCCGGGTTTTCCGCCAGCTTTCCCGACTCGGTCTGGGCCTCTCTCTGGTCGTAGGCATCCAGTGTAAGAGGCAGAATGACTCCCAGCCAGAGGCCGTGACGGGTGCTTTTAGGATCAGGGCGGGAAATCCCCGCGCCCCGGAGGTAAGCCTCCGCCGCGTCCCAGGCTGCCGTCATAGCCGGCAGGGTATCCTGATCCTCCGTCTCCCGGCAGTAGGAAAACACGGTGCCCTTCAGCTCCTCCGGGATGGCCATCTCAGTTCACCTCGTCCCTGGTCAGATAGCGGGTATCTACCCAGCCCTCCAGCCCGTCCGCTTCGGCCTTCATCCATACGCCCACGCCGTCCGGGCGCCAGGTGCGGAGCTCCACCGTTACCGCCGTGCCGATGGGCAGCACCTTCAGCACCTCGGCCCCGAGGTTTGGCTCCTTCCTCAGCCGGAGCCGCTTATGGGCCACCCGGCACTCCTCAGGCATCTGGTCCTCCGCCCCCACAGGGACCTGCACAGTCTCTGTTTCCGTTTTTGCGGCCAAGTCGGACACATTGGCGGCCGCTTCCTTCTCCGCCGGCGCCTCCTGGACGGGGTCGGCCGTGTCACTCTTTCGTCTGCTCATAATGACCTTCCTTTCCCCTTAGCCGCCCACGCCGGCAGACGGGTCGATCAGTGCCTTGAAGCCTGCGTTGGGGTCCATGGTCACCGCGTCCAGCCGGCACAGGCCGCGAATCTCATAGCTGTCGGTGGCCCAGGCGTCGCCGCCCACATCAGTGGCCGCCATCTCGATGCCCTTCCGGACAAACAGGGTGCCAAGGGCCTTGAAATTGCCCACATAGATGGGGTGCTTTTCGGATACGTCAGGGATCAGGTCGTTGTCGGCGTAGACCACCCGGCGCCCGCTCAGGCGGTATACATTGGGGTCCGCGGGGTTTGGCACCAGCAGGGACCGCCCGTTCTTGTCCTCCCAGCCATCCATCTCGGCATAGCCGTTCTGGTTGGTCAGCAGGGTAGCGGCGGAGCTGTGGGCCGTGTTCAGCTTGGTGATCAGCGCCTTGCGAAGCTCCTTGGCCTCGCTTCCGGCAGTCAGGGCCACCTCGGTGGTCAGGCCGGTCAGCAGGGCCAGCAGCAGGGTGTTCTTGGTCAGGATGTACTTGGGTCCGAACCAGCCGGCCAGATAGCGGAGCAGTCCGGCGGTGTTGTCGCCGAGCAGCTCGGAGGAGACGGGCAGCCGGTCGCCATACTTGTCCACCGTGTAGGTGACCTTGGTGAACTTGGGCTGGTCGTCCTTTCCGATGGTGCCCATCTCCGCGATCTTGGGCAGAGCCTTGCGCTTGCCCTGCTCCACGGCCCGCCAGCCGCTCAGTCCGCGTACATTCTCCACAGCAAAAAACTGGCTCAGATCCACATACTCCTTCTCGTACTCGTGGATCATGTCGTCAAAGTCCTGGGGCACCAGGAAGCCGCCGTCCGCCCCTTCAGGGGAGCCGCCGGTCTCGGTCAGGGCCTTGGCCAGAGGCTCGTAACCCTCCATGCCCCACACCTTGCCGACCTTCACCCCGTTGCGCAGGGCCTTGACGAAGGCGGTAGCGTACTCGTTGCTCCTCCGGATCTCGTCGATGGCCGCGCCCTTGGCCTTGTCCGCTTTCTTGTCCTGGAATGCCTTGTGGCGCAGCTTCATGCCCTCGTCGTCCTCGGCAAAGCGGCCCTCCTCGGCCAGCTGGGCTTCAGCGGCGTCCAGCTCCTGGTTCATCTTGGCCACTTCGCCCATCAGGGCCTTGTGGCCGTCAAAGTCCTTCTTGGCCAGCAGGGCCTCGCCCTCCTTCAGCTTTTCGGCACGCTTGGCCTTCAGCTCCAGATATTCCTGATACGTCATAGCTCTGTTCCTCCATATCTCATTTTTTCCTGTTCCTGTCTGGCCATCGCCAGTTGAAACACCTCGTCATCCCCGGCATCCTCGGGGGATTCCCGGCCGCCGTACCGCTTGCTTTTCACGATCCCGGCGCCCGGCTGGGCGGGCACAGGTACAAAGGATACCTCGTAGGCGTCCTTTGCCCCGTCCAGCTCCATCACGCACAGCCTGCCGTCGTACTCACGGCCCGGCCAGTGCTGGCAGCAGGTCTGCACCTGGTCGGCGCCGCAGATGGAGCAGAGCGCCCGCTCCACCGCGCAGCCCACGCTGCACTCCCGCAGGATGCCGCTCTCAATGGCGGTGATAGTGGAAGCTGTCTGCTCTGTCCTGGGCATATAGCACCGCAGGACCAGCCGGTGGACGTTCTCAGCTTCCTCCACGCCGGCGGCGTAGATCCGGGCTGTCTGGGTACCGGCGGACCACTTGTGGTCCATCAGCACCGGCCGCCCCACAAACAGGGGAGCCAGGCCCTCCAGAGCCGCCAGGGTAAACCGTTCATAGTCCCGGTCCACCTGGTCGTCACAGGCCGCCAAACGGAAGGTGAACACCTCGTCGGCGGTCACCGCCCGCAGGGTCTGGGCGTTGATCAGGGCCAGCTCCTCCTCACTCACCGCCTGCTTCTCCACATGGGCGGCTTTCAGGATCTCATTCATTGGTTTTCTCTCCTTCCTTCACCGGGGGATCTTCCGCTCCCTCCGGGTCCTCGCCCAACGGCGGCTCCTCCGGGACGCCGGCCGCCTTGCCCAGCGCCCGGATGATGCTCAGGATTCGCCACAGCTCCAGGGGAACATAGTTCAGGCTGGAGTAGTATTCCTTGCCGCCCGGGATGGCCGGCAGGTCGTCCAGCGCCCGGATCTCATCCGAGCAGTAAGCGCCGATTTCCCGCATGGCTTTGAGCCAGGCGGCCTGGGCGGCGGTGTCGCCCCGCAGGAATACCTTCATCTCCCGCTTGATCCTCAGCCCTTTGGCCCGCTCCCCCGGGAGCAGCAGCTTGTAGGTGTCCTCCTGGCCCCATTGGGTATCGTAGCCCATCAGGGTGTAGGTCACATACTCGATTCCGTTCTGCTCGTTGCTCTGGTAGCTCTGCTTGCCGGCGTAGGCCAGGTGCAGGGGCACCCCGAAGAACCGGCACACATCCGCCACCCGGATCTCGCTGCTCTCCACGAACTGGGCGTCAGTGTTGTTCATGGAGATAGGCTGATACTTCAAGCCCATGTCCAGGATCGCCACCTTGAAAGCGTTGCCCGGCCCGCTGTGGATCGCTTCCCAGGACTGCCTCAGCTGCTCCTTGGGATCTATCTTCACCGTGCTGCCGTCCTCCTCCAGCTCCACCTCGTACTCGCCGCCCAGGTCTGTCTCCGTGGTCAGGATACCGCTGGGCTGGCCTCCGTTGCGCCAGATGCTGTTCTCATACAGCTGGGCCGCCCGGGCAGTGTCCAGGGTCAGGGAGGCCCGGCGCAGTACGCTGATCCCCTCCAGACCGTCCTCCGAATAGGCCTTGTAGTGCAGCATATCCTCACACCGGATGCGGGTCACCTCGCCGGTGACCGGATGGGTGAAGAGGTACCACACCTTGCCGGACAGGTCCAGGTGCATGGACACATAGTCCGGGGGAAGGGGGATCAGTTCCATGGGCAGGCCGCTCACAGCGTCCCGGTAGATCCAGGCGTAGGCGTTTCCCCGGAGGAGCTGGTTGCACATCAGCAGCCGCCGGAAGTCGAAGGGGGTCATGGCCTCGTTGGGCCGCTCCCACAGCACCCGGCCCAGATGGTGATCCGGCATCCGATTCTTGGTCCGCTCCTCCATGATGTAGACGGGCAGCACCGCCATGGAGGTGGACAGCAGCTCCACGCACCGGTTGACTGTGGAGATCTTCATGGCCCGGTCCCGGCTCAGGCCGACCAGCTCCTCGCCGCTCAACCAGCCCTCCGGGTTGTCCAGGGTCAGGAGCCGGCCGACGCCGGCCAGCCCTTTCCGGACGGCACTTGACTTCCCGGCCCGCGCCAGTCCTTTCCGCAGGCTCATTTCTCCTCACCCGCTCCCCACAGGGACAGCACCGCGCCGGCGATGGCCAGGCCGCCCCCCGTGATCAGGCCCGCGGGCAGATAGATCATCCCCGCGCCCACCGCCACCACGGCGGCACCGCCCACCAGCACCAGCTCGCCCAGGTGCTTTGCCAGACAGTTCACAAGATTCTTCATAGGTCCTCCTCTCCGGCCATCGGCCTACAGGTGATAGTTTCTCGTCCGCATTACCTCGGCCAGGTCCGGCTTCTGCTGCTCCTTCAGCATGGCCGCCGCCATGGCGATGATCCAGGCCACCGTGATGTCGATGCGGCCGCGGCTCTGGTTCTTCATGGGCTTCATGTTCTCATTGCCGTCCACCGCGCACCGCACGTTGCCGAAGCAGTACCGGGCGCAGGTGTTGTGCTCATGGAGCATTTTGTGTTCCCGGATCAGCAGCTCCAGCTTCTTGGTGGCGGGGGACATCCCCAGCATGGTCTGCGGGATAGTCACCAGCTCCAGCGCCTTGCTCCCCGGCGCCGCCGTCATCAGCCGCTGGGACAGGGTCCACGCCATGGCGGCGTCCAGCCCCAGGATCTCAAGGCGGAACATGGCGGCCGCCTCACGGATGACCTCCTCCACCCGGCTGTAGTCCACGATGTCGCCCTCGCACAGTTCCACGAAGCCGGCCCGCTCCCAGTCCCGGTAATGGCTGTGGTCGTGCTTCTCCGCCTCATCCACGCCCTCCTCCGGCCGCCAGGCCCAGAACAGAGTCACCCAGGTATCCAGTCCAGGCTGGGGCGGGAAGATCAGCACAAAGGCCGTCAGGTCGGTACTCTTGGACAGGTCCAGCCCGCCATAGCACCGCTTCCCCCGCAGGAATTCCCGCACCGCGCGGCGCCGGTCCGGGGCTTTCAGGTTTCGCCACTCCGGCCGGTTCCATTGGGTCTTGTCATACAGGGTCAGGGGAATCCAGCTCACCGCCTTGGTGGATATCCACTGGTTGAGCCGCAGCCAGCGGAACAGCTTTTCCGCCGCTTCGCTCTTTTTGGCCGCCTGAGCCTCCAGCCGCAGAGCCCGCAGGGTCAGGTGCTCGCCCAGAGAGGGGTTGCACTGGTACCACAGTGCCTCGTCCCAGATGTCCACCTGGTCCAGGTCGTCCGGGTCGTCCCCGAACATGGCGGTCAGGCCGTACAGCACGGGAAGCCAGTTGCTCTCGTCTTTGGCCAGCAGAGCGGTCTTGGACTGCTCCAGGTCCTCGTCGGCGGTATGCCGCAGGGACAGGATCCGCCCGGGGTCCCCGCCCTCGGCCTCGATGGTCCTCAGCCGCCGGGCGTCCCGGATGGCCACGGCCTTCTCATGGATCTCCCAACCGATGCTGCCCCGGTCCGGGTCGTCGCCGGCGGTGGTCAGCACCAGCCACACAGGCTGGGTGTGGGCGGCGCCGGCCGCGCCGGTCATCACGTCCCACAGCTTCCGGTCGGGCTGGGCGTGGAGCTCGTCGAAGATCACGCAGCTGGGCTTGTAGCCGTGCTTGGAGTAGGACTCCGAGGAGAGCACCTGCATCAGCCCCACGCTGACCCAGCGCAGGCCGCCGTTCTCCGCCTTCACCTGCCGCCGGTATTCGATCTTTTTCTGGGACCGGATGATCTTCAGCTCTCCGCGGGCGATCATCTTGGCTGTCCAGGGGGCGGTCTCCAACATGAACACCGCCGCCCGGAACACAATGCCGGCGTTTTCCTTATCCGCCGCGCAGATATAGACCTCCGCGTTCAATTCTCCGTCCCCAAATAGGTGATAGATCCCCAGAGCGGCGGACAGCTCGCTCTTTCCGTTCTTTTTGGGAATCTCCAGGTAGAGGTACTGGTACCGCCTCAGCCACCGCTCCGACTCACTGTCCAGTTCCATTGTGGAATAGAACTCCATCAGGGTCTCCCGCTGCCATCGGTAGAGGCGGAAGGGCTTGCCCGTATCTGTGGTAGGCAGACGCTCCACAAAGTCACAGACAAACTGCCCGGCGGCCTTGTCGTACTGGATCATGCCCCGGCCAGCGCCGCCTCCTGACGTTGCTTCAGGAGCCGGGTAAACTCATCCTCCTCGCCCTCGGTCCTGGCCGCGTTGACCATCACCTCCGGTACCACCAGGCGGCAGCGCGAGGTGATGGACAGGCCCATAGCCTCGGCGCACTGGCGGCACTGCTTGAAGTAGGTCCCCTGCACGCCTGCCCACTCCCGGGCCAGTTTCTCGTCTTTCTTCCGGATGGCGTCAGAGGCCAGCCTGTCGGCCCGCACCCAGCGTTCCCGGGCCACCAGGAACTGGCCCAGCACATCCCGGTCCAGCTCCGTGTACAGCCCGGCCATCCGCAGGATCTCGCCGATCTCCCGGAACTCCTGGTGGAACTTCTTCCTCAGCCACCGGGGCGGCACCACCTGCTCCGGCGAGGGGACGTGAATCTCACGGTCCCGGCGGGTGTCTTCCTCCGTCTGGCTCAGATGCTTGCGGCCGTTGGCCTTCACAATGTCGGTGGGCTGCCGTTTCCCAGCCATTTTCCTCACTCCCTTGTCGGTGTCCAACTTGGACACATTCTCCGCTGGCCGGAGTCTCCCCCTGCCTGCCGTTCCCCTGGGGCGTCTCGTCCAAACTGCCCGTGGGGAAAATTTCTCTCCTGTCTGGGTGAATGCGGTCTTACGCGCTTCACCCCGATTTTGTTCGGGGCGGGGGGAGGGGTGCTGTCAAGCCATAGGCTTGACCCTGTGCGCGCCCATGGGTACCCACGCCCAAGCGCAGGCGCCCAAGCGTCCCGGCCCCGTCTGGAAGAATCCCCCGGATTTAGCGGCCGTTTTTTCGCCGTTCTGCTGCCATCTCCTTGGCGGTCTTCCGGTTGTGGCAGGTTTCACACAGCGACTCATGGTTTGCCGGGTCGATGAACAGGGCCCAGTCCCCACGAAACGGCGTGATGTGGTCCACCACCGTAGCCCTGGTGCGGACGTTTTGCTTCGCACACTCCCGGCAAAATGGCTCCCGGAGGAGCTGATCCGGCCGGAGGCGTTTGGTCCAAATCGGCAGGTTGTACCAGCCGTGGTATTCGGCAGACAACCGGCGAGCCGCTTTTTTCGGCTTATGCTCCGGGCAGTAACCTGAGTTCACCAGGCGGCCGCAGCCAGGATAGCGGCATGGCCGGAGCGGCTTTAAGGCCACGGGCTATCACCTCCGGGCAAAACAAAAAGCGCCCAAGCCACGACACCCTCTCGGGTCGTCATTGGCTCAGGCGCTGGTCTCATGGGACACTGGCTCAGGCGCTTCGATATTCACAATGCTCTCCTGCCCGCATCGTTTGCATTTTCTGGGCAGGTTTCGGGCGGTGGTGTCCGGCCGGATCTTCAGCAGTTTGCCTTTGCCGCATACCGGGCAGAGCACCCATCCATCCCTTACGACAAGTTTACCAC
>ENA-UEQE01002457-UEQE01002457.1-human-gut-metagenome-genome-assembly--contig:-NODE-2457-length-13293-cov-3.215042_pt1 | contig 13293 bp, 10 predicted proteins | sample MGYA00242934_ERZ507935 | MGnify/ENA primary metagenome ERZ507935 (study PRJEB26167, sample SAMN06115423) | human gut metagenome | host: Homo sapiens | place: China:Anhui | collected 2015-03-30... | reverse complement strand
TACTAAAAAACAAGAGTGGGGCAAGGTGGAGTAAATGCCCGCAAAGTGGAGCATAAGTGGGGATGAGTGAAGGACGTGACCGGCACATACGAGCACAGCATCGATGCCAAGGGCCGTCTGTTCATTCCCGCTAAGCTCCGGGGCGAGTTGGGGGAGACCTTTTATCTGGCCGTGGGCGTGGACGCCTGCCTGGCCATCTATCCCCAGTCCACCTGGGACAAGATCACCGAGAAGATCGCCGCCCTGCCCATGAGACAGTCCAAGACCATGCGTCTGCTGTTTGCCAACGCCGCCAAGTGCGAGCCGGACAGCCAGGGCCGCATCGTGGTCCCCGCCAAGCTGCGCAAATATGCGGGGCTGGAGAAGGACACGGTGATCATCGGCGTGAACGACCGGGCGGAGATCTGGTCGGCCGATGCCTGGCACGCCCAGGAGGAAGAGGACATGACGCCGGAAAAAATGGCCGCCTGCATGGCGGAATTGGGGTTCTGATATGAGTGAGGTATTTACCCACCGCCCGGTGCTGCTGGACGAGTGTATCCAAGGACTGAATATCCGCCCGGACGGAATCTATCTGGACGGGACCCTGGGCCGGGCCGGGCACAGCCGGGAGATCGCCCGGAGGCTGACCACGGGACGGCTCATCTGCGTGGACCGGGACCAGGCGGCCTTAGATGCCGCCCAAGAGCGGCTGGCGGACTGGATGGACCGTGTCACCCTGGTCCACAGCAACTTTGACCAGGTGGCCGGTATTTTGGATGACTTGGGGATCGCCGGGGCGGACGGGATGCTGTTCGACCTGGGGGTGTCCTCCCCCCAGCTGGACGACGGGTCCCGGGGCTTTTCCTACATGGCCGATGCCCCCCTGGATATGCGCATGGACCGCAGCGAGGGGCTGACGGCGGCAGATATCGTGAACGGGTGGAGTCAGGAGGAGCTGCGCCGTATTCTGCACCAATATGGCGAGGAGCGCTGTGCCCCTCAAATTGCGGCGGCCATCGTCCGCCGGAGGGAAGAGAAGCCCATCCAGACCACCCTGGAGCTGGTGGACGTGATCAAAAGCGCCATGCCCGCCCGGGCCCTGCGGGAAAAACAGCACCCGGCCAAGCGGAGCTTTCAGGCCATCCGCATCGCGGTGAACGATGAGCTGGCCTCGGTGGACCGGATGATCCGGGGAGCGGTGCCTAAGCTGAACCGGGGCGGCCGTCTGGCGGTGATCACCTTCCACTCGCTGGAGGACCGCATCGTAAAAAACGGGTTTGCCCAGTTTGCCAAGGGCTGCACCTGTCCGCCGGATTTTCCCGTGTGTGTGTGCGGGAAAACGCCGGACATCAAGCTGGTGAACAAAAAGCCCATCCTGCCCACCCAGCAGGAGATCGACGAAAATCCCCGCGCACGCAGTGCCAAGCTGCGCGTGGCGGAAAAGATCAAGTGATCGCACAAAGGAGAGAGCGTTTTCTTTCCATCGACCCCCGATACCCTTAGACGACCGGGGAGCAAATGAGAAACGGAGTGAGCGGTATGGCCTCCCGCCGACGCGAAGCAACACAGTATAATACTTATGGAAGCGTGGCCTATGCCCCGGCCTATGAGGGGGGAGCCATCCGGCTGCCCCGCCGGGAGGAGGAACAGCATCGCCGCCCCCAGCCCAAACAGCGGGAACACGTCCGCCGCCAGGAACTGAAGCGCGCCCAGGTACAGGTGCGCCAGGCCGGACATGTGGCCCCTTTTGCCGTCATCGGCTTTTTGGCCGTGGCCGCCTTTGCGGTGCTGCTGCTGCTGAGCCATGTGCAGTACACCGTGCTCAACGGGGAGGTCGCCTCCCTCCGCAGCCAGATGACCAAGCTGCAGACCGAAAACGCCACCCTGTCGGCCCAGTATGAGAAGGTGTTTGACCTGGATACCATCCAGAACACAGTGGGCGACACCATGGTCCGCCCCACCGGAGACCAGGTGGTGTATATCGATCTGTCCGAGCCGGACAGCGTGGTGCTGTACGGCCAGGAGGAGGGCCAGGGCGGTCTGTCCGGGGCTATCCAAAGCGTAAAGACCATTGTGGGCGACATGATCGAATACTTCCGCTGAAGCGCGCATAGAGTGGACCCAGGGTCAGCCGAACACAAACCAGAGAGAACAGACAAGGGCGCAAGAAAGAAATTTTCTTGCGCCCTTATACCGCAAAGGGGAGGAATCCGCCTATGGAGGGCAGACAGGAAAAACGACACAGCAGCGAAGTGGCCGCCGCCCGGGAGCGGCGCTCCAAACGGACCATTTTCAAGCGGACCGTCATTTTGATGGTGCTGTGCGGCGTGATGCTGTTTGTCCCGCTGTTTTGGAGACTGTGGGATGTGGCTATCGTCCACCATGAGGACTATCAGAGCCGCGCCACCAAGCAGCAGACCCTGGACCTGTCTGTCTCCGCCGCCCGGGGCAACATCTATGACTGCAACGGCAACGTGCTGGCCATGTCGGCCACGGTGTATAATCTGATCCTGTCTCCGAAAGACCTGATGCAGGACTGCGTGGACAAGAAGGACTATACAGACGACGACGGCAACCTGAACGAGGGGGCCTGGAACGCCGCGGTGAAGGCGGCCCAGGACCAGCTGGTGAAGGACCTGATGGGCCTGATCCCGGACCTGGACCAGGAGAAGCTGGAAAAACAGGTCCGGGCCACGGAGTACTCCTACCGGGAGATCAAGACTAAGATCGAGGAGGAGGATGCCAAGGCCATCCGGGACTATATCGTCCAGAACAAGACCTCCCACTACCTCTATCTGGTGGCGGGGACCCAGCGGTATTACCCCTATGCCAGTCTGGCGGCCCAGACCCTGGGCTTTGTCAATGCCGAGGGGGGCGCGGTGGGCATCGAGGCGGCCTATGACGATGTGCTCAAGGGCACGGCAGGCCGGGTCATCACCACCCGTACCGGTGCGGGCACCCAGATGTACAACAACTATTCCGAATTTATCGATGCCATCGACGGCTATGACCTGACCCTGACCATCGATGCCACCATCCAGTCCTATGCGGAAAAGACCTTGGCCGAGGGGATCAAGGCCTATGACGTGCGCAACGGGGCCTTCTGCATCGTGATGAACCCCAAGACGGGGGCGATTTTGGCCATGGCCAGCTCCCCCGGCTTCGACCCCAACAACTACTCCACCATCACCGACCAGCTCCTCAACCAGGAGATGGAGCAGGATGCCAACGACATCTATGCCAACCTGAAACAAAACAATCCGGAAAAGCTGACGGATGCCGAGCTTTTGGAGCAGGCCCAGGCCCAGGCCTATTCCAACGCGGTAAACACCCAGTGGCGCAGCAAGGCTCTGGACTCCCGGTATGAGCCGGGCTCCACCTTCAAGGCGGTGGTGCTGGCTTCCGCCCTGGAGGAGGGGGTGGTGTCGGAAAACGACACCTTCTATTGCAGCGGCTCTTATAAAGTGGCCGGATACGACAAGCCCATCAGCTGCTCCAAGCGCACGGGACACGGCGCGCAGACCCTGGCCCAGGCGGTACAGAACTCCTGTAACCCCGCCTTTATGCAGATCGGCCAGCGGCTGGGGCTGAGCAAATTCTATGACTATTTCGAGGCCTTTGGCATGACCGAGCAGACGGGCATCGACCTGCCCGGCGAGGCCAGCTTGAAGGACGCCTATTGGAGCCGGGAGAAGATGACCAACGTGGACCTGGCGGTGGCCTCCTTCGGCCAGCGCTTTGAGGTCACCCCCCTGCAGATGATCACCGCCTTTGCCGCCACCATCAACGGCGGCGACCTGGTAAAGCCCTATGTGGTCCAGTCGGTGAGTACCCGGGACAAGACGGTGGCGGAGAACACCCAGCCTACTGTGGTCCGCCAGGTGGTCAGCCAGGAGACCAGCCAGCGGGTGAGCAAGATCCTGGAGAGCGTGGTGTCAGAGGGCACGGGCAAAAACGCCTATGTGGCCGGCTATCGCATCGGCGGCAAGACGGGCTCCTCCGAGACCCAGGAGGAGGGGCGCACCATCGTCTCCTTCATGGGCTTTGCCCCGGCGGACGACCCGGAGGTCATTGTACTGCTGGCCTATGACAAGCCCCAGGAGGCCTCCCCCGGCAGCCACTATTCCACCACCGGCGTATATATCAGCGGCGGCAACATGGCCGCCCCGAAAGTCGGTCCCCTGATCGCGGACATTCTGGACTATATGGGCGTGGAGAAGAAGTACACGGCGGAGGAGTCCGCAGCGGTGGACGTGGTCACGCCCCAGGTGTCCGGCATGACGGTGGATGCGGCGGAGAGCACCCTGCGGAAGAAGGGCCTGAGCAGCCGCACCGTGGGCGAGGGGGACACCGTCACCGCACAGATCCCGGCCTCGGGGGCCGCGGTCCCCGGCGGGTCCAAGGTCATTTTGTACCTGGGCAGCGCCGCGCCGGAGGAGACGGGCACCGTACCCAATGTGGTGGGCCTGAGTTATGAGTCGGCCAAAAAGCGGCTGGAGGACAGCGGCTTCTTCATGCGGGCCTCCGGTGTGTCCACCTATTACGGAAATTCTACCACCGCCAGCGGCCAGAGCGTGGCCAGCGGCGAAACGGCCCCCATCGGCACCGTGATCGAGGTCCAGTTCTCCAACGTGGTGGAGGACGGACTTTGAGTGAGGGATGAGTTAGGAGGGATGAGTTAGGAGTTAAAACTCATCTCTCATCACTCCTAACTCCTAACTGTTCCCCGGAGGGGAACTCGGCGCTTCTTAGAGAGAATGAAACTCCCCGCAAAGGGGCTAAACGCGATGAAGCTGCGCAAGCTGTTGGCGGGGGTTCCGCTGACGGAAGAAGAATTTGACGGAGGGCTGGAGATATCCTCCCTGTCCTATGACAGCCGGACGTTGGAACCGGGGGCGCTGTTTGTCGCCCTGCCGGGAGCCAAAACGGACGGCAGTCGGTTCATTGACCAGGCCATGGAGCGGGGGGCGGCGGCGGTGCTGTGTGAGCATCCGCCAGAGCGACCCGGCCCATGGCTGACCACCCCGGATGCCCGGCTGGCCCTGGCCCTGACCTCGGCCAACTGGTTTGGCCATCCCGGGGAGGAGATGACCCTCATCGCCGTCACCGGGACCAACGGCAAGACCACCACCACCTGTCTCATCAAGGAGATGCTGGAGCAGACCCTCTCCGTCATGGTGGGGCTGGTGGGGACCAACCGGAACCTGGTGGGCCAGCGGGAGCTGCCCGCCCACCGCACCACCCCGGAGAGCTACGAATTGCAGCGTCTGCTGCGGACCATGGCCGACGCCGGGTGCGCCTGTGCGGTGATGGAGGTCTCCTCCCACGCGTTGATCCAGCACCGCACGGCGGGGCTGACCTTTGACGTGGGGGTGTTCACCAACCTGACCCAGGACCACCTGGACTATCACAAGACCATGGAGGAGTACCGCCGGGCCAAGGGCCTGCTGTTTGCCCAGTGCCGCCGCAGCGTGGTCAATCTGGACGACGAAGCGGGGCGGTGGTACGCCGAACACATCTCCGGTCCGGTGTTCACCTATTCCGAAAACCGGGCCCAGGCCGACCTGACCGCCCGGAACATCCGCCTGTTCCCCGGCCACGTGGAGTTCGAGGCGGTGACCCTGGGCCATATCGCCCGGGTCCATCTGCCCATCCCCGGGGGCTTCTCCATTTACAACGCCCTGGCGGCCCTGTCCGCCGGACTGTGCCTGGAGCTGCCCCTGGAACAGCTGGCCCCCGCCCTGCGCAGCGTCCACGGGGTGAAGGGCCGGGTGGAGGTGGTCCCCGTGCCCCGGGCCTATACCGTTCTCATCGACTATGCCCACAGCCCCAACGCCCTGGAGAACATCCTGCTCACCGCCCGGGACTTTACCGCCGGACGGCTGGTCTGTCTGTTCGGCTGCGGGGGAGACCGGGATAAGACGAAACGTCCCATCATGGGGGCCATCGCCCGGGATTTGGCCGATTTGGTGGTGCTCACCTCGGATAATCCTAGGACGGAGGAGCCGGAGGCCATCATCCGGGACATTCAGGCGGGCATGACAGAAGAGGGTGGGGCCCCGGTTCATGTGGAGCCGGACCGCCGCCGGGCCATTGCCTGGGCCCTGGACCAGGGCCGGCCGGGGGACGTGATCGTGCTGGCGGGCAAGGGTCACGAGACCTATCAGGAAGTAAACGGCGTGCAGCTCCCCATGGACGAACGGGAGATCGTGGCGGACTGGTTCCGGGAGCAGGACGGGCGAAAAGATAGGGCTGGAAATCTTCCTGCCGCCGTAGTATAATAACCTGTCCCGCTGTGTGTGTGCGGGATGGACAAAAGAGAAAGAGACCGGGAGGTTTTCCAACATGACGTATATTCTCAGCTTTATTGTGGCCTTCGGCGTGGGGGCCATCACCGGGCAGATATTGATCCCCCTGCTCCGCCGGCTGAAGGCGGGGCAGGCCATCCGGGAGGACGGCCCCACCTGGCACATGGCCAAGCAGGGCACCCCGACCATGGGCGGGCTGATGTTCATTCTGGCCATTGCCGTGGCGGTGCTCACGGCGGGCTGGCACGATCTGATGGCGGGCAACCGGAACCACCTGTATGTATTTCTGTTCGCCCTGGTGTTCGGTGTCATCGGCTTTATCGATGACTTTCAGAAGCTGCGCCACCACGCCAACGAGGGCCTCACCGCCCCCCAGAAGTTTCTGCTGCAGCTGGCGGCGGCCATCGCCTTCACGGTGCTGCTGCGCAACAGCGGCTATCTGACCCACACCCTGTATATCCCCTTCTTCAACGTGGAATTCCCCATGCCCTGGTGGCTGTATATGGCCTTTGCCGCCTTTGTCATGGTGGGCACGGTGAACGCTGTGAACCTCACCGACGGCATCGACGGCCTGGCCACCGGCGTGACCATCCCCGTGGCCCTGTTCTATGTGGCCGTGTCCGCCTGGTATGGGCGAAACGACCTGACGGTGCTCTCCGCCGCTCTGGCCGGCGGCCTGTGCGCCTTCCTCATCTATAACTTCCACCCCGCCAAGGTCTTTATGGGGGACACCGGTTCTCTCTTCCTGGGGGGGATGGTGTGCGGCCTGGCCTTTGCCCTGAACATCCCCCTCATCATCCCTGTCATCGGCCTTATCTATGTGGCAGAGGTGCTGTCTGACATCATTCAGGTGGTCTATTTCAAAAAGACCCACGGCAAGCGCTTTTTCCGCATGGCCCCCCTGCACCACCACCTGGAGCTGGGCGGCTGGAGCGAGGCCAAGCTGTTCTGTGTGTTCTCCGGCATCACTTTGATTTTGTGCGTCCTGGCGTTTTTAGGCGTAATGAATCGTTTTCCCGTTTGATAGTTAGGAGTTAGGAAGGATGAGTGATGAGTTAACTCCTATCTCATCACTCCTAACTCATCACTTAAATTTGATTACTAGAATTAGGGAGGTGCAGGAAATGGCCCGAAAGCCGAAACGTGATATGACCATGGAGCAGCAGCTGGCCGCCGGGCCGGTGGACCTGCCCTTTCTGATGCTGACGCTGATGCTGGTGGGCATCGGGCTTATTATGGTGTTCTCCGCCTCCTATGCCACCGCCTATTACGACTCCAGCGCCAGCGTGCAGAATAACCCCCTGTACTACATCAAGCGCCAGAGCGTCTATGCAGTCATTGGACTTGTCGCCATGTACTGGATGTCCAAAATGAACTATCAGCACTGGCGGCTGCTCACCATCCCTATGCTGGCGGTGTCCATCACCCTGCTGGTGCTGGTGCTCACCCCCCTTGGCGTGAACATCAACGGGGCCCAGCGGTGGCTGCGTATGTTCCTGCTGTTCGGTCCCACCTATCAGCCCTCGGAGATCGCCAAGGTGGCCGTGATCATCTTCTTCTCGGCCCGGCTGTCCAAACGGACCACCGAGAAGAAAAAGAAGTTCTCCAACCGGACCTTCTGGGGCCGCTTGGGTAATCTGGGTACCCGGCTGGGCTTTATGGAGCTGGTACCCTATGGCGCGGTGCTGGGCGTTGTGCTGCTGCTGGTGGTGAAGGAGCCCCACATGTCGGGTACCATCCTGATCATGGTGGGAGCGGCGGCGGTGCTGTTTGCTGCGGGCATCAATATTGCCTGGTTCATCGCCGGCATCGGTTCGGTGGGTGCGCTGATGACCTTTATCATTCTGAACACCACCTATATGAACGCCCGGGTGCAGCTGTGGCTGGACCCGTGGAGCGACCCCCGGGGCAAGGGCTTTCAGACCATTCAGTCCCTGCTGGCCATCGGTTCCGGCGGTCTGTTGGGCCTGGGGCTGGGCAACAGCCGCCAGAAGCTGCTGTATATTCCCGAGCCGGAAAACGACTTTGTCTTTTCCGTGGTGGTGGAGGAGCTGGGCTTTGTGGGGGCAGCCATCGTGCTCATCCTGTTTGCCCTGCTGGTCCTGCGGGGCTACTGGCTGGCCCTGCACGCCCGGGATAAGTTCGGTTCGCTGACCATTGTGGGCATCATTACGTTGATGGCCACCCAGGTCTTTTTGAATATCGGCGTGGTGACCAACCTCATCCCCAACACGGGCATCTCCCTGCCCTTTTTTAGCTTCGGCGGAACGGCATTGGTGATGAACATGGCGGAGATGGGCATTGTACTGGGGATATCCAGACAGATACCCGCCCCGAAAAACGACTGAATCCGGCGGCGGACAAACAAAGATATTTCTGAGGTGATAACATGAACATCCTCTTTACCTGCGGCGGCACCGCCGGACACGTGAATCCGGCGGTGGCTCTGGCCCGCATCTTTCAGGACAAGCATCCCGGCTGCCGGGTGCTGTTCGTGGGGGCCGACGGGGGCATGGAGACCCGGCTGGTGCCCAAGGAGGGCTATCCCATCCGCACCGTGACCATCACGAATTTCCACCGCTCCCTGGCCCCGGCGGACATCGTCCACAATCTGGGCACGCTGGTGAACATGCAGCGGTCCAAAAAGCAGGCCCGGGCCATTCTGGACGAGTTCAAGCCCGACCTGGTGGTGGGCACCGGCGGCTATGCCTCCTTTCCCGTGGTGAACGAGGCGGCCCACCGGGGCATCCCCACCGCCGTGCACGAGTCCAACGCCGTGCCTGGCCTGACCACCAAGGCCCTGTCTAAAGTGGTGGACCGGGTGATGGTGGGCTTTGAAGAGAGCCGCAGCCACTATGACGACCCCACCAAGGTGGTGGTCACCGGCACCCCCGTCCGGGGGGACTTCTTCCGGTTTACCCGGGAGCAGGCCCGGGAGCAGCTGGGCTTTCCCGACCAGCGGCCCCTGCTGCTGTCCTATTGGGGGTCCCTGGGGGCGGAGGTGATGAACCGGAAGATGGTGGACTTCATCGCCAAGGAGTGCTATGAGGGCGCGCCCTATCGCCATATCCACGCCGCCGGGCGGGACTTCGCCTGGATGAAGGAGGAGTTGCTGCGCCGGGGCCTGCAGCTGGGGGATAACGGCATCGAGGTCCGGGAGTATATCTATGACATGCCCCTGGTCATGGCGGCCAGCGACCTGGTCCTGTGCCGGGCGGGCGCCTCCACCATCTCAGAGCTCACCGCCATTGCCAAGCCCGCCGTTCTGGTGCCCTCCCCCAACGTGACGGCCAACCACCAGGAGAAAAACGCCCGGGTGCTGGCCGACCAGGGGGCCGCCGTGCTTCTGCGGGAGCAGGACTGCGCCCAGGACACCCTGTATGAGACGGCCAGCCTGCTGCTGCGGGAGAAGGGCCGCCGGGAGAACATGGAAAAGGCCCTGCGCTCCATGGCCGTGCCCGATGCGGGGGAGAAGATCTATGAGACCCTGCGGGAGATCATGAAGTAAGCGCCTTTCGGCACGGAAACAAACCAAAGAAACCAACTGCGCATAGGATGGCCTGAATCTGAAGAAGTGGAGGGCGATCCATGAGCTGTTATCACATCCGGGGGGGCCGCCCGCTGGAGGGCCGTCTGACGGTACAGGGGGCCAAAAACAGCGCCCTGCCCATTCTGGCCGCAACCCTGCTGGCCCCGGGGGAGAGCGTCATCGAGAACTGCCCCTGTCTTTCCGACGTGGATGCGGCCCTGGCCATTTTAAAGGGGCTGGGCTGCCGGGTCTGGCGGCGGGGGGACACCGTGGGGGTGGATGCCTCCGCCCTCGCCGGGGCAGAGATATCACGGGAACTGATGGAGGAGATGCGCTCCTCGGTGGTCTTTCTGGGGGCCATGCTGGCCCGCATGGGCCGGGCCGCCCTGACCTATCCCGGGGGGTGTGAGCTGGGGCCCCGGCCCATCGACCTGCATTTGGCGGCCCTGAGGACACTGGGGGCGGACATCCGGGAGACGGACGGCCTGCTGTACTGTACGGGCTGTCGTATGACCGGGGGAGAGGTCTTTCTGCCCATCCCCAGCGTGGGGGCCACGGAGAACGCCATGCTGGCCGCCTGCGGCTGTCCCGGCGTGACCGCCATTCGAGGGGCGGCCCGGGAGCCGGAGATCGGGGACCTACAGGGCTTTCTCAGAGCCATGGGGGCCGACGTCCGGGGAGCGGGGACGGCCACCGTTGTCATCCGGGGCGGCGCGACCCTCCGTCCGGCCAGATACCGGGTGATGGGGGACCGCATCGCCGCCGCCACCTATCTCTGCGCCGCCGGGGCGGCAGGGGGGCGGGTGGAACTGACGGGGGCAGACCCGGAGCACCTCCGGGCGGTGCTTGCAGCGCTGGAGCGGGCGGGCTGTTCCATCCAGACAGGGCCAGAGGAGATCGTACTGACCAGCGGCGGCGGCCTACATGCCGTTCCGCCTGTGGTCACGGAGCCATATCCAGGCTTTCCCACCGATGTCCAGGCCATTTTCATGGCCGCCCTGGCCGGGGGCAGGGGAGAGACCCTGTTCCGGGAGAACATATTCCAAAGCCGCTACGGCCATGTGTCCCAGCTGCGGGCCATGGGGGCGGACATCCGGGTGAAGGGCCGCACGGCCACCGTCACCGGGGTGGGCGGCCTGCATGGGGCCGCTGTACAGGGCGGAGACCTGAGAGGGGCCGCAGCCTTAGTGGTGGCTGGGGTGGCCGCCCGGGGCGAGACCCGGGTGACCGGCCTTGCCCACATCCGCCGGGGCTACGACGGCCTGGACATCGGGCTGCGTGCCCTGGGAGCGGACATCACAGAGACAGACTGACGGACGAAAGACAGTTTTTTTAGGAGAGGGCCAATGGCATCACCAAGAAACAAACGCAAACGGAAACGGGGCAAGGGGCGGCTGGGCCCGCTGTTCAAGCTGCTGTGCGCCGGAGCGGTGGCGGTGGCGCTGACCATGGGGGCCACCGTGTTCTTCCAGGTGGAGACGGTGGCGGTGACGGGCAACAGCCGCTACTCTCAGGAGGAGATCATAAAGGCCACCGGCATCCAGACGGGGGATAACCTGTTCCGCATGAACAAGTATCAGATCGCCCACCAGGTGCTCCAGGGTCTGCCCTATGTGGAGGAGCTTACGATACGCCGCGCACTGCCCAGCACCATCGTTATTACGGTGAAGGAGTGGGACGCGGTGGCCCGCGTCGAGGCCCCGGGGACTTCTGCCGTCGTTCAGGCGGTACCCCAGGCCCCGGCGGAGCCTGTCCAGCCGGACAGCAGTCAGGCGGGTGACGGTGCAGACCAGAGCCAGCCGGAGCTTTCTCCCGACCAGAGCCAGGCCGCCGGAAACCAAAGTGCCGCCGGAGACATCGGCGGGGACAGCTCCTCTGAGGACACCCAGGAGGATGCCAAGCCCGCCACCCAGGCGTGGCTCATCAGCGTGGGGGGCAAGCTGCTGGAGCCCGCCCCCGCCGACAGTACAGCCATCTCCGTCACCGGGATCACCCCCCTGTCCCCAAGGGCGGGGGAGATGCTGGTCCTGTCCCAGGAGGAACAGCCCAAGCTGACGGCGCTGCTGGCCCTGCTCCAGGGGCTGGAGGACTATGACATGCTGGCTGACACCGCATCCATCGCCCTGGGAGACACCCACGTGGAGCTGCGCTATCTGGATCGCTTCACCGTGAAGCTGTCCCTGGTGGGGGACATGGACTATAAGCTCCAGGCCCTGAAGGCGGCGGTGCCCGAGGCGGAGAAGAAGCTGGGGGAGCAGACCACCGGCACCTTTGACCTGACCCAGGAGAGCATCACCGCGGTATATACCCCGGACTGAAGCGGAAAATTTGGGAAATCGAGACAGGTCGCGCTTTTTCTCTTGACCTGACAGGGAAAGCGCGATACAATAAAAATAATAACGACTAAATGGCGGAGCGGGGCATATTTTCGGCGTTTTCAGCCGCTTCGACTTTTACATAGGAGGAACGACAATGGCCTTCGGATTGGATATGGGTCCTGACAATGTAGTAAACATCAAGGTGATCGGTGTAGGCGGCGGCGGCAACAACGTGGTCAACCGCATGGTGAAAACCGGCACCAAGGGCGTGGATTTTATTGCCGTGAACACGGATAAGCAGGCCCTTGGCGCATCCAGCGCCACCTTTAAAATTCAGATCGGCGAAAAGCTGACCAACGGAAAGGGCGCGGGGTCTGACCCCGAGGTGGGCCGCAAATCCGCCGAGGAGAACCGCACCCAGATCTCCAAGGCCCTGGAGGACGCGGACATGGTGTTCATCACCGCCGGTATGGGCGGCGGCACCGGCACCGGCGCAGCCCCCATCGTGGCCGACATCGCCAAAGAGCTGGGCATCCTCACCGTGGGCGTGGTCACCAAGCCCTTCCGGTTCGAGGGAATGCGCCGCATGAAGCAGGCCGAGGGCGGCATTGCCGAGCTGCGCAACAAGGTGGACTCCCTGGTCATCATCCCCAACGAGCGGCTGAAGCTGGCCACCGACCAGAAGATCACCATGGTCAACGCCTTTGAGATCGCCGACGATGTGCTGCAGCAGGCCGTGCAGTCCATCTCTGACCTCATTAAGAACACCGGCTTCATCAACCTGGACTTTGCCGACGTGTCCGCCGTCATGAAGGACGCAGGCCGGGCCCACATGGGCGTGGGCCGCGCCGCCGGCAAGAACAAGGCCGAGGAGGCCGCCCGCATGGCCATCTCCAGCCCCCTGCTGGAGACCTCTATCAACGGCGCCCGCGGCGTGCTGATCAACGTCACCGGTTCCATGGATATCGGCCTGGAAGAGGTGGAGACCGCCGCCAATCTGGTCCAGGAGGCCGCCCACCCCGACTGCAATATCATCTTCGGCGCCGCCTTCGACGAGACCCTGGAAGACGAGATCCGGGTCACTGTCATCGCCACCGGTTTTGACGAGAAGCCCGCCGCCCCCGCTGCGGCCGCCGCTCCCGTTCAGCAGCCCGCC
>ENA-UEQE01002455-UEQE01002455.1-human-gut-metagenome-genome-assembly--contig:-NODE-2455-length-13296-cov-7.346925_pt1 | contig 13296 bp, 10 predicted proteins | sample MGYA00242934_ERZ507935 | MGnify/ENA primary metagenome ERZ507935 (study PRJEB26167, sample SAMN06115423) | human gut metagenome | host: Homo sapiens | place: China:Anhui | collected 2015-03-30... | reverse complement strand
TAATCGTTTTTCATAATGCAAAGTAAGCAATACTTCACGAAGATAAAAAATTATCCCCACGAAAAATCTACTGAACCATCTTCCGCTTAAAAGACCTTAGCTGACCGTAGGAAATTACTTAATCCTCCGCAAGGAAACAAAAAAAGGCATCCGTAATCATACGGATACCTTTCCCTTGTTTTTTTATGCTCTATCTCCTTGGTTATTTTACTTTAATTCTATCAAATCCTTCGCCAAACACACCGATAACGGCACTCTGTGAAACGAAAGCATTCGGATCAATATCTTTAATCAAACGGAAAATAGTAGTCGATTCTCGTTTCTTTGCCAGCACAAACATCATTTTAACACCTGCGCCTGTATAACAACCTACACCATCAATGAAAGTCACTCCACGGTGCAAATCTTTATTGATGCGGTGACCTATTTCTTCATGTTTCTTTGAAATGATAAAGAACTGCACAGACTGACGAGCACTGTTCACCACCTGGTCAAGCACAAAGCTGCATATATATAAGGTTGCAAAACCATATACCACCTTTTCCCAATCGTGCAATACGAGGTAACTGGAAGAGATTATCACCATATCCGTCATCAATATCACGCGTCCTAAGGTAATATCACGATATTTATTAATAATAGCGGCAACAATATCCGTTCCTCCGGAGCTTCCGTTAGCCGAAAATGCCACTCCAATACCACCGCCACAGAAAGAAGCACCGATAACACACGCCATAAAAGGCTGGTCATGCAATAAATGCAGCCCTGCTGTTGCTCCTTGAATAATAGGAAGAATGGTCGTCATGGTAAATACGGCAAAAACAGTTTTTACACTGAACTTCCATCCCAAAATAATCAGGGAGGCTACCAACAATGCACCATTTATGGCAAAATAAGTATACTGTACATTCACACCGGTTGCCCAATATACAATAGAAGCAATACCCGGCACACCACCTGTCGTGATGTCGTTAGGCAACAAAAAGACGGTCCACCCGATACTATACATCAGCATACCGAGAGCTATCATCATATAATCTCTCATTTCTCTGATGATTCGTTGTTTACGCGTCGTAATAAAGACTGACTCCATGTGATTTTTTTCTTTATATTATAAATTTTCGGCAAAAGTACAAAAAGATTAAATCACTTCGTTCGAAAAAGGATAATTTTTCATGCGAAAAAGAAATTTAGAATATTTCTCCTTCTCTTATTCAAATGCAAAAAAACGAACGGCATTATAATTTATTTATTTAACCACATGATTAATTACAAATTAAAACATCACACAAGGAATACCATCCCAATTTGTCATATTCTATCAAACGAGCCATAAAATAGAAAGTCAAACGGTATAAATAAAATCAGAAAGACACACCTTTGCTTAAAATCAAAAATAAATGTAATTTTGCCGTCAATCGGACCTATATTAGAAAAACAGTTCCTTATTTCCGAAACGTATGATACATTCGTCTCGCTGTCGTTGACGAACAGGAGGAGTTTGAAGAAGCCATGAAGAGAATCGGAAAATGGATATTATAATCAATAAGATAACAAAAAAAACAATACAGGATACAATACTTGCCATTATTAACTTTAAAGGTAAAGAGTCGTGAAAGAAAACTTTAAAAAAGCAGTGTTGCTATTGGGCATGTCAATAACAATACCCACAGTCAGCATTGCACAAGAAAATATTGAAACAGACATCAGTGCCGACCTGGTCAGTGGGTATATATGGCGCGGACAAGATTTGGGTAATGTAAGTATCCAACCAACTCTATCTGTATCTTACAAAGGATTTTCGTTGAGTGCATGGGGCAGTGTAGGGTTTGAAGGGAAAGACACCAAAGAACTTGACCTCACACTAGGATATACGATCGGCGGATTCAGCATTTCCGTCACCGACTATTGGTTTGACGGTGGGTCGGGATACTTCCACTATGGTTCCGACAATACAAATCATACTTTTGAAGCACAAGTCGGATATGACTTCGGTTTTCTGGCTGTCAATTGGTATACAAATTTTGCCGGATATGATGGTGTAAACAATGAAGGTAGCAGAGCTTATGCCTCTTATGTTTCCGTCACTGCTCCTTTCAAATTGGGAGGTTTGGACTGGACAGCCGAGATAGGCGCCACTCCGTGGGCCAATGATTTCTATAATGCATCCGAAGAACTTCATTGCAATGGTTCAAATGGCTTTGCCGTAAGTGACATCAGTCTGCAAGCCGGCAAAGATGTAAAGATAACCCGGTCTTTCTCTGTGCCGGTTTTCGCTAAGTTGACGTGGAATCCCAGAACAGAAGGTACTTATTTTGTATTCGGATTAAATTTCTAAAAGTAAGATGTTTTAGTAGAAATGAGTAAATACAAAAGAGGCTGTCCTCAAAGGTAAATGATAGCTCTACTGTTTTTTTGAGGGGGACAGTCCCTTCACGCAGAAAGTCCATAAATAGAAGGCTTCCGGGTCCCGTTATATGTGAAAGGAGATTATCTTCCCACAAGAACCCGGCCGTTTCGGAAAGCCCACGGTTTTAAACCGAACCCTGAAGCTTCCATTATGGCAGTATTCCGTCTACAGGCAAGGCACTTTAACAAACTCCGCTTCGGGAAAATGCTTCTCCATATAATGCCTTATATAGTTCTCCGTATCTTCCTGTATTATCTTGTCCTCCCCTTCGGGATAAAGATTATACATCACCGTATGGAGACTGATGCCTCTGCGCTCTATGGCCTCAAAGCTGAGCAGAGTGTGGTTCACACTCCCCAGGCGACCTGAGGTGACAAACACCAACGGGTAGCCGGAGTGTTGAATATAATCAATGGTAAGACAGTCCGGTGTAAGCGGAACCATAAGCCCTCCCGCCCCTTCCACCAGCACGGCATCAAAGCGTTCACTCAGCACACTTGTGGCGTGATTTATCTTATCGAAATCCACGGCACGGTTGTCGATGCGCGATGCCAAGTCGGGCGAGGCAGGATAAGAGAATATCTCAGGCTTCGTCCACCCCTGTTCATCTTCGGGCAGGTATTCCAACCCCATCAGACGGCGATGAAGCTCGATGTCTTCGGAATAGCCGGCAGGATTGCCCGTTTGTATGAATTTCTGTGTTATCACGTTTATTCCCTTCTCTCGCCACACTCGTGCAAGGTAGGCGGTGGCATAGCTCTTACCGATGTTGGTGTCTATGCCGCTGACAAAATATACATTCTTTTTCATTATTTTATCTGTTTACTATATCAAGGTTTCTTTCGGGCGATGATGTAAAGGGGATGATAAGTCAGCGTGACGGCGTTACCACAACTGAACAGCTTCGCATACTTATCACAAAACTCCTGCAAATCACCTTTGGTCCATGCCTGCCGGCAGACGGCTGTCACCCCCGTATGCTTGAGATGATAAAGCACATCGAGCGGAGTAGCGAATGTCAGGCGGATTCGCTCCTCGCCGGCAGTGACTATATTATAATGCATGGACAAGGACTTTTTCAGCTCCTCCAAAGAATAATAATGCAATCCGCTTCCTGTGACGGCGGCTATCTCTTTCAGGTTCTCTTTGCCGAACGTGCTGAACGCGAAATATCCGTGGCCGGACAGCAAGGTATTGCAACGCTTGAAAAACAGTTCGGGCGAGACGAACCACTGAAGGGCGGAACAGGAAACTATCAGATCTTGCCCCGAAGGAAAAGACAGCTGCTCTGCATCTCCGGGGATAAAAGTCACCTGCCTGTCCGACAGCAAGTCGGCAAAGCAAGTGCTCATCTCGTGGCATATATCATTCAATATCAGCTTTTCAGGATGAAAGGTGCGGAGCAACGGACGGGTCAGGAACCCGGTTCCGCTACCTATCTCAAGCACATGCCGCGGACGTGCCGGCAGGTAATGTGCCAACATATCGTTCAGGCGACCGGCTATCTGTTTCTGCGCCGTGGCCTCACGGTTATAACTTTCTATGGCACGTGAGAACCGGCGCGTTATCAATTGTTTATTTATCATATTCTTTTACTGTTTTGTTTATCGGAAGGCTGCATTATCGACACACGATATCTCGTAAAAACACATCGGAATAATGAGCCATGTCTTCTTCCTCTGCCGGTACACGGAGTTCGCTCCACGCTTTCCTTTGGCAAGCCGGAACAAAAATCAAATCGCCCTTACCTATCACGGCCTTACTCCAGCAAAAACGGGCAGGTGCAAGGCATTCTGCCTGCTTTGCTATCAGAAGAAGCTCTTCTTTCACTTCATCCGTAGAACGTCCGGGACTTCTAGTAAGGAAGTCTTCCAAAAGTACGGCGGAACCGCACATCCGGCGAAAGAACTTTCGCAGCGTAACGTCATTCAGCCCTTTCAATGTTCCTTCATAAATAGCGTTGGGGATACCTCTGGAGTCATCGACAGGGGTCATTGTCCCGTTCACCGCCACACTTTCTGTAATGGGAAGACAAGAACGGCCCAAAACTTGGGAAGCGGCCCACACTCCCATCGACCAACCTACCACACGGATGTCTTCGTACCCCTCCGGCAATGAGAAATCGAAGTCGAGTGAACGGTAATCATAGCAGACAAGCAAGTCCCTGTCCGCGGGGTGATAGTGCAAAAAAGGCCGTTCGTCCATTCCCCATCCGGCAAAAAAGAGTGTCAATGAAGGCAAATGGCGTTGTTCTATAAAATATTGTTTCATTTCATCGTTTTCCTATCGTTGTTATCAGTTTGCTTATCTCGTCTTCAGTAAGTGCCGCCGTCAGCGAAAAGCGAATGCGCGAAGTGCCTTCGGGCACTGTAGGCGGACGGACGGGAAGGGCGTAAAAGCCCTTGCGCTGCAACTCTTCGGCCTTCCAGACAGTTGCCCCGCTTTCTCCTATGGTCAGCGGAATAATATGGCTGGTGGAAGGACATTCATATCCGGCGGCGAGCAATCCTTCTTTCAGCTGAAAAGAGAGGCGCTGCAAGTGTTGCCTCCTGTCGCGGAACTGTGCCAGGCGTTCAATGATAAAGTACGTCCACATCAGATTGACAGGCGGCAGGGCAGTCGTAAAGATAAGTGTACGCATCTTGTTGACCAGATAATCATGCACCGTTCTGGAGCAGACCACATATCCGCCGACCGAGGCCAACGCCTTGCCGAACGTTCCGCACAGAAAGTCAATCTCGCCGATGCATCCCTGCTCTTCGGCACAACCCAGCCCGTGTTCTCCTCTCACCCCGACAGCATGCGCTTCGTCCACATAAAGCAAGACACGGTCATACTGTCGTTTCAGCCTCACCAACCGATTGAGGTCCGCCTCGTCACCATCCATGCTGAAAATGCTTTCTGTCACTACAATCACCTTTTCATATTCGGCATGATGCGCAGACAACAATTGTTCCAGTTGTTCATAATTATTATGCCGGTAACGGATGCACTTTGCACTCGAAAGGCGAATGCCGTCAATAAGGCTGGCATGCACCAGTTTATCGGCAAGAATCAGCGTGTGGACATTGCTCACAGCAGGCAGGATGCCCGCGTTCATGTGATAGCCGCTGCTAAAGACCAACGCACTTTCTCTCCCGAAAAGCTCGGCCAGCCGTTCCTCCAGGCGGGTGTATATATCAAAATTACCGGTCAGCAAACGGGAAGAGGAAGCCGAAGGGAGGAAGCTGTCGGGAGTAAGGGTCTGCAAAAAGCCGGCACGCAGGTCGGCATCTGTTGCCAACCCCAAGTAATCGTTGGAAGAGAGGTTCAACATAATGTTGCCATCTGCCTCCACCTCCCTGCCACGATGATGAGTGGCGGGCAGTCTGCGCAGATTGTTTTTACTCTTCAAGCAGTCAAGCTCTTGTTCCAAATCTTCAAATAAACTCATATTTTTCTAAACTTGTGTCATTTCTTTTTTTCATAGAGCCCTTACAACTCTCCTACTATCTTCACCAGCGCATGAGTCAGTCTGCTCAGCTCTTCAGGTTGGATGATAAAAGGCGGCATGATGTACACCAATTTTCCAAAAGGACGTACCCACACTCCTTCTTCCACAAAGCGCTTCTGCATGTAAGCCATGTCCACGGGCTCCTTCACTTCGATAACCCCGATGGCTCCCAATACGCGCACATCCGCCACTTGCGGCAATTCTCCGGCCGGTGCCAGCTCCCGTTTCAGCTGTTCTTCTATCGCCTTCACTTTTTGTTCCCATCCGCAGGAAAGCAACAGCTCTGTCGAGGCCCGAGCAATGGCACATGCCAAGGGGTTTCCCATGAACGTGGGACCGTGCATGAACGCACCCGGATAGCCGTTCGATATGACATCAGCCACTTCGTTATCGGTAAGCACGGCCGAAAATGTCATATAGCCTCCGGTAAGAGCCTTACCTATACACATAATGTCGGGCTGCACGCCGGCATGTTCCCATGCAAAAAGTTTCCCGGTCCTTCCGAAGCCGGTCGCTATTTCATCAAATATCAGCAACAGATGATATTCCTTACACAATTTCTCTGCCTGCCGCAGGTATTCGGGATGATAGAAACGCATGCCTCCGGCTCCCTGCACCACCGGTTCCAGAATCAATGCCGCCAGTTCTTCGTGATGTTCTTCCAATAGCTGTCGGAGAGGCAACATATCTTCTTCTTTCCATTCTCCTCCGAAACGAGAACGAGGAGACGGTACAAAATAGCGGACAGGCAATGCCGAACCAAAAATGCTATGCATTCCGGTCACGGGGTCACACACCGACATGGCGTTCCATGTGTCCCCATGATAACCGGAACGTATCGTAACAAAATTATTCTTGCTCTTCTTGCCTTGCGCATACCAATACTGCACAGCCATCTTCAGCGCCACTTCCACGGCCACCGAGCCGGAGTCGGCATAAAAAATCTTCTGCATGCGCGGTGGCGCAATCTTCAATAATAGTTTGCCCAGCTCGATGGCCGGTTCGTGTGTCAACCCACCGAACATCACATGACTCATCCGGTCTATCTGTTCCCGTGCGGCACGGTTCAGTACGGGATGATTGTATCCATGCACCATGCACCACCATGAGGACATTCCTTCTATCAGCTTCCTGCCGTCCTCCAGCTCTATGTACACTCCTTCCGCCCGTTTCACCCGGTAAGTGGGAAGCGGATTGACGGTCGATGTGTAAGGATGCCACAAATGCTCTTTATCAAAATTGTCCATATCGTTTTTATTATAAAGTATAACCGGCTGCTTCTATCAATTTCCTGTCGTCCGATACTTTAGACCCCAGGGTGGTTAATAAATCGCCGACTATCGCCGAATTGATTCCAATGTGCAATGCCTGCCCTATCGCCTCCGGGCTTAGTTGCGAACGCCCCCCTGCAAAACGAAGGTAGGCCGTGGGATTAATAAAGCGGAACAGGGCTATCGTGGTCAGAATTTCTTCTTCCGCCAAACGGGGCGCGTGTTCCAAAGGAGTGCCCGCAATGGGTTGAAGCAGATTGATAGGAATAGACTGCACTTCCAACTGCCGCAAGAGGAAAGCAAGTTCGATGCGTTGCCGCATCGTTTCACCCATACCGATAATACCTCCGCTGCACACATCCATCCCCACCCGGCGCGCGGCACACAGGGTTTCTATCTTTTCTTGCTGGGTATGGGTGGAGCAGAGCGATGGAAAGAAAGAAGGGGCAGTCTCCAGATTGCAGTGATAACGGGTAACTCCCACTTCGTGCAATCTGCGTAGCTCTTCCTCGGTAAGCAATCCCAGTGACGCACACAGTTTAATATCGGAACATGAAGCAATATATTCAAATGTTTCACATAATTGTTGCATATCTTGCTTGCCGGGTTTTCGTCCGCTAGTGACCAATGAGAAGCGGGCTATCCCCTGAACTTCATTGTATAGTGCCTGCCGCTTACATTCCGCTTTATCCACCAAGCCATAAACTTCCGTCTCAGTCCGGTAGTGTGCCGACTGCGCACACCATTTACAATTCTCGGGACAACGTCCGGACTTGGCATTAATGATGGAACACATATCAAAATGACCTGAAGCCATCTCCCGGGTTATCACGGAAGCAGCCTCATAAAGCTCTTCCTTATCAGCTTCCCCGGCTAGCCATTCTGCTTCTTCAACGGTTATCTTTTCACCGCTTAATACTTTGTTTTTAAGTTTGTTCAGCATCGTTTCTACTTCTGTTAATGACATAAAAAAAGCCGGAGAGAACGCATTTCACGTTCTTCCGGCCATATAGATATAAAAGACAATAACTCTCCACCAATCGCACAACGCAACCGGTTTACAGTTATTATCTCAAGAATAATCAATGAAAGTATCCTGTCCGCCACCTCCCTATCGGGGGCTTTGTCGTCTTCCTCATCCACTCGGTCCGGACGGCATAGCACGGACAATAGACATACACCGGGCTGCTTTTTCAAAGAAGCCTCAACGATTCCTTTTCTCAGATTGCCGATTGCCACAGTCTTCCCCAAACTGCAAAATATGGCATACCCTTTCCTGCACCATCGGCGGAAACGTATGATTTGCGATTTAGATATTTGTTTGTTCATGTGGCATTACTTTGATAACAGTGCGGCAAAGATATACAAAAGGGAAACACAAGCCAAATAAAAAGAAGGTGTGTCAAGAACTGAAATGGTCTATCACTTTAGTCTTGACACACCCTCATTATCATAATCAATAAGCCAATACCTATTCTTCTTTCTTCGGAGCCGCTTTTTTGGCAGGTGCCTTCTTAGCGGCCGGCTTCTTGGCAACGGCCTTTTTGGATGGTGTTTTTTCCGCTTCAGCAGCTATCTTTGCTTCGGCTTTTGCCAATTTAGCTTGCAATCTTTCAACCTCCTTATTCAATGCTACCAATTCTTCACCTTGATTCTTGATGGTGGTAAGCAACGAGTTCAGCTCTTCATTATCCATATCAACCGGATATAATGAGTTTACACGGCTGATAAAATCACCCAATATATTCATATAGTTGGTGAAAGCATCGTATGGAGAATCATAGATACCGCGGTTAATACTAATGCCCGTATTCTTGCTGGTCATGAAACGGAAGTTGTTACTTGCCTGCAAGTAATCCCAATCCTGCTTGATACGACGGTCATTACACAAGTGCACACGCTCTGCCACACTATATAATTTATTGAATGCTTCACGCTGCATCACATTACCCAACCATGGACTGATATCGCGTTCTTCGTCTGTCCATGACATTGGATAAGGAACGTCTATCTGGTCTACAGATTTCAGTTTGGTAACGATTTCTGTTGGAGTAGAGAAAGTAATGCCTCTTTCTTTTGCACATATTGGCAATGCTTTCAGGAATTCCAAAATATTGGATGACAATGACTGTGCCATACCCAATGCGGAAAGTTCCATAAATATATTGATAACTTGTTCTTCTTCGGGTAATGCTGCAATCCAATCTACATATTTATCTGCAAACAAAGGATATTCGCTCCAGTCAGAGTTAGAGAACCGTAAACTGATATCATCAGACAATTTGAAGTCACGGAGCAACAATTTCAAGTTCGGATTCATGGCACAATGATACAGATAATGAGAACTCTTCCAGCCCAAAATATGCTTAGCACCTTCAGTCAACATTCCCTTGAAGCCCATATCGGCTATAATTGAACCGATTTCATTTGAGTAAATCAAACTAGAGTTACGGAATACCTTCGGCGTTTGGTTGAAAATTTGCTTAACCTTTACGCGCATGCGTTCCACTTCTTCACGGAAGCAGTCTTCATTTGCCAATGAAGAAAGACCATGTGAATAAGGCTCGCAGAGGAATTCACAGCAACCTGTATCGTTCAACTGATGCAACAGTTCGATAACTATCGGAGCATGAATTTCCAATTGTTCCAATGCTACTCCCGAAATAGAGAGTGCTACCTTGAATGCGCCTCCATTGGCTCTTGCCATTTCAATCAACGTATTCAGCGCAGGAACATACGAACGCTCAACTACTTCGTTGATGCCTTGTTCGTTGGCATAGTCATCATAATAATAGTGGTCGGTGCCTATCTCGAAGAAACGATAACGTTTCAAATGGATGATTTGATGTATCTCAAAGTAAAGACAGATTGTTTTCATATCTAGTGTGATTTTTATTATTTACCATAGTTTTTTAATACTTCCTCATAAAGAGCACGGATACGCAATCCGACTTTTTCCCATGTAATGCCATCCACTTCCTTTTTACCTTCTTCTTGCAAGTAATTAAAGAGAGACGGATAAGTACAGAGTGCATAGATGGCATCTGCCATCGCATGTATATCCCAATAGTCTGTTTTTATCACATTGGTTAGGATTTCGCCACAACCGGACTGCTTGGATATAATAGAAGGAGTACCACACTGCATAGCTTCAAGAGGAGCAATACCGAACGGTTCGGAAACCGAAGGCATCACAAACACGTCACTTTGTTTATAGGTTTCATAAACCTGACGTCCGCGCTGAAATCCCGGAAAATGGAAACGGTCTGCTATACCACGTTCCGCCACCATATTTATCATCGCATTAAGCATATCGCCCGAACCTGCCATCACAAAACGAATATTACGAGTACGTTTAAGTACTAACGCCGCTGCTTCTACAAAATACTCAGGCCCCTTCTGCATAGTGATACGTCCGAGAAAAGTAACAACTTTTTCTTTTGAATGATCCGGGCGTGGAATATCCTGATATTCTTGTGACAATGGATAAACCGCATTGTGCATGGCAAAGCATTTACGCGGGTCTTGATGATACTGATGTATAACAGTCTGACGAGTCAACTCGGATACACACATGATACAATCCGCATGATCCATACCATTTTTCTCCATGGCATAAACCGTAGGGTTCACTTTGCCACGAGAACGGTCGAAATCAGTGGCATGCACATGAATACACAAAGGCTTTCCACTGACCATTTTGGCATGTACACCGGCAGGATAAGTCAGCCAGTCATGAGCATGGATAATATCAAATTCTTGTTGGCGTGCCACTACACCGGCAATAACAGAGAAGTTATTGATTTCTTCATGCAGATTCGACGGATAACCACCACCAAATTCCATACAGCCCAAGTCATTGACGTGCATATAAGAAAAATCAGCGTAAATATGGTCACGGAAAGCGTAATACTGTTCCGGTGTCATATAAGACGGCAAACGCTCTTTGAGATAATCATAATTCACATCGCGCCATACAATAGGCACTTGGTTCATTCCTATGATATTTAAGAACTGCTCTTCCTCGCCACAAGGTTTCGGCATACAAAAAGTAGTTTCCACATCACCCTGCAAGCTCAATCCTTTCGTTATACCATAAGAAGCTACGGCAAGACCACCATATATTTTGGGAGGAAATTCCCATCCAAACATTAATACTTTCATACAGGCTCCTCCTTTTAATAATTGTATTTACTTAATAAATATAACACTCGTAAGATTTCTGCCACATTCATAGCAAACGACACAGCTCCACGTCCTTTGAAAGGCGGATTACCGTCAAACAATTCGGGGATGGAGCCAATGCAATGGGAAACCATTTCATCTTCATAACCTATCAATTGACGTTCTATGAATCCCAAAGCACTCATCTTATAAATACGGAGATAAGCCTCGAAATAGAATCCTGCCAACCACGGCCATGCAGTTCCCTGATGATAAGCATAATCACGCTGCATCTGCGGACCTACATAGTTGGGGTTATAACCACCACTCTTCGGACTGAGCGAACGAAGTCCTTTCGGTGTCAATAATTCTTTGGTCACCACATCCAATACTCCCTTCTTTTGACGGGCATCCAACGGAGAGTAATCAAAGGCTACGGTAAATATCATATTAGGACGCACACTCCAATCCATCATATTACCATCCACATAATCAAGAAGATAGCCATATTCATTCAAGAAAGTATCTATAAATGATTTACCGGTCTGCTCGGCTAAAGTTTGTAACGTTTCAGCCAAATTATTGTTTCCTGTTTCACCTACTAGTTCACCGACAAAACAAAGCGCATTATACCATAATGCATTTATCTCCACAATATATCCTGTACGCGGAATTACCGGATGTCCGTTAACGGTAGAATTCATCCAGGTAATGGCTTTCTCCGTTCCGTTAGCATAAAGCAATCCATTGGAATGGAGGAAAAGGTTAGGATGGTTTTCCCTACGCAGATATTCCATTATTTCTTCCAACAACTGACCATACTTCTCACGACATTTGTCGCGTGAAACCATTTTGGCATATTGCTGTATACACCATACGGCCCAAAGTAATACGTCAGGATGTTCCATCTCATATATCTTCAGGTTATTCGGTTCATCATTAATAAAATCATGAATCGCTTTGCGGGCAGTTTCCATCACACTCTCAAACTTAGCCACTTCATCAATAGCCAATGTCAGCCCCGGAAGAGCAATAAACATATCACGGGCGCGGCATTTAAACCAGGGATAGCCGGCAAGAATATAAGACTCCTCGTTTTGTTTGTTGAGGAATTGATGGGCTGCATTTATCAGGCAATGCTGAAAATTATCACGCGGGGTGCGTTCTTCCATTTCCTCTTCAAAGGTCTTCTTCAACGTTCGTGTACTTGCTTCCGAAACACCTCCCGAAAATACAACGCTTTCACCCTTCTTGATATTTACTTCAAAATACCCCGGAACATAGAGATCCTCATTAAAGTCGTAACCTCTTTCTTGTTCTTTCGGATACTCTATACCACGATACCAGTCAGGCTGGAAATGAAACTCATTCTTTTTATTAAGCTGCATAAAGAGTTCGGGATATCCCGCATACATACATGTCTTTATACCATTATCCACTTCCTGATAATCACGACTTGCCTGCGCATTTTCATGTGTATATTGGCGGACACTACGGAAAGCCAAAAAAGGACGAAGACGGAGAGTAGTGGCAGAATGAGCTTCGACTAAGGTGTAGCGAATCAGAATTCTATTTTCGTGATGTACAAACAGTTTTTCTTTTTTCAGCACCACACCACCCACACGATACCAGGTTGTTGGTACTTTCTCACACTCAAATTCGCGAATATATTTGTGTCCGCGAGGGCTGTAGTTATTGCCCTGATACTTATGAAGCCCCAAATTGAATTCAGCGCCATGCTGTACTACCGTTTCATCCAAAGACGATAGTAATACATGATTCTCATCATCAATCTCCGGTACCGGAATGACAAGCAATCCATGATATTTTCTCGTATTGCAATCAACAATGGTTGTACAATGGTAGGCTCCCGAACGGTTTGTGCGAAGGATTTCTTTCGGAAGTGATTCCTCCAGGTTCGTCATAAGAGTCTTGTCAAATCGTAAGTAACTCATAGT
>ENA-UEQE01002437-UEQE01002437.1-human-gut-metagenome-genome-assembly--contig:-NODE-2437-length-13333-cov-6.735591_pt1 | contig 13333 bp, 10 predicted proteins | sample MGYA00242934_ERZ507935 | MGnify/ENA primary metagenome ERZ507935 (study PRJEB26167, sample SAMN06115423) | human gut metagenome | host: Homo sapiens | place: China:Anhui | collected 2015-03-30... | reverse complement strand
CGGCGGCGTTTTCCGGATGGCTGGCAATGTCATACTGCTCGGCAAGCCCTTCAAAAACAGAGAAATCAAGATCACCGGAAACATACTGTCCGCCTGCATCTGCATCAGGATTGAAGTAGATCCAGTGAACCTTGTTGCTGCCGGGGTCAAGGGATATTCTCGCCTTCGTATTGTCTGCGACAGGGGGTTCTTCCACGACTTGCAGCAGCCTGTCATTCAGCGGATTTTCTTTGAGCCGGTTATCGAATTCTTCACGAGTCAGCTCCTTGTTAAACAGCGGGAACTGTGTATCAAAGAGGACGACCTTCTTCTCGTCAAAAGACAGCAGCTCGTATTCCTGCGTGCCGATATAGACCGTATCACCGAGATGATAGCGGTATTCCTTCCGGGGTTCCGGTGGGGGGTTCAGCTCATCGAAGGTCGGCTCAAGGGACTTTGCCACATCGCTGTTCAACGCTTCCAGCATGGCTTCGCATCGTGCGGTCAGGTGGGTGTTGTCCGCAATGATCGAATTCATTGCATCGCGCATCATGGGGAGGATGAAGTCACCCTCCGCAGTCCTGGCGTGCATTTTCTTATCGCCCACGCTGAACGCACTCCAACAGCTCGACAAATAATACAGATTCAGCGCTTTGCTTTCCTCGCCAAGCTGCGCCACAAAGTCATTGTAATCATAGACAATCGACCGGAACTCATCAGAGATTTCACATCGTTCCTTACGCACCTCTGCCTGCTCCCGGTAGGCGGGATAGTTGTCCTTTTCTGCTTGGCTCAGATAGCGGTCGGCTCGGATCAGCTCCCCGATCCGCTTCTCGGCCTTATTCCACCGCAAAAGCAGTTCTGCATCGGGCTGAGAGATTCTGCCTCTGCTGATTTTGATTCCTTTAGCGTCGTGGCTTTCATCGAGATTTCTGCCGGAAATTGCAGGATACGCGCCGCCGATGCCGTATTCGTTTTTCAAAAAGGCGATATTGTTCTCGGAAGAATCCTGTTTGAGAAACTGCTCATAGATGCGGAATTTGCCCTGATGGATGCCGCTGCCCCGTGTCAGAATGGCGTCGATGTCCTCCTGAGAAATAGCAAAAGCGGAGGATTTTTCTTCCTCCGCCTCTGCGATGTTTTCCTGCTGTTGTTCAACTGTGGGAAGGGTTACGCGTAGATCAGGTCGTTCAGAATCACTTCCTCCGCCGAGTGGCGAATGGAATTCATCATCTGCACCCACCGCATCTGATCCTCTGCCTTCAGCTGCTCCGTCACTCCGTTCAGCGCCTTCATCTGCTCGGTCAGGTCGTCCAGCATCTTCTGCGCCTGCCGGTCCACCTCCTCCAAATGACTGTTCAGTGTTCCGTTCAGCAGCATCCCAGTGTAGATCCCATCCCGGTGCTCGCGGAGGAATGTCCGCCGCAGCATTCCATACTTCCCAAGCTTCGGACTCTCCGGCACGGTCAGATCGGGAATCAGATAATCCCCCTGCATCGTATAGGTCAGTTCCATATTCGTTGCTCCTTTCCTTGTTTTCTGTTCGGTTCTTATGATACGCAGAAGAGCCGGTCTGTGCAAATGTGCGAATCTTCCGTTTTTCTTCCTTCTCCATTTCCTTGACGGTTTCGCCCATTTCCCGGATGACCATCTCAGAAATATCGCTGACTGCGGCACCGAGCACGGAGATAACCTCCACGGTGTTGAAGTCAAAGAGGTGGCTGAAATCCTCCCGATCAAAATACTGCCTCGGCTCATACCCCGCACGGGAGAGCGCCATAAAAGCGACGCTGCTTTTCAGCGAGGTTTTCAGCCACGCTTCAAGGCTTGTGTCGTCCAGCTCCTCCAGAAAGCTGCCGGCTTTGACAGCGTTCAGTTCCATGAGATAATCTGAAAGATTATCCTCCACGGCATAACCGGAAATATCTATGAGCAGGTGCGGGAAATCTCGCGGCTCCTCCACATCACCGAAGCTCGCCTGAAGGCTTTCCGATACCGCATATTCGTACTCCGGCTTCATCTGCCAAAGGGTGATGTTCCTTCCGGCACGGCTGTTGGTGTCGGAGATATCAAAGACATGTCTCAGCTTGTAGGGAACATCTCTGTCGATCAGCAGCGCGATGCCTTTCGTGCCCTTGTTTACCCATCTGCCGAGTTTATTCCATGTGTCGATTTCCGCACACGCCGTTGCATCCGGCTTCTGCGCATGGATGAGCAGCTGCTCCTTAAAGCTGTACTTGTAGTTGTTTGCCGCCGTAATCAGAAAATCGGTATATCGGTCGGCATTGGAGGCGATATCCCTGGCAGTCTGGGATGCCATCTCCAAAATGATTCTGTATTTGCTCGGCATGGGAACTCCCTCCTTATCTTACTTTGATCGTGACCTCAACGGTCTGCGCATTCTCTCCGAGGATCGATGCAAATAAAAGCCCGGTTCTGGCGTTGGACACCTTCGTCACAAGCTCATTCAGCCGGCAGACGGTGGTATTGATCTCTTTCTGGTTATCTGCGTAATAGTAGCCCGTTTCATCGCTGCAAATAGGAAAGCCATCCTGTCGCAAGGCACTGATCTTGCGGCGAATATTTCGTCCGTCAAGCAGAAACAGCTTTTCAAGCTCCTTGCTGTGGATGGCATTTTCTTTGCCAATATGATTTTTACGGAGATACTCGCAGATGGCTTTCTTCTTATCCATAGCTTCTCCTTATCTCACAGGTTCGTGGTCTTTTTGCTTATGAACCGCCGGCGGATTCTTCTCCATGTACTCCTTCACGGTAGTAAGCGTGCCCTCATAGTTCCAATCGTTTTCAGGATCAATGTCGCGGTAGGCGTTTCTCCCATCCGGTCGGGGCTCCAAGCGAATGGGTCTATTGGAAATCAACGTTCCCCAATGATTCACCATGATCCAGTTGGCAATCTGAACCGGCTCGCCCTGTTGGTCATCATCGTGGCGAACCTCGTACATGTACATGCCCTGTGGAACGGTATCGCGGTCTACCCGCAGGCAGGTAAAAAGCATGGGATGTCCCAGAACCGTCACATCCTCAAACTTCTCTGTCATGGCATTTACCCTCATCGTGCTTCACCCCTTTCCTTCGGCTTTCTGTGGGAACTGTCCTCTATGAAAAGTCCTTTTGGCAGTGTATCCAGGTCGTTCAGAAACGCACGAGAAATCGTCTTGCCGTTCCGGTCTCGGTAGAGAACGACGCACAGCGGCTCTCCGTGATAGAGCGACTCCTTCAGGTCTTCCAGGAAGCGCTGCTCATCGCTGTACTCAACGCTGCTGCATACTTTTCCGTTGAAAGCCAAATAGTCCAGTCTGGCAATAGAACTTTCGCTCGGCAGTGCGTGGTTCATCGTGCTTCACCTCGCTCTCTCTGCCTGGTTGGAAAGCTCCAGCCGTACACTTTTCCGATCTCATCGCCAAGCCTGCGGGTGACACGGACAATGTCTGCCCTGGTGGCTGTGCCGTTGTAGATTTTTTCTTTGAGCCGGTCTTTCTGCGCCTGGGAAACATTGTCCTTATATACCCGATAGAGATAATGGTTTGTGCCGTCATGGTGGGTGTCATCGCACCGGAAGTCTCCGTTTCGGTCCACATACCATGTGGTGTAGTCGTAATCAGAGTAAAGGCAGTCACGGATATTGCCGCTGGGAATTTCTTTGTATCCCGTGCGCCTGCCATTCCAAAGCCCCAGATCGGCAACAACCAGTATCGGCTGCGAAAGCTGGATGTCCAAATTCAGGCGTTCGTCCTCAAGATAATGCCCATTTTCCTCATACATCATGGCGACGCGCTCGTCCTCGGAAAGCGTCGGATATTCTTCCTCCATCCAGTCTTTCCACTCCTCATAGTCAAGGTCAGCATTGGACCAGATGCGATAATCGTCCTTACTCATCGTGCATCACCTCTGTCCTTCGGCATCACAGGTTTTCCGTCCGCATCGTAATTTCTAGGGTCTGCGGCGGGCACCTGAAAGCCGAACATAGAGCCGGCCTTCATGGCTTCTTCCTGCGCCTTGCTGACGCCGAGCTTTGTGTTGTACTCATTCACGATGCTCCGGGCTTCGTCCTTGTCGGTAACGGGAATGTCCGTCTTGAAGTAGCCCTTTTCACCGCGCTTGATGATAATGATTTCGTCGCTGCCGGAAAGGACGCTGTAGCACTGCTCGGGCAGGTTGTCCCGAATCGGCTCGCAGGTATGGCCGCCGTATTCCATGCGCTCGGCAAACTCGCAAATGTGATAGAGGTTGCTCCCGATCTCCACATGGTAATCGTCGATATACCGGCAGGTGCGAATCTGGTCTTCATTCCACGAATAGTGGATTTTCACCTTGCCGCCATCCGGAATGCGAAACAGCTCCTTGTAATGGCTGTCAATAAAACGGATTCCTTTCTCTGCGTCCTTCAGGTGCTGATCGAGCCAATCCCGGCGATAGCAATAGCAGTACAGGTTGTATTCGCCTCTGTCCGGGTTCAGGCGCAGAAGATAGGCATATTTTTCGGTATCCACACGAACGCCATAGTAGCCCGGCTCCTCCTGCATCCGGCTTTGGGGTGTGCAATAGCAGTACTTGGCAAGCGCCCTGCGGTTATGAAGAATGTCGCCTTCCTCACGCAGAGAGTTGATTACATCATCAAACTCTGCCTTGAACTCATCGGTTTTCAGCTCTTCCCGGAAGTCAAACCAACTGCTGAAAAAGCCGTTGCCGTCCGTGTCCATATCAGCCCGGAGGTGGCCGATCAGTCCGGTTTGCATGGAAATCTGCGTGCTCTGGCGAAAGGTATATTTGTCCTCCGCCTCGATCATTGCTCTTTTTTCATACTCGATCATCTTGCGTCACCTCTTTCTTTAGTCGGTTTCTTTTCCTGCGCGTGCATCTCTTTTGCTTTCTCCAAGCCCTTCTGCGCCCATTCGGGAAGCTTCTTTTCCTCCATGACGCCGAGAAAATCCGTGCGGTAAAAGGAGGTCTTTCTCCCGTCGTACAGAGAAATGCAGCAGCAGGTACGGCCTCGCGCATTTGCCTGCGCACCGAAGCCGCCGGTACACAGCATAAGCTGATGATTGGCGTGGCGAAACTCAGGCCGGAGAATGCTGCCCTTGATGACAACCACCTTGTTCTCGATGGAATCTTCGTAGGAAACCGGCGCGCAGCTTTCTGCCATGAGTTCCTCATTCATGCCGACTTCCTGACAGGCTCTTTCGTTTTCCTGAATAATTTCCTCGGCTGCGTCTGCTACGCGCTGTCCGAACACCTTTGCAATCTCCGCAAAATCGTCGCTGACCAGCACCCCGGAATAGCGCTCGAAAATGGCGTTGGTCTCTACGAAGCAGCACATATACCGTTCATCCTTGTCGGCGTTGGGATTCTCGCCCAGAGCAATATCCTTGTGCCCGATATACATGGAATACTTTACGGAGTAATCTCCGATTTTTCTTGTCTCTTCCATAGCGTCTCCTTTTGCAAATGGGGCGGCATCTTTTTGCGGATGCCGCCCCTTGGCGTTTTTACTTTCTGTTCTTCAGGCGAAGAACGATCAGCCCTGCAATAATAAACACCACAAGACCGATGCCGATAATGACCTTAGCGCTCATGCTTACCTACCTCCTTCTTTTTTCGGAAGGTAAAGAAGGCCGCTGCACCTGCGCCGATTGCAGAGATACCGGCAAGTGCCGCCCAAAGAGGCATATTGGTGGTATCTCCGGTTTTGGGAATATCCGTAACAGGCTTGAGCTTGTTATGGAACTTGGCAACGACCGTCTTTCCTTCGTGAACGGTTACAGTGACATTTGCGGGAAGCTCATACTTTTCGTTGGCTTTGTTGGACACCTCGGAGATCACATAATCGCCGATGCGCAGGCCATCAATGTGGATCTGCCCCTTTTCGTCGGTCACAAAGTCCTTGCTGAAGGCATTGCCGGTGATATCCGTGCCCTCCACGCGGAAGGTAAAGCCCTTCAGCACGCCGTCATCCGAAGTCTTTTCAATGCGGATGCCTCCGGTCTGTGCCTGGTTGACAAAGCCCTTTCCAGCCTCATTTTCCACGACGACGGTTTTACCATCTTCCTTAATGGAGAAACTGTAGGTCTTCTCATCAAGGAAGAAGCCCTTGGGGGCCTCAGTTTCCTTCAGCGTGTAATCGCCGTAGGGCAGATCATCCAGCTTGTAGACGCCGTCGGACAGCTCCTCCATCTGATCCACAAGCTTTCCGTCACGGTATACCTCAAAGACTGCGCCGCTCAGGTGATGATCGGGATAGTCTTTATCCACCTTGGTCAGCTGAACGCTGCCGCGAATGCGCTTGTTGGTGATCTCGATCTCGATCACAGCACCGTTCTGATCTACCTTCACAGTATAAGGCGTGTCATCCAGCACATAGCCCTCCGGCGCGGCGATTTCACGGACCACATACTCGCCATAGGGGATACCTGTAAAGGAGAAGCTGCCGTCCTCCGCGGAAACAGTGGTCAGGATAGGCTCCGTGCCGTCTGTGAGGAACAGGCCGATGGTAGCTCCGGCCAGCGCCTTGCCGTCCTCATCCTTCTTCATGCCGTGGATCTCTCCGTAGATCATCTCGTTGGTAATGCTCTTTCCGTCATTGACGGCAAGCTCCACAACGGGGATTTCCTGACCGGCATAGGCAAAGATCACAGGATACTTCTCATCGGAGAGGATGTAGTGGCTGTCGGTGCTGATTTCTCTGACATAGTAGCTGCCGAAGGGAACATCGCTCTTGAGCACAGCCTTTCCGTTTTCATCAAGGGACATGATCTCGATGAGACCGTCCACAGGAATGACGGAGCCGTCTGCTGCGGTAAGCTCCTCGGCGGCATAGAAGCCGAAGGTCACGGCGGAAAGCTCGTTATTCATACCGATACCGAACTGCTTGTTCTGCTCCAGCACCTTGGAAAGAGAAATCCGCGCCTTCTGTCTGTCATTGCAGAAGCTGGCAGCGGTTTCGGTGATCTCAATCTCCTGCCCGGCATAGACAAGCTCTGCGGTATGGGCGTCCTTGTTAATGACCATGCCGTCGGGGGCTTTCATCTCGGTGATTTCGTATTTCCCCAGATACAGCGGCTTGCTCTCCGCCATGCCATCTGCGCCGGTGGTCACCGTATCCACCACCTCGCCGGCACTGCAGCGCAGCGTACCATCCGGGGTGTAGATGTCCGCCGCTGCCTTGATCTCATAGGTTGCTCCTGCAAGACCCTGCACCGTATAGACCGGCTGGTAGACTCCGTCCGCCGCCGCAACAGAGGCAAACACCTCACCGGTTTTGGAAATCTTGATAATGCCCTTCTGCGCGTAGTTGCCAAGTTTCACTGCAACGATTGTCACGCCGCTTTCCTCGGTGGAATTATCTTCGGTCACATCGAACTTGACCGCCTCATGACTGAGCACATAGCCGTAAGGAGCGGAGACCTCCTTGAGGGAGTAGCCCTTGCCAAACTCCAGCTTCTCCGGCGTGATGAGCATGCCGGCGTCATTGGTGTAGAAGGTGTCGATGGTGGTAACCTCCGGATAGGTAAAGGTCATTTCCACCTTGGAGCCATCCGGACGAAAGATCTGGAAGCCCGCACCCGCATAGGGAATGGTATTGCCGGTTTCTGCGTCCACCTTGATGACCTTAATGAAGGACTCAAAGTTAGCGTTGTTGATGAGGTAGCGATAGGTCTCGCCGTCCTTGGCAATGAACACATCAAAGTCGCTCATCAGCTCACGGCCCTCCCAGCCGGAAACCTGATGCACGGTATACACGCCGTAGGGCAGATCCTTGCTTTGGGCAAAGCCGTTTTCATCGCAGGTCAGATAGTCCCGCTCTGTATCCTTTGCCGCCTCATAGCTGCCGGCAGATTTCAGATAGATGGCAAAAATCGCGCCTTCTTCGGGCGTTTCAATTTGTGTGTCGCCGTTATCCGAGTGCTTGATGATGGCGATATTGCCCTTCTGCACCTGCTCGGCAACAGCCACAGCAGGCGCAGCGTTCAGCTCAACGGTGTAATTGGCCGCCTCTGCACCGACAGGATAAACGGTGCTGTCCAGCAGATAGCCCTCGGAGGGACTGATCTCACGAATCGTCCAGTCGTCGCCGCAGACATAATAGCCGGTGGTGAACTGGCCGTTCTCGTCGGTGTAGTAAGTATCCACAAGCTGATCGCCCATATAGATGCCGTAGGCGGCACCGGCAAGCGAAGCGTCGCCCTGCGCCGTTCCGACCTCACAGTCACTCTTAGTGACGGTGACATTGAATTTCTTGAGGATGTTGGAAACGCTCTTATTGGTTACACTGTTCCATTCCACTGCGGCGCTCTGACTGTTGGGAATCACATAGCGAATGGCGGTATCCATCTCCTCCAGCGTGTAGCCGGTGCCGATGAGCACATCCTTAAAAGTCGCAACACCGTTTTCATCGGTGACGGCGTATTCATCTACAGGAAGGCCGCTAAGGGAGGTTCCGGAAAGGTGGAACTTCACACCCTGATTCAGCCCGTCCTCGGAGGTCTTGGTTACGGTCAGATCGCCGCGGCGGAGTACATTGTTGAAGGAAACCGTCGCCGTCTGCCCGGCAAGCACGGTAACACGGTGGCTTTCCTGGGGTACATACTTGTCATAACTCTGCTCGGTGACGGTATAGGTGCCGGGCATCAGATTGTCGATGCGAATTTCACCGTTTCGGTCGGTGGTAACGCTCTGATTGACGCCCTCGCCGGTGATGGTGAAGGTAATGCCGTCCACCTTGCCGTCCTCGCTGGTCTTGATGATTTTAGCGCCGCCATAGCTGACCTTCAGATTCAGAAAGGCTGTGACCGGGTCGCTGACCGTAGCGCTGTAGGTAACAACATCCTGCATGGTGCCGTCCGGACCATAGTGGCCATCGCTCCACACCACAACACCCTTACGCAGAGCCTCCTTTTCGGCAGTGACACGGAGCGTGCCGGTAGGCGCATTCTGAGTTGAGATCGTCAGCACATTCCCCTGAACAGAGAAGGAAACGCCTGTTTGGTTAGCAGAGAAACGGTAATTGCCCAGGACGCCGTTGGTATCGGTCAGCGTGGCCGAATAGCAGCTGCCGTCCCAGTTCAGCTCGACGGTCTGTGCTTTGCCGGTACTTTTAGCCATGAAGCTCGGGACAATGGTATGCTTCTGCACGCTGGCCTCAATGCTGTCATAATAAGCGGAAAAGCGACTGTACAGCGGGTGGGTGGTGCGGTAAACGGATTTCACTGCGTCGGCACTGCCGGGGTCCACATGGTTGAAGTTGGCATCCCGCTCTCCAACGACCGTTTCCCACACTAACGCCTGGGTGGCCATCATATGTGCCAGTTTGTCGGCATCCGCATCATTCTGCGATCTCCACGAGGTGGAAAGATTGCCCTGATAACCGTACTGCATGATCCGGCCCAGCAGGGTTTTGATGGTGTCAGCGTCGATGGTGCTGTTGCAGTCGGATGGATAGTTCTTCCAATAATCCTCGCCATGGTGGGAATATGTCTTGCCCAGCAAGCGGGGCACGCCCGGCTCAATGCAGTAGCAGGCCTGTCCATCGAAGGAGCCGATGGTGTGCAGCGTGGTCATCCAGGTTGCCTCGCCGGAGGTCCAGCCGTTCATGTAGTGAAGCTCATCATGGCCCCATGTGCCGCTGTAGTCCAGATTGGCGTCCCCGTCTCTGGGGAAGCCTACGGAATAGGACTCAGCGGTTTCTCCGGCAGTCGAGGCAGCAAAGGCCGTAGTCGTGCCGATGCCCATGAGCGCGGTGAATGTCATCAGGACTGCAAGCAGTCCCGATATTCCCCGTCTGAAAATGCTTGTTTTCATATTAGTTTCATTCCTCCTGAAATTGAATTTTGGCATGAAAAAGCGCCGTATTTCTACGACGCTTCTCAATGTGGTATAAAGTTTTATGCGTACCCGATATAAATCAGGTAACTGCCTGTGCCGATGCATTCGTACCAAATACAGATATCCGTGATACTCTCGTCCTCGGCATATCGCTTCAAGCGCGAGTTAATGTCTCGCTCCAGATAGATGCAGCCCTGATCTGCGGTGATCGGATTGTCCCAGCATTCTGTTGCCGAGTTCTCCAAGGTCAGTCCCAAGCTCACCGCCGTGCTTTTTGCGTAGGAAATCCAGTGCTCGATATCAAATGCGGGTTCAGTTTCCGGAGTCGGTTCCGGCTCGGTTATCGCAGGAACGGACGGCTCCTCTTTCGGACTTTCTGCTTTCTCCGGCTTCTCCGGAAGCACGGGTGCCTGCCGGTCTTCCTCCGGTGTCGGCGCGTTCGATTCTGTGGGTGCACTTACCGGCTCAGAAGAAAAGCTCGGGCTGCTATCGTGCTTGTCCTCATTTGGTATGCAAGCTGCTGGATCGGCGGCTTCTGTCGGGGCTTTGGTGTGAGCGCTTGAATCTGTGGATACCGGCTCAAAGGAAGCAGGCGTTCCTTCCTGTGGTGTTGGAGCTTTCGGTGTGTTTCCCACCGTTTGCCCTTGCAGGGGCTCTGCGGCGCATCCGGAAAGCAATACAGAAAGCAGGAGCGCGCACAACATGAGATTCTTTTTCATGGGATGACCTCCAATGACTGTTTTTTCTCATATTGTACGAATGCACTTGGTTTTCTTCAATTGTGCCGCCTGTGTATTTTCCTTTTGAGCTGGTATTGCCGGTAAATGAGGGGGGAGAGTGTGAGAGGGGGAACGGCGCTGACGCAGCGTCAAAAGGGTAGACTGCTCCCTTGGCGAAGAACCTATCTTGCGTCATTCCGACTTTTCTGCCTTTCCTGATACCGGTGATAATATTCCAGCGCTTTCAGAATATACTCACCGGTTTTTTCGTAGGGAATGCTGGCGGGGATAAATCTTCTGGCCTCAGCGTACTTGATGTTGATCTTCTCCCTCTGGTTCGGCTTTTCCTCGCTCATAATCGACTCGATGACCTCGTTGGTCAGCTTCCCGTCCTGGGAGAACCGCTTCAGCTTGATGGCCTGGGCGAGGGACGGCGTTGCATCTGCGTAGGCGATTTGCTCCAGCAGGGCGCTCTGTTCCTCCTTTTGCAGGTACGAAAGCTCCACCGCCGGTCTGAATGCAATGCGTCCCTCGTCAACCAAATCCAGAAGCTCCGGAATGAGCTCTGTAAGACGAATATAGCGCCGCACCTGTTCGCGACTTTCACCGTGCTCACTGCCCAATTCTTCGTTAGACCGCGACTTTGACACCACTGGTGTCGAAGTTAAATCACTGCGCTGTCCCTGTCGGTTCATAGCTTCCAGCCTCATCTTGTACGAAAAAGCTTTTTCACTCGGCAGGATCACAGAACGCTGCAGGTTCGATTCCACCATCAGGATGATGGCCTCATCACGGGTCAGCTCCCGCACCTCGGCCTTCACGGTATCAAACCCGGCAAGCTCGCAGGCTTTCTTTCTGCGATGCCCCGATACGATCTCGTACCGCCCGTCTTCCTTCGGTCGGAGCGTGACAGGTGTGATGATCCCGCGCTCCTTGATGCTCTGGACAAGCTGATCCATGTCCTCATCCAGCTTCACCTTGAAGGGATGGTCGGGAAAATCGTCGATCTCCGAGAGAGGGATATCATAAATGCGCGGGAGTTTATTTTCCTTTCGCTCCGCATCATTCATGAAAAGCTCATCGTACCCGGTCAGGCCCAGATCGATTTTTTGCACGCTCTTCAAGCTCTGTCACCTCCTTTGTGAGTGCCTCATACGCTGCTGCGACCTTGCCGTTCCTGTCATGGGAGAAGATGCTTTCTCCGGAAAGACTGCACTCCGCAGCTCTTACCGAAAAAGGAATTTCGGAACGGAACACGCGGATGTTTTCTCCCACGGTGGAACGAAGCGAGGAAATAATCGCCTTGGCGTTGTTGGTGCGGTTATCCACCATCGTCAGCAAAATGCCGTCGATCCTCAGTCTCGGATTGATCTGACGCTTGATCTTTGAAATAGAACGCAGAAGCAGGTTAAGACCTTTGGTTGACAGGAAATTTGGCTGAGACGGGATAATCACACTGTCTGCCGCAACCAGCGCATTGACCGTCATCATGCCCAGAGAGGGCATACAGTCAATCAGAATGTAGTCGTAGCTCTTTCTCATGCCGTCGATGGCGTTCTTCAGAACATACTCACGGCTCATGACATTGAATAGACCTGTTTCCATACCGGAGAGCTCAATGTTCGAGGGGAGCAAATCCACACCCTCCTGGTGCCGGATAATTGCACCCTCCGCAAGCGGCTCATCATCAATGACCGACTGCATAAGGGACGACAGCGATACCTCCAGCTCGTCTGGGTTCTTTATGCCGAGGCTCACCGTTAAGCTGCCCTGTGGGTCAGCATCTACCAACAGGACCTGTTTGCCGGAGCTTGCAAGTCCCACGCCGAGATTGACAGTGGTCGTCGTCTTGCCGACGCCGCCTTTCTGATTTGTGATGGCGATCACCTTACAGTTTTCCATGGGGTTTTCCTCCTTTCTCTGAATTTGAATCATTTCTGATCCACGAAAACCTCAAAGCATCCTTTGGGGCTTTCGTCGCTGCATTTCATTTTTCCGCGAACCCAAAATGCAGAAAAGGAAGTCATCAGACGCCCGATAGCGAATCGGGTCCATGGGAATCTCACCCCCGCCGGGTACTCCGCCGGTTCCGTAGAAAAGTATCATTATACCCTAAGCCTGTCGTGGCCGTATCCGTAGCTGCCAGATATTTCAGAATGGTTTCGGGGTCGCTCTCCACCTTTTGTCCCGCTGATACCGTTAGCGGCAGGTGGGTCTTGGCGTACCTTCATTTGGCTGTTGGCTCAAGGAATGTATCTGATGAATGTATATGAAATTTTCAAGGTTCCCGGAAGGCTTTTCGCCTTCTCACTTTCTCTTTGCCGAATTTTTTTGCGAGATTCCCACACTTTTTCAAAAAAATTTTTTGTGCCGGTTTTAGAAAACAAAAAAGCGCCCACTGCGCCTGTTTAGTAGGCGTAGTGAGCGCAAAAAATAAGACCCGGTGATTTCTCACCGAGTCTCATATCTGAATATATAGTTTTCAAAAAAACAGCCCCGCAGAATCACTTCTGCGAGGCTGAAATTCAATCGCACATTTTTCTCGGCATCCGTGGTGCACCCTTGGTGTAAATTGGTGTACGGATTGGTGTACGAGAGGCTTTTTTAGCCCGATCAGGGGGCAATCAATAGAGCTTTGCGCCTGCCGGAATGTGAGGATCGACCATCAGCAAATGGAGCTTTTCCTCGCCGTTTTCGTGATGCACGGCGGAGATCAACATACCGCAGGAATCAATGCCCATCATTGCTCTCGGAGGCAGATTGGTGATTGCAATGCAGGTCTTACCGACCAGCTC
>ENA-UEQE01002423-UEQE01002423.1-human-gut-metagenome-genome-assembly--contig:-NODE-2423-length-13409-cov-4.904365_pt1 | contig 13409 bp, 11 predicted proteins | sample MGYA00242934_ERZ507935 | MGnify/ENA primary metagenome ERZ507935 (study PRJEB26167, sample SAMN06115423) | human gut metagenome | host: Homo sapiens | place: China:Anhui | collected 2015-03-30... | reverse complement strand
CAATGCCTGCAGAAGGATCATTCCATGCCGCATTATTCGAGCAATTCGGCTGAATAGACTCTGTCGACATGAGTGCAATTCCCCGAAGCGCCTGATGCGTTAAAGCATCATGATGCGGCGCTTCCAAACTTCAAACTCCTCTTGAGTGAGAAGCGAGCGCTCAACCATCTTTTGGAGTTTGACGACGGTTTGAGCCTTGACCTGTACCTGCAGTGATACCGGCATCACTGCAAGATCTTCAGCAGTACGGCGGTAAAGCACGCCGGCGGGCGAATGATCAAGAGCCGCCGGCGAATTCAGAACCTCCGGCGCTGTCGGCTGAGCGCCGCTCTCGAGTGCACCTTTTCGGCGTGCCGCAGCCAGTTCGGCCTCCGTATGGAGACCGACGGCATTGAGGCACTTAACGAAAAAGTTCATCTCGAAACCGAATCAGCGAAGCTGCTCCGCCAACAGGCTGAGAATGTTCGGCGCAACGCCGGTCTTGTCTTCGCCGCCTTGAGCATCCTGAACCGTGAGGCGGGTTTTGGCGCCTTCATCACCCAAGTGCAGACGATAGGTGGGGGCTTCAATCGCTTCATCAGAACCGAAGACATTGGCAAAGAAGCCGCGGGATTCCTTCACCTTAGCTTCATAGGCAGGATCCAGATAACGGACGAGATACCAGCCAGCCGTGCGGTCACGGTCGACGAGCTCAAAGCCCATGCGGTCGATCACCAGACCGAGGCGGCGCCAAGCCTGATCAAACCCTTCGTCAAGCACCACTGCGGCAGCCTTGCCGTCGCTGCCGTTTTCAATGGCTGCCTTAGGGGCAACAGGCTTGATTTCCAGATCCTTGGCGATCTGCTGCGCGTTAGCTTCCTGCTCTTGACCGGAGGCCTCGGGATTAAATTCGGCATCAATGCGAAGCGCAAGGCGCTGGAGCATTTCTGCTTCCATCGTCGGGTCCGGAGGACCAGGCTGCCAGACGCTGCTCTCATTGTCGCGGCCGGTCATGACTTCAACCATCGAACGGTGCGAGATATAGATATCGGTCGTATCGTCGTCGTTGCGCTCCAGGCGAACGCGGTACTGATCCTGCTCACCCGTGGAGTATGCAAAGTCAATAATCTTGCCGACCGTGCGGCGAATAATGTCCTGCGGAAGCTTGGCGCGGTTCTCCGCCCATTCCGTTTCCATATAGCCCGTCTTCGGATTCTGCTCGCGAACGACGAGACCGACGGAAGGCCAGAAGTCCTGCACGACCGGCCAGAGTTTTTCCGGCGCCGCGTTGACGCGCAGCCAGCGATCCTGACCGTCCTTCATTACCTTAGCCGACACCGTCAGCGGCACAATTCGGCTCGATGCAGCCGAAGGATCCTGACCTGACGCAGCCTGAGCACGCTGAGCTTCGGCATTGGCGCTCACCACACCGTTGCGCGACGGCACGGCAAAGCGATTGTCATTTTGGATCGGCGTCAGATCCGGCGGAACCTCAAGGTTCGCGCGCGAGTTGGAGGACTCGTACTGAACCTTCTCGTCATTGAAATCGATTCCGAGAAAGGTGCAGCCGGAAAGGGAGGCAATCGCCGCGCAGGCGGCAGCGAGTCGAAACGCGCGCAAGGACATTTACTCTATGTTTCCGCAAAGTGAATCGGACCCGACAAGGTGTTGCCTCAGGCGCCCGTCACAATCGGGCGCCGTCGGAAGCTGCTGATGTGTTGAAATCAGACGGCTTCGCCTGCGGGTTGAAAAAAGATCTGCTGATTCTATCAAAGGCCGGCCCGCGCAAACGCTTGCCAAGCATTTGAATGAGTTGACAGCGCCAACGGCATGCTCTCGAAATGTTTCAGACAATTCACCGCGCGCCGAGCCGCAGGGCCAGCACTTCAGCATCTCCGGGCTTGAGCCAGACAATACGCTCCAGTCCAAGCTCGTCGGCGTTGAGTCCTTCCTCATAGGCGCAAATGCGCGCTTCCGGGGGCGCAAGGCGCAGGAGCTCACCGGGCTGCAGGACGTGCTCAGGACTGCGCGGGCGTCCCCAAATGGCGGTATTCACGGTCGTGAAGGTTTCCATGAGGAATAAGCCGCCCGACTTGAGCGAGCGCCAGTAATGGGGAAAATGCGCCCGATAAAGATAGTTGGTCACAATAATGGCGTCGAACGCTTCCTCGGCATAGGGCCAGGGCTCAGCTTCCAAATCTCTGCATTCCAGAGTGAGGCCGGGCGTGCCGACGAGCGGTTCGAGATGCGTAACATCTACGTCCACCGCGGTGACGTCAAAACCGCGCAGGAGGCAGAGACTCGTATGCCGCCCCTCTCCGCAGGCCACATCCAGCACTTTTGCATGGGGCGGCAGTTCATCAATAAACCGAAGCACCCATGCCGAGGGCAGCGCCATACAGTTTTTAGGATTGCGACAGAGCGTCATTTTCAACGTGCTCCCACAAAAAATCACAAAACCAAATTAATGATCCATTGGCCGAACATCAGGAAAGGACGCACGAAAAACGACAGACCTCCGCCCACCATCAGCACCAAAAGAATCATGAAGCCGTACGGTTCAATCTTGTCGAAGGCCATTCCTGCCTGACGCGGCAGCAGTCCCCGCACAATTCGGCCGCCGTCCAAAGGCGGAATTGGGATGAGGTTGAAGGCCATCAGCATCAGATTCACGGAAATGCCCGCGGCACAAACAGAAATCACGAATTTGTCGTAAAACCCAACGGCAGCGAGCGCCTTGAGCAAGAGCGCCCAGAAAATCATCTGCAAGAGATTGGAGAGCGGTCCGGCCGCTGCCGTGATCGTCATGGCCTTAAGCGGATTGCGGAAATACCGCGGATTAATCGGCACGGGCTTTGCCCAGCCAAAAAGCAGTCCGCCGCCCCCTGTAAGCGCGCTCATGAGCAGGAGCGCGCCGGGCACCGCAATGGTGCCGATGGGATCAATGTGCGGAATCGGATTGATCGTCACGCGGCCGAGCATCGTGGCGGTCGGATCCCCCAACCGTCCTGCCGCCCAGCCATGAGCAGATTCATGAAGCGTGATCGCAAAGATCAGCGGGATTGCGTAGACGCAGATGGTCTGAATGGCGTGGTAAAACGAATCCATGGTGTCCTGAGAGAATAATTTTTCAGATCAGCATCTTAGAGCACGTGTTCAGACATGCTTCTCAAATCAAACAATTTGATGCGATCAAAACGCATCGTTGACGCATTTCGCCGCGGCCGCCTCCCCTTCATCGAGCTTTGGCACGACACCTGCTGACGCAGCTTCACCATCTGCCAAAGCATCAATAGCCTGCATGCGCGCTCCCATACGGCGGCTTTTAACCGACATTTGTTCGAGGGAGCTCTGTGCTTCGCGGAATTTCTTTTCAACCGTTTCAAACTGCCGAGAGAAGACCGCAAAGTCTGTCTTCACTTCCGCGAGAATCTTCCAGACCTCGCTCGAGCGCTTTTCCATGGCAAGCGTCATGAATCCCATTAAGAGACTGTTGAGCAGCGCGGCAATCACCGTGGGGCCTGCGGGCGTAATGCGGAATTCCCGCTGCAGACGTTCAAACAGCCCGGGCGTACGAAGCACTTCGGCGTAAAGTCCTTCGGACGGCAAAAACATCACCGCAAATTCTGTCGTGACCGGCGGCCGCACATATTTCTCGCGAATCGACTTGGCCTGCTTAAGCACCGCTCTTTCAAGCCCCTTCCGGGCCTCTGCGGCAGCTGAAGCATTCCCTTCGCGCTCGGCATTTTCCAAAAGCTCCCAATCTTCCAGCGGGAATTTAGAGTCGATCGGCAGCCAGCAGGGTGCATCATCCGCACGTCCGGGCAGCCGCACAGCAAAGTCAACCGCTTCGGCGGATTTGGGATCGAGCCGCGCCTGAGCAGCGTATTGAGCGGGGGTCAGGATTTCCGAAAGGATGGCCGCAAGGCGCACCTCGCCGAAGGTGCCTCGCGTCTTCACGTTGGCGAGCACATTTTGCAGGCGCGAAACGCTCTGAGCCATGCGGCGCATTTCACCCAATCCCGACTGTACAAGACCGAGCTTTTCATCCACCATGCGAAAACTCGCCGAGAGCCGCTCTGAGAGGGTTCGATCGAGCTTTTCTTCCACGGTTGCGCGCATGGCCTCGAGCTTCTGCGCATTTTCTGCGCGCACCTTTTCAAGCGAGGCGTCCACCGTGCCCCGCACTTCGGCGAGCGCAGCCGAAAGCTTCGCCCCGAGCGCTTCCTGAGCGCCCGCATTGGTCTGGAGCACCTTGGCAAAACGCTCGTCCACCATGCTTTGCAGCGAAAGAAATTCTTTGGCCAAAGTTTCATTCATGCGCGCCAAATCACCGCGCGCAGACGCCGCAAACCGCTCCACGGACTCTGACGACCGTTTCTGTTCGGTCGTTGAGTAGGTAATCAAACTCGAGAGCCCGGCAGAGAGTCTGGCATCGGTCTTTGCCACGGTCCCTTCAATTTCCCGCTTAGCACCCGCCACGCCTTCGAGGAGCGCGTCGCACAGGTCGTCATCTTCTGCGCCGCGGCGGTGTCGATCTGAAAGGACCAGATAAATCAGCAGAGCGAGCAGACCGACGGTAAGCGCAAGCAGACCAAAGAGTGCGAGCAAAAGCGTGTGTTCCGTGGGCATGAAAAAGTCACTCAAACGACGAAAAGCAGAAAAACCGAGCGGTCAGCCTTCAGCGGGCTGAAAACCCAAACCAAGCCAAATGAGATCTTTGCAGACTTTTTCAAGCTTTGGGCGGCGTTTGCGCTGTCTGCTCTGCCGTGTCAGGCTTTGCCTCATCCGCGGGCTCAGCATCGCCCGAGTGATCGCTGCCGCGTTTTCTCCAAAAGAAGGCGGACGCAGCCCGCCTGCCCCAGCCGCGCGCGGCTTCACGCAGTGTTTTTTGGGCCGGTGTTTGCCGCTTGGCTTCCGACATTGCTTCGTCAGCCACTGTCACGGCAGCGGCCTGCAGTTTGTCGCTCTGAGATTCGGCCGCATCCGATGCGCCCCCAGTGCGAACGGCTGCGACGGTACGCATGTATTCCTCATTGATAATTTCGCGCACCGTCTTGCGGTTGGCTTCCTCCTCGGCTTCGCTCTCCTCACGCTGGAAAAGTTCCTCAATAGCGGTGGCGGCCACCGTGAGCGAAGTGACCAGCGGTTCGCAGAGTATCTTCAGGTTCTTATCCGTCTGATCAAAGAACACGCCGTCGTCAATGGTTTTGGTGAGCACCACGATGGGCAGCGTTTTATTGAGTTTGCGGGCAGCATCCACCACATCCTTCGCTTCTGCCGCGGTTCCTGAAGGAATAACGAGCACGCCCGCGCTGAGCACATGCGCCTGAACGAGAACCATTGGATCGGACGGAGAGCCGAAAAGCACGCCGATGCCGGCCTCCCGCAGACGATCAACGGGCGCAGAACCGCCGCAGATCACAATCGTGCGGCGTTTGGCTTTAAGGAGTGAATCAAAAAAGGCCTGAGCGCCGTCCTCCGGGATGCCGACAACAATCATCTGACCATCCAGAATCTCCCGCGGCGCATTTTCCGGCAGCTGCGAGAAAGGCGCAGGACGCATAGCCGCACGTCTTGCCCATGCATAGTGCGACGTGAAGATGCGCATCAGTTTGGGAGCCGCCTCAAAGAGCACCGGATTAAAGGCAATCGTAATGATCGAGGCTGCCACAATGATGCTCATCATCGAGCTGTCGACGAGATGGAGGGCAATGCCCTGAGCTGCAAGGATGTAGCTGAACTCACCGATCTGACCGTTGCAGGCCCCAACCGTAAAAGCCGTTTCCAGCGGCCAGCGGGCGATGGTGACGAAAGTGGTTGCAAAAGTCATCTTGCAGATGATGATGATGAGCACCACCAACGTGATTTCAATCGGATGCTGCAGGAACACGTGCCAATCCAGCATCATCCCAACGGACACGAAAAAGAGGACGGAAAAGGCGTCCTGCAGCGGCAGAGAATCCGTTGCTGCCCGATGTGCATAGCGGCTTTCCTGCATCACCATGCCGGCAAAGAACGCCCCCAGAGCGAAACTCACATTGAAAATGGCCCCGGCGCCGTAAGCAATGACGATGGCGCAGCCCAGCACCGACAGCGTGAAGAGTTCGTTGGACCCCGTCAGCGCCACTTCCCGCAAAAGGCGAGGCATCACCTTGCGGCCTGCCACGAGCATCAGCACGACGAAAACCGCCGCCCAAATCAGCGTGGTCGCCACTTTCCAGGCCACAGCGCTCAGAGAGACATCCGCCCCCTGTACAGCCTGTGCGAAGGGCGGCAGGCAAACAAGCAGCACCACGCTCATGAGGTCTTCCATCACGAGCCAGCCGATGGCCACCTGACCATTGATTTCATTGGTCATGCGGCGAAGTTCCAGAGCCTTCGTCACCACCACCGTTGAAGCGCACGAAATGGTGAGCCCAAAGAGCACTGCCGCACCAAACGACCAGTGCCAAAAACCCATGGCGACGCAGGCGCCCAAAATAGCCGTCACCATCATCTGAACAGCCGCCCAAGGCACAACGGCTGTGCGCACGTTCAGAAGATCTCTAACGGAAAAGTGCAGACCCACACCAAACATCAGCAGCATCACGCCGATTTCTGCGAGCTGCTCAATCATGGCTTCGTTCACAGGCGGCAGCCCCGGAATAATGCCTACTGCCACGCCTGCCAGAATGTAGCCCACCAGGGCGGGTGACCGAAGGAAACGTTCGGCGAGATAACCGAAGGGAAGCGCAAGGCCGAAGCCGGTTACGAGACTCGTGATAAGGGAATAGTTCTGCACGGCCCGTCCTTTTTCTTAAGTTGTGCGCGGCGCGTCAAAATTTATGCTGGTCCAAAGCTTTTGCGAAACACCGTCAGCCTGCTGGCGAAACGCATCAAGCAGAAAAATTTTACGCTTTGACCCTCATTTGGCGAAGCATTACTGACACTTTCGGAACAATTTTTCACGCCTGCGAGGCGTATAGCACCCATAACCTCTTATTCCCAAAAGCAAAGTCATCCGATGATGACTGAGCGGCTGAAACGCACGCACAAGTTTTGACTTTTCCCCATGACCTTTCCGCAGCCGGACGGGTAAAAAAATCCGGCTGAACGAATCCAGCCGGAGTTGAATTTTCTGAACGTCAGCGCGAAAGCACTAAGCCTTCGCTCTGCCGCATCAATTCATTGTCGGAACTTTACCCACGACCCCTTTGACGAGCCAGTTCATATTGAGGAGCACATCGTCGGGAGCCGTCTTGCCGGCCTCAACCACGGTCTGGCCTTCGTTCGTCACGATCGGCCCCGTGAAGGGTGAAAATTCGCGGGCCGCCATCTTGTTGTAGGCCGCCTGAATATCGTCCTGCACCGACTGAGGCGCATCCGAGCGGATGTCCACCAGATTCACCATGTGTTCGGGGATGCCGCCCCAGATCGACTGGGACTTCCAGGTGCCGTCCATCGCAGCATTGATTCGGCCGGTGTAGAACTCCTCCCAGCTCTGAACCACGCCGCCCAAAAGCATTGTCGGAGCAATGCGCTTCATAGACGTGTTGTAGGAGATCACCGGGACCTTCATATCTTCACCGGCAGCCACAACGGCCGGCGAATCGGTGTGATGCGTGAGCACGTCGGCCTTCTGACCGACGAGCGTCTTGGCGGCATCGGATTCCTTGCCCGGATCGTACCAAGCCGAAGTCCAGACTACGCGAACTTCAACATTGGGATTGACGCTCTGAGCGCCAAGCGTATAGGCATTGATGCCTTGGAGGACTTCGGGAATCGGAACGGCAGCGACGTAGCCCAAAACGTTCGTCTTCGTCATCGCACCGGCGAGTTTGCCGGCAAGATAACGCGCTTCATAAAAACGGGCCGAATAGTTGGCCACGTTGGGTGCAGTCTTATAACCCGTCGCATGCTCGAACTTAACGTCCGGAAACTCCTTGGCGACCTTGAGAACCGAGTTCATGTAGCCGAACGAGGTCGCAAAGATGAGCTTGTTGCCTTGCTGCGCGAGGTCGCGAAGCACGCGTTCGCTGTCAGCTCCGGCGGGAATGTTCTCTACCGTCGTGAACTTTACTTTGTCGCCATATACCTTTTCGAGCGCGATACGGGCGAGGTCGTGCTGACGCGACCAGCCTTCCTCACTCGCCGGACTCACATAGACGAAAGCCACTTTGTAGGGGCCTGCAGCTTTATCGGCGGGAGCGGCAGCGGTCTTTTCCGGTGCGGCAGCCTCTTTGGGTGCTTCGGTTTTGTCGCCGCAGCCCGCAAGCATCGCCGCAGCGGCGCCGGCCAGGACCAACTTCAAAGCAGTACGCTTCTGCATCATTGGAGAACTCCAAAAACAATAATTCGAACAATGAATTGGGACCGATATCTGAGCACTCGGCTGAGAAGCCGAACCTGCATCACAATATGCGGTCCCAACGATGAACGTCAATGAATATTAGCTTCCGCTCGGAAGTTTGCCGGCCATGCCTTTGGCGAGCCAGTTCATCGTGAGCAGATCGGCGTCGGTCGCCTTCTGTCCTTCAGCCAAGACCTGACGGCCAGTGTTGTCAACAACCGGACCGGTGAACGGATGGAACTCGCGGGCTGCCATCTTGTCGTATGCAGCCTTAATGTCGGCCTTGACGGCATCCGTCGCCTTAATGTCCACGAGGTCAATCATGTGTTCAGGCGCACCGCCCCAGATGGACTGAGGCTGCCAGGTTCCGTCCATGACGGCCTGAATGCGGCCGGCATAGAACTCATCCCAAATATGAATAACGCCGCCGATCAGCATCGTGGGCGCAGCGCGCTTCATCGAAGTGTTGTAGGAAATCACCGGGATCTTCGCTTCTTCACAGGCCGAAGCAACCGCCGAAGAATTGGTGTGATGCGTAATAACGTCGGCACCCTGACCAATCAGCGACTTGGCCGCATCGGACTCCTTGCCCGGGTCATACCAAGCGGAGGTCCAGACAACGCGGACCTCAATGTTGGGATTGACGCTCTGAGCGCCGAGCGTATAGGCATTGATGCCCTGAAGCACTTCCGGAATCGGCAGCGCGGCAACATAGCCGAGGATATTGGACTTGGTGGTTGCACCCGCGAGCTTGCCCGCAAGATAGCGGGCTTCATAAAAGCGCGCGGAATAGTTGGCCACGTTGGGCGCAGTCTTATAGCCCGTAGCGTGCTCAAACTTCACATCTGGGAATTCCTTGGCGACCTTGAGAACCGAGTTCATGTAGCCAAACGAAGTGGCAAAGATGAGCTTATTGCCCTGCTGAGCCAAATCACGCAGCACGCGCTCGGCATCCGCATTTTCGGGAATATTCTCAACGGTTGTCACCTTGATCTTATCGCCGAACTTCGCTTCAACCGCGCGGCGGGCAATGTCATGCTGAGTAGACCAGCCTTCTTCATTGGCCGGGCTCACATACATGAAAGCGACTTTCAAAGGCTCCTTCGCAGCTGCTGGAGCAGCAGCGGTCTTAGCGGGCTCAGCCGCCTTCGGCGGTTCAGTCTTCTCACCGCAGGCCGTGAGCGCCAAGGCGGCAGCACCAGCGAATGCGAGCTTGAAAGCAAAGCGCTTGTTCATCTTCGTTGACTCCTTTTGAGAACAATGAAATTAAGAAAAACTGTTGCCCGAAAAAACTGAACTCTTGGCAGCGCGTCAGCCCGCTGCAGGTTCTCAGCCTTTAGGCGAAAAAGGTTTGCCGAGCGACGCAGGAACGTTGAGGCGAATCCAAGCGGGGTTCCGGGAAATCAGCACAAGCACGAGAATCGTCGCGAGATAAGGCGTCATGGCCATGAACTGCGGCGAAATGGAAATGCCCATCCCCTGGAAGGCGAACTGCAGCATCGTCACGCCGCCGAAAAGGTAAGCGCCGACAACCACGCGCAGCGGCCGCCAGGTTGCAAAAGTCACCAGTGCCAATGCAATCCACCCGCGGCCGGCCGTCATGCCTTCGACCCAGAGCGGCGTATAAACCAACGACAAATAAGCCCCCGCCACACCCGAGCAAAGCGCGCCGAAGAGCACAGCAAAGAGTCGGATGCGCAGTACCGGGTAACCCAGCGCAAAAGCGGACTGCGGCGACTCGCCGACAGCGCGAAGCACCAGACCCGCACGCGTTCTGAAAAGGAAGTACCAAACCGCAGCGATCAGCACCCAGGCGCCGTACACCAAGATGTGCTGCGAAAAGAAAGCTTCACCAAAGAATGGAATATTTTCGAGCCCGGGGATCCCCGACACACTGCGCTCCGCGAGCGCCTGTCCCTGAAGCGGTTTGCCGATAAAGGCCGAGAGTCCCGCGCCGAAAAGCGACAATGCAAGGCCAGCGGCATATTGGTTGGCATGCATGCCGAGCGTAAAAAACGCAAAGAGGAGTCCGAGCAGAATGCCGACGCCCGCGCCGGCGAGGAACCCGAGCGCAAAGGAACCCGTAGAAAGCGTGACGGTAAAACCAGTAACCGCACCCATGAGCATGATGCCCTCAATGCCGAGATTGAGAACACCCGACTTCTCATGAATCACGATGCCTGCCGCCGCGATAAGGAGCGGCGTGCCGGCATTTAAAGTCGAGGCAATGATGGAGGCAGCAATCGACATTTATCGAACCTCCTTGCCCGCGTCAGCCGAAAGGCCTCGCCAGGAGAGACGGTAAAAAATCATCGTGTCGCAAGCGAGAATGAAAAAGAGAAGGAGCCCCTGATACACGCCCGTGATCGAACTCGGCAGCCCCAGACGGCTCTGCGCCAATTCGCCGCCAAGATAAAAGAGTGCCATGACAAAAGCTGCGGGAATACAGCCAAGCGGCGAGAGACGCCCGACGAAGGCCACAATGATGGCCGCAAATCCATACCCCGGAGAAATGGTCGGTGTGAGCTGACCGAGAGGACCGGAGGCTTCAATGCCGCCGGCCAGCCCCGCAAGCGCCCCGCAAATAAGCATGGATGCCCAGATGAGTTTGCCCGGATGGTAGCCCGCATAGCGCGCAGCAAAGGGCGCCATGCCGGAGACCTTGAACTGAAAGCCGAGCGCCATTCGATCCATCAGGAGCCATACGCCCACCGCCGAAAAGAGCGCCAGCAGCGCACCGGCATGAAGACGAGTTCCCTCAAGCACCGGCAGCATCGCCCCTGCTTCAAAAAGCTTCGTCTGAGGGAAACCAAATCCCATGGGATCGCGCATTGGCCCCTGTACGCACCAAGCGAGCAGAAACTGCGCGACATAGACCAGCATCAGAGAAACGAGAATTTCGTTCGCATGGAATTTGTGACGCAAAAGCGCCGTGAATCCGCCCCAGACCGCGCCGCCCGCGGCTGATGAGAGCATCACAAGAACGACATACCAACGGCCCCAAGACGGATCACAAGCGAGCGCCACCACGCCGCCCGTAATGGCGCCGGCGATCAGCTGGCCTTCGGCGCCAATATTCCAAACGTTGGCCTTGAAGCAGACCACAAGACCCGCAGCGCAGAGCAGCAGCGGCGTCATCTTGACAGCGATTTCAGTCCATCCGCGCAGCGAATCGAGCGGCGCGATAAAAAAGACGCCCAGCGCCTTTACGGGATCCTGACCCAATGCGGCAAAAAGACAAAAGCCCGTAAAAACTGTGAGCGCAAAAGCAATCACAGGAGAAAGCCAAGCCAGTGCACGAGCGGGCTCGGTGCGCGGCGTCATGGCAATCGGAAACTGAAGCATGATCAGTGCGCCTCCGAGGTTTTCTGCGTGAAGGGAGAGTCTGGCCAGAGACCGGACATCCAGCGGCCGACTTCCTCAATGGAAATCGTGGTCTTTGGCACCGCCGGAGACAGCGCTCCGCGGTACATCACGGCAATACGGTCGGAGATCTCAAAGAGTTCGTCGATTTCTTCACTGACAACGATGATCGCAGCGCCGTCGTCGCGCAGTCGGATAAGACTGTTGCGGATAACGGCAGCAGCGCCGACGTCGACACCCCAAGTCGGCTGATGAACCAAGAGAACCCGGGGACGATTGAGAATCTCACGTCCCATAATAAATTTCTGAAGATTGCCGCCCGACAGACTGCCGGCAGCTTTTTCAGCATTGGGCGTCTTCACGTGAAAGCGTTCAATGACGAGATTGGCAAAACTTCTTGCGCGGTCGCGGAGAATAAAGCCGCTGCGCACCAGCGAGTCGCCGGTGAGATAGGTATTGGCCGTGAGCGACAATTCCGGCACAGCCGCATGGCCGAGACGCTGCTCGGGCACATAGCGCAGTCCGGAAATACGGCGGGCATGCGTATCGAGCTCTCCGACGGGCGAATTAAAGAGCAAAACGCGATCGGCCTCGCACAGATACTCCCCTGAGGCTGCCGCCATAAAGCGAGCCTGACCGTTGCCCGAGATGCCGGCAATGCCAACAATTTCACCCGCACGCACGGCAAGCGAGACATCTTCAATACCGCAGACGCGCGTCGATCCGGGCGCGCTGACATGACGCATCTCAAAAACCACTTCGCCAGCCTTGGCCGTGCCTTCGCGCACCGTCGGCGGATCATTGCCGATCATAAGACGGGCGAGATTTTCCTCGCTTTCAGCCTTCGGATCAACGCTCGCCACAACTTTGCCTGCGCGAAGCACAACGCAGCGGTCTGCAAGCTCACGGATTTCATCGAGCTTGTGTGAAATAAAGAGAATGGAGACACCCTCGCTCGAAAGCTGATGCAGTGTCTTGAAGAGCTTGCGCACTGCCTGCGGCGTGAGGACGGAAGTCGGCTCATCCAGAATGAGGAGCTTCGGCTTAGTCATCAGCGCGCGAAGAATCTCAACGCGCTGGCGCTCACCCATGGAGAGTTCCATCACAACCGAGGCGGGATCCACCTCTAAACCGTACTTTTCGCCGAGCGAGCGGATTTCACGTTCGATCTCTGCAGCCGAAATACCGGTCGAAAGACCAAGCGCTACATTTTCCGTAACCGAAAGCGTATCGAAAAGCGCGAAATGCTGGTGCACCATTGCGATGCCGAGTTCACGCGCCTGTGCCGGGGTTTCAACGCCGAGCGGATGCCCGTCAAAAGAAATATCGCCCTCGTCTGGACGGGCGGCACCGTAGATGATTTTCATCAAGGTGGACTTGCCCGCGCCGTTCTCGCCGAGGATGGCGAGCACCTCACCGGGCGCAATATCAAGCGATACATGATCGTTTGCTGTAATGCCCGGATAGCGCTTCGTAATGTTGCGAAGGCTTAATCGTGGAGTCATGCCGATGTGGTCGGGCGCTTCAAAGGCGGCCGAATGGGATGAGAGTTGAACCGATGCGCCCATAGTCTCCGTCATCTTTCGGAAAGGGAAAGTGCGCCCGATTGAAGCCCATTATTTTACTGGTTGCGAGGCGCGTCTTCATCAAGTTATTTCTTTTTCAACTTGTGTTTTCACCTTATTTAATCATCACGCAAATACGGCATACACCCTTAAAACACTTGCACTTTCCC
>ENA-UEQE01002419-UEQE01002419.1-human-gut-metagenome-genome-assembly--contig:-NODE-2419-length-13419-cov-7.505471_pt1 | contig 13419 bp, 11 predicted proteins | sample MGYA00242934_ERZ507935 | MGnify/ENA primary metagenome ERZ507935 (study PRJEB26167, sample SAMN06115423) | human gut metagenome | host: Homo sapiens | place: China:Anhui | collected 2015-03-30... | reverse complement strand
CCGATCAGGAACGCTTTGGGAACATGCTGAAAGCACGCCGAGCTGTTCAGCCGGGAGGCTGAAGCCGATGGCTTTGAAAGGGGCTTTGAACCGTTTGATTCGGGGATGGGCCGCTCCATGGAAAAAACGTCGGGAAAGCTTCCCGGCGTTTTGTTTTGGCCCTGTCATGGCATATGGTTGTTTTATCTCCACAGTATGGCGAAAATACAGACGTTTTCTCCAGTTTTTCCGTCGATGGGCTCCATACTTGGGACATGTTACTGGTTATTCCTTGACGGGGCTTTCAAGAATCACCGGCAACCGATTGCCGGCGTCAGGAAAGGGGGTATTGGCTGGGGAGGAAGGGCACCCCCTCATTGGAAGGATGCCCCATTCCTCCGCCACTATGGATTTCTCCTATCCTTCCCCTCTTATGCCGCTACTTTTTCGCATGGCACGGGTTACAGCCCTTGAACTTTTCCTTCAGCGCGGGGTTTTCCGCCACGGCCTTCTGATGGCAGCCCATACAGGACTTCTCGGACTTCTTGTTGTGGATCATGAAGTAATAGCCGTGCTCGCTCTTGTCCTTTTTGTCCATGCTGTCGTGGCAGCCCTTGACGGCACAGCCGACATAGATGTTGCCGTCCGCGGCCTTATGGTGACAGAATGCGCAGTCCGTCTTGGCGTGGGCGCTGTGGGTGAAGACAACCTGTTTCTTCTCGTTGCCCGAATTGTTCATGGTTATGGGCTTTTCGATCTGCGCCTTCTGTTCGGGCGTGGGATCGGCAGCCAAGGCCGGGATGCAGAGGCCGGCGGCGGTCAGCGCACAGAGAATGAGTCTTTTCACGGTATCCTCCAATGGGGTTTCAGACGATCCGGCTTTTATCCGGCGCGTCCGTTTGGGAACACGGGTTACTTCGCCAGAATGCGCGGCATGGTGACGGTGAAGGTGCTGCCTTCGCCCTTGGCGGAGGCCACTTCAATCTTGCCGCCGTGCTGCATGACCACTTGGCGGGCGACATACAGGCCGATGCCCGTACCGCCCTTGCCCTTTGAGGAGAAGAACAGGGTGAACAGCTTGGCACGGGTTTCCTCGGTCATGCCGATGCCGTTGTCTTCGATGCGTATTTCCACGGCGTCGGGAAGCCCCTTGACGCTGACACGCACGGAGTGTTCCTTTTTGGAACCGTCGGTGCGGCAGGCGTCCACGGCGTTTTCAAGCAGGTTGACCAGCGCGGCGCTGAGGGCGGAGGCGTCGGCCTCGAAGGTGCCGGGATCGCCGTCGGCCTCCAGCGTCATGGCGACGCCCGCTTCGGCGGCCTTGTCCGAAACTGTGGAAACAACGGAACGCATGAACTCCTCCGCGACCAGAATGTTCCAGTCGAGCTTGCGTTCCTTGGCGAAATAGAGGATGTCGAGCACCATTTTGCGCAGGCGGGCCACAAGCTGGCGCATGTCCTTGAGGGAATCGCGGGTTCGGGCCTCGTCGCCCTTGTCGATGCCGGAGCCGAGGCGGTAGACGCTGCCGTCCAGCGCGGTGAGCATGCCCTTGATGCCGTGGGCGGTGGAGCCCATGAGCAGGCCGAGGGAGGCCAGCCTATCCTGCAGTTGGCGCAGTTCCGTGATGTCCGTGGCCATTTCGATGCATTCGGTGATGTTGCCCGATGTGTCGCGCAAAGGCGCGGTCCAGACGAGCACGTTGACCGGGCGGCCTTCGTGGTCGATGACCACCTTTTCCGTATGGCAGGGCTTGCCGTCCTGAAAGGAGCGCTGCACCGGGCACTCGTCGCAGGGAACGGACGAACCGGCGAACAGCTCGTAACAGCGCTTGCCGCTCTGCATGCCGAAGGTGTGGCGGAAGGCGCGGTTGGCTTCAAGCACCTGCAAATCGCGGCTCACCACGGAGACGTAGCAGGGGCTTTCCTCAAACAACTGGCGGAAGCGTTCGCGGGTGACGCGCAGCTCCTCGCGCAGGCGGCGGCTTTCCTGCTCGTCCACGCTCAGTTCGAGCACAAGTTCCACTTCGCCTTCATTATTGAGGATCGGCGCCGTATGCACCAGCACGGGGATTTCCTTGCCGTTCTTGTCGCGCAGGATCTGCTCGCTGCGCGCGCCGCGGCCCTCCACAATGGCCCGCTCCACGGGGAACATGGCCTCGTTGCTGTGCAGGACATAGGGTTCCCAGCTCGGATGCCCCACGAGGTTGCCGAGGCGTTCGCGGTAGAGATCGTTGACGGCGAGGATTTCCATAAACCGGTCGTGCATGGCGATGAAGCAGGGCAGCTCGTTGAAGGCCTGCTGTTCCCCGCTCATGGACGAGCCGAGGGTGTGCAGCCCGAAGGCGAAGCCGTCCACGACCTGCCGGGCGGCGAGCTGGCGCTCCGCCTCCACGAGCTGCGCGGACTTCTCGTTGATCATCTTTTCGAGGTTCGACGTATATTCCTTGAGCTTGTTGCGCATGCCGATGCGCTCAAGGGCGCGCTTCAGGGAAATGTGCAGCAGATCGTCGTCGATGGGTTTGGTGATGAAGTCGGACGCTTCCAGCTTGAGCCCTTGAATCGCCATTTCCAGATCCGCATGTCCTGATATGAGGATGACTTCGGTTTCCGGCGCGAGGATTTTGATGTGCTTCAGGAGCTCCAGCCCGTTCATGCCGGGCATCCTGATGTCGGTGATTACGATGGGGATGGGCCGTTCCGCAAAAAGTTGCAGCGCCTCCTCCCCTGAGGCCACAGTGATGACGTTATACCCGGCGTCGCGGAGCGAAAGACCCATGACGGTACGGATGCCCTGTTCGTCGTCGACGAGGAGAATGGTTTCTTTCATGAGCCCTCCCTGAAGTGATACGCCTCGGCGTCAGTGGGGCGTCCCCTGCGCAGCGGCAACACGATGCGGAACAGCGCCCCGCCGTCGGGCAGGTTCTCCCACAGGAGCCGCCCGCCCATTTCCAAAAGCGTCTTGCGCGTTCCGAGCAGTCCAAACCCTGTACCATCTTTTTTGGTCGTAAACAAACCGTCCCGGAGACGTTCGGCGGCTTCCGCGCTCAGCCCCGTGCCGTTATCCCGCACATCGTAGATGAGGGCGTCGGGCGTGCGGGCGATCTCGACCCGGACTTCGGCGGGGCGGGCGCGCAGCCCCGGCGCGGGGAATGCCTCCAGCGCGTTGCCCACCAGATTGAACAGGCAGCCTTCGAGGCGTTCGGCGTCCAGAGCGATGGGGCCTGAACCGGCGGCGGCATCCTGAAGCTGGATCGCTATGCCCAGACTGGCGGCCCTGCCTTCCAAGCGCTTGGCCACATGGCGCACGGGCTGCACCGGGTCCACCGGGCATTCACGCAGTTCCGTCTGCTGCCCGATACGCAGCAGGTGCAGGAGCTTGTCGCGCACCCGCGAAATGTCTTCCTCCAACATGGCCCAGCCGTCGTCGAGGTATTCCCGGTTCCCGGATTCCATCCCCTGTTTGAGGACGAAGAGGCTCCCTTCGAGCGCCGCCGCGAGGTTTTTGATGGTGTGGGCCATGCAGGCCACGGTTTCGCCCACGACGGCGACCCGGTGGGCTTCCAGCAGTTCCCGCGTGCGCGAGGCGGCGAGCTCCTCCAGATGTTCGGTGTGGCGGCGGATCTGTTCGCGCAGGGAGTATTGTTCGGCGGCGCGTTTCAGCGCATGTTCCAGCAGATCTTCGTTGACGGGTTTGGCGATGAAGTCCGCCGCGCCGAGGCGCAGGCATTCGACGGCGTTATCCATGTCGCCGTGCCCGGTGATCATGATCACCTGCGTGTCGGGAGCCTGCTTCCGTACCCGTTCGAGCAGGGCCAGCCCGTCCATGCCCGGCATGCGGATGTCGGTGACCACGATGGGGAAAGGGTGGGCGGCGAACGCTTCCAGCGCTTCGCGGGCGCTCTCGGCGGTGTGGGCGTCATAGCCGAAATCCTTGATCAGGGCCCCAAGGACATGGCGGATGCCGGGTTCGTCATCGACGAGCAAAACGTGAATGGGAGCGTCCATACATATCCTTGCGTCAAGAAAGCTGTTCCGGTTGTGGGGCGGAAACGCCTCCGGCCTCCCCATCGGTGGGCGCGCTTGAGGCGGGCTCCCCGCGCCGGGTAATGGGGAAACGGATTTCAAAGAGCGCCCCGCCTTCGCCGCGGTTCCGGGCGGAAATGGAACCGCCGAAATCCTTGACCAGCCCGTAAATGATGGAAAGGCCGAGGCCGGTCCCCTTGCCGACTGGCTTGGTGGTGAAGAACGGCTCGAAAATTTTGTTCAACAGATGTGCGGGAATGCCTGTCCCGGTATCCCAGACGGACAGCAGCACCGTGTTGCCGTCCATAGCCGTGGAAACGCCGATGACGGCGGGCGGTTCGGGCGCGTTTTTGACCCGTTCCTCCACGGCGTCCCGGGCGTTGAGGATGAGGTTGACGATCACCTGCTCCAGGCGGTTGGGGATGGCGAGGATGGGCGGCAGGGCCGGGGCGAGCGAGGTTTCCAGCGTGATGCCGTGCACCACGAGCTGGCGGCCGAACAGCTCGCAGGCCTGCCCCACGACGCCGTTGATGTCCGTATCCAGCAGCGTAAGATCGGATTTGCGGCCGAAGGCGCGCATGTGGTTGATGATGTCGCTGGCGCGGTCGACCTGCCCGCTGATTTCCACGGACAGCTCGGAGAGCGTTTCCGGCGCGATGGGTTCGCTGCGGCGGGTCTTGCGCAGAAAATAGCTTGCCGCGCCCTTGATGACGGTGAGCGGCTGGTTCAGTTCATGGGCCACCCCGGTCGCCATTTCGCCGAGCGTCGCCATCTTCCCGGCCTGAATGAATTTCTGTTCCATCTCGATGCGTTCGGTGACGTCGGTGGCGCAGAGGATGCGGACGCGGCGGTTTTCGATCATGGCCGAGGCGGAACGGATGTCCACGCGCAGGGGGGTGCCGTCGGCCTTGATGTTCGTCACGCCGGAAAAGACGGTGAAGGCCCGCAGTTGGGAAGCGTACTGCTCGCGCTCTTCGGGCAGGAACAGATCGAGGATGCTGCGCCCGGTCAGCTCGTTCTCGCGCTGGCGCCCGTACATTTTGACGGAAGCGGGATTGCAGTCGAGGATGGTGAGCCCGGCGGCGTCCAGCAGGAAGACGGCATTGGGGATGCTGTCGAAAATGGCCTTGTGGGTGCGCTCGGACGCCTGCAGCTGGTGCTGGAGGGTATGGATGAGCGTCATGTCGATGCTCATTTCCATAACCGAGGACACGTTGCCGTCCTTGTCGAACAGGGGCACGGTCTGCACGAACCAGTAGTCCCGCGTCCCATCGGGGTTGACGCGGCTTTCCTGATTGCACAGGACGGCCCCCTCTTCCCATGTGCGCTGTACCGAACATTCGGGGCAGGGCGCAGTGCGGCCTTTATAGACCTCGTAGCAGGTGCTGCCCGGCTGCGGATCGTACCGGACGGCGAAGCTGCGGTTCCAGCGCAGGAGGCGGTATTCGCGATCCTGCACGGAAATGCCGCAGGGGACCATGTCGAACAGCCGCTGGAAGTCGTCCTTCCGGCGGCGCATTTCTTCGAGGTGGTGCTGATTGCGGATGCTGAATTCAACGATGGCCCGCGCGAGCTGGCCGAATTCGTCGTCGCGGCGGGCGTCGTCGAGGGTGACGGCCTGCCCTTCGCGCATGGCCTGCATGCTGGCGATCATGCGGCCGATGGGCAGGCGCACTTCATACCAATAAAGGGCCACCGAGACGGCGCAGAGGAGCAGGGTAACGGCGGGCAGGGCAACCCGGAGCCATTCATGGGGCATCAGCCACAGGACGGCCCCCACCCCGGCGAGGAACAGCAGCGCCGTCATGGTGATGGTCTTGGCCATGAGGCGGTAGGCTCCGAATCGGCTATGCATCGTCAACCCCGGTTTCCGGCGGTTCGCGGGGAACCGCCGGAACGGAAACGGTTATTCCCCATCCATGGCCTTGCGGGCGGCATCTTTGGATTCGAGCACCCGGTTGACGATGGAGATCAGCTCTTCGGGATCAAAGGGCTTCTGGAGTGTGGCCACGGCGTTGCGGATGGCGAGGTGGATACCCTGAAGGCCGCTGATCACGATGACGGGCATATCCCGGAATGCGGGATTCATGGTCATCTTGCGGTAGAAGCGGGGGCCCCACTCGTCGGGCATTTCCATGTCCAGCGTGACGAGATCGGGCTTTTCCGCTTCGAGGACGGAAAGGGCTTCCTCGACGCTGGACGCGGAACAGGTCGCGTAGCCGTTGTCGGAGAGGACTTCGGTGATGTACTTGACGATGTACGGGTCGTCGTCGATGGTCAGGATTTTCTTGGGCATGGGGCTTCTCCTTGCGTTCGGATCAGGCTGTGGTTGGTTCGGGAACGAGCCGGTTGACGACCTCAAGCAGGGCTTCCGGCGTACACGGTTTTTCAAGGCAGGCCGCGGGAGCGGGAAGCGGGCCCTGCACCAGGCCGAGCGTGGCGAAGGCATGTTCCCGGACGGGGATCGGCACGGCGGACAGCATGACCACGGGAATCCGCTTCCAGTCCTCGTCGCTGGAGACGGCCCCGTAAAAGGCCAGGCCGCTCTGTTCGGGCATCATGACGTCCAGCGTGATGACGTCCGGCCTCCATAAGCGGAGCACGTCCAGCGCCTCAATCCCGTTGCGGGCCATCTTTACGGTGAACCCGGCCTTTTCGAGGAGCACTCTAAGAAAATACCGGAAATGGACTTCGTCATCAATGACGAGGGCACGCCTTCCGCCCATGTCACCGGGCCTCTGGCCGGGTCACGCTGGCGACGGGACAGGCGGAACGCAGGACAACCTGTTCCACCGTGGAGCCGATGTCCGCGTCGTCATCGGGCAGATCCGAGGAATGGTGGGCCATGACGATGAGATCGGCCTCATTCTCACGGGCGGCCTTGAGGATTTCGACATAGGGGATGCCTTCGCGCACAATGACCTCGACGTTGGCGAAGCCGTCGAGCCTGGACAGGTACAGCTTGTCGATCTTCCCACGCATCTTCGAGGCATGGCGCTCGATTTCGGATTGATCCATCGTCATGCCCTGTATGGACGTGATGTCGACGGCGTGCGTGATGTACAGTTTGGCGTTCAGTTGGCGGGCCGTATTCAGGGCGAAGCGGAACGCATGGCTGGCGGCTTCGCTGAAGTCGGTACAGAAGACGATGTTCGAGAACAGGTGCCAGCAGGTGGTGCAGGGGCGGTTGACGATGAGCACCGGGCAGGGGGCTTTTTTCGCCACGGCGCGCACCGTGTTCCCCACGATGGAGCGCATGCGGGCGGCGTTGGGATCGCTGGCGGCGCTGCTTGCGCCCATGACGATGAGATCGGGCTTGATCTGGCGGGCGTAGCGCAAAATTTCGGTGGAGGGCATACCCACGCTCAGTTCCATGCGGAAGGGGCGGGTACAGGCTTCGATCTGATAGGCATAGGCCGTATTGAGCTCTTCGCGCACCATTTCCTGATACGCCTCATCCGGCTGTTCGAGGCTGCCGCTGCGGGTATCGGTGACGTTGGTGGCGAACCCCCGTGAGGGGACGCCGCAGCAATGGTAGAGCGTCAGTTCCGCCTGCTGTTTTTCCGCCAACCCAAAAGCCAGTTTCGCGGCGTTGTCGCTGCCGGCCGTTCCCGAACTCGCAAACAGGATGTTTTTGAACAACATCTCGCTACTCCTTGAGATTACAGGTGAGTGAGCCGCCTTGGAACCCCAGTTCCCAGCCTATGCCTTCCAACAGGTCAAAGACTGTAAAGCTGGTTGCCGCGTCCAACGCGGCCGCGGTTTCGCCGAGCAGGACATGCCGGGCCGTCCCCATTTGCAATGGGGCGTCCAGCATGTCCCGCAGGCGGAAAAAACGCAGTTCCGGCAATCCGTCGCCGACCCCCTCGACGGCAAGGTAGACTTCCACGCGGGGCGTGCCGGGAAATCCCGTCAACTCCACGCGCTTGCCGAGGCGCAGGGCTTCAAGGCCGGGATAGCGGCAGCCGGAGGCGGGGCAGGCTTCGGCTTCGGCGAGGGCGTCGCCGAGGCCGGGAACCAGTTCCCGCGCCAGCGGATTCCGTTTGAGCAGCCGGAAAAACGAGCGCAGCGTAACGTCCCCGTCGAGTTCGAGCCTCATCCGGAGAAGCCCCGCGAATGGGGCTTCGGACGAAAGCGTCCCGTCAGCATGCAGCCGGATGGCGTCCATGAGCCGGCCCTACTTGTGGCAGGCGCCGCAAGTGGTCGGCCCCTTGTTCTGGGCCTTGTGGCATTCGATGCAGTTCTTGTGGTAGGCACGCATGAGCGGCGTGCGTCCGCTGGGCATGCTGGCCTTGTGGCATTCGGAACAGGGCTGATCTTCCGAGCCCAGCTCTGGGTCGATGACGCCGTTCTCGCCGCCGTGGTGGCAGACGATACAGTCTTCGATTTTGGCTCGTTCGTTATGGTTGTCGTGATCGAAGGTGACGGCGGGGCGGCGGTGGGTCTTGAACTCTTCGGATTTCAGGGTCAGCGCATGGGCCGTCCCGACGAGGCCAAGCAGCAGCGTGACGGCGAGGCCGGCACGGGCAAGGGCGTGCAGGGGCATAGTTCACTCCAGTGATTCACGGAGGCGGCGCCTCCAAAAGCGGTGTGCGGGGCGCTGCGGGGAGCCCTCCCGTTTCCGGGAAGGCTGTCCCCGCGGGCTGACTATACTTCGGGCTTTTCCATCAGTTCATAGATGAGGTCGCCGATGAACTTGGTGTGCATGCCGAGCTTGTAATGCTTGATGATGTCTTCCAGCCCGCCGTGGCAGTTGTGGCAGGGGGCGACCACGGTATGGACTCCGGTATTGCGGAGCTGATCGGCCTTCACCCGGTTGCCTTCCATGCGCACGCTCTTGAAGGGCGGGCCGCAGTTGATGATCCCGCCGCCCGCGCTGCAGCAGAAGTTGTGCTCGCGGTTGGGCGTCATTTCAACCACATTGGCGCAGAGGAAGTGCACCACGTCGCGCAGCTTGTCGGCAAGGCCGCGGCCGCGGACGGTGTTGCAGGGGTCATGGATGGTGACCGGATCCTCGAACTGGTGCGTGATCCTGATCTTGCCTTCGTTGATGAGTTCCCAATAGAACTCGATGGCATGGACCACCGGGACCGGGGAATCCTTCCAGCCGATCCAGCGGTTGCCCTGATCGTACACGGAGCGGAAGGCATGCCCGCATTCGCCCATGACGATGCGCTTGACGCGCAGCTTTTGGGCCAGCTCGAAGTGGGCGCGCTTGATGCGGCCCATCATTTCGTAGTCGCCCGTGAACATGCACATGTCGCTGTTGTCCCAGCCGGGGCGGGAGGGCATCGTCCAGTCGCAGCCCGCCTGATGGAAGATCGCGGCGGCCTGATAGATGAGCTGCGTGCGGAACTTCGGTTCTGGCGCGATGACCGAGTACATGAAGTCGGCGCCTTCCTTATCGAGCGGGATGCGGATGCCGGGGAATTCCTCGCGGGCTTCCTCTTCCTGCCAGATGAGGCTGTCGATCCATTCGTCCTCGCGCACCCACATCTGGTTGAACGTGGCGGAATGGCTGTTGGCGGTGTCCTGAATGAAGGTCGGGGTGATGCCGAGCTTGTTGCAGATGCGCCGCACGAGGCTCATCAGGTAGGCGATGTCCACGCCCACGGGACAGTAATGGATGCAGCGGCGGCACATGTTGCATTCGGTGAACGCGATCTGCGCGATGCCCCGCATCTGTTCGGCGTTGAGCTTCCCGCTCTCGCGGATCATCTTGAAGATGGTCTTGTCGAGCTTGGCGACGGGCGTATAGGACGCGTCGTCCGGGTGGGAAAGGCTGAAGTGGCAGGCCTTGGCGCAGGCGCCGCAGCGCATGCAGGTCTGTTCGTATACCTTGACTCGCGCGCCCACCTCGCCCTTCAGAACATCGCGGATCACTTTGGTGATGCGCTCCGGCGTGGCGAGCTGCATGCCGCGCGTCAGGTTGGCGTCTTCGATCAAGCGTTTTTCAATACCCATCGTGTGCCTCCAAAATTACCAGTCGCAGGTACGACGGACGCCGATGGATTCGGAACCCATGTAGGCGCGGGTGAAGGGAATCAGAATGGCGTGGCTCAGGCGCGTGAAGGGCAGGCAGACAAGGATCGCCTCGCCGAACAGCACGTGGAGCAGAGCCATGAAGCTTTCGCTTCCGAACCCATGCGCGGAGGCAAAGCCGGTCACCATGACGCCGGTGACGAGCAGCAGGGAGAACCAATCGGCCTGCCGGGTCACATAGCTCGACGCCGGGACTGCCAGCCGACGCCAGCCAAGGATCAGGCAGGCCAGAATGGTAGCTAGGGTGACGGCGTCCATGAAGCCGTCGGGCAGGGAAGGAAGAGAAAAACCGAAATTGTAGTCCCACATGACGTTGTGGGCCGAGTAGAACAGCACGGCGAGCAGGATGCCGATGTGCAGCACGAAGTTCGCCACGGTCAGCAGCGGGTTTTCGCGCCAGCCGCAGGTGGAGAAGGGCAGCGTCCAGCGGATGATCGACGTCAGCGAGTCTTTCCAGTTCATGTAGGCGAGGGCCGAGGCGTCGCGCTGGCGGGCGAGGCGTCCGAGCGACCACAGCCGCCAGATCATCCCGCCGATGCACACCGTGAAGGCGATCCATGCCAGCGGGCCTACCGCAAAATTGTACAGGGCATTCATGATGGGTTCCTTGTTGCAGTTGGATGCCTAGAGCCGCACGGTGTGGCGGGAGAACACGCCGTCCTTGAGGGAACAGAACAGCAGGACGGTGCCGTCCGGGCTGAACGTGGGGTTCCACACTCCGTCGAGGTTTTCGATCACGGCGCTGCCGTCGACGTACAGGGCAAACTTCCCATTGCGGCGGACTTTGGCTGCGGCGCGGTCCCCGGCGGGCGAGAACACGACGGGCCACGCCATATCAAAGGCCTCGTCCCACACCTTGCCGTCCACGGCGATCTGGAAGCGGCTGTTGTTCTGGCTGCCGAGGGCGGCGGCGTGCTTGCCGTCCGAGGACAGGACGAGATCCGTGACGGACGGGAAGCGGCAGCTCCACGGGGCGGCGTTGCAGGCTACGGTGAAGGCGCCGTAGGAGGGCGCGGCGATGGCCCAGATGTGCTCGCCGTCGACGGCGGCGGCCTGAGGCGACCAGCACTGTGCGAACACGGGCTTCCAGAAGAGGGATCCGTTGCGGGCGAGCCCCCACTTGCCTTCCTTGCGGATGGGCGCGATGACGTCGCCGGACTTGGGCTCAAAAACGGGTTCCCACGCGCAGGGGTAGGTTTCGCTCCAGCGCTGGCCGTTGATGGAAATGGTATATTCGTACGGCGTGACGCGCACGGTGCTGGCGACGCGGTGGCCTTCCCGGTCAAAACAGGGCGACCACGCGTTCAGGTAGCACTCTTCCCATGCCTCGCCGTCGACGGCAACCGTATAGATGCCCTTGCTGAAGCCTTCCAGATCGGCCTGTCCAAGCCCGGCGGTCTGGACGATTGCGGCGGTTTTGCCGGTTTCCGAAAGGACGAAATCGGTGGCGGCGGTGTAGAGCCGTTCCCACGGCGTGCCGTTGACCAGCATGCCGTATTCCATGCCGGTCTGCATGGGCACGGCGATGGCCCCGGAGTGGTTGAACCGGGTTCCCCACAGATAGTCGGCGTGTTCTTCGCTTTCCGCGTCGTCGACCACAATGGCCCACTCGCCGTCGCTCTGGGACAGGGCGGTCAGCCGCCCGTCGGGGGCGAACTGGCAGTTATACATCTTGTCGGTGCGCGTTTCCCACAACGCATCGTTCAAGCGTACGGTAAAAGTGCCGTCTTCGAGGGCAGAAACCGCCGCGAACGATTCGCAGTCCGGAGAAACCTGCCATTCCTCCTGCCATGCCGTTTCGGGCAGCATCGCCGTTTCCCCGATCTTTCTGACAGAAGGTTCCCAATCATACCGTTTCTGATCTTCCATACAGTCCCCCACTGGGTGTGAAGCTACTTTTGGGAAGAAGCATACCGCGAAATCACGTTCTGTAAAGCCGTTCCGTCTGGAACGGGCATTACCCCATTCCCATGCCGGGCATTGTCCTAAAAGGAACAGCCCGGTTTTTCCGGCCTTAAGGAAAAACCGTGAAAGAGGGGAATGATGCCGTATTAGGGGCGTACAGGCTATCGCCTCTTCTTGTTTTCCATACCAAAAGCAAGGATAATAGCTTGAAAGGACACTTGTTTTTTTTAGGGTAATCAAGCCCCGAAACGGAACAGTAACACGAAAAAAGGGTCAAAAAAATTGTATCCAAAAGAAATGAAGGAAAATGTTTTTGAAAACACAAAGTTGCCTCAAGGAACCTCCTAACGTGAGGAAAAATCAAAAAAAGTTTTTGCCCGGAAAACGTATTCTTGTTCCATAAAAAGAGAGCAGTCTTTTGCGGCGGATACTGAATCCTTTTTATTAAGAACGATTTCTAAGAACTGGCTTGGCCGGAAACGGATGGTTTTGATGTCCGGCAAGGAAGGGCGTTCCCCTTTGGGTAAACTCGTGGGGAAGGGGCGGGGCAGGGCCGGTTGAAAGTCCAACGGGCGGTTGCCATAGTCCCGCCAATGTTTGGCCCCTCCCGTCCTGCACGGGGCGGGCTCCAAGCGGGCAGGCGGGGCAACGGCAGACCTGATGGCGTGTTTTGGGGGGCTCTGCTATCGAATGTAATAGGTGTATCGCCACAGCGTGGTGGAAATACAGTCTTTTTCTTCTGTTTTTCCGTCTGCGGGCTCCATAGCTGAAGCATTTTGTCGGTTATCTGCTTGGAACATCAAGAAATGCAATATCAAATGGTTGCTGTGGGGGAACCTTGGGATTTGCGGAGGAAGGCCATTCACCCGCAGCGTGCCCGGTTCCAATAGCCTTTGAAAAAGGGATCCGGCGGGGCCGGGTTTTTGCGGAATGCCGCATGAGAAGAAGGGATTTGTACCGTGCTCACCGGGGAAAAAAGGGCCTCCGATAGCTGTGGGATTGATCCGGCCTCTCGTTTTACTGGTTGTGCTGTTGCTGGAAAATCATGGATCCGTTTGTATGGAAATGGGGGCGTGGTGGCCCACACAGGGAGACGGGTACATGCTGCTGGTGTTCGCCGCCGTATTCATTGGCGGAACCAGCGTATTCGGAGGCGCCGGGAGGCTGTACGGCACGCTGATCGGCATCGCCATCGTCGGGATGATCGAGGCGGGCATCGTCAGTTCCGGCCTGTCGGGGGCCTTGACTCGCGCCGTGCATGGCATGGTCATTATTGCTGCGGTATCGAGTCACGCGATCCTTTAGGTCGTGTCGTCGATTAGATATAGTCTATTGAAACTCTTTAACTCTTTTTCAAGTCATAAAAGGCTCTGTCATAGTATATGGTTGTTTTGTTTTGGCAATACACTGAAAATATATGCTTTTTCTCAAGATTTTCCGCTGGTGGGCTCTGTGATTGGGGGATTTTATT
>ENA-UEQE01002414-UEQE01002414.1-human-gut-metagenome-genome-assembly--contig:-NODE-2414-length-13446-cov-13.517541_pt1 | contig 13446 bp, 15 predicted proteins | sample MGYA00242934_ERZ507935 | MGnify/ENA primary metagenome ERZ507935 (study PRJEB26167, sample SAMN06115423) | human gut metagenome | host: Homo sapiens | place: China:Anhui | collected 2015-03-30... | reverse complement strand
ATGCCGCCGGCAAGGCTGCGGATATCTCCAACGCCATCCGCACCGGCTACGATACCGCCTGCCAGCTGTAAAGTAGTCTGAGATGCGCACAGCGCATCGCCATAAGTGCAAGCCCGGAAGGTCTGTGTGCCTTCCGGGCTTGCTTTTTTTCGGGAAAAGACGTGATCATTGGCCGCCCTCTGCGATATTTTTCCGCCGGTTAAGCCTGGATATAGAAATCCGACAAGAGTTGTGTTAGAATAAGGCATCCGGGAGCGCCATACGGCGGGTGCTCCGCTTCAACATGAAAAATGGAGGCTTTTTATGAAAAAGACCTATCGCTCGTTCTTTTGTCTGCTTGCAGTGCTGCTGCTCAGTGTCAGTGCACTGCCCGCTGCCTCGGCACTGTTTTCGGAGCGGCTCTACTTCTATGGTACGGTAGAAGAGATCAGCCGCAATGCGGACGGTACAGTGGAGTCTGTACTGGTGACCGCAGAGGGGCAGGAGACCTATGAAATGGTGATCACTGAGCGCACCCAGTGGCAGGACCATGACGAAAAGACCACCTCCGATCCCGCTACCCTTGCAGTGGGGGAGCAGATCTGTGTGGTGCACGACCCTGCCGTGATGATGTCGCTGCCGCCGCAGTCGGTGGCCTATACCGTCATCCGTAATTTCCCCGCAGGCACGGATCTGGAGCAGGAAGCCCGCGACGCTGCCTGCCCGGTGAAGCAGTTCTTCGCCCGGACCCGCAAGGCCATTGAGGACTGGTTCTACCAGACCATGCCCATTGCAGAGTGAATCTGACTGTATCGTAAAAAAGGAAAACATCTGCTGTCCCGCGCCGGAGGCTGTCACGTCCGGCAAAGGGGCAGCAGATGTTTTTTTGTGTGTAATCCTGCCTTGTTCAACTTATGATTCATCCAGTTGGGCAGCAGTGCAGAAACACTCAGTTCCGCTGGAACCCAAGATAGCGGGTACCCTGAAAACTCAGCTTTCCAATGTCGCCCTCCACAAGCATTCCGTAATCCGAACCACTTACGGTAAGCTCCATTCGGTCGCCGCTCTCTACCTGAAAGGTCACATAATAGGTCGTGAACGTATGCGTCATCGTATTATCCGTATGGTGGCGAGAAACTTCCGTGCGCTTTGCCACCACCGTTGCCGGAACGGTCAGCCGCGGTGAATGGTTGTTCTTATTCCATGTGCTGATATTTCCGATGATGGCACACAGGATCATGCCCAAAACCACAAGGAACAGGATGGGAAACAGAATGCTGAACAGCATATCAAATCCAGCGTAAAACATCTTATTCCTCCAAAATTTCTTCCAGCAGGCACTTCACATCGTCCAGAAAAGATTCTTCTCCGAGGGTGTTCACCTTGAAGAACACCGCTTGACTGCCTCCTGCGGTGATGGCAGACAGCCGGATCGGACTGTCCGCATTCTGGAACATGGTCAGTGTCAGACTCAGGCGGTTGCCGCCCATCATGCTGTACCGTTCAAACACACGGACACTGCACCGGGCATCGCCCTCTTTGAAATCACTGCCTGCCTCTAAATCTGCCGACCAACTGCTGTCCGGGATTTCTTGTTCCAGCTTCCGAAGCAGCTGGTCAAAATTTTTGTTTCGGATGGTCTTTTCAAAGATTGCCATAATGGTTCCTCCGTTCTGACAATTAAAAATCGGTCCCTTATTTTTGATACGAGCAGAGCCACAGGAAAATTGCGGAGAAATCGCTTGAAGAAAGGAATTTTGTCTGATTTGATTATAGCATATCTTTTGGAAGAACAAAATACTTTATGTACGCCGCCCGCAGGCGGCAAAAGTCAATCCAGTGGAAATTCCAGTTCGGCAAATTCCGCATCGGTCAGCAGTTTCAGCTTTTCGATAACACCCTCGGACAGTTCCCGCAGGGCGGTTTCATCCGGCATCAGGTAGCACTGCATCAGCCGCAGTTCGTGGATAAGCCCCAGCCGGGTGCCGGTGTTGTAGAGCATCATCAGCAGGAGTTCCTCATGGTCAAAGTTCATGGGCATCCCTCACTTTCCGGCAGGCGGCAGGATTGCACTCCGGGGCATCGCATTTTTCCTTGAGATTCATCAGCACCGAAGGACGTTCCGGCTTTGTATCCAGAAACCCCGGCAGTTCTTTGAAGCCGATGCTGTCCACATAATGCACAGACACCTCGCCATTGCGTTTAAGTGCGATCACATCGCTGACCGACAGGCTGTGCCCCTCAAAATCCTGCGGACGGGAGAGGTTGAACATCTGAAATAGTTCTTCCAAAACCTCGTTGTTCGGCACATCCTGCCACATGGCGGGCAGATCAGCATAGTAGGTGACCTCGTAATGCTCCGGGTCTGGCGTTTTGCCCCGACGATGCAGTTCCCGCATGGAAGCAAATCTTTCATCGAGGATTTTTTCGTCATGCCGCAGCTGCATCACCATATAAACATCGCACCCTGCGTTCAGAAACTTCTGCGGGATGTCCGTCATGGGTTCATCGTCAAAATTCTGGTTCCATTTTTGCTGCATCATCCACCTCACAGTTCCGGTGCAGAACGTGCAGAGGATTTTGGCGCAGACGTATCACTTGCCAGTTCTGCCAGCTTTTCCAGTGTGGAAGGGCGATGGTCTGCACCCAGTTCCTCGGCTTCCGCAACCTTATCCATGACGGCATCGTAGTCCTGCAACAGCCGCCGCCCCTTTTCCATGTGGTGTGCTTCCAGAATCTGCTCACGGGCTTCCTGAATGGTCAGTTCCGGGGCATCCAACTGCCCGCCGTCCATCACGGAAAAATCGCTGTGGTAAATGGTGTAGTCCCATCCATCCTCACAGGACTGGATGGCAAGATAACCTTTGCCACCCAGTTCCCATGCGGCCTGCTCGTCCTGTGTCTGAATTTCGGGGTAGAAGTCTGCATGGTTCCGCTCCATGACCTCGGCAAACTGGCAGATGTGGAACACATTGCCCAGACCGCCCATGTCAAAGTGATAATCATCCAGATGTTCCACCCGTGCCGTAAAACTGCGCCCATCCGGGTAATCCACCTGAATCACTCCGCCATCGGGAATGCGGTAGAGGTCGTCATAGTGGCTGTTGATGAGACGAATATCCTTCGGCAGCGTTTCCGGCTCCCAGATGCGCCGCCTGCCGATGCCCGCCTGCGGGATGTTTTCGAGGATCTTTACGCTTTCCTGTTGGATGGCCTTACGGTCATCGTCCGAAAGTTCAAACAGATACCAGTTCCGGGCGGCAGGGATGGTGTTTTGTCCATCTGGAGGCAGATTCTTTTCCGAGATCTGCCCACTTTCCAGCGGCTCGCCAGTTACCTTGTTATAAGTGGCAAAGCCGATCCCTGCACCGTTTTCCCGGAGATGCAGATAACGTTCATCGTTGATAAGGTAGACCGCTTCTTTTATCTGCTCCATCAGCACTCACCTTCAAATTCCAGAGAAAACTTGCTGCGGCCATCGCTCTCACAGGACAGCAGCACGGTGGCATTGTAGGTCTTGCCCTTAGCACTGCGGCAGTCCTTCAGACGCACCCGGCCATCCCGCAGCAGCTTGTCCACCATGCGACCATCCAGATGTTTCCCCAGACGCTTGAAATAGGCGTTATCCTTCCACAAAGCGAAGCGGCACTCCCGGTTCTCACAGAACCAGCCCTTCTCACGCTCGACAACATTTGCACCACAGTTCGGGCAGACACCAACGATTTTGTTCTTCATAAGCGCATTCGCTCCCTTCGCAGCCTCGGTGGTCGTTACCAGCGAGGAAATCATCTCTTTGATTTCAGTCATAAAAGTTTCCGGTTCCATTTCGCTGCGCTCGATTTGCAGCAATTTCGCTTCCCAGTCAGCCGTCATATCCGCAGACTGGATTTCTTCGGGCATCACGGTGATGAGGGCTTTGCCCTTGTCGGTGGGCAGAAGCACCTTGGTTTTCTTGGTGCCTTTCCGTTCCAGAAAGCCCTTCTGCACCAGCTTTTCGATGGTGGCGGCTCTGGTTGCCGGGGTGCCGATGCCCTGACGTTCCACACCCTCCGGCATACTGTCTGCACTAGCGGTTTCCATCGCATGAAGTAGAAGGTCCTCGGTAAAATGCTTCGGCGGGGTTGTTTGCCCCTCTTTCAGTTCTGCATTGAGGATGCCGCACTCATTTTCTGCGACATTGGGCAGGGCTGTGAGTTCCTGCTTTCGGTTCAGGATGTCCGCCAGCACTTTGCGCTCCACCGCTTTCCAGCCTTCCTCCAAAACCTCCTTGCCCTTGGCGGTAAATTCCTCCCCGGCGCATTCGGTGGTCAGCAGGGTCTCCAGATAACGGAAGGGCGTGCTTACCGCCATCAGCGTCCGGGCGATGATGAGCTTCAGGACGTTCTGCTCGCCCTTGGGCAGTGCGTCCAGATCTGCTTGCAGCATACTGCGAGTGGGCAGAATGGCGTGGTGGTCGGTGACTTTTTCCCGGTTGACGGTGCGCCGTGTCCGAGGCACAGCCTCGTCCACATCTGCCGAGGTAATGTCGAGAAAACCCTCCAACTCCTCAGTCAGTTCCTCCAGCATCTCCTCGTCATCGTCGGTGATATAGCAGCTATCAGTTCTGGGATAAGTGGTAAGTTTCTTCTCATACAGGCTCTGTACATAGTCCAAAGTCTGCTGTGCGCTGTACCCCAGCAAGCGGTTAGCATCCCTCTGAAGGGTGGTCAGATCGTACAGCGACGGCGGATTCTCGGATTTTTCCTTGCGGGTGATGCGCTGGATCGTTGCCACCATCTCCTTTCGGCAGGCTTTCAACAGGTTTTCTGCAACGGATTTTTCAGGAATGCGGCGGCTGGATGCCGTGCAGCCGCTGGTCAGTTCCAAATCCACCGTGTAGAATTTCTCCGGCACAAAGGCGGCAATGGCAGCTTCCCGCACCACCGTCATGGCAAGCACCGGGGTCATAACACGCCCCACCGCCAAAGGCTGGTTGTACAGACACGAAAAAAGCCGGGACGCATTGATGCCGACCATCCAGTCGGCACGTTCCCGGCAGAGTGCTGCGTTGTACAGCGCATCGTATTCAGTTGACGGTTTCAGATTGGCGAAGCCCTCTCGGATTGCAGATTCCTCCATGCTGGACAGCCACAGGCGGAAAACAGGCTTTTTGCACCCGGTCTGCTGGTAAACCAGCCGAAAAATCAGTTCGCCCTCGCGCCCTGCGTCGGTTGCGGCGGTCACACTATCTACATTCGGGCGGTTCATCAGCTTTTTCAGGATGCCGAACTGCTTTTTGGTGGACGCAGACACAAGGTACAGCCACCTATCCGGCAGGATGGGCAGGTCTGCGATGCTCCACTTGACGTACTTGGCATCATAAACATTGGGCGGTGCCAGTTCCACCAGATGACCGATACACCAACTGACGAGATAGCCGTTGCCCTCAAGGTAGCCATCCTGACGATTGGTGGCACCGAGGACTTTGGCGTAGGACATCGCCACCGAGGGTTTCTCGCTGACCACAAGTTGATAAGACAATAAACATCCCCCCTAAAACTCAAAATCTATGTAGCCACAACAAATGCCGGTTGACTTTTGGAAAGTTTGAGCATATACTATATACAGTGATCGTGCTGTGGATACTTGTGAGGCCCACAGCCTAGAAGGAGGTTCCTAGCAATAGGAGCCTCCTTTCTTTATAGAGTGCTTTGTGAGGATGGAAAAATGCCGAAGCCGTTTTTGACGTATGAGCAGCAGCTTATCAAGTTGCGCGATGAAAAACACATTGTAATCACGGATGAAACCAAAACTCTTTGCAAACTGCAACAGGTCGGCTATTATTCGCTTGTTAGTGGGTACAAGCATCTTTTTCGCATTCCCGCGCAAAAGATTTACAAGAATGGAACGGCTTTTGAAGAACTTGTGTCTTTGTATGAGTTTGACGAAGCTCTGCGAGAGCTATTTCTTCATTATCTTCTGCACATTGAGCGGCATATCCGTTCTTTGCTTTCCTATTATTTTACGGAGAAGTACGGAGAAGCCCAAAGCACATATCTTCTGAAAACGAACTATAACTATGTGCGGAAACACCAACAAGGCATTGACCGATTGGTGTATGAACTGCAAAAGCTGACTCTGACAACGCAGCACTCCTACATAGCCTACCAGCGAAACACCTATCACAACGTTCCGCTTTGGGTTTTGGTAAACGCTCTGACGTTTGGCACACTCTCCAAGATGTACTTTTTCTTTCCGCTCGGCTTGCAGAGCAAGGTAAGCAAAAATTTCGCTCATGTAAATGAAAAACAGTTGGGTCAGTTCCTTACAGTTATGACCAAGTTCAGAAATGTTTGTGCGCATAATGAACGGCTTTTTTCGTATCGCTCCAAGGATGCGATTCCTGATATGGCACTTCATTCTAAACTAGGCATTCCCAAAGAACGCAGTCTGTATCAATGTGGTAAAAATGACTTGTTCGCTGTTGTGATTGCTTTCCGATACCTTTTGCCAAAGCAGGAATTTCTGAAATTCAAGCGTACATTGACGGTACAAATCGACAGCTTTCTGAAATCCACCACGCATATTTCAGAAGAAGAACTGCTCCGTGCAATGGGATTCCCTGCAAATTGGAAGAAAATCAGCCTTTATCGAATTTAATTATGTAAGGCGGCAAACGCCGCCAATAGAATTATTCTTCTGTGTCATCCTCCTCGCCGGTCTCCTCCGGTCCGTCCTCCACAGGAATCTCAAAATCGCCCTTGTCCTCGGTGTAGTTTGCATCGGGGTCGAGGGCTTCTTTTTCGGCCTGCTTTTTCCGCTTCCGCTTTGCGAAAGCGTAGAAGCCGCCGCCTGCCGCCAGCGCGATCAGCACGACTACGCCCAGAAAGCCGGATGCGATCTTTGTGACCTTGTTTTCCTTGGGCTGTTCCTCGCCGGATGCCGACGCTTCTTCGGCGGCTTTCTTGGCTTCTTCCTCAGCTTTCAGCTTGTCCTGTTCTGCCTGCGCCGCTGCTTCTTTTTCAGCGGTATAAGCATCCGCATCTTCTTCCTCCATCAGTGCCAATAGGTCGGCTTCATCCACAAGGTTCATAAAGTGGACGGTCTGCTGTCCCTTGGCATTGCGGTCGATGACCAAGTAGAAGGTGTTGCCCGATTTGCTGACCAACGTGATAAATTGCTGTCCGCTGCCATCGGAATAGTTGGTGTGGTAGTCGTCTACCAACGTCAGATTGCCCTCCGGGGTCAAGGCACCGGTTTCCTCATCGGTCACGGTGACAGCCTCTTCTTCATCGGTGGTAGAAGTCAGGACGGGCTGTTCCACTTCCTCCACAGGCTCACCGTCATAGGCAAAAGCGGGAGCTGCCATGCCAGCGCACAGTGCCACCGATACCAGCAGTGCGCCCAGTTTCTTAATCTTCATCTGCACCGACCTCCTTCTCAAAAGTTGCACCCACGGCAGACAGCGCAGCCGGGTTCGGGGTAGTGGTGGCCGACTGCCGCAGCAGGGCGGCAAGCTGTTCCGGCGTGACCTTTGCAGTCCGCACCATCTCGTTGACCTCGGCGGAATCTTCCTCCTGAATGCGCCGCTCCAGAATCTCGATGCGGTTGTTCAGCTTGATGCGGCGTTCCTTTTCTTTTTCCAGCATCGCCCGCAGCTTATCCGATTTTTCGCTCATAAAACTCCTCCAATCATTTTGAAAGCCGTCCAAAACCGGACAGGTATTTCTGCCAGTAGGACGAGTGAATGTTTGCGTACTTGATGGGGTCTCCGGCACTGACCATCATGCCATTGCCTAGATAGATCCCGGTATGGCTCATGCCGGGGGTGTCGTAGGTGCCTTTGAAAAAGACCAAATCTCCGGGCTTTGCTTCGGCTTCGGAAATGTGCTGGCTCTTGTTCCACAGGCCGTTGGCGGTGGTGCGTCCCACATCGTAGCCGTTCTGGTTATATACCCAGCAGACATAGCCCGAACAGTCAAAGCCTGTTTCCGGGGTAGAGCCGCCCCACACATAGGGCGTACCCACATACTTTTGGGCTTCCTTGTAGATGGCGGCAAACTCCTCGTCTGTCAGGGCTTCTGCCGGAACCTGATAATCAATACCCGGTGTGCCGGAGCCATCCGATCCTCCGGGCGGCAGTCCACCTTTGAACAGATATGGCCGACCACCCAGCGTGTCCTGAAAGATCTCGTAGCGTTTCCACTGGTCGTTGTCCAGTTCCTCCCGGATGACCACCTCCAGCCCTTTATTCACCAGCTTGGTGTGAAAGATACGGTACTCATAGGGCACTTGCACGGTGTAGGGGATGCCAGTAAAAATGTCGATCATCACTACCGTGCGGTACCGGGTCTGGACTTCTACCCATGTGGTCAGCTTGTATTGCTTAGCAAACGTCTCCTTGAGTTTTGTCTGCACCTCGCTGCGGGTGTAGTCGTCGTAGAGAGTAGTCAGGAACGAAGTGAGCTGCCAAGGATCGTGCTCAATAGCGTCCAGATGGTATCGGTATTCGTCATAGCCGGGGTGGTCGGTGGGGGTACGCTTGATTTTCTTATCCAGTTCCTTTTCCAGCTTCTTGTAGTCGGTTTCGGCTCCCCGGATGTCCCGGTCCTCTGCGGTGTAAATGGTCTGCCCGGATACCTGCGTGGTGCCGGAAAACAGAATGGAACAGGACGAAAATGCCGACATGACCAGCAGCAGGAGCAAAAGAAAAACGCCCACGATCAAAAGAACGTGCGCGTTGCTCTTTGCAAAATTGGCAATGCCGTTGACTGCGGTGCTGACCACCGATCTTCCTTTGTCGATGACCTGCTCCATACCGGACTTTGCAGCAGGAACACCACCAGATGCAGCTTTCTGACCGCCTGCGGTCTGTGCAGCGGTGCCGCCCGACCGGGTTGCGGCACGGTAGCTTTTCTGAATATCCTGTTTCTGCCGCCATCGTGAGAGCCAGTTGGAGCCGCCCTCGCCGGTGCAGGATGCGCCTGCATCTTGTGCCGCAGTCGGCTCCTGCGGGAAAGATTTTGCGATTTTGGCACCCTTCTTGCCCTGCATCTTGGCTTTCTTTTTCAGTTTTCTGGCGTATCTGCTCTTGGAAATATCGTGGGCAGTCTCAGCGGCTTTTTCGCCCTCGCTTAAAGCCTGCATGCCCACATTATCGTCCTCGTACTGGTCAATCTCCCGATGCACCGCAGACCGGGCGGCAGCGGCGGCATACATAGCACGTTTCTGCTGCTTTGTCATGCGGGATGCTTCATCCGGGGTAATCTCGGCCTTACCGAAACGCAAGTGCTGTGCCTTTTCTGCTGCCTTGTCTGCATCCTGTTTCAGTTTCTGCTTTTGGGGCACCGACTGCTCCACTTTGGACTTTTTCGGAGGGGAGCGTGTAGCCGTGCGCTCCTTTTCCTCCTCGAATTTCAGCTTTGGCTGTTTCTTACTCATGCTTTTGCGCCTCCGCAACTTCGGAAAGGCGGGTCGTAAGGATGCGGTAGAGTTCAAGGTCTTTCGGGAAGTGATCGACGAACGGCAAAATGACGTTGCCGAAGAACAGCAGCCCTTCGCCCTCGCCGGAATGGGTCACATAGGAAAGCTGGTGGGGCGAAATGTTCAGCTGCTTTGCCAAGATCTGTCGGTCTCCGTTGGCCTGATTGAGCATATAAACGAAGTCCGAATTCTCAAAAATATTTGATACTTCGGGGCTTGCCAACAGGTCTTTGACGTTCTGCGTTAGGGCTGTCGGGATGCCGCCCCACTTACGGAAACGCTTCCAAATCTCCACAGAATAAGCGGCAGTCTGCTCTTCCTTCAAGAGCAAATGGAACTCGTCTGCATAGTACCGGGTGGATTTTCCGGCACTGCGGTTGGCGGTCACACGCCCCCACACGGCATCCTGCACGATAAGCATACCGAGTTTCTTCAACTGCTTGCCAAGCTGCTTGATGTCAAAACAGACAATGCGGTTATTGATATCCACGTTGGTGTGGTGGTTAAAAATGTTCAAACTGCCCTTGACGTAGATTTCCAGCGCAGCCGCCACATGGCGGGCCTCCGGTTCATCTTGCGTCAGCAGGGCGTTGTACAGATCTTCCAACAGCGGCATATTTTCCGGGGTGGGATTCTCGAAATACTTGCGATAGATCACATGGACGCAGCGGTCAATGACCGTCTTTTCCACTGGCTGCAAGCCCTCCTTGCCGCCCACCACCAGTTCGCACAGGGACAGTACAAAGTCGGCTTTCAAAGCCAGCGGGTTGTCCTCCTCCGAGTAGTTGCTGTTGATGTCCATCGGGTTGATATACTGGGTGCTGGCAGGGCTGATGTGGATGACCTGCCCATGCAGACGCTCCACCAGCGGAGCGTACTCTGCTTCCGGGTCGCAGATGATAATATCATCGTCTGTCACGAGGAATGCATTGCAAATTTCACGCTTTGCGCTGAACGACTTGCCGGAGCCGGGGGTGCCCAGAATCAGACCGTTGGGGTTCTTCAGCTTTTTGCGGTCAACCATAATCAGATTGTTGGACAAAGCATTCAAGCCATAATACAAGCTTTCTTTGCCGTTGTCGAACAGTTCCTGTGTGGTAAACGGCACAAAAATCGCCGTGCTGCTGGTGGTCAGACCACGCTGGATCTCAATCTGACAGTCTGCCAGTGGCAGGCTGCTCATCAGCCCCTGCTCCTGCTGAAAATCAAGGCGGCATAATTCGCAGTTGTGCTTCTGCGCAATGCTGACCGCCTGAAACACGTTGGTTTCCAGTTTCTGTTCGGTCTTTCCGGTGTTCAACACCAGAAAAGTGACAAGGAACATCCGCTCATTCTGGCTCTGAAGCTCCTTCAAAAGTGCCTTGGCATCCCTGCCGTAAGTCGCCAAATCAGACGGCAGCACGTCCATGTCGTATCCGGCGCGGATAGCTTTTTTCTGCTCCTCGATCTTGCTGCGGTCGAGTTCGGTGATGGTGTGTTTGATGGTTTTGATGGCCTTGTTCTGGTCAACGGACTGGATGTGCATGGTAACGATCTGGCTGGAATCCATGTCCAGAAAATCCTTCAGCAACTGGTCGCTCAGGTCAGAAGCCGTGATATTCAGAAAGCTGACCGCTCCGAAGATGCCGCCCATCTGAAAGGTGCGGCTGTTCTTAAACGCCAGCGCAGTGGGGGCAATGGCATCCTTTACGGACAGACCACTGGGCACAAGGTCTTTCCAGTTGAAGTGGAACTTGTTGGCTCCATCCATGTTCAGCATCCCGTGCATCAGCCGCAGACGCTCCGTACCGTCCAACGGCTTTGCCAGAACGCCCAACCTGTGAAAGTTGTTCATCAGGTCGTTCTGGATGTGCTCCAACCGAGGTTTGACCTGCGCCATGCTGTCGCCCTCGATGCCGTAGGTCAGAAACTTCGTTTTCGTCAGGCCGTTGTTTCCCTTGGAAAGCTGCTGCCGCAACATCTGGCTGTACTCGGCTCGCACATCATCAAAGCCATCCTGCTGGTACGGGATGCGGATGGACTTCTCGAAGTCTGCCGAATCGGTGGCGGTATTCACGAAAGACAGTTCAAAGTGGATAGAGCTGTCGAAAAAGTTGAGAAAAGAGCACCATTCCTCAAAGATGGCGGTCTTGTCCTCCTGCTGCGCCAACTGATAGTTGATATCCTGATACTGGATGGTGCGGGTGTAGTAGCCGGGACGGACACGGCAGGTGCCGTCCTCAAACATCCGCTGGAACGGAATGCTCTCCTGTGCCGTGCGGGGCACTGTGGGCTTGGGCGGCTTTTTGCCGTCTTTATTCTTTTTCAGAAACGGAATCATGGGTGTCATCTCCCTTCATAAGCAGTGCATAGTAATTGCGGGTCTGGTACGGACGCACCTTCGGACGAATAAAACGCGCCTGAAGGTAGTACCGCAGGATCTTTTCGGCGGGCTGACCGTTCTTCTGGTACATGGCCAGAAAAAACATGGGCAGCATCACCGACATCATGCCGAGGGTAGCACCGGAATTGCCAGCGGTGTCCCGCAGAACAAAGAACAGCGGCACGCCTACGACTGCCGCTGCACCAAAACAGACGAGCTGCCGGGCGGTCAGGTTGAAGGCTACTTTGGACTTCACCTTGCTGAAATCGCGCGGCACGGAAATATAAGCTGCCAAAATTTCACCTCCGAATCAATGGGCACCCAGCAGAGTTTTGGCGACAGAGCTGGTCTTGAACAGCGAGAAGCAGAGCAGCACGGTATACCCCACGATGCTCCAGATCGAGTTGATGGCATCCCCGGATATTGCAACATTCTGGAGCAGAACAGCGTAGATCGCCACGCAGATCAGGATCAGGAAACCTTGAAATCCCAGCGCGAACAGAGAACGAAGATAGTTCTGTCCAACATGGGATTGCTCATGGTTGCCCCATGTTGCCATGGGCACCGGAGCCAGACTGACCATCATGTAGATCTCAATCATTCTTCCGTAGACGATGACGAAAATCACGATGGACAGGATGCGCATGGTGATACCGATGAAGAAGGACTGCAAGAACAGCCCGAACAGGGGTCCTACGTCCATCTGCATCATGCTGGATTGCAGCATCGACAAGCCGATATCGTTGACCCTTGTGTTGCCGCTGATGATGCCGCTGGAATTTGCCACCACCTGCTGCGTCACGTCGAACACCGCCATGATGATATCGAAAGTGTTGGAAATCATCCAGACCGAAATGGCAGTTTTGAAGATCCATTTCATCAGCAGCGCAGGCTCAAATTGTGCCATGTTGTTGTGCTGTGTGATCATCTCGATCAACTCATAACAGGCGATGAAGGTCAGAATCACGCCTGCAATGGGAAGCACTACGTTCCGGGACAACGCCTCGATCATAGCGAAAACGCGCGGTTCAAAATTGGATGGTTTGGTGCCGACCTGCTGTGCGATGTTGCCCACTTGGGTGTTGACGTCATCAAACAAGCCGGAGAGATTGGACATGATCGCCGCTGTCAGCAGTGACTTGATCCAATCGGAGATTGCTTTGAGAACAGTTTCCACTCAGCGCCACCACCCATCAAGAAAAATGGTTGATAAGGGTCTTGAGCAGGTTGAGCAGAAAAATAAGGTGAGTCAGAATCTGCATAATAGCACCATCCTTTCAAAATAAAGGTGAATATTCGATTTGCAATGCGTTTCCTCTTTATAATAAGAATCCGTTTGCCACGGAGGGGCTGGAAATGCTTGCAAGTAAATATGTACGGGGCGGCAAACGCCGCCCGGAAAAGATCAGCCGAACAGACCGCTCAGCAGGGGGATCAGGGTGATACCGATGAGGGCAACGCCGCCGCCAGCCATCAGCTGCTTCATACCCTGACTCTTTGCTGATGTGTGATAAAGAAGTAATAGAAGTGTAAAAAATTTTGCCATTCCTATCCGGCACTTGCGCATTGTGTCGGATAGGTCGGGCGGTTATTCGGGCAAGTCCACCTTGCCAACAAAAGAATAATAAATCTCAATGTCCTGT